>ERZ795053.334-NODE-334-length-59037-cov-9.206266_pt1 | contig 59037 bp, 60 predicted proteins | sample MGYA00375137_ERZ795053 | MGnify/ENA primary metagenome ERZ795053 (study PRJEB30182, sample SAMN05720284) | activated sludge metagenome | isolation source: Anaerobic digester | place: Hong Kong | collected 2014-12-17 ...
CAGCAGCGCCGAGCCGCCGCCGCAGACCAGCGCGACCACCAGATCCTCCGGCCCCAGCCCCGAGACCGCGCCGAGCAGCGCCGCACCCGCCGCGAGCCCCGCTGCATCGGGCACCGGATGCGCCGCCTCGAGCACCCGGATGCGCTCGCAGGCCGCGCCATAGCCGTAGCGCGTCACCACGACGCCTTCGAGCGGCCCGTCCCAGAGCCGCTCGAAGGCCCGGGCCAGCTGCGCGGCACCCTTGCCGGCGCCCACGACCACGGTGCGCCCCTTCGGCCGCTCAGGCAGGTTCGCCGCGAGGGCGGCCTCGGGATCGGCCGCACGCACCGCCGCCTCGAAGAGCCCGGTCAGAAGCCGCCGGTCGCTCGCCGCCATCATCGCGCGCCCTCCCGGACGATCGCCCCGCCCCGCGCTCGAAGCTCGCTCACGCCCCCGCCTTCCACCCCCGCGGCGTGCCGCAGGGGGATTGCATCCAGCAACACGATTCCGTCCATCCGAGTTCGGAGCGCGTCCAGCGCCACCACCCCGCCCGGCGGGCACCGCCGGGCAGCGCCCGCCCCGCCCCCAAGGCGGGCGCTCCGCACCCGCCCGGGCCGGGCGCTGCCCTTGTCTGGTGGCGGGAAGGTCGAAGAAGAAAGAATGCGCTCCAAATGCGAGCGCCTCGACAAACGCCAGATCATCGCCGCCCCCTCCACCCAGCCGCCCGACAGACAGCACGGACCCTCGACCGCTTCGGGCACGCTGCACAGGCAAACCCTATGCCCCGCGGCGCCAGCCCGATCAAGGGACCGGCGAGGCGGCGATCCAACGGCGTTAACACTTTAACCCTTGAATTACAGTCTCTTACATCGCGTCCCCATGGGGACACCCCGCGGCGCGCCGGGAACGACGGCACGCCCTCACCCGGCCAGGGCCGCCCGGAGGGCATGGTAGCTCGCCTTCGGCTGCCTCTCGAGCGTGTCGAAATCCACATGCACCAGCCCGAAGCGCTTCTCGTAGCCCGCCGCCCATTCGTAATTGTCGAGCAGCGACCAGACGAAATAGCCCCGCAGGTCCACGCCCTGCGCCATCGCGCGCCGCGCCGCCGCGACATGCGCGTCGAGGAAGGCGATGCGCTCGACATCCTCCCGCGGGGTCGCCGCCGCCAGGCCGTTCTCGGTGACATAGATCGGCAGGCGCGGCGCGGCGACGCGGGACAGCCAGGTCAGGAAGTGATAGAGCCCGTCGGGATAGATCTCCCATCCCATGTCGGTCTTGGGCAGCGGGCCCGGCACCTCGCGCAGCCGCGGCCAGGGGCTCGCGGGATCGGCCGCGATCAGCTTGCGCGTGTAGTAGTTGATCCCCACCCAGTCGAGCTTCTCGCCGATGGTGGCGAAGTCGTCCTGCCAGTTCGCCGGCATATGCGGCTCGAGCCCCGCCAGCGCCGCCTCCGGATAGGATTGCGCGAAGATCCCGCCGGCGAACCAGCGGTTGTAGATGGCGTCGTAGAGCCGCGCCGCCTGCCGCGCCGCCGCGCTGTCGTCGACGGGCGCGGCATATTCGAAGTTGAGCACCGCGCCGAGATTGCCATGGCCCAGCGCCCGCATCGCCTGGATCGCCGTGCCATGCGCCAGCAGGACGTGGTGCATCGCCCGCGCAGCGGCGCGGATGTCGCGGAAGCCCGGCGCATGGAGGCCGAGGAAATGGCCGAGCCAGGCGACGCACCAGGGCTCGTTGACCGGGGCGGCGGCATGGATCCGGTCGCCGACCCGGCGCATGACCAGGGTCACGTAGTCGGCGAACCACCCGGCGATGTCGCGGTTGCGCCAGCCGCCCAGGTCCGACAGCGCCGAGGGCAGCTCCCAGTGATAGAGCGTCGCCCAGGGCTGCAGGCCGCGGGCCAGCATCCCGTCCACCAGCCGGTCGTAGAAATCCAGCCCCTCCCGGTTCACCGCGCCGCGCCCCTCCGGCATCACCCGCGCCCAGGACATGGAGAAGCGGTAGGCGTCGAGCCCGGCGTCGCGCATCAGGTCGAGGTCGGCCTCCCAGCGGTGGTAATGGTCGCAGGCCGTGGCCCCGTCCTCGGCCCGCACCACGTTGCCGGGGGTCGCGGCGAAGCTGTCCCAGTGGCAGGGCCCGGCGCCGCCGAAGCGCGCGCCCTCGATCTGGTAGGCGGCGGTGGCCGCGCCGAAGACGAAGCCCTCGGGAAAGTCGCTGCGGGCGAAGGCGAAGGCGGCGGGATCAGCCATGGCGGGCCTCGTGCTGCGGGGGGCCGGTGGAGCGGCCCAGGGTCAGATCGGCCTCCCAGAGTTCGCGGCTGGGTTCGGCCCGGGGGTTCTCGATGTGGTCGATCAGCATCTCCGCCGCCCGCCGTCCCGCGGCGCGGATCGACGACCGGGTGGCGGTGAAGAGCGGGACGGCACCGCTGTTCTTCAGGAACGACAGGTCGTCGTCATGGGTCACGATCGAGACGTCGCGGCCGGGCTCGAGGGCGAGCTCACGGACCGCCCGGAGCGCGCCGAAGGCGACCAGGATCGAGGCGGTCAGGAAGGCCGTCGGCGGATCGTGCCCCTCCATCATCCGCAGCGCCTCGCCGTGGCCGTAGGATTCCGTCATGTCGGCGCCGCGCATCAGCGCGGGATCGGGCGCGAGCCCCCGCGCGGCGAGCGCATCCTCGTAGCCGCGCCGGCGGCGGTGGGCGAACTGCATCGTCTCGGGCCCGTTGAGCAGCGCGATCCGCCGATGCCCGAGGTCGAGCAGGAACTCGGTCGCGCGCAGAAAGGCGCGGCGGTTGTTCATGTCGATCCAGCAGTAGTCCCGCTCGGGCCGCGAATCCCGGCCATGGACGATGAAGGGCACCCCGAGCTCGTGCAGCAGGTCGATGCGCGGATCGAGCAGCTTCGGGCCGTGCACGATCACCCCGTCGACTTTCTGGTGCCGGGCCATGGCGCCATAGGCCTCGGCCTCCTCCGCTTCGGGGACGATCGAGACGAGCATGTCGTAGCCGCCGGCGGAATAGGCCTCCCCGGCGCCGGCGATGAATTCCGAGAAGAAGGGGTTGATCATCTGGTGGCCGGAGAGCGGCACGACATGGCCGATGGTCAGCGCCCGCCCCGTCGCCAGGCGCTTGGCGACCTGATTCGGGGCATAGCCGTAGCGCCGCGCCGCCTCCACGACCCGCGCCCGTGTCGCGGCATTCACCTCCGGATAGCCGTTGAGCGCGCGGCTCACGGTCGTGGCCGAGAGGTTCAGAAGTTTCGAAAGCTCCTTGAGGTTCATGTCGCCGCGGCCTTCAAAGCGGTTTGAGCATAGCCGCGTCCCGGCCCGGGTGACAATGGACTTTGCGCCGGCATCCGCGCGGCAGGCTTGACAGTCTGGCGCATGGCGCGCATGGTCGCTGTATTCAAAGCGCTTTGAGGTCCGGGCGAATCCGACCCTGCCGCTTGAAGACGCCGCGGCGCAGGCCGCGCAACTGGGAGGGTATTTCATGAGAGTTTCGCTCATCGGCGGCACCGCCGGGCTTGCGCTGCTCGCCGGCGCCGCGGCGGCGCAGGACCTCAAGTTCCCGCCGAACGAAGGGGACTTCAACTGGGCGAGCTTCGACGCTTTCGCCGAGTCGCACGACCTCTCGGGCCAGACGCTGAACGTCTTCGGGCCCTGGCGCGGCGACGACCAGGCGCTGGCCGAGAGCATCTGGGCCTATTTCTCCGCGGCCACCGGCGCGACGGTGAACTATTCCTCCTCCGAGGGCTACGAGCAGCAGATCGTCATCGACACCGAGGCCGGCAGCCCGCCCGACATCGCGGTCCTGCCGCAGCCGGGCCTGATCCAGAACCTGGTCTCCAAGGGCTTCGTCGAGCCGCTCGGCGAGGAAACCGCCGCCTGGCTCGAGGAGAACTACGCCGCCGGCAGCAGCTGGGTCAAACTCGGGACCTATTCCGGCCCGGACGGGACCGACCGGCTCTACGCCTTCCCCTACAAGATCGACGTGAAGTCGCTCGTCTGGTACGTGCCGGACAATTTCGACGACGCCGGATACGAGATCCCGACCTCGATGGAGGAGCTCAAGGCGCTCTCGCAGCAGATCGTCGACGACGGCGGCACGCCCTGGTGCATCGGCCTCGCCTCGGGCGGCGCCACGGGATGGCCGGCGACCGACTGGGTCGAGGACATGATGCTGCGCACCCAGCCGGCGGAAGTCTACGACCAGTGGGTGACCAACGAGATCCCCTTCAACGACGAGCGCGTGGTGGCGGCGATCGACGAATTCGGCGAATTCGCCCGGAACGACGCCTGGGTCGCGGGCGGCGCCGGGGCGGTGGCGTCGACCGACTTCCGCGACAGCCCCAAGGGCCTCTTCTCCTCGCCGCCGCAATGCTACATGCATCACCAGGCGTCATTCATCCCCTCGTTCTTCCCCGAGGGCGTGGAGCTGGGCGTGGACGCGGATTTCTTCTACTTCCCGTCCTATGCCGAGAAGGATCTCGGCAATCCGGTCCTGGGCGCCGGCACGCTTGCCTTCATCACCAAGGACAGCCCCGCGGCCCGCGCCTTCATCGAGTTCCTCCAGACGCCGATCGCCCATGAGCTCTGGATGGCGCAGACCGGGTTCCTGACGCCCTTCAAGGGTGCCAACGCCGATCTCTACGGCGACCCGACCCTGCAGAAGATGGGCGGCATCCTGCTCGATGCCACGACCTTCCGCTTCGACGGATCCGACCTGATGCCGGCGGGCGTCGGCGCCGGAACCTTCTGGACCGGCATGGTCGATTACGCGGGCGGCAAGTCGGCAATGGACGTCGCGACCCAGATCCAGAACAGCTGGGACGCCTTGAAATAGCGACGCGCTGACGGGAGGAAGCCCGGGAAGTCCTGGCTTCCTCCGGAAATACGGTTCGGGGGGATCCGATGAATCCGGCTGTGCAAGGTATCCTGACGATCGTCCTCGGCGTGGGCGGCTGCATCGCGTATTTCTTCTTCTCCAACCAGCTCCTCGACAAGGTGATCTTCCCGCCGCGCGGGCCGAATGCGGGGCGGAACATCAATCGCGCGAATCTCGTCCGGCCCTGGCTGTTCCTCTTTCCGGCGATCTTCGCGCTGAGCATCTATCTCGCCTATCCGGTGGTCGCGACGCTCTGGCTATCGGTCACCGACCGCGACGCGGGCGGTGCCTTCGTCGGCGGCGCCAATTACTCGCAGATGCTCGCCGAGCCGAAGTTCTGGGAGGCGCTGCGCAACAACTTCCTCTGGCTCCTGGTGGTGCCGGGCCTCTCGACCGCCTTCGGGCTGCTCGCCGCCCAGCTCACCGACCGCATCGCCTGGGGCAGCATCGCCAAGTCGATGATCTTCATGCCCATGGCGATCTCCTTCGTCGGCGCCTCGGTGATCTGGAAGCTGATCTACGACACGCGCCCTGCCGGTCAGGACCAGATCGGCGTCCTGAACGCGATCTGGGTCTGGTTCGGGGGCGAGCCGCAGACCTGGCTCACGCTGATCCCCTGGAACAACTTCCTCCTGATGATCGTCCTGGTCTGGATCCAGACCGGCTTCGCCATGGTGATCCTCTCCGCGGCGCTGCGCGGCATCCCCGAGGAGACGATCGAGGCGGCGGTGCTCGACGGCGCCAATCCCTTCCAGATCTTCTTCAAGATCAAGGTGCCGCAGATCATGGGCACGATCGTCGTCGTCTGGACCACGATCACGCTCGTGGTGCTCAAGGTCTTCGACATCGTGCTCGCGATGACCAACGGCCAGTGGAACACGCAGGTTCTGGCCAATTACATGTACGACAAGCTGTTCCGTTCCTTCGACTGGGGTGTCGGCTCCGCCAGCGCGATGGTCATCATGCTGCTGGTGCTGCCGATCCTGATCTGGAACGTGCACAACGCGCGCAAGGAAATGCGCTGAGGGGGCAGGCAATGGCTAGCATCGTCGGCAAGAAATCCGGCCTGACATGGGCGGTGCATCTGTCGGTCGCGTTCCTGGTGGCGATCTGGCTCTTCCCCACCGTGGGCCTTCTGGTGTCGTCCTTCCGCTCGGCCGACCAGATCGCCTCGAGCGGCTGGTGGTCGGCGCTCTCCACCCAGGAGCGCCAGGTCCCGCCGGTCCGCGTGAGCGGCGACGAGACCGAGCAGGGCGGAAGCTTCGTGATCGCGGGCAGCCTCTTCGACGGCGCCAGCACGACCGTGACCGCCTGGGGGACCAGTTCGCGCGAGCCCGAGGCCTATGAGCCCGGCCAGTCCGTCGACATGGGCGACGGGCAGACCCTGACGGTCTCCGAGAACGGCGATTTCACGCTCTCCGGCCCGGAGAGCTTCGAGGGCGCGCGCCTGCCGCGCATCTTCACCACTGCCTCGACGCCGCCCGACTTCACGCTCGACAATTACCGCAACGTGCTCTTCAGCTCGACTGCCGCCGCCGGGGTGGGGCAATCCTTCATCAACACCCTGACCGTGGCGATCCCCGCCACGATCATCCCGATCCTGATCGCGGCCTTCGCGGCCTATGCGCTCGCCTGGATGGAATTTCCCGGCCGCGCGCTGCTCATCGCCGCGGTGGTCGGCCTTCTGGTGGTGCCGCTGCAGCTGGCGCTGATCCCGGTCCTGCAGCTGCACAACGACATCGGCATCGGCAAGGGCTATCTCGGGGTGTGGCTGGCACATACCGGCTTCGGGCTGCCGCTCGCGATCTATCTTTTGCGCAACTACATGGTCGGCCTGCCCAAGGACATCATCGAGAACGCCAAGGTCGACGGCGCCACCGATTTCCAGATCTTCATCAAGATCATCCTGCCGCTCAGCTTCCCGGCGCTCGCCTCCTTCGCGATCTTCCAGTTCCTCTGGACCTGGAACGACCTGCTCGTGGCGCTGGTCTTCCTCGGGACCGACGACCAGACGCTGGTCCTGACCGCGCGCCTCGTGAACCTGCTCGGCTCGCGCGGCGGGCAATGGGAGATCCTCGCCGCCTCGGCCTTCGTGTCGATCGCGGTGCCGCTGGTCGTCTTCTTCGCCATGCAGCGCTATCTCGTGCGCGGCCTGCTGGCCGGATCGGTCAAGTAGGAAGGCGGCGCGATGGTCAGCCTCCAGCTCAGCGTCCACGAAGACCGGCCGCTTCCGCCCGACCGCGACTGGTGGCGCGGCGCGGTGATCTACCAGATCTATCCGCGCTCCTTCCAGGACACCAACAACGACGGGATCGGCGATCTCGCCGGGATCATCGGGCGCCTGCCCCATGTGGCGAGCCTCGGCGTGGACGCGATCTGGATCTCGCCCTTCTTTCGCTCGCCCATGGCGGATTTCGGCTACGACGTCTCGGAATACCGCGACGTCGATCCGATGTTCGGCACCCTCGGCGATTTCGACGCGCTGGTGACGCGGGCGCACGAGCTCGGCCTCCGGGTGATGATCGACCTCGTTTTCAGCCATACCTCGGACCAGCACCGCTGGTTCCAGGAGAGCCGGTCGAATCGCGACAACCCCAAGGCCGACTGGTATGTCTGGGCGGATCCCAAGCCCGACGGCACCCATCCCAACAACTGGCTGTCGATCTTCGGCGGCCGGGCCTGGGAATGGGACGGCGAGCGCATGCAGTACTACCTGCACAACTTTCTCCCCAGCCAGCCCGACCTGAACTTCCACAACCCCGAGGTGCAGGACGCGCTGCTCGACGTCGCCCGCTTCTGGCTCGACCGCCATGTGGACGGGTTCCGCTTCGACACGATCAACTTCTTCTTCTGCGACAAGCAGCTGCGCGACAATCCCGCGCTCCCGCCCGAGCGGCGCGACTATTCCACGGCGCCGGAGGTCAATCCCTACAACTGGCAGGACCATATCTATTCCAAGAGTCAGCCGGAAAATCTCGAGTTCCTGCGGCGGATGCGCGCGCTGATGGACGAATATCCCGCCATCGCCGCGGTCGGCGAGGTGGGCGACGCCCAGCGCGGCATGGAGATCATGGGCGAATACACTTCCGGCGGCGACAAGATGCACATGTGCTACGCCTTCGACTTCCTCTCGCCGGAGCTTCCGACGGGCACCCGCATCGCCCATATCGTGAAGGAATTCCTGCGCGTGGCCGCCGACGGCTGGGCCTGCTGGGCCTATTCCAACCACGATGTCGAACGCCACGCCTCGCGCTGGAACCTCGACGATGCGCAGATGCGGCTCTACCTGGCCCTGCTCGTCGGCCTGCGCGGCTCGCTCTGCCTCTACCAGGGCGAGGAGCTCGGGCTGCGCGAGGCCTATGTGCCCTTCGAGGATCTCCAGGACCCTTACGGCGTGCGCTTCTGGCCGAAGTTCCGCGGGCGCGACGGCTGCCGCACGCCGATGGTTTGGTCCAACGACAGCGCCCATGCCGGCTTCTCCGAGGCCAAGCCCTGGCTGCCTGTCGCCTTCGACCAGCTGCCGCTCTGCGTCGATGCCCAGAACGCCGACGAGGCCTCGCTGCTGAACTTCTACCGGCACATGCTCGCCTGGCGGAAGTCCCAGCCGGCGCTGGTCAAGGGCGGCCTCACCCTGCACGACCATTCCGACACCATGGTCGCCTGGATCCGGGACCACCCGGAGGGCGACGTCTTCTGCGCCTTCAACCTCGCGCCGGAGGCGGCGGTGGTGACGCTGCCCGAAGGCACCTGGGACCCGATCGAGGGAAGCGGGTTCGAGGGCGAAATCCGCCAGGGCTCCGCGACGCTCCCGGCCCATCACGCCCTCTTCGCCAGTCGCAAGCGATAAGAAGAAAGGAAGGCCGCCGATGGCCGAGTTGCTCCTCACCAACGTCAGCAAGTCCTACGGGCCGGTCGATGTGCTGCGCGACATCAACCTCCATATCGAGACCGGGGAGCTGATCGTCTTCGTCGGCCCCTCGGGCTGCGGCAAGTCGACGCTCCTGCGCATGATCGCCGGGCTCGAGCGCATCACCGGCGGCGTGCTCGAGATCGACGGCGAGAAGATGAACGACGTGCCCCCCGCCCAGCGCGGCATCGCCATGGTCTTCCAGTCCTATGCGCTCTATCCGCACATGACCGTGCGCGACAACATGTCCTTCGGGATGAAGATCGCCAAGCGGCCCAAGGACGAGATCGAGAAATCGGTGGAGAATGCCGCGCGCATGCTCCAGCTCACCCCCTATCTCGACCGCCTGCCCAAGGCGCTCTCCGGCGGCCAGCGCCAGCGCGTCGCCATCGGCCGCGCCATCGTGCGCGACCCCAAGGTCTTCCTCTTCGACGAACCGCTCTCGAACCTCGACGCGGCGCTGCGCGTGGCGACCCGCATCGAGATCGCCCAGCTCAAGGAGCGCATGGCCTCCTCGACGATGATCTACGTCACCCACGACCAGGTCGAGGCCATGACGCTCGCCACCCGGATCGTCGTGCTGAACGGCGGCAACATCGAGCAGGTCGGCACGCCGCTCGAACTCTACGAGCGCCCGGCGAACGTCTTCGTGGGGCGCTTCATCGGCTCGCCCTCGATGAACATCTTCAAGGCGCGGGTGGTGGAGACGGGGGCGACCACCGGGGTCGAGGTCGAGGGCGGCGGCCACACGCGCATCGAGGTGCCGAGCCAGGCCGGCGACCAGGGCGCGGCGGTGCGCGTCGGGGTGCGCTCCGAGGATCTCGTTCCGACCGAGGCGGGCGAGGCGCTCTACGAGGGCGAGGTCTCGATGGTCGAGGCCCTAGGCGAGACCACGCTGCTCTATTTCGCCCCGCAGGACGGCGAGGATCCGATCATCGCCAAGCTGCCCGGCATCCACCGCTTCAAGCGCGGCGAGAAGGTGCGCCTCGCGGCCACCCCGGACAAGCTGCATCTCTTCGACGACGCGGGCCGGTCCTATCTCCATCGGTGAGGCTTCGGCCTTTCGCCTTGCAGCGGCGGCGCAGATCGGATAAATCATCCGTCGTGATTAATTGGGGCGGGTGTCGCAAAGCGGGGGGCGGGGAATGTTTCTGGTCTGCGGCGAAGCGCTATTCGACTTCTTCCTCGAGACCGAGGAGGGGCCCGCATCGGCGCGCTACGCCGCCCGCGCGGGCGGCTCGCCCTTCAACGTGGCGATCGGGCTCGCGCGGCTCGGCCAGCAATCCGGCCTGCTGACCGGGATCTCGCGGGACCTGCTCGGCCAGCGGCTGCGCCGGGTCCTCGAGGACGAAGGCGTGTCGACGCGCTATTCCGTCGCCACCGACCGGCCCACCACGATCAGCCTCGTCGGCCTCGATACCGCGGGCGTGCCCGCCTATCAGTTCTACGACACCGGCTCGGCCGATACCGGCCTGACCGCGGCCGACCTGCCGCCGCTCGCGCCCGAGGTCACCGGCCTGCATTTCGGCTCCTATTCGATCGCCGTCGCGCCGGTCGCCGACACGCTCGCGGGGCTCGCCGCGGGGCGTGGTGGGCGCTTCGTCTCGGTCGACCCCAATATCCGGCCCACGGTCGAGCCGGACATGGAGGTCTGGCGCGCGCGGCTCGACGGCCTGCTGCCGCATACGGATCTGGTCAAGATCAGCGCCGAGGATCTCGGGCTGATCCGGCCCGGCCTCGGCAGGGAGGCCTTCGCCGCCGATCTCCTCGGCCGCGGCGTCCAGCTCGTCGTGGTCACCGACGGCGATGCGCCGGCCCATGCCTGGACCGCCAGCGGGCTGCACGGCTCCGCCACCCCGCCCAAGGTCGTGGTCATCGACACCGTCGGCGCCGGCGATACCTTCCAGGCCGCCCTGCTCGCGCGGCTGCTGCGCGGCCCCGACGGCCCGAAAGCCGCCATCGCCGCCCTTGACCGGGTGGAACTCGAGGCGATCTTGTCCTATGCCGCCCGTGCCTCGGCGCTCACCTGCTCGCGCCGCGGCGCCGACCTGCCCCGTGCGGCAGAACTCTCCGACTGAGGAATATTCGATGGTCTCCACGGTCATTCCCGTCCAGCCTTTCGACCTCGTGATCTTCGGGGCCACCGGCGATCTGGCCCACCGCAAGATCCTGCCGAGCCTCTACCGCCGGCTCTCGGTCCACCAGATGCCGCAGGAGGCGCGCATCATCGGCGCCGCCCGCTCGAAGATGAGCCGCGCCGAATTCCGCAAGTCGGTGCAGGGGGCGCTGGAGGAATTCGTCGAACCCGGCGACCTGAGCAAGGAACGGGTCGAGGCGTTCCTCGCGACGCTCGACTACGTCACCATCGACGCCGCGGGGGACGGCGGCTGGGCGCAGCTCGCCCGGAAGCTCGACGAGAAGCCCGACCACATCCGCGCCTTCTACCTCTCGGTCGCCCCGTCGCTCTTCGGCACGATCGCCGGGCGGCTGACCGAGGCCGGGATCACCACGCCCTCGAGCCGCATCGTGGTCGAGAAGCCGCTCGGCCAGGATCTGGCCTCGGCGCGCGCGCTCAACGCGCAATTGTCGCGCCATTTCGGCGAGCACCAGATCTACCGGATCGATCACTACCTGGGCAAGGAAACGGTCCAGAACCTGATGGCGATCCGATTCGCCAACGCGCTCTTCGAGCCGCTCTGGAATTCGCGCTACGTCGAGCATGTGCAGATCACCGTCGCCGAGACCGTCGGCGTCGCCGGCCGCGGCGCCTATTACGACGGCTCGGGCGCCATGCGCGACATGGTCCAGAACCACATCATGCAGCTCCTCTGCCTGACCGCGATGGAGCCCCCGGCCAAGTTCGACCCCGACGCGGTGCGCGACGAGAAGCTCAAGGTGATCCGGGCGCTCGACCCGCTGATGATCTCGGACACCGTGCGCGGCCAGTACCGCGCCAACGGCAAGGACGGCAGCTATCTCGACCATGTCGGCAATCCCGCGAGCCGCACCGAGAGCTTCGTGGCGATCCGGGCGCATGTCTCGAACTGGCGCTGGGCGGGAACGCCCTTCTACCTGCGCACCGGCAAGAAGCTCGCCGCGCGGCTCTCCGAGATCGTGGTGACCTTCAAGCACCCGCCGCATACGATCTTCCCCCAGGTCGAGGCGCAGAAGGGCAATGCGCTGATCATCCGCCTCCAGCCCGACGAGGGGATCACCATGCGGGTGACCATCAAGGAGCCCGGCCCCGGCGGCATGCGGCTCGTCGAGGTGCCGCTCGACATGACCTTCGCCGATGCGCTCGGCGAGGAGGGGGCCATGCCGGAGGCCTACGAGCGGCTGATCATGGACGTGATTCGCGGCGACCAGACGCTGTTCATGCGCGGCGACGAGGTCGAGGCCGCCTGGGCCTGGACCGATCCGATCATCCAGTTCTGGAAGGAGAGCGGGTCGCGGCCGCTCGCCTATGACAGCGGTGGCGCCGGGCCGATCGAGGCCTACAAGCTGACCAGCGCCGACGGCCATCTCTGGCGCGAGATCGTTGCATGACGGATGTCGCGCGCCAGGATTATCCCGACCGCGACACGCTGATGCGCGGGCTCGCGGAACTGGTCGCGGATCAGCTGCGCGCCGCGCATGCCACCAAGCACCGCGCGACCCTGGCGGTGCCCGGCGGCACCACGCCCGGCCCCTTTCTCGCCGCCCTCTCCGAGGCCGAGCTCGCCTGGTCGGAGGTCGACGTCCTGCCGACCGACGAGCGCATGGTGCCCGAGCTGAGCCCGCGGTCGAACGCGCGGCTGATCCGCGAGACCCTGCTGCGCAACGCCGCCGCGGAGGCGACCCTCGTTCACTACCACCCCGCCGGCGCGCGGCTCGACCTGGTGCTGCGGGCGACCTGCGAGCGGGTGGCGAAGATCCTGCCGATCGACGTGCTGGTGCTCGGCATGGGGGCGGACATGCATACCGCCTCGCTCTTTCCCGGCGCTCCGGAACTGGCCGCCGCCCTCGCCGCCGACGCGCCGGAGCTGGTGGAGGTGCATCCGCCCGGCGCGCCGGAGCCGCGGCTGACCCTGAGCGCGCGCGTCCTTCGCGCGGCCTCGGTCATCCATGTCCTGATCACCGGCGCCGACAAGCGCGCCGCCTTCGAGGAGGCGCTCGCCGACGGTCCGGTCGAGGCGGCGCCGATCCGCGCGGTGCTCTCCGCGCCCTGTCCCGTCACCGTGCATTACGCCGACTGAACGAATTGCGGAGGTCGCCATGACCCTGAACGCCACCGTCGCCAGCGTGACCGACCGCATCGTCGCGCGCTCCGCGCCGCTGCGCACCGCCTATCTCGACCGCTGCGCCCGCGCGCGCGAGACCGGGCCGAAGCGCGCGCATCTCTCCTGCGGCAACCAGGCCCATGCCTATGCGGCGATGCCCGAGGGCGACAAGGCGGCGCTGGCCGGCGCCACCGCCGGCAATCTCGGGATCATCACCGCCTACAACGACATGCTCTCGGCGCATCAGCCCTTCGAGACCTATCCCGCGCTCATCCGCGCCGCGGCCCGCGCGGTGGGCGGCACGGCGCAGGTCGCCGGCGGCGTCCCGGCGATGTGCGACGGCGTCACCCAGGGCCAGCCCGGCATGGAGCTCAGCCTCTTCTCGCGCGACGTGATCGCGCTCTCCGCCGGCGTCGCGCTCAGCCACGACGTCTTCGATTCCACGGTCTATCTCGGGGTCTGCGACAAGATCGTGCCGGGCCTTGTGATCGCCGCCGCGACCTTCGGCCACCTGCCGGCGGTGTTCCTGCCGGCCGGGCCGATGCCCTCGGGCATCCCCAACGACCAGAAGGCCAAGGTGCGCCAGCAATTCGCCTCCGGCGAGGTCGGCCGCGAGGCGCTGATGGCCGCCGAGATGGCCTCCTACCACGGGCCGGGCACCTGCACCTTCTACGGCACCGCCAATACCAACCAGATGCTGATGGAATTCATGGGGCTGCACCTGCCCGGCGCGAGCTTCGTCAATCCCGGCACGCCGCTCCGCGACGCGCTGACGGTGGAGGGCGCAAAGCGGGCGCTGGCGATCTCGGCGCTCGGCAACGACTACACCCCCGTGGCCGAGGTGCTCGACGAACGCGCCTTCGTCAACGGCATCGTCGGGCTGAACGCGACCGGCGGCTCGACCAACCTGCTCATCCACCTGGTCGCCATGGCCCGCGCGGCGGGGGTCGTGCTCGACTGGGAGGATTTCGCCGAGATCTCCGACGTGACGCCGCTGATGGCGCGGGTCTATCCCAACGGCCTCGCCGACGTGAACCATTTCCACGCCGCCGGGGGCTTGGGCTACATGATCGGCGAATTGCTCGAGGCGGGCCTCCTGCACGACGACACCCGCACCATCGCCGGGCCGGGGCTCGCGCGCTACACCCGCGAGCCCAAGGTGATCGACGGCGCGCTCACCTGGGAGGAGGGCGCCCGCGAGACGCTCAACGACAAGATCCTCCGCCCGGCCCGCGCCGCCTTCCAGCCCACCGGCGGCACGCGCCGACTCTCGGGCAACCTCGGGACCGGGGTGATGAAGGTCTCCGCCGTCGCCCCCGAGCGCCAGGTGATCGAGGCGCCGGCCCGGGTCTTCCACGACCAGGAGGAGGTCAAGGCCGCCTTCCGCGCCGGCGAATTTGTCACCGACACCGTCGTCGTCGTGCGCTTCCAGGGCCCCAAGGCCAACGGCATGCCCGAGCTTCACAGCCTCACGCCGGTGCTCGCGGTGCTGCAGGACCGCGGGCTCAAGGTGGCGCTCGTCACCGACGGGCGCATGTCGGGGGCCTCCGGCAAGGTGCCCTCGGCGATCCATGTCTCGCCCGAGGCGCTCGACGGCGGCCCGCTGGCGCGGATCGCCGACGGCGACATCCTGCGCGTCGACGCCGTCGCCGGAACCCTCGACGTGCTCAGCCCCGGCGCGCTCGACCGCCCGCTGGTGCGCCCCGACCTCGCGGCCAATGCCGCCGGCACCGGGCGCGAGCTCTTCTCGAATTTCCGCCGCGTCGTCGGCGCCGCCGAGGCCGGCGCCTCGAGCCTCATCCCGGAGACCGCGCAATGACCCCCAAGGACGCTTCCGCCTACGCCCGCGAGCTCTGCGGCCGCGCGCCGGTGATCCCGGTCCTCGTGGTCGAGGACGTGGACCATGCGGTGCCGCTCGCCGAGGCCCTGGTCGCCGGCGGCCTGCCGGTGCTCGAGGTCACCCTGCGCACCCCGGCCGCGCTCGAGGTCATCCGCCGCATGGCGACGGTGCCGGGCGGCATCGTCGGGGCCGGCACGCTCCTTACCCCGGAGCAGGTGGCCGAGGCCAGGGCCGCGGGCGCGCGCTTCGGCGTCTCCCCCGGCGTCACCGACCGGCTGGTGGCGGCCTGCGAGGCCGAGGACCTGCCGCTCCTCGGCGGCATCGCCACGGTCGGCGAGGCCATGGGGCTGCTCGAACGCGGCTACGACGTCGCCAAGTTCTTCCCCGCCGAGGCCAATGGCGGCGCACCGGCGCTCAAGTCCTTCGCCGGCCCCCTGCCGCAGATGGCCTTCTGCCCCACGGGCGGCGTCTCGCTGGCCAATGCACCGGCCTATCTCGCGCTCCCCAACGTGCTCTGCGTCGGCGGATCCTGGGTGGCCGATCCGAAGCTGGCCCGGGCCGGACGATGGGACGAGATCGAGGCGCTCGCGCGCACCGCCAGCCAGCTGAACAGGTGAGATGATGCAGCAGGAGATCTGGAATGCTCTCGATGCCGCGGGGGCGGCGGCGCGCGACCGGCGCATCCTCACGCTCTTCGACCATAATCCCGACCGGTTCCGCGAATTCTCGGTCGGCCTCGGCGACATGCTGCTCGACTTCTCCAAGACCGGCATCGACGCCCATGCGCTCACCCTCCTGATCCAGCTCGCCGAGGCCAGCGGCGTGCCCGGAAGGCGCGACGCCATGCTCGGCGGCGAGCCGATCAACGCCACCGAAGGCCGCGCCGTCCTCCATACCGCGCTGCGCAACCGCTCCGAGAAACCGGTCCTCGTCGACGGCCGCGACGTGATGCCCGACGTCCGGGAGGTGCTGGACCGCATGGGCGCCTTCGCCGCCGGCCTGCGCGACGGCGCGATCACCGCCGCCGACGGCGGGCGCTTCACCGATGTGGTGAACATCGGCATCGGCGGCTCGGACCTCGGCCCGGCGATGGCGACGCTGGCGCTCGCGCCCTACCACGACGGGCCGCGGCTGCATTACGTCTCCAACGTCGACGGCGCCCATATCCACGACACGCTCGGCCGGCTCGACGCCAATCGCACGCTCGTCATCGTCGCCTCCAAGACCTTCACCACCATCGAGACCATGACCAATGCCGGCACTGCCCGCGACTGGCTGCGCGCCACGCTCGGCGACGCGGCGGACGGGCATTTCGCCGCCGTCTCCACGGCGCTCGACAAGACCGCGGCCTTCGGCATCGACCCCGCCCGCGTCTTCGGTTTCTGGGACTGGGTCGGCGGGCGCTATTCGGTCTGGGGCGCGGTCGGCCTGCCCCTGATGATCGCGATCGGCCCGGAGCGATTCGGCGAGTTCCTCGCCGGCGCCCATGCCATGGACCGGCATTTCGCCGAGGCGCCGCTGCCGGCGAACATGCCGGTGCTGCTCGGCCTCGTCGGCATCTGGCATCGCGACGTGATGGGCTATCCGACCCGCGCGATCCTGCCCTACGACCAGCGGCTCGCGCGGCTGCCGGCCTATCTCCAGCAGCTCGACATGGAATCGAACGGCAAGCGCGTGACCCGCGACGGCACGCCGGTCGCCCGCGCCACCGGGCCGGTGGTCTGGGGCGAGCCCGGCACCAACGGCCAGCATGCCTTCTACCAGCTGATCCACCAGGGCACCGACGTGGTGCCCTGCGAGTTCCTCGTGGCCGCGAACGGCCACGAGCCGGAGCTGCGCCATCAGCACCAGCTCCTGCTGGCCAATTGCCTTGCGCAATCCGAGGCGCTGATGCTGGGGCGCGACCTCGCCGCGGCCGAGGCGGCGGTCTCCGATCCCGCGCTCGCCCCGCACAAGGTCTTTCCCGGCAACCGGCCCTCGACGACGCTGATCTACGACCGGCTCGATCCCGCGACGCTCGGGCGCATCATCGCGCTCTACGAGCACCGGGTCTTCGTCGAGGGCACGATCTGGGGCATCAACAGCTTCGACCAATGGGGCGTTGAGCTCGGCAAGGAGCTCGCCACGGCGCTGCTGCCGCTGGTCGAGGGCAAGGGCAGGGCCACCGCCAAGGACGGCTCCACCCGCGGCCTTCTGGAGACGCTGGCCGCGCTCAGGCGCTAGCGTCGTCGGCGCCGGTGCTGCGCTCGACCACCACCGTGCATTGCGCATGGCGCACCACCCGCGCGGCGGTGGAGCCGATGAGATAATCGCCGAAGCTCGGCCGATGCGAGCCGAGCACGATCGCATCGGCGTCGAGCCGTTCCGCCTCCTCGAGGATGACCGCGCTCGCCGCGCCGTCGCGCAGCTCCAGCGTCGCCTCCTCCAGCCCCGCGCGCTCGGCCATGGCGCGGAGACGGTCGGCGGCGGCCTCGCGGTTCGCCTCCAGCGTGCCGTCCGGAATATAGGCCGCCACATAGCTCGGGACCGGCTCGAGCACGGTCAGGATGGTGATCCGGCCGGTTCCGCCGGCAAGCAGCTTCGCCACCGCGATGATGCGCTCCCCGACCTCGCCATGGGCCGGGTCGATCGGCACGAGAATGCTCCGGTACATGGTCCTTGCCCCTCCCTGACGGCCGGCGCCCTGCTCCAGACATGCCCGCCCGATCGCCGCGCGCCTTGATCTCGATCATGCGCCTCCCCGCGCACGGGTCAAGGCGGCGGGCGGGCGCCAGAGCGATCGTATCCGGCAAGGTTTCTTCCATTCGCGACCATCCCGCTACAAGGCGAGGGCAGCGACCGACCCGGGCGGAAGCGAAGCGCCCGCGTCGTGCCGGAGGCACGCCTTCGGCGCGACGGGGCGGGGCGGGCGCTGCCCGGCGGTACTTGCCGGGCGGGATGGTTGCGCCAGGCGCACACGAAATACGCCCGGACGGGGTCGCGGTAGGGGAATACGACTGCCCTGCAGCATTCCCGCGGCCGGAATCTGCGATCGAAACCACAGGCACTATGACGCGTTAACACTTTTATCTAGCAAGATCATATACTTGCAGTCTGTCCCCATGGGGACACTCGTTTCACCCCCGCCCTCGCCGCCCGTCCCCCCGGTTGGCGCGGACCGCGGACCGGCCTATATCCCGGTCGGGCAGGACCGCGACGGCACCAGCGTCGCGGCAATCCGGGAGAATAGCGGCATGACCATCGATCCGGCAGACATCGCGGTGGAGGAAACCGCCAGCAGGGGCCGCTACGTCTACCGCGACGGCGCCGGCAACGAGGCCGAGATGACCTATTCCCGGGCCGGCACCGGCCTCATCATCATCGACCATACCGGGGTGCCGGACGCCTTCCGCGGGCAGGGCGTCGGCCTCGCCCTTGTGACCCGCGCCGTCGCCGACGCCCGCGCCGCCGGCCGGCAGATCCTGCCGCTCTGCCCCTTCGCCCGCGCTCAGTTCAGGCGCCACCCGGAATGGAGCGACGTCCTGCATCAGCGAAGGGAGGCCTGAACGATGAGCTGGAACCCGACGCTCGATCCGATCTGCCCGGACGCGACCGACCTGGACGCGATCGAGACCCTGATCATTCCCCGCGCCCGCGACCTCGGCGGCTTCGAGGTCCGCCGCGCCCTGCCCGCGCCCCGGCGCCAGATGGTCGGCCCCTTCATCTTCTTCGACCAGGCCGGACCGGCGGAATTCGTCACCGGCCAGGGCATCGACGTGCGCCCGCATCCGCATATCGGGCTGGCGACGGTGACCTATCTCTTCCGCGGCGAATTCCAGCACCGCGACAGCCTCGGCACCGACCAGATGATCTACCCCGGCGCGGTCAACTGGATGATCGCGGGCGAGGGCGTGACCCATTCCGAGCGCACCAGCGCCGCGACCCGCCGCCACCCCCATTCGCTCTTCGGCATCCAGACCTGGGTCGCGCTCCCCGAATCGGCCGAGGACGCCCCCGCCGCCTTCGAGCACCACGGCAAGGAGGCGCTGCCCGTCTTCGGCGACGGCGGCGTCAGCGTCCGGCTCATCCTCGGCGAGGCCTGGGGCGAGCGGGCGCCGGTTAAAACCTTCAGCGAGATGTTCTACGCCGATGCCGAGCTGGCCCCCGGCGCCGCCATGCCGCTGCCCGACGGCCACGAGGATCGCGGGCTCTACGTGCTGTCGGGCTCGATCACCATCGCCGGCCAGACTTTCGAGGCCGGGCGGATGATGACCTTCCGACCCGGAGACCGCGTCGCGCTCGCCGCCGGGCCAGAGGGCGCGCGCGTCATGCTGCTCGGCGGCGAGACGCTGGCCGGGCCGCGCCACATCTGGTGGAACTTCGTCGCCTCCTCGAAGGAGCGCATCGAGGAGGCCAAGGAGGCCTGGCGCGCCGGCGACTGGCAGCACGGCCGCTTCCGCCTGCCGCCGGGGGATACCGAGGAATTCATCCCGCTGCCGTGAGGCAGCCGCCAGTCACGCCGCCCGCCGCGCCTCGACCACGGCGGCCAGCACGACCGCGTAGAGGACATGCCCGATCAGCGCCACCCAGGCGATGCCGGTGAATCCGAGAAACGCCGGCAGCCCGGCCACCAGATGCGCCATGACATAGAGCGCGAAGACCCAGAGCGCGCCGCCGTAGGCGACCGCGGCCAGCCACCAGGGCAGGCCGGGCGCGATCCGCCGCGCCAGCGGCCGGGCCACCAGCATCCACCCCAGCGCATAGGCCACGAGACCGGTGAAATAGTGCAGGAGATGCGCCGCCGGCGCGCTCTCGAGGCCGAAGACCGTCTTGAGAACCGATTGCGCCAGCGGGACCGGGGCGAGCGCCGCGAAACCGAGCAACGGGCTGAGCCCCTGCCCGAAGGCGTCGAAGGCAAGCGTCGCGACAGCGCCCGCGATCAGCAGGGTCGCTACTGTCCGGCGATCGATCGCCGGGAAATCGAAGGATCGGTCGTCGGTCTGCGGCATGGTCATGGCGCGGTTTCCCGTTGCTGGAGCCTGCATCGTGGTCCCACGGCCATTCGCCACACGACGGCGCGCCGTGACACCGACCGGCGTCACAGCTGCGTGAGACCGCCTGGAGACGGACGAGGGTTCGGAGGTTTCGGGCCCAGCTCAGTCGACGATGGCGATCGCGAAGCCGTCCCAGCCCTTGTCGCCGACCGTCTGCACCGCTGTGGCGGTCAGGCGGGGTTCTACCGCGAGGCGGTCGAGGAATTTCCGCGTCCCCTGAAGGGCCGGGTCCGAAGCCGAATCGTCGGCAATACGACCCGCGCGCACCACATTGTCGCAGACGATGACCGTGCCGGACCGGGCGAGTCGCAGCGCCCAGTCGAGGTAGGCGGCGTTGTTCTCCTTGTCGGCGTCGATGAAGATGAAGTCGAAGGGCGCGAGCGCTTTGAGCTCGGGAAGGCTGTCGAGTGCGGCCCCGACCCGGATCTCGACGCGGTCCGAAAGTCCGGCTCGCGCGACATTGGCCCGGGCGACCTCGGCATGATGGGCGGCGTATTCGAGGGTCACCAGCCGGCCCTCCGGCGGCAGCGCCCGGGCGAGCCAGATCGTCGAATAGCCGCCCAGCGTGCCGATCTCGAGGATGCGCCGGGCCCCGTTCATGCGCGCGAGAATGTGCAGGAGCTTGCCATGCGCCCGCGAGACGTCGATCGCCGGCAGGCCGGCGGAGGCGTTGGCGGCGAGCGCCGCGTCCAGAACGGGATCCTCAGGCAGGAGCTTGCCGGCGAGATAGCTGTCCACGCGCTTCCAGTCGTCCATCCTGGCATCCTCAATCGGGGGCGAGCATGTAGCCCGAGCCACGCACCGTCTGGAGATAGCGCGGCGATTTCGGGTCGGTCTCGATCTTGCGGCGCAGGCGGGTGATCTGCACGTCGACCGCGCGCTCCTGCGCTTCGGCGACCCCGCCACCTAGATCCTCCACCAGCTCCTGCCGGCTGACCGGTTCGTGCGCGCGCGCGGCGAAGACCCGCATCAGCAGCGATTCGGTGGCGGTCAGGCGCACGAGATCGCGCCCGCGCCAGAGTTCGCCGCGGGTGACGTCGTAGCGGACCTCTCCGAGGTGGAGCGAGCGCGGTGGCTCGGCCCGCGCCGCGGGCTTCGGGATCCGCCGCAGGATGGCGTTGATCCGCAGCAGCAGTTCGCGTGGCTCGAAGGGCTTGGGCAGGTAGTCGTCCGCCCCCGCCTCCAGGCCGCGGATGCGGTCATCCGCATCGCCGCGCGCCGTCAGGAGCAGAATCGGCGTGGTCAGGGTCTCGCGCAGGCTTTCGGTCAGCGCGAGGCCGCTCTCGCCTGGCATCATCACGTCGAGCACGATCAGGTCGAACTCCAGCCCCTCCAGCAGGTTGCGGGCATGGCGGGCATCGCGGGCCACGCTGACCCAGAAGCCGTTGCGGGCGAGGAACTTCTGCAGGAGGCTCCGGATGCGCGCATCGTCGTCGACCACGAGCACATGGGCCTGCGGCGCGTCGCTCATGACCGGCCAGCCTCCGACCGGCCTGCCTCGATGCCACCCAGAACCCGTTCACGCATGTCCGGGTCGATCATCTGCTCCAGGACCTTGCGGAACCCGACGACCGCCTCCGGGCCCGCGCTGGAATAGGCCGCCCGCATCCGCCGGCGCTGCGCCGCCGAAAGCTCCTGCTCGAGCGCGTGCCCCTCGGGTGTGAGATGCAGGTTGCGCTGCCGGCGGTCGGTCTCGCCCACGCGGCTCTCCACGAGCCCATCCTCGACCAGCTGGCGGAGCACGCGGTTGAGGCTTTGCTTGGTGACGCCGAGGATCTCGAGCAGCTCGTTCACCGTCAGCCCTGGCCGGCGGTTGATGAAATGGATCGCCCGGTGATGCGCCCGCCCGTAGTGGCGCTCCCCGAGGATGCGGTCGGGGTCGGAGGTGAAGCCGCGATAGGCGAAGAACATCAGCTCGATCCCTTGCCGGAGCTGATCGTCCGTCAGGAACAGCAGCTGCTCGCTCCGGGTGGGACTGGTGGAGAAGCCGCGCTCCGGCATCCTGCCTCCTCTGACGACGCGCGATCAGTTTATGTCAGCGATATTGACATTCCAAGCCTCAAATGCTAGCCGGAGCACCGCCCGGCGCAACATTGCACCGCGTTGTCCGGCGGGCGAAGAATCCGAAACCCTGGGGGATGTCATGGTTGCTGCATACGACGATCGGGACGGAGTCATCTGGATGGATGGCGCCTTCGTTCCCTGGCGCGATGCCAAGGTCCATGTGCTCACCCATGCGCTGCATTACGCGAGTTCGGTCTTCGAGGGCGAGCGGGCCTATGGCGGGGTGATCTTCAAGAGCCGGGAGCATACCGAGCGGCTGCTGAAATCCTGCGACTACATCGACATTCCCCATCCCTTCTCGGTGGAGGAGATCGAGGCGGCCAAGGCGGCGGCGCTGCGGGAGAGCGGGCTTTCCGACGCCTATGTGCGGCCGGTGGTCTGGCGGGGCTCGGGGCCGGACATGGGGGTCGCCTCGGCGCGCAACCCGGTGCATATGGCGATCGCGGTCTGGGAATGGGGCGCCTATTACGGCGATGCCAAGCTCAAGGGCGCGAAGCTCGACATCTCCAAGTGGAAGCGCCCGAGCCCGGAGACCATCCCCTGCTTCGCCAAGGCGGCCGGGCTCTACATGATCTGCACCATGTCCAAGCATGTCGCGGAGGCCAAGGGCTGCTCGGATGCGATCATGATGGACTACCGGGGCTATGTGGCGGAGGCGACCGGGGCGAATGTCTTCTTCGTCAGGGACGGCAAGGTGCATACCCCGAAGCCTGATTGCTTCCTCAACGGCATCACCCGGCAGACGGTGCTCCAGATGCTCAAGGAGCGCGGGGTCGAGGTGATCGAGCGGCATATCGAGCCCGGCGAGATGGAGGGCTTCGAGCAATGCTGGCTGACCGGGACCGCGGCGGAGGTGACGCCGGTGGGCTCGATCGGCGAGTTCAGCTTCGAGGTGGGCGCGCTCACACGGTCGATCGCGGGGGATTACGAGAAGCTGGTGCGCGGGCAGCTCGCGGCGGCGTGACGGCGGGCCGGGCTTGACCGGGATCAAGGCCGGGCCCGCAGGGTCGCCTATGGTCGCGCCGTCACAATCTTACCGGAGGCCTTCGCCCATGACCCATGTCCCGCACGAACTCGCCGAGGAATTCCCCGAATCGCTGGCCCGGATCTCGGAGCTCAAGCAGCACGATCCGCATTTCGGGCATCTCTTCGAGGAATACCACGCGGTCAACCGGGCGATCCACCGGGCGGAGACCGACCTGGAGCCGACCGACGATTTCCACATGCAGGAGATGCGCAAGCAGCGCCTGACCCTGAAGGACCAGATCGCCCGGATCCTCGCGGCCTGAAGGCCCGCCGGGGAGCCGCTCCCGGACCCGGCCGCCGGCCGCCGAAAGGGCGGTCGGCGGCTGTCCCCATGAGGACAGACTTCAAGCCATTGTTTTCAAATGATAAAAGTGTTAACGTGGAATCGGCGCCTTTCATGCCGAGCGATCGGTCCGTCTCGCCGCCTGTGCTGGAACACACGGGAACCTGTGCTCGCCGTTGGATGGCGATCCAAACGCCCGTCGCGGACACTGAAGCGGTGGAGTGGGGCCATTTGAACGAGCAAACGTGGAGACCATGGTATCAGTCGCTGTCGTGAAGCGCTGACCAACTTGCGATCAACTTGGCCATTTCCACCAGGAGTCGCGGACGGCGGTATGGCGCCCTTCTCAGCCACGAGAGTTCGTACGTGTACGGAAACATGTACCAGCAGCGGTCATCGGGACCTCGCGCCGGTAACGTCCGAGATCCGGACGAAGCTGCCCTTGGATGCTGCTCCATCACTGTCCGGTTTCGTTGTGTGGCGGTATCCTCAATGTTGTTTCCAGCTCAACACTCAAACTTGCGGCCAAGCTAAAAAACCGGTGTCGCACGGTCTCGGAATAGGGATTGGCCTTCTCAATCGCTTCGAATACTTCTGGCGCATCATGCTGAACCATGGAAATCGCCTCAGATAACAAGTCAAAGCTCTTCGTTGTCATGCGCGTTGGCAGCGGTCCCATTCTCAGTAGCACTTTGGCGATTAGATGCGTGAGCCCTTGGACAACTGCTGCTTCTTGGTCGTGATCTTCAGGTGTCGTCATGATGACAGTCAGACCCAGAGCCTTGCGTAAAAAGGCAGCCAGCCTCGCATGTCGTCTTCCCTGAATGGGGCAGACTGCAACTTTCAGACCCTCAATTCCCTGTCCGGCACTCTGAGGGCCAAACAACGGGTGAGTTGCCACGATGTCTACATGGTTCGGTAGCAGCCGCCGCATGATTTCCGAGGGAACTACTTTGACTGAGCCGACATCGACGATCAGCGCGCCAGGTTTGCAAGCAACCGCGATTTCGCTGACAACCTGCTCAAATGAGGACACTGGCGCCGCAATGAGGACCACATCGGCCTGTGATACTGCGTGCAATGATGACAGACGCACTCCGAGTTGCATTGCGACCTTGGCAACGTCCGGGGACGGATCGTAGGCTGTTATTTCGAAATTCTGGCCCAAATGAAGGGCTGCAAGTTGTCCGAATGCACCAAACCCTATGATGCCTAGCGACGCGTTTTGACTTCTGTTGTTGTTCATTTTTCGACCTTTGAATTTGCCGCCCGGCGCAAGGTCGATCGTATGTTGACCGCTGTCAGGGGCAGCGGAAAACCAATGATAAATGATCCGCAGCTATAGAGGCTGAGGGTAATAGGCCTGCGATGCGAAGAACGATTTCACCATGACGTCAGCGATAAGGCACCCAAGATAGCAGAGTCAACGATGTTGCTGCCTAGCAGCCATTGGCTGCGGCGCAGCATTCTGGAGGTATGGGCTCGGCGCGGTCATCCACGCCTCGGCGCGGCAACGACCGCTCCGGGCCGGCATCGGTCATTACATACGTTTTTCGGGTGGTTGTTTCGGGCCGGCGTCCGTCCCCCCGTGCCAGCGCCGCCTTCCCTTCGCGGATTTCCCACCGGCTTTGCAGTTCAATCTCCCCCCCCGGTCTTCGCGCTCGCGCGTTCAAACCGGCGAACCGGCGCGAGGCAGTGCCTCGCCTTTGCCGGTTCGGGCCCGCCGCTGGGGGTCAGGACTGGAGGTAGAGGGCGTAGTCGAAGGCGACCGAGAAGCCGATCCGCTCGTAGACCGGTCTTCCGAAGTCGGTCGCCTGCAGGACCGCCATGCTCGCGCCGCGGCGGCGTCCCTCGGCCATGGCATGCAGGGTCATCGCGGTTCCGACGCCGCGCCGGCGGGCCTCGGGCAGGGTGGCGACGGCGTAGATCCCCGCGAGCCCGCCGGCCATCAACAGCGCGCTGACGCCGACGGGCCGGCCGTCGAGATAGCCGGTGAAGCGCGCCTGGTGCGCGTATGCGGCCTCCGGGATCGCGGCTTCGCAGAGGCTCATGGCGCTCCGCACCGCCGGGGTGAGTTCGAAGGCGTCGCAGGTCAGCCAGGCCCAGTCGTGGCGCCCCGGCCGTCCCTCGACGGATGCGATCCGGAGCCCGTCGACGGGGGCAACCGGCGGCAGTGGCGTCATGGAGGCCAGCATCGCGGGCTCGCGGCCGTGACGCTTCAGGCCGGCCGCTTCCAGTCTCGCCCGGACCGCCTCCGAGACGGCGCTCGGGCTCAGGCGCCAGAGCACGGGGACGCGCTTCTCCGCGATGCAGGCGGCGGCGGCACCGAGCGTGGCGTCGATGGCGGCGGGGTCCTGGCCCGTCAGGACGACGGAGTTGAAGAGGTAGAGCGGGATCGGGGTGTAGACGAAATGCGCGCCGGGGAGCTGCCGGGACAGCGAGCCTTCGGCCAGCCCGTAGCTGCCCCAATAGGCGGCGAGGCTCGCGTCCATCCTCGCGGTGAGGTCGGCATCGGGCGGCATTCTCCTGTCCCTCCCGCGGCGGGCCTCGTGCAGGCTCGGACCGTCCGTTCATTGAAGCACAGGCGGGGCCTTCGCACTACGGGCAAGACTCTGGGCGGGACGCCGGGCAGGCGCGTCCCGGCCGGCGGTGGCGGGGACGCCTCGACAGGCGGTCACTCCGGCAGCCCGGCATCGGTCAGGAGGCTGCAGAGCCGGTCGCGATCCTTCTGCTTGGCGAAGGGCAGGGTTCTCCGGACGTAGCCGACGGTGAAATCGGCGCTCGCGCGGCGCAGCGCCGCGATGGTGTCCACGGCGGGGCCGTGCCGGCCGAGTTCCTCGTAGCAGGCCGCCAGCAGGGCGAGCGCATTGGCATGGGTCGGCATCTCGACGGCCGCCCGCTCGGAATTCGAGAGCGCTTCCTCGTACCTGCCGGCCACGAAGAGCGCGCGGGAACGGTGGACGAGGTAGAGGCCGGGATGGAGGGGATTGTGGCGCATCGCGAGGTCGATCTCCCGGAGCGCCTCCTCGCCCTTCCCCATATAGGCAAGCGTCGCGCCGACGATCATGCGGAAATGGGCATTCGAGGGGTTCAGCCGGACGGCGAGCCGGGCCTCCTCCAGGCCGCGCCTGAAATCGCGGCCGCGGTCCCGCCACCAGAGGGTGAAGCCGAGAACGCAATGGCCCCAGGGTTCGTTCGGGTCGGCAGCGATCGCGGCCTTGGCGTGCTCGAGCGCCGTTTCGAACGGCCGGTCCCGGTCGGCGCTCCAACCGTTGGAGCCCTCGATGTGATGCGCCCCGGCCAGGATCGCATGCGCGCGCGCAAGCTCCGGCTCGAGGCGGATCGCCGCCTCCGCCTCGCGGCGCGCCATGGCCGCGCTCTCGCGCGAAAAGTGCCATATCTGCTGCTGGGCCTTCAGCGCGTGGTCATGGGCGCCGATCGCGTCTTCGCCCGACATCTGGACGCGCTTGTAGTGCCGGCGGGAGACCTGGCCGACCAGCGTGTTGACGATGACCGTCGCGATCTCCTCCTGAACGCCGAGGATGTCCCCGATGTCCCGGTTGAACCTTTCGGCCCACAGGGTCTTGCGGGATGCGACCTCGATCAGCTGTGCGGTGACCCGGACCCGCCCCTCGGCGCGTCGGACGCTGCGTTCGAGCATGTAGGCGACCCCGAGCTCCCCGGCGAAGTCGTCGGCGGCTTCCTTGCGCTCGTGGAACACAAAGGCGGATTGGCGGGCGATGACGAAGAGCTCGCCGTAGCGGGACAGGTCGGTGATGATGTCGTCCGCGATTCCATCCGAGAAGAAGGATTGCGCGGGATCGCCGGACAGGTTCTCGAAGGGAAGCACGACGATCGACGGCTTCTCCTGCCCGATGCCGTAATCCGAAACCGAAGGAACCTCACCCGGGCCGCCGTCGATCCCGTCCGTCCCGGAGTCGATGGCTTGGGTTTCCGGGACGAAGAGGAAGCCCCGGCGGGAGACGGTCCGGATCATCCGCTGGCGCTTGCCGTCGTCACCGAGCGCCCGCCGCGCCGCGTTCATCCGCGTCGAGACGGCCGAGTCCGAGACGATCCTGCCGCCCCAGACGGCATCGATGATCTCGTCGCGGCCGAGGACCCGTCCCGGATGGGATGCCAGCAGGGCGATCAGATCGAAGACCTGCGGTTCGACCTCGACGGTCTTGCCTGCTTCCCGCAATTCGTTCCGCGCCAGGTCGAGCTCGAACGCGCCGAACCGGATGATCCGGCGCGGTGCCGAAGTCATCGATCGCTCCGTCTTTCAGCCAGTTCCCAGACCTTAACACAAATGGACGGTCTCTGGACGGCTTCCGGACCGCGCCTTCAAGACCGGGCGCGTCGAAATGGTCAAACTTCCTTCATCGAGATCGCAATGGCCATGGATGGAGGACAAGTTCGATGAGCAATTCTCCCCAGGGATTCACCCGAGGTGACGGCAGCTTCGACGTATTCGGCGCCATGGAGCGCGGGGACATGCTCCGTCGGCACTGGATCAACGGTGCGCTTCGCGGAGCATTGGCGCGCGTCGGCCACAGGATTCGGCAGGCGCTTGGTCCGCGTCACCCCGAAGCGGCCCGGAAAGCCGGTGACGTCAAGGCCAGATGACGGCCCCGAAGCGATTTCGGGATGTCCGGCTGCCGCCATCGTGGCGTCCGGCAGTCGGAACGGCCGTTGGTCAGACGCGGCTTTTCTGCGTACCGATGCGGAGGTTGTGTACATTCCGTCCCATGGGAATGTGGTGGCAGCGGGTGGGACGGTCGGGATATCGCCCGTCAAGTCGGGAAAGGGCGTGGATCCGTGCGTTGCTGTTTCGTCGGAGATAGTTTCGTCAATGGCGTGGGCGATGAGCGGGCGCTGGGATGGACCGGCCGGACCGTGCAGAGGGCCCGGCAGTCGGGCATCGACGTGACGGCCTATGACCTGGGCGTGCGCCGCGACACGAGCGCGGACATACTGGCGCGGTGGAAGGGCGAAGTTTCGGCGCGCTTCCCCCGGGATGTCGAGCATCGGTTGCTGTTCGCGTTCGGCGCCAACGATTGCGCGACCGCCGATCCGCGCGCCCCCGGGATCGCGCGACTGCCGCCGGAGGCGACGCTCGCGAATGCGGATCTCATTCTCGCCGAGGCGGTCGGGCTGGCGCCGACGGTGATGATCGGTCCGGCGCCGATCATCGACGACGAAGCGGCGGACGCACGGATCGGGCGCCTGGAGCGCGAGCTGGCGGCGGTCGCGGAGCGAAGGGACGTGCCCTTCCTGCCGATCTTCGAATGGTGTCGCGGATGCAGGGCCTGGACGGAGGGTGCCGCGAAGAACGACGGCACGCATCCGGACGGGTCCGGCTATGCCGCCTTGGCAGGATACGTGCTGGATTGGCGGCCGTTCCGCCGATGGATGGGGCTCGATCCTGGCCCGTAGCCTGGGCGGCGACGGCGACCTGCCGTGACGGGTCGGGCAGGCGGCGGCGCCGCCTGGCGATGGACTCGTCCGCGCGCGGGCTTCGATCCCGGCGGCGGGCTCATGCGTTTTGGGCGGGCAGGGGCTGCGCCTCCGCGATGAGGCTGGCCAGCAGCTCGTCCAGCCGTTCGAGCGTGGAGGTCAGGCCTTGCTCCATGCCCATGTCGATCACCTTCTGCAGGTCTTCGGGCGAATCGTAGGAGACGCGCGTCTCGACCAGCGTGTGGTCGCCCTTGTCGGCAAGGCGCAATTCCTGGCGGGAGCGCGGCAGGTCGGGGTTCACCACGCCGGTCTCGTCGGTGAAGCCGTCATATCCCGTGTAGCCGTCGATGGGCGTGATCGTCTCATAGTCCGTGCGGCTCCAGTAATGCGTGCCGTTCGGGTCGATCATGGCGAAGTGCCAGTGGCCGCCTTCGCGGAAGTCGAAGGATCTGGTCTTCGTCGTCAGCGGCCTGGGGGCATACCATCGATCGAGGAGCTCGCTCCTGGTGTAGCAATCCCACACCATCTGCCGTCCGGCGGCAAATTTCCGGCGGATGGTCAGCGTGCCGTCCTGCATGTCGGCGATGAAATCGAAGCGCAGGTCAGGTCTCATCGGTCTCTCCCCCTAGGGTTGTCAGTAGATTGTCGAGATTGTCGTAGCGGCTCGCCCAGATGGCGCGTTGCTCGTCGAACCACCTTTCGGCCGCCGCCAGTCCGTCGGGGCTGAGCCTGCAGGTGCGCACCCGGCCCTGTTTCGTCGATGCGATCAGCCCGGCCTCTTCCAGCACGCCGATATGTTTCATGAAGGACGGCAGCGCCATGTCGAATGGGGCCGCGAGTTCCTTCACCGGCGCGGGTCCCCGCCCCAGCCGCTGGACCACCGCCCTGCGGGTCGGGTCCGCGAGAGCGTGGAAGATGGGGTCGAGGGGCGTTTGATAGTGATCCATACGGCTAACTATACGCGCGCCTGATAGTTAGGTCAACAGCTAAGTGAATGCGGGGTGGCGGCGCCCCTCGACCGCCGCGCCCGCGCGTTGCCTTCCGTTCCGGTGGCGGGCCCGCCCTGCCCGCCTTACCGCTCCCCTACCAGCCGCTCGATCTCCTCGAAGATGTGGTCGAGGAAGGGGCTGGTGGCGTCGCGGCCGGTGATGTGGATCGCATAGCCGTCGGGGGTGCGTTCGCGGCGGAGCGTAAGGCCGGGGCGGGGGCGGGAAAGGCGGCAAGGGCGGCCGGGACGCGCTTCGGGGGCGGTGTAGGCCGGCGGCGGCGCCTCGGCCTCGGCGAGGATCGGGCGGATCAGCTCCCATTGGCCGGCGGCGTTGCGGCGGGTGGTCTCGGCCAGCGCCGCCTCGATCACTTCGCCGAAGCCGGTGGTCCACGCGGCATGGAGGCGCAGGAGCTGGCGTTCGCTCAGCTGCTCGGGGTCGCGCAGGATGCCGTCGGCCTCGTGCACGAGGAAGGCGATGTTGCGGAGCTTGGCGCGCTTCTGCCGGGCGGCGGCGGGGTAGAGCGCGTCGACGGCCTGCTCGATGGTGGCGAAGATGCCGCGGTCGCGGGCGGTGACGGCGATGGCGGCGCGCTCCCAGGGGGAGAGGTCGCGGCGGATCTCGTTCTCCTCGACCATCGCGGCGAGCGCCGCGGCGATGTCGCCGGGGTTGCGCAGGAGCGCGGGGATGGCGGCGAAATCGCCGTTGCCGCGCATGTCGCGCAGGTGGCGGAACGCCGCGAGCCGGCGGTGGCCGGAGATCAGGCCATAGGCGGGGGCGGCGGCATCGTCCGCCTCGAGGCCGAAGAGCTCGACGGGCATGCGCAGGCCGCTGCGCGCGATGGAGGCCACCAGCTCGTCGAAGGCGGCCGGGTCGGCGGCGGTGCGGTCGCGGGGCATGGCCTCGGCGTCGATGGCGTCGAGCGGAATCAGGCGGATTTGGTCGGGCATGGGCGGGCTCCGGGCTGGGGGTGCGGCGTTTCTAGCCCGGATTCGGCGGTGTTGCCGGCGGGGGTGCGGCAGCGCGCGGTGGCGGGTCGGCGCCGTCACAATTCATTCACCACGACATTCCTTGAGACGGGGGCGCGAAAGCATTACACTTCATGGGCCGGCGCCGGGCTGGTTGGCGCGACGTGAAGGAGGAATCCGCACTGGATCCGCACACCCCGGCCACTGCGGCCGAGACTTCCGCGACGGGACTTCGGCCCGTTCCGGGAGACATCGACGGCAAGACCCTGCTGTCGGCAATCCTGGCCTCGCTCGAAGACGACAAGGCCGAGGACGTCATCACCATCCCCCTCGCAGGCAAGTCCGAGATGGCCGATCACATGGTGGTCGCCACGGGCCGCTCCTCGCGCCAGGTCGGGGCGATCGCGGAGCATCTCGCCGACCGGCTCAAGCAGGATCACGGCATGATCGTGCGCAGCGAGGGCAAGGAACTGGGCGACTGGGTCCTGATCGACGCCGGCGACGTGATCGTGCATGTCTTCCGCCCCGAAGTGCGCGAGTTCTACCAGATCGAGAAGATGTGGGCGCCCCAGGCCGCCGCCCGGCCGAGCCCCGCCGGCACCGCCTGAGCCGGGCGTCTTGCGGGTCGCGATCCTCGCGGTCGGCCGGCTGAAATCCGGCCCCGAGGCGGATCTGGTCGCGGATTACCTCGCGCGTTTCGCGCGGGCGGGCCGCGCGCTGGGCCTGGGACCCGCCACCGTGATCGAGATCGACGGCCGCCGCGGCGGAGGCCCCGAGGCCGAGGCGGCGCTGATCGCCGCGAAGCTGCCTGCGGGCGCGCGGCTCATGGCGCTCGACGAACGCGGGCGGGCGATGTCCTCGCCGGAATTCGCGTCGATGCTGCGTCGCCACGCCGATTCGGGGCTGCGCGATCTCGCCTTCGCCATCGGCGGCGCCGACGGGCTGGCGCCGGGGCTTCGGGCGCGGGCCGACGACGCGCTCTCGCTCGGGCCGATGGTCTGGCCGCACATGCTGGTGCGCGCGATGCTGGCCGAGCAGCTCTACCGCGCCGCCTCGATCCTCGGCGACGGGCCCTATCACCGCGGCGGCTGATCGCGGGTGAGCCGCGCCACCACCCGGTCGCCGTAGCGCCAGACGAGCGCCGCCACCGCGAAGTTGCGCGTGCCGCGCCCCAGCACGATCGCCAGCACGAAGACCGGGAGCGACAGGCCGAAGAGCCCGGCGCCGATCATCGCCACCTGGGTGGGCAGGGGCGTCACCGCCATGGCCATCATCGCCCAGAAGCCGTAGCGGGCGAGGAATCCTTCCATCTGTGCCATGCCCGCCTCCCAGCCGAGCGCGGCGACGATGCGCGCCCCGACGGTGTCGAAGAAGAGCGCGCCGATGGCGTAGCCCGCGAGTGCGGAGGCGAGATAGCCGGCGAAGGCGATGGCGGCGATGCGCCAGATCCGGTCGCGGCGCAGCTGCATCAGCGGCGCGATGACCGCCTCGATGGGGATCGGCAGCACTGCGCCCTCGAGGAAGGCGAAGCCGAAGAGCGCGGCGCCGGTCCAGCGCGACTGCACGATCCGGTCGAGGATGTCGGAGGCGTCTCTGGCCGGGTGCATGGCTCTCGTTCCGCGGCGGGGCGGGCGGAGACTAGCCGCTCAGCCCCGCGCGGCCAAGGCGCGGGCCAAGGGCGCGGGCGGGCCGAAAGTGGGCTGGACCGCCTGCTTCAGACCGTCTAAACCAAATGCAAATCCGGGCCGAGGCTCTGGCTGGCTCCGGGTGGGGATGCGCCCCGCGGGGGGCCAGGACAGGGAGCGGAGCGCATGGCGCATGTCGATGAGGACACCGGCAACCGGAGGGATTTCCTCTTCATCGCAACAGGCGCGGTGGGCGCGGTCGCGACCGGCGCCGCGGTCTGGCCGCTGATCAACCAGATGAATCCCAGCGCCGACGTGCAGGCGCTCGCCTCCATCCAGGTCGATGTCGACGGGCTCGAGGTCGGCAGCCAGCTGACGGTGAAGTTCCTCGGCAAGCCGGTCTTCATCCGCCGCCGCTCCCCCGAGGAGATCGAGGCGGCGCGGGAGGTCGAGATCTCGCAGTTGGTCGACCCGCTGGCGCGCAACGCCAACCTGCCCGCCGACGCGCCCGCGACCGACGCGGACCGGACCATGGACGAGGCCGGCGAATGGCTGCTGATGACCGGGGTCTGCACGCATCTGGGCTGCGTGCCGCTCGGCGAGGCCGGCGATTTCGGCGGCTGGTTCTGCCCCTGCCACGGATCGCACTACGACACCGCGGGCCGCATCCGCAAAGGCCCGGCGCCGCAGAACCTGCATATTCCGGTGGCGCAGTTCGTCTCCGACACCGTGATCCAGCTGGGCTGAGGAGGGCATCATGAGCGGCATCCCGCACGACCATTACGAGCCGAAATCCGCCCCCGAGAAGTGGATCGAGAGCCGGCTGCCGATTATCGGGCTGCTCTACAACACGCTGATGATCCCGACCCCGAAGAACCTCAACTGGATGTGGATCTGGGGGATCGTTCTCACCTTCTGCCTGGTGCTGCAGATCGCCACCGGCATCGTGCTGGTGATGCACTACAACCCCAGCGTCGGCGGCGCCTTCGCCTCGGTCGAGCACATCATGCGCAACGTCAATGCCGGCTGGGCGCTGCGCTACACCCATGCCAACGGCGCGTCGCTCTTCTTCTTCGCGGTCTATTTCCACATCTTCCGCGGGCTCTACTACGGCTCGTACAAGGCGCCGCGCGAGATCACCTGGATCATCGGCATGGTGATCTACATCCTGATGATGGCGACGGTCTTCATGGGCTACGTGCTGCCCTGGGGCCAGATGTCCTTCTGGGGCGCCACGGTCATCACCGGGCTCTTCGGGGCCATCCCGCTGATCGGCGAGTCGATCCAGACCTGGCTGCTGGGCGGACCGGCGGTGGACAACCCGACGCTCACCCGGTTCTTCAGCCTGCACTACCTGCTGCCCTTCGTCATCGCGGCGCTGGTGGTGGTGCATATCTGGGCCTTCCACACCACGGGCAACAACAACCCCACCGGCGTGGAGGTGCGGCGCACGTCGCGCAAGGAGGCGGAGGCCGACACCCTGCCCTTCTGGCCGTATTTCGTCATCAAGGACCTCTTCGCGCTGGTCTTCATCCTGACGATCTTCTCGGCGGTGGTAGGCTTCATGCCGAACTTCCTCGGCCATCCGGACAATTACATCGAGGCCAATCCGCTGGTCACGCCGGCGCATATCGTGCCGGAGTGGTACCTGCTGCCCTTCTACGCGATGCTGCGCGCGATCACCTTCGACGTGCTCTTCATCAACTCGAAGCTCTTCGGCGTGATCGTGATGTTCGGCTCGCTGATCGTGCTCTTCCTCGTGCCCTGGCTCGACACGAGCCGGGTGCGCTCGGGGCGGTTCCGGCCGATGTTCAAGGTCTGGTTCTGGCTGCTGGTGGTCGATTTCGTGGTGCTGATGTGGTGCGGGGCCATGCCGCCGGAGCAGCCCTTCGTGATCATCAGCCAGCTCGGCGCGCTCTACTGGTTCAGCTTCTTCCTGGTCATCCTGCCGCTGCTCGGGGTCCTGGAGAAGCCCAAGGCGCCGCCGGCGACGATCGAGGACGACTTCCGGGCGCATTATGGCGATCCCGGGGAGGCCGCCGCCCAGGGCAGCGCCCAGCCGGCCGAATGAAGAACGCGAGGGGACAGGGACAATGACCGCTAGAACGCTTCTCTCCGGGCTCTTCGCAATCGGACTCGGCCTCGTCGGCCTCGGCACCGCCCCGGCGGTCGCCGCGGAGGGCGAGCGCCACGTCCACGACTTCAGCTTCTCCTTCGAGGGCCCGTTCGGGCGCTACGACCAGTCGCAGCTCCAGCGCGGCTTGCAGGTCTATACCGAGATCTGCTCCGCCTGCCACGGGCTGAAGTTCGTGGCCTTCCGCACCCTGGAGAACGAGGGCGGGCCGGCGCTGTCGGAGGAGGCGATGCGCGCCTATGCCGCGCAGCACGAGGTCTTCGACGTCGCGCTCGACGACACCCGCGTAGCGACGCCGACGGATTTCTTTCCGCCCTCGAACGTGCCGAATGCGCCGGATCTCAGCCTGATGGCCAAGGCGCGGGCCGGCTTCCACGGGCCGGCCGGGCTCGGCCTCAACCAGATCCTCTTCGGCATGGGCGGGCCGGAATACATCGCCTCCCTGCTCACCGGCTTCACCGGCGAGGAGAAGGAGGAGGCCGGGACCACGCTCTACGAAAACACCGCCTTCGGCGGCTACATGGCCATGGCGCCGGTGCTCTACGGCGATGACGTGACCTATGCCGATGGCACGGTGGCCACGCCCGAGCAGATCGCCCAGGACGTCGCCGCCTTCCTGATGTGGACGGCCGAGCCGAAGATGATGGAGCGCAAGCGCTCCGGCCTGACGGCGGTGCTGTTCCTGACGGTGCTGACGGTGCTGCTCTATTTCACCAACAAGACGATCTGGGCGCCGCACAAGGGCAAGAAGCACGGCTGAGGCGGGCGCCTCCCCCAGGAATCATAGAAATGTGGCGGGCCTCCCGGTGGGAATCGGGAGGCCCGCTGCTTTCCGTGGGCTCGATCGGCGGTCGCCCATTGCCGGGCGTTTGATACAAGCGGCCCTTCCGAATGACCGAATATGCGGCCTGAGGTCGATTCTCGGGACAGGGAAAAGGCCGCGCCCCGCGCGCCCCGCGCCACATTCCCCCGGACCGATGACGGCGAGGCGCCGGTGGCGCCTTGCCCGGTCCGGTCGCCCGGAGGCGCGGGCCGCAGGGCGAGAGGGGTGCAGCTTCACCGGCGGTTGAGGATCGGGACGGGGCGGCCCTGGACGGGGTGCGAAGCGCGCCGGCCCACGGCAGGGCCGGCGCGGCCCGATCGCCACGGGTCGGATCGGGCTGGGGAAACCTGGTCGCGGGAGAACAAGGGGTCGCCCGCGAGGGCCGCTGTCATGAAGGCTCACATCGGTGCGAAACCGCCGTCGGTAGAAGCCTTCGGGAGGCATGGGTCGGCAGAGAATATCTTCGCGTCGCGCTCGGTCAGCGGCGCGCCGGGCTCAGCGGGCGCGGTTTCTGCGGAACATGCTGCAGTCGGGGTCGATCTGGGTATTGGGGTCCATCGGCACCCGGGTCCGCCAGGAGGCGCGGCCGATCAGATGCGAGCCGACCGGGGCGCTGGCGATCATGAAGAGGAAGACGAAGAGGGCCTCGGCGACATGCAGCAGGCTCTCGGCCTTGACCATCACCGCGATGCAGATCAGGCCGAGCCCGAGCGTCCCGGCCTTGGTCGCCGCATGCATGCGCGCGAAGACGTCGTTGAGGCGGATCAGCCCGATCCCCGCCACCATGCAGAAGAAGCCGCCTGCGACGAAGAGAAAGGCGGCGATCGCGTCACTCATCGGAATCGCCCTCCGTGCGGTCGATGTAATGGGCGAAGGCGACCGTGGCGAGAAAGCTGATGAGCGCGAGGCCGATGGCGACGTAGATATAGGCGTTCACGCCGCTGATCATCTTGAAGACCACCAGGAAGACCACGAGCAGCATCGAGATCAGGTCGAGCGCCACGACGCGGTCCGAGAGCGTCGGCCCGGCGATCAGGCGATAGGCGGCCGCAAGCAGGGCCACGACGAGGAAGAGCACCGTGAGCGAGAGCGCGTTGCCGAGAAGGCCGGAGGCGGTGCTTTCGATGATCATCGCAGCGTCACCTTCAGCACCCGCGATTCGATGCCCTCCCGCACGGCCTGGCGGGTCCCGTCGCCCGAGACGCCGGCGAGCAGGTCGTGGACGAGCAGCGTCGAGCGGTCGTCGCTCACGTCCACGGTGAGCGTGCCCGGCGTCAGGGTGATGAAATTGGCCACCATGGTGATGCCGGCGTCGCTCTTGACGTGCAAGGGGATCGTCACCAGCCGCGGCTTGGTGATGTCCTTCGGCGAGAGCACGGCGCGGGCGACGAGCAGGCTCGAGACCAGGAGGTCCCAGAGGAAGAACACGAAGAGCCGCAGCAGGTACCAGGATCGGAGGATCAGGCTCATTCGGCGCCTCCCAGGACCGCCGCCACATAGGCCTGCGGGTCGATCAGGCCGGTCGCGATCGCCGCGGCGCCCTCGACCATCGGCCCGGCGTCGATGCCGATGTAGACGATCGCGCCGGTCAGGGCCAGCAGGGGCACGAGCATGGCCGCCGGCAGGCGCTCGGTGATCGCGCCGTCACCCTCGGGATGCGCCGACCAGAACACCGCCGCCCAGATCCGCGCCATGGCGAAGAGCGTGAGGAAGCCGACCCCCAGCACCATGAAGGTGAGGCCGGCGCTTCCGATCTCGATGGTCGCCCGCGCCAGCAGGAGCTTGGCCCAGAAGCCCGAGAAGGGCGGCACGCCGGCGAGCGAGAGCGCGGGGATCAGGAAGAGCAGCGAGAACCACGGCCGGACGCGCCAGATGCCGCCGGCCCTGCCGAATTCCTCGGAACCGGCCAGGCGCTTCGTCGCGCCGGCGCTGAGGAAGAGGTTCGCCTTCACCAGCACGTCCTGGAAGAGGTAGAAGAGCGCCCCGGTCACCGCCAGCGGCGTCGCCACGGCGAGGCCGAGGATCATGTAGCCGATCGAGGAGACGATGCTGTAGCCGAGCACCCGGCGGATCGAGGTCTGGCTGAGCGCGCCGAAGGCGCCGACCGCCATGGTCAGCACCGCCGTGCCGAGCAGCAGCGCCGCGATCGGCGTGCCGTCGATGTCGTAGACGAGGGTGAAGACCCGGATCAGCGCATAGACCCCGACCTTGGTCAGGAGCGCCGCGAAGAGCGCCGAGGTGCTGAAGGCGGGGGTGTGATAGGAGGCCGGCAGCCAGAAGAACACCGGGAAGAGCGCGGCCTTCGAGCCGAAGGCGAAGATCAGCACCGCCGCCGAGGCGAGGATCGGCGTCTCCGCGCCGCGCCCCATCAGCCGCCCGTGCAGGTCGGCCATGTTGAGCGCGCCGGTGGCGCCATAGAGCAGGCCGACCCCGGCGATGAAGGCGACCGTGGCGATCAGGTTCAGCCCGACATACTTGATCGCGCCGTCGAGCTGGGCCTTGCCGCCGCCGACCACCAGGAGGCCGAAAGAGGCGATCAGCATCACCTCGAACCAGACATACATGTTGAAGATGTCGCCGGTGAGGAAGGCGCCGCAGATGCCCGCCAGCAGCGCGTGGGTCAGGGGATAGAAGCCGTAGTGCTTCTCGCCCTCGGTGACATCCGAGAAGCTGAAGATCAGCACCGCCACCGCCACCAGCCCGGTGAGCAGTACCATGACCGCCGAGAGCCCGTCGGCGACCAGCGTGATGCCGTAGGGCGCGGGCCATCCGCCCGCCTGTTCGGCGAAGGGGCCCTCCGTCGCGACGCGGATCGCGATGCGCACCGTCAGCACCAGCAGCGCCAGCGCGCCGATCAGCGAGATGCCGCGCTGCATCTCCAGCGACCGCCAGGCCAGCAGCGCCAGCACCGCCGTCCCGAAGGGAATCACCAGCGCCCAGAACAGCAACACTAGGAATTGCCCTCCGCGATCGGCTCGGCCTCGCGCATGTCGTCCATCTCGATGGTCTTGAGCACGTAATAGGAGCGGTAGGAGAGGGTGAGCGCGAAGACCAGCAGGCCGAAGCCGATCACGATCGCCGTCAGGATCAGCGCCTGCGGCAGGGCGTTCGACACGTCGGCGATGGTCTTGTCGTGCTCGGGCACCAGCGGCGGCTTGCCGAAGGTCAGCCGTCCTGAGGCGAAGATGATCAGGTTGGCGGCATTGGAGATCATCGTCAGGCCGAAGAGATAGGGCAGCGTCTTGCCGCTCATCATCAGATAGGAGCCGGCGGCGACCAGGGAGCCCGCGAGGATGGCCAGAAGCAGTTCCATGTCAGTCCTCTTCCACGTCGGCTTCCCGCGACACCACGTCCTCGAGCGCGAAGAGGATGCCGCAGACCGTGCCCAGCACCACGAAATAGACCCCGAGATCGAAGAGGAAGATCGACCCGAAGGGCAGGCCGTGCTTGTTGCCCTCGGCGTCAATGGTGATGAAGGGCCAGACCCCCTTGAGGAAATAGCCGTATTGCAGCCCGCCCCAGACGCCGGAGACCAGCGCGCAGCCGAGCCCGAAGGCGGCGATGGATTGCGGCCGGAAGCGCAGCGCGCGCTTCGCGGCCTCGAGGCCCTCGGCCTTCTCCACCAGTGCGAAGGCGGTCGCGGCCAGCAGCCCGCCGATGAAGCCGCCGCCCGGCTCGTTGTGGCCGCGCCAGAAGACGAAGACCGAGAGGATCAGGATCAGCGGCATGAGCATCCGCGTGCAGGTGCTGAGGATGAGCGACTTCACCGCAGGGTCCTCCTTCCGGCGCGCAGGGCGGCGATCGAGGCGACCCCGGCGATGACCACGACGGAGATCTCGCCCATGGTGTCGAAGCCGCGGAAGTCCACCAGGATCACGTTGACGATGTTGTGCCCCAGTGCCGAGGGCACGCTGCTCTGCTCGAAGAAGACCGTCATGAAGAGGTCGAGGTCGGTCCCGAGCACCGAGAGCTGCACCACGAAGACGCCGAGGCCCAGCACCGCCGCCACCAGCGCATTGCCGACCTTGAAGGGCATGGCCCCCGTGGGCGGCAGCCGCACCATGGCGATGGCGAGGAAGATCACCACGAGGATCTCGACGAAGAGCTGGGTCATCGCCACGTCGATCGCGCCGTAGAGCACGAAGATGATGGCGATGCCGGAGCCGACGCCGCCGAGCGCGGTGATCGCGGTCAGTCGCGAATGGGTGCGCAGCACCATGACGATCGAGACGACGATGATCACGAAGATCGCCCAGTCCATGATCTCGCGGCTGAGCGTGAAGGCGGGCCAGGTGCCGTGGCCGACGAAGAGCGCCAGCCAGATCAGCGCCCCGAGCGTGAGGAAGGTCCAGCGCAGGTAGCTCGTCATCCGGCCGTTCTGGAGCGCCCCGGTCAGGGCGCCGGCGATCGCCGCCACGCCCACCAGGGCCGCGTCGTACCAGGCCTCGGTGCGCGGCAGCGAGGGTTCGGCTGCCGCCAGCCTGTCGCGGATGGGGTCGAGCAGCAGATAGAGGCAGCCGCCCAGGGCGAAGGTCACGAGGCTCAGGATCAGCGGCGCGCCGATGCCGTGCCAGAGCGCCAGATGCGCCGGCGATTCGGCGCCGGTGACCGCATGCACCATCGGCGCGACCAGTGCGTGATCGACGGTGCCGGGGAAGAGGCCGCAGAAGAGGCCGAGGGCCGCGAGGATCGCCGGGCCGAGCCATAGGCCCCAGCCGGGATCGGCGGGCATGTCCCGCGGGCTCCGGCGCGGCCGGAAGAAGAACGGCCGGATCGCCACCATGCCGGCGCAGCCGATCATCAGCGCATTCGCCACGAGCGCCGTCCCGGCGACGAAGAGCGGCAGCACCGGGGCGTGGCCCGCCGCCTCGTAGATCACCTCCTTGCCGATGAAGCCGAAGAAGGGCGGCGCCCCGGCCATGGAGAGCGCGGCCAGCGCGATCACCGTCGTGGTCAGCGGCATGGCCGCGGCGAGCCCGGCCACCTCGGGATACTGGCGCGAGCCCGCGCCCTTCTCGATCATGCCGACCGAAAGGAAGAGCCCGGCCTTGTAGAAGGCATGCACCAGCAGGAAGGTCATCGCCGCGACCGCCGCCTCGGGCGTGGAGACGCCGAGCAGCATGGTGATGACGCTGAGCCCCATGATGGTGGTGAAGGCGAGCATGAGCTTCAGGTCGGTCTGGCGCATCGCCCAGACCGAGGCGAGGATCATGGTGAAGGCGCCCACCGGCACCAGCGTCCAGATCCACAAGTCGGTGCCGCCCAGCGCCGGCGTCAGCCGCGCCATCAGATAGACGCCGGCCTTCACCATGGTCGCGGAATGCAGATAGGCGCTGACCGGGGTCGGGGCGGCCATCGCCCCGGGAAGCCAGAACTGGAACGGCCATTGCGCGGATTTGGTGAAGCAGCCGAGCATCACCAGCACGAAGATCAGCGGATAGAGGCCGCTCGCCCGGAACATTTCGCCCATGGCGTTCATTTCCGAGAGCCGGTAGGTGCCGGCCATCCCGCCCATGATCAGGAGCCCGGCGAGCAGGGCGAGCCCGCCCATGCCGGTGACCAGGAGCGCCTGCAGCGCCGCGGCGCGCGACTTCTCGCGCTCGTGGTCGAAGCCGACCAGGAGCCAGGAGGTCACGGTCGTGCCCTCCCAGAAGACGAAGAGCGTCACCGCGTCGTCGGCGACGGTCAGCCCGAGCATGGAGATGGCGAAGGCGATGAGCGTGAGCAGCAGCGAGCCGAGCCGCCGGTCGGAGCGGAAATAGGTCGCGGCATAAAGGAAGACCAGCGCGCCGATGCCGCAGATCAGCAGCGCGAAGGCCAGCGACAGCCCGTCGAGGCGGAAGGCGAAGTCGATGCCGAGCATCGGCACCCAGGGCAGGACGTATTCCGGGATCTCGCCGTGGGACACCGGCCCGACGAAGCCGGCGAACCAGAGGGTCGCGGCGGCGGCGGCGGCGGCGGGAATCAGGCGCCAGGGCCCGGCTCCGGCCTGCGTCGTCGTGACGGATATTCCTTCGGCCAAGGCGCCCACCCCGCTTCCGCTGCAAGTCGCCGCGCTGTCCCGCCGCGCGCGCCCTGGCTCTCGCTCTCGCCCGCAATGTCCCCCGGCATGCGGGCTGGCGAAGTCCTTCCTGCTTTTTGTGTCGGACTTGCCGGTGTGAATCAACCCGGGCGATCGGGAATCGCAGGGCGATCGCATTTGGAGCCGTTTCTTTCGTCCTCGACCGTCCCGCCACGAAATGAGAGCGGCGCCCGGCCCGGGCGGATCGGGTGGCCTTGGCGGATGCCGTTCCCCAGGGGGGTGTCCGGCCCGCCGCCCTTGCGCGGCTCCGGCGCGCGATCCATCTAGGGATATGGACCGGCATTGCTTCAATCTTTCGCGGCTTCAGCGCGCGCTGCGGGCGCCGGCCGGGGGCTCGTCGGATTTCGATCTGAACCCCGGGGTCCGGCCGCCGGCCGGGCGTGTCTCGCGGCCGGCCTCCGTGCTCGTGCCGCTGGTGGAGCGCGGCGCGGGGCTGAACCTGCTGCTGACGCGCCGGGCGGCGCTCCTGCGGCATCATCCGGGCCAGATCGCCTTTCCCGGCGGCAAGCAGGACCCGGGCGACGGCAGCGCGCTCGGCGCCGCGCTGCGCGAGGCCCGCGAGGAGATCGGGCTCGGCCCCGAGCAGGTCGAGATCCTCGGCCATTTCGACCGGCACGAGACCGTGACGCATTTCACGATCACGCCCTTCGTGGGGTTGCTCGACGCGGGATTCGTGCCCGTGGCGGATCGCCGCGAGGTGGACGAGATCTTCGAGGTGCCGCTGGCCTTCGTGCTCGACCCCGGGAATTTCCAGATCCATGGCCGGCGCTGGCAGGGGGCCTGGCGGCGCTATTACGCGCTGCCCTACGGGCCGCATTACATCTGGGGCGCCACCGCGCGCATGCTCCGCACGCTCTCGGACCGGATGCGCGATCCGTGACGCGGCTGGGCGACCCCTGGCTCGTCGCGCCGCGCACCCAGGCGGTCTGCGCGCTGCTGACCGAGGCCGGGCACGCGGCCTATCTGGTCGGCGGCTGCGTGCGCAACGCGCTGCTCGGCGCGCCGGTGGCCGACATCGATCTCGCGACCGATGCGCTGCCGCAGGCGGTGCTGGCGCTGGCCGAGGCGGCGGGCGTCAAGGCGGTGCCCACCGGCATCGAGCACGGCACGGTGACGCTCGTGCTCGAGGGCCAGCCCTTCGAGGTCACGACCTTCCGCCGCGACGTGGAGACCTTCGGGCGGCATGCGGTGGTGGCCTTCTCCAGGGACATCGCCGAGGACGCCGCGCGGCGCGACTTCACCATGAACGCGCTCTATGCGAAGCCCGACGGCGCTCTGGTCGATCCGCTCGGCGGGCTGCCCGACCTGCGCGCCGGGCGGGTGCGGTTCGTCGGCGCGGCAGAGGCGCGCATCGCCGAGGATTACCTGCGCATTCTGCGCTTCTTCCGCTTCCATGCCTGGTATGGCCATCCCGAGGACGGGCTCGACCCCGAGGGCCTCGCCGCCTGCGCGGCGGCGCGGGATGGACTGGCGCAGCTCTCGCGCGAGCGGGTGGGGGCGGAGATGGCCCGGCTGCTCGCCGCCCCGGATCCCGCGCCGGCGCTGACCGCCATGGCGGCGACGGGCATTCTAGGGGTCGTCCTGCCCGGGGCCGACCCGGCCGCGATCGCGCCGCTCGTCGCGGCCGAGCGGGCGCTCGGTGCCGCGCCGCGCTGGCAGCGCCGCCTGGCGGCGCTCGGCGGGGGCGAGGATTGGGCCGAGCGCCTGCGGCTCTCCAAGGCCGACGCCAGGGCGCTGGCGGCGAGCCTCGCGGCGCTCGACGAGGCGGGCGCCGCACCGGCGCAGGCCGCCTATCGCCACGGGGCCGAGGCGGCGCGGGACGCGGCGCTGGTGTGCGCCGCCCGGGCTAGGGCGGCCCCGGCCGCCGGACTGGAGCGTGAGATCAATTGTGGGGCGGCGGCGGTCTTTCCGCTGCGCGCCGCCGATCTCGCGCTCGGCGGGCCCGCGCTCGGGGCCGAGTTGCGGCGCCTCGAAGCGCTCTGGGTCGATTCCGGCTTCCGCCTGGATGCGGAGGACCTCCGGAGGATGGCGGAGGCACCAGAGGGCGGGGGCTGAGCTCACCGGGGCGCGCGCGTCCGAAGGGCTCGACCCCGGGGGCGATCGCGCTAGGCTCTGCATCGGGAGGGTCCGGGGATGCGTGCTGCAATCGGGCTGCTTGCCATCGGTCTTGCCGCCTCCGCCGCCGCGCAGGAGGCGCCGCCCTTCGCCGCCTTCGACATGGCCGGGCCCGCGGTGCTCCACGATCCGCACGACCTCGCCTTCGGGCCGGACGGCCGGCTCTACGTGGCCGACAAGTTCGGCGCCCGCATCGCCGTGCTCGACCCCGAGACACTCGAAGTGGTCGCCACCCATGGCGCGGGGCTGCTGCCGAACGTGCACGACATCTCCTTCGGCCGTGACGGGCGCGCGGCGATCGCCGTCACCGGCATCGGCGCGGTTCTCGTGGTGGAGGATCTCGCCGATCTCGCCGCCGCGACCGTGCTGGCCGCGCCGCGGACCGAAGGCGCGCTGATGCATTCCTCGGGCCGCGTCTATGCCATGGCCAGCGGCAGCGGCCGGATCCTGGCCTATGAGGGCGAGCGGCTCGTGGCGGCAACGGAGGGGCACTACGGTGCCCATGACCTGGCCGAGGACGGGCAGGGCAATCTCTGGGTCGCCGACAATTTCGCCCGGCGGCTGGTGAAATATTCCCCCGCGCTCGAACGGCTGCAGGTGCTCGATGCCGCGAAATTCGGCTTCGAGGGGCCGCGCTATCTTGATGTCGATGCGATGGGGCGGCTGGTGGTCGCAGACCAGGATGCGCATCGGGTGCTGCTGATCGACCCGGAGGGTCCCGAGGGCGGCAGCCTGCTCGGGGTTCTCGGCACCGGCGAGCCGGGTGAGGGCCCGGGCCTCTTCGACGATCCCGAAGGCGTCGCGGCCGCGGGCAACCGCTATTTCATCGCCGATTCCGACAACAACCGGATCGTGCGCTACGTGGTGGTGATGAACTGATCCCGGCGGCCCTTCCGCCCGACCGTCGCCGCGGCCCGATCGCCACTGGTCGATCAAAGCTGGGGATCCCGGGCCACGCGCAAGCTGAGAATCGACGGCGAGGGCCGTCGTGGATACGTCGATCCGGCGGGGCGTCGCCGGAGCGGCCGTCAGCCGCCGGCGGCCGATGTTTTCAGATAGCCCTCCACGATCTCCGCCATCCGGTCGATGCCGAGCACGGGCGGCATGAGCGTCAGCACCGTGCCGGAGGCGTCGAGCAGATAGACGAAGGAGCCATGGGCGAAGACCGGGCGGCCCGCGGGATCCGTGAAGAGCGTCTCGATCTCGACCTGATAGGCCGCCCGCGCCGCCGCGAGCGCCGCCGCATCGCCGGTCAGGCCGACGAAGTCGCGATGGAAGGTCGGCAGTGCCCGGGCGAGGGTCTCGGACGTGTCGTGCTCGGGGTCGATGGTGATCAGGACCGGCGTCACCGCGAGCCCGTCGGCCGCCAGCGCCTCGGTCAGTTCGCCCATCGCCGGCAGGACATGGGAGCAGATGCCCTCGCAATTGGCATAGCCGAAGAAGAGGAGTTGCGGGTGGCCGCCTGGATCGGCCTCGCTGCGCGCGTGGCCGTACTGGTCCATCAGATCGAAAGGACCGCCGATGGCGCCCCCGAAGGGTCCCTCTGCCACTACCGGCGGTCCCGCCGCCACGAACGCCGCGATGAGGAGGGCGCGAATCAGAACCATTCGGCGATGAAGGCCGCATCGACCTCCGGCCCCAGCCCAAGGTAGCCCTCCGCCTCGATCCGCGCCCGCACGTCCGGATCGGCGCGGAACCACTCGCCGCCCTCGGCGGCGGCCTCAGGGTTGGCCGCGGCCCAGGCTTCGGTGAAGCGGTTCGCCGGCCGTGCCTCCGGATCGCCCGGCCGCCGGATGGTCTGGACCTGGAAGAACTTGGCCGGCGTCGCCTCCGGCTCGCCCACCAGGAGGCCGTCGACCTCCACCGTCTCGCCGCAATAGGGCAGGAGATCGGCGACGGCGCCGGAGAAGACCGGCTGGCCGTTCTTCATCGGCATGACCAGCACCCCGTCGGTGCTGCGCAGCAGCCCCAGTTGCCGCGCGCCGCCGCCGCAATTCTCGGGGCAGTCGCCGCCGAGCTCGCAGAGCACGTCGACGACCTGCGCCTCGAAGCGCGCCATCTCCTCGCCGAGCAGGCCCCAGGACTTGGCGGTGCTGCCGGCGCTGAAATCCTGCGCCTGCGCCGCCGCCGGCAGCGCCAGCGCGAGGGCGAGAAGGCCCGCGCGGCTCATTGCCCCGGCTCCGGGATCGCGAAGCCCGGGACGGGCCCGTAATCCTCGTGGTTGTGGTTGGTGATGCCCAGGTTCTCGACGACCTTCTCCACGACGATGTAGTTCACGCCGTCGCGCTGGTAGTGCAGCCCGTCGGCCACCAGCCGGTCGGAGGCGACGGTGAGCAGCGTCTCCGGCTCGGCCAGCGGGTCGGCGCCCTCGAGCCGGAGCACCAGATAGATCGTCCCGTCGTCGGCTAGCAGGCCCACCGGGATGCCGCCCTTGGCGCACCAGAGCGCGCAGGTGTGATGCGCCGAGCCCACCACCGCCTCGTAGCCGCCCATCACGCCGGAGAAATAGCACCAGCTGTCGACCATCTCGCCCTCGACCTCGATGCGCTCGGGCGCGGTCTCCGCCGAGGCCGTCGCGGCGAGCGCGGCCAGGGGCAGGCCGATGAGCGCATGCCGCAAGCCACCAGTTGCAAGGATCATCACCGCCTCCCGTCCGCCTCGACGGGCGATACGGCGGGGCGGCGGGCGATGTTACAGCGCGGGGCTGCGGTCGCCGAAAAAAGGCGGGTCGACGCGCCGTATCGGGAGGATCGCCCCGACGTCGGGCGGCGCGCATCGGTGATCCATCTCCGGCCGTGCCTCCGGAGCCTGCGCGATTCGCCGCAGGGTCCAGGCGGATCCGAGGTCACGGGCGCGGGGGGCGCAGGCCGCGCCACCAGGGATCGGCGCTGAGCGCGCGGCGCAGTCGCGTGCGCGTGGTCCAGGGCGCGCGGCGGATGTAGCGCTGCGCCTCGTCGAGGCTCTCGCCCTCGAGGCTGCGCAGATAGGCGAGCCCGGCGGCCACGGTGAAGGCCTCGCCCGTCGTCGCGCGGAAATTCGGCTCGAGATCGGTCCAGACCGCGCCGTCCCAGCCCTTGGCCGCGCACCAGGCCCCGACGGCCGCCACGACCTCCGGCATCCGGCTCTCGCCGCGGCCGGAGGCCTCGGCCCAGCCGATGCGGTGCAGCGGCGCGCGCTCGCGGGCGGCGAGGTCGGCGACCGCCTCGCCGAGCGCCGTGCGGCGCGAGCGGATGGCATGGGTGGCGCAGGGCGTGCCCTCGTCGGGGTCGAGGCAGACCACGAGGCTCATCCGGCGCTTGGGGCTGATGCGGCTGAATTCCATCGCCAACCGCGGCCCGGCCCGCAGCGCCCAGTCGCCCGCGACCTTCGGCGCGAGGTCGTCGAGATCCCAGAGCAGCGAGCCCCAGCCGAGGATGACGATGCCGCCCGCCGTCATTGCAGGAGGCCCGCCAGTCCCTCGCCGGCCAGCTTGACGCCGAGGATCGAGAAGACGACGGCGAGGATCACCGGCCCGTTTTCGATCATGAAGGCCCTCGCGGCATCGAGCCCGCGCGTGGCCGCCTTCCCGGCGACCAGCCTGGCGGCCGTCGCCGCCAGCACCGAGGCGGATCCGAGCAGCACGAAGGCGAGGGCGGGGCCGGCCGCGCCGCGGCCGGTAAGCCCAAGCCCGGCGATGGAGCCCGCCGCGCCGGCGGCGAAGGCGATGTTCTTGGGGTTGATCCCGCCGAGCGCCGCGCCGATGCCGAAGGCGCGCAGCGGTCGGGCCTCGCCGAGCGCCGCCATCCAGCCGGGCACCGGCGCCGCCGCGCCGCCCCGGGGCCGCCCGCGCCACTTGGCCGCCGCGGCGGCCAGGAGCCCGAGGCCGGCGCCGAGCCGGATCAGGTTGGCGAGAGGTCCGGCGCTCTGGCCGGCGCCGTCGAGAAGCGCCACCGCCAGGGCGGTCAGCGCCGCGAGGCCGGCGACAAATCCCGCGGCGAAGGCCGGCCCCGCGGTCGTGGCCCTCGGGCCGCTGAGGACCAGGATCGCGCCCACCACGGGAAAGGGGCTGAGGGCGACGCCCATGGCGAGCGGCAGGACCAGCGCCGCGGCGTCGAGCGCCCCGCCGGTCATGTCACGGCCATTTCGCTACCGGCGGCAGGGACATCAGCACCGCTTCGGGGTTGTGGCCGGTCTCGAGCCCGAAGCGGGTGCCGCGGTCGTAGACCAGGTTGAACTCGGCATAGCGCCCGCGCCGGATGAGCTGGATCTCGCGCTGGGACTCGGTCCAGGGCTCGGCGAGGTGGCGACGGGTGATCGGCAGGAAGGCGGTGAGGAAGGCGCGGCCCACGTCGCGCACGAAGGCGAAATCCGCTTCCGCGTCGCCGCTGGCGAGATCGTCGAAGAAGATGCCGCCGACCCCGCGCGGCTCGTTCCAGTGGCGGATCAGGAAATACTCGTCCGCCCAGGCCTTGAAGCGGGTGTAGTAGCCCGGATCATGCGCGTCGCAGGCGGCCTTCAGCGCGGCATGGAAGGCGGCGGTATCGGCCGCATCCTCGATCATCGGATTGAGATCGGCGCCGCCGCCGAACCATTGCGCGCCCGGCGTCCAGAACATCCGCGTGTTCATGTGCACCGCCGGGCTGAGCGGCGAGCGCATATGCGCGACGAGGCTGACGCCCGAGGCCCAGAAGCGCGGATCGGAGTCGAGGCCGGGCACCTCGCGCCGCGCCGTCAGGCTGCGCTGCGCCTGCGCCCCGAGCCTTCCGTAGACGGTCGAGACATTGACGCCGACCTTCTCGAAGACCCGGCCCCCGCGCATAACCGCCATCACCCCGCCGCCGGCGTCCTCGCCGCCCTCGCCGGCGCGGCGGGTCGCCTTGCGCTCGAAGCGCCCCGCCGGCAGCCCGGCGAAGGGGCCCGCGTCCTGGGCGTCCTCCAGCGCCTCGAAGGCGGCGCAGATCTCGTCGCGCAGCGTCTCGAACCATGCCGCGGCACGGGCCTTCAGCGCCTCGCCGGACTCGGGATCCTCCATCGCGTCACCTCATGGAACTCGGGTCCCGGGACTAAGGGAGTGCGGTGGCGGCGTCCAGTCCGGGCGGTGGGCACCGCTGGGCCAGGCGCTGCCCTCGTCTTGCAGTGGGACGGTCGAGGAAGGAAGATTGGGCTCCAGTTGTGGTCGCCTCGGCGGCGAGCCGGAACGGGGTGACAAGGGCGCGGATTTGCGCTATCACACCTGCCGCAACCCGAAGGAGACGCTGCATGGAAATGATCCGGAGACGAGCCCGCTTCTAGCCGGCCCCGGATCGGGCCGTCTGGCCCCGTTGCACCCATCCCCTCTCGTTGCCGCCGAAAGGCCCCCCGATGTTCCGCCTCTTCGAGTCGCTCGTCGACCCCTATGCGCCCTATGCCGAGGGCGACACCCCGCCCGACCGGCTCTGGCCGTTCCTGAAGGAATACCTGCGGCCGGCGCGCAAGGTCATGCTCTGGGCGACGCTCTCGATCCTCGCCGTCGCCGTGGTCGAGGTCTGGCTGATCTGGTATGCGGGCCGGCTCGTCGACCTGCTCGGCAGCGTCGCGCCGGGTGAAGTCTGGCGCCGTCACGGCTGGGAGCTGGTGGCGGTCGCGCTCTTCATCCTGCTGCTGCGGCCGCTGATCCAGGGGGTGCAGGCCGCACTCCTGAACCAGGCGCTGCTGCCCAATGTCGGTACCCTGGTGCGCTGGCGCGCGCATCGGCACGTGCTGCGCCAGTCGGTCGGCTGGTTCCAGAACGATTTCGCCGGCCGCATCGCCAACCGGATGATGCAGACCGCGCCGGCGGTGGGCGAGGCGACCTTCCAGACCTTCGACGCGGTGGTCTATGCCGGGATCTATCTCGTCGGCGCGCTCTGGCTGCTGGCCGATACCGATCCGCGGCTGGCGCTGCCGCTGGTGGTCTGGTTCGCGCTCTATCTCGGGCTGGTGGTCTGGACGGTCCCGCGGGTCGGGGCGGCGTCGAAGGATTTCGCCGACGCCCGCTCGGCGATCACCGGGCGGATCGTGGACAGCTATACCAACATCGCCTCGGTCAAGCTCTTCGCCCATGGCCGCAGCGAGGAGGAATATGCCGGCGAGGCGATCGAGCGGGCCCGCGCCACCTTCATGGGGCAGATGCGCCTCATCACCATCATGGATCTCGGCCTGACGGCGATCAACGGCTTCCTGATCGTCGCGGTGATCGGCTATGCCATCCTGCTCTGGCAGGGCGGGCAGGCCACGGTCGGCACCGTGGCGGCGGCCGCGGCGCTGACGCTCAGGCTCAATGCCATGACCGGCTGGATCATGTGGTCGCTTTCCTCGCTCTTCGAGAACCTCGGGGTGATCCGCGAGGGCATGGAGACCATCGCCCAGCCGATCGCGCTGACCGACGCGCCCGGCGCCAGGGTGCTCGCGGTGCCGCGCGGCGAGATCGTCTTCGACCGCGTCGGGCATCACTACGGCCGCGGGTCGGGCGGCCTGCGCGAGGTCTCGCTGACCATCCGCCCCGGCGAGAAGGTCGGGCTGGTCGGTCGCTCGGGGGCGGGCAAGTCGACGCTGGTCAACCTGATCCTGCGCTTCTTCGACACCGAGAGCGGCGCCATCCGCATCGACGGGCAGGACGTGCGCGCGGTCACCCAGGACAGCTTGCGCCGCGCCATCGGCATGGTGACGCAGGATCCCTCGCTGATGCACCGCTCGGTCCGGGCCAATATCCTCTACGGCCGGCCGGAGGCCACGGAGGCGGAGATGCTCGAGGCGGCGCGGCGGGCCGAGGCGCATGCCTTCATCCCGGGCCTGCGGGACATGGCCGGGCGGAGCGGCTACGACGCCCAGGTGGGCGAGCGGGGCGTGAAGCTCTCGGGCGGCCAGCGCCAGCGCATCGCGCTCGCCCGCGTGATCCTGAAGGACGCGCCGATCCTGATCCTCGACGAGGCGACGAGCGCGCTCGATTCGGAGGTCGAGGCGGCGATCCAGGACACGCTCTACGGGGTGATGGCGGGCAAGACGGTGATCGCCATCGCGCACCGCCTCTCGACGATCGCGCGCATGGACCGCATCGTGGTGCTCGAGGAGGGACGGATCGCGGAGCAGGGCAGCCACGCTGAGCTGCTCGCCCGCGACGGCCTCTATGCGCGGCTCTGGCTCCGGCAGTCGGACGGGTTTCTCGGTGTCGGGGCGGGGGCGGAGGCCGCCGAATAGCCGGCGGCGTTCTCGGCAGCGTTGACGCATGGCCGCGCATGCTGGAATGCTCTCTCAGCGACGATAGGGGGACCTCATGGACAACGAGCCGTTGCATCAGCAGGGAGAGTATGCGGAATACGCCGACGAGGCCGCGCCGAGCCAGCGCTCGGCGCGCGTGATCTGGGGTCTGCGTGCCGGCGGCCTCGTCGTCGCCCTGCTGGTCTGGCTGCTGCTGGGCGGCTCGGAGGGACTGAGCCCCGACGCCCGCTGGGTGGCGGCGGTCGGCACGCTCATGGCGATCTGGTGGATGACCGAGGCGATCCCGCTCTCGGCCACCTCGCTCCTGCCGATCGTGCTGATCCCGATGCTGACCGAGCGCACCGTCGGCGAGGCGACCGCGCCCTATGCCAGCTCCATCGTCTTCCTCTTCCTCGGCGGCTTCCTGATCGCCATCGCCATGGAGAAGTGGAACCTTCACCGGCGCGTCGCGCTCCTCACGCTGCGCCGCGTCGGGGTCGAGCCGAAGCGCATCGTGCTCGGCCTGATGCTCGCCACCGGCTTCCTCTCCATGTGGGTGTCGAACACCGCCACCACGCTGATGATGCTGCCGATCGGCCTCTCGGTGCTGGCGCTCGTGACCGAGCGCTCCGGCCCGGGCGCCGTGGAGAAGATCCCCGAGCACGAGCATCACCATCTCGGCCACGTCGACCCGGTCCGCGACGACAACCTGCGCCGCTTCGGCGTCTGCCTGACGCTCGCCATCGCCTGGTCGGCGACCATGGGCGGGCTCGGCACGCTGCTCGGCTCGCCGCCGAACGCCATCGTCGCGGGCTACGCCGCCGACGAACTCGGCCGCGACATCGGGTTCCTGGAATGGATGATGCTCGGCCTTCCGCTCGCCATCGTCTTCATCTTCATCGGCTGGTTCATGATGACCCGGGTGCTCTACCCCTTCCGCATCGCCGAGATCCCCGGCGGGCGGCAGATGATCGACGAGGAGATCGCGAAGCTCGGCCCGCTCGGGCAGGGCGAGAAGATGGTGATGATCGTCTTCGGCTCTGCCGCCTTCCTCTGGGTGGTGCCAGGCCTTCTCGCCAGCATCCCGGGCGTCGGCGCACTGCTCGGGCCGCTCGGCGATCTCGACGACACCGCCATCGCCATCGCCGCCGGCATCGCCATGTTCATCCTGCCCGGACGCGGCCGCACCGTGATGGTGCTGGACTGGAAGGACGCCGAGGACGGCCTGCCCTGGGGCGTGCTCCTGCTCTTCGGCGGCGGGCTCAGCCTCGCCGGCGCTGTTGCGGCAACCGGGCTCGACGGCTGGTTCGGCGAACAGGTCACCGGCCTCGGGGCGCTTCCGCCGGTGCTGCTCGTCGCCGCCGTGGTCGGCATCGTGCTGTTCCTGACCGAGATCACCTCGAACACCGCCACCGCCGCCACCTTCATCCCGATCCTCGGCGGCGTCGCGGTCGGCATCGGCGCCGACGCCATGTCCCTGCTGATCCCGGCCGCCTTCGCCGCCACCTGCGCCTTCATGCTGCCGGTCGGAACGCCGCCGAACGCCATCGTCTTCGGCACCGGCGCAGTGACCATCGGCCAGATGGCCCGTGGCGGCGTGGTCTTGAACCTGATCGGCATCGTGCTGATCACCGCTTTCTGCTACTACCTCGGCGGCATCGCTCTCGGCCTGCAATTCTGACCGCGGCGGGGCGCGGCCCGTCGCCGCGGCCCGCATTGTCATCCTGAGCCGACCCGCTACGATTCGGCGCCTGGATCGCGGAATCTGGCTGCCATGGCGTGCTTCTGGCGCGCGACGGCCTATATGCGCGTTTCTGGCGCCGCCAATCGGGCGGGTTCGTCAGCCGCCGGGACCGGCGGCCGCGGTCCCGGGAGGGCAAGGAGAGGACATGTACATTCCGCCCGCCTTTCGTGACGACGATCTGGGCGCGCTCCACGCGGCGATCGGCCGGGCCGGGCTCGCGACGCTGGTGACCGCCACGGCGGAAGGGCTCATCGGCACGCCGCTGCCGATGCTGCTGGCGCCGGAGGAGGGCCCGCTCGGGACGCTCTACGGCCATGTCGCGAAGGCGAATCCGCAGGCGCGGCTTGCGGTCGCCGGCGAGGCGATGGTGATCTTCGCCGGGCCCGACGCCTATGTCTCCCCGGGCTGGTACGCGTCCAAGGCCGCGCACGGCAGGGTCGTGCCCACCTGGAACTATGCCGCGATCCATGTCTACGGCGCGCCCGAGTTCTTCGAGGCCGAGGAGAGGCTGCGCGACGTGGTGACCCGCCTGACCGAGCGGCACGAGGCCGGCCGCGCCGAGCCCTGGGCGGTGTCGGACGCGCCGGAGGATTTCGTCCGCCGCCAGCTCCGCGGCATCGTCGGCGTGCGGATCGGGATCGCGCGGATCGACGGCAAGCGGAAATTCAGCCAGAACCAGAGTCTGGCCGACCGCGAGGGCGTGGTGCGGGGGCTCGGCGCCAGCGGCGAGCCGATGGCGGCCGCGGTCGCCGCCGGCATCCCCATCGGTGGGGAAAGCGCGTGAAGCGTCTGGCGAACCTGATCGAGAGCTTCGCCCATGCCGAGGGGCCGCCGCCGGAGCGGCTTGGCGCCTTCCTGCGCTGGGCGCTGGCGGGGGCCTTTCCGGTGATCGGCGGCATGCTGGTGATCAGCGTGGCAACCGGCGTGACCGAGGTCGGGGCGGCCTGGCTGGTGGGCTGGCTGATCGACCATGCCCAGTCGCTCGGCCCCGAGGCGCTCTTCGCCGAGCTCTGGCCGGTGATGCTGGCGGTGGCCGGCTTCTTCCTCGTGCTGCGGCCGGCGGTGATGGGGCTCGGCGCGGCGGTGACCGCGCTGGGGCTCCAGCCCAATCTCTATCCCCTGGTCCTCTCGCGGCTGAACCGCCACGTGCTCGGGCAGTCGCTCAGCTATTTCGACGACGATTTCGCCGGGCGCATCTCGCAGAAGGCGCAGCAGAGCGCGCGGGCGGTGACCGAGGTGGTGACCGAGACCGTCAATACCTTCGGCTTCGCGGTGGCCGCGGTGGTGGGCGCCGGCATCCTGATGGCGGCGGTCAACTGGTGGCTGGCGGCGATCGTGGCGCTCTGGATCGGTGCCTATGTGGCGCTGGTGCGCCATTTCCTGCCCCGGGTGCGGGCGCGGTCCAAGGACCGGGCCGCCGCGCGCGCCGTGGTCACCGGGCAGATCGTCGACACGATCTCGAACATCGCCACGGTCAAGCTCTTCGCCCATGGGGATTTCGAGGATCGCGCGGCCCTGAACGCGCTCGCGGGCTACCGCGACCGCACCATCCGCTTCGGATCGGTCGCCGCCGCCTTTCGCTTCTGGCTGATGTTGCTGGCCGGCACCCTGCCGGTGGCGCTGCTCGGCGGCGCGCTCTGGTTCTGGAGCCAGGGCCTCGCCACCGCCGGCGAGATCGCCACCGCCGGGCTGATTTCAACGCGGCTGGCGCAGATGTCGGGCTGGGTCTCGATGACCGCCATGGGCATCTTCGCCAACATCGGCGAGATCGAGGACGGCATCCGCACGCTCTCGCCGCGGCACCGCGTCATCGACGCCGCCCATGCCCGCGCGCCCGATGCGGTGCGGGGCGCGGTCGCCTTCGAGGACGTGCGCTTCGGCTATGGCCGCCGGGAGGCGGCGCTCGACGGGCTCGATCTGGCCATCGCGCCGGGCGAGCGGGTGGCGCTGGTCGGCCGCTCCGGCGCCGGCAAGACCACGGCGGTGTCGCTGCTGCTCAGGCTCTACGACGTGGAGGGCGGGCGGATCACCCTCGACGGCACCGACATCCGCGACCTCACCCAGGACGGGCTCCGGGCGCAGATCGGCATGGTCCGGCAGGAGACCGCCATGTTCAACCGCTCGGCCATGGAGAACATCCGATACGGAAGTCCGCAGGCGAGCGACGCGGAGGTGATGGCCGCGGCCGAGCGCGCGCATGCCCACGAGTTCATCCTCGGCCTGCGCGACTTCAAGGGCCGGACCGGCTACGGCGCCCATCTCGGCGAGCGCGGGGTCAAGCTTTCCGGCGGCCAGCGCCAGCGGATCGCGCTGGCGCGGGTGATCCTGAAGAACGCCCCGGTGCTGGTGCTCGACGAGGCGACGAGCGCGCTCGATTCGGAGGTCGAGGCGGCGATCCAGGACACGCTGGAGACGGTGATGCGCGGCAAGACGGTGCTCGCCATCGCCCATCGCCTCTCCACCATCGCGCGCATGGACCGCATCGTGGTGCTCGACGCCGGGCGCATCGTCGAGGAGGGCAGCCACGCGAGCCTGCTGGCCCGCAACGGCCTCTACGCCCGGTTCTGGAACCGCCAGTCCGGCGGCTTCATAAATCTCGCGGCGGAATGAGCCTGCGCCTCGATGCCGCCCTGGTCGCCGCCGGGCTCGCGCCGAGCCGCGCGCGGGCGCGGGCGCTGATCGCGGCCGGGGCGGTGACGGTCGCGGGGCGGCCGGGGGCCAAGGCCTCCGAACGGGTGGCGGCGGGGGCGGATCTGGCGCTGACGCACGACCCGGTTCCCTATGTCTCCCGTGCCGCGCTCAAGCTCGCCCATGCGCTCGCGGTCTTCGCGCTCGATCCCGCCGGTGCCGTCGCGCTCGATCTCGGCGCCTCCACGGGCGGGTTCACGGAGGTTCTGCTCGAGGCGGGCGCGGCGGAGGTCTGGGCCGTCGACGTCGGCCACGGCCAGATGGCGCCGCGGCTGCGCGACGATCCGCGGGTGCGGCTGATCGAGGGGCTGAACGCCCGCGACCTGACCGCCGCCCATGTGCCGCCGCCCGGCTGGATCACCGCCGACCTCGCCTTCATCGCGCTTTCCAAGGCGCTGCCGCCGGCGCTGGCGCTCGCTCGCCCCGGCGCCACCTTGGTCGCGCTGATCAAGCCGCAGTTCGAGGTCGGCCCGGCCCATGTGGGCAAGGGCGGGATCGTGCGCGACGCCGGCGCCGTCGCGGCGGCCCGCGCCGGGGTGCGCGATTTCCTCGCCGGCGCCGGCTGGGCGGTGCTCGGCGAGGCGGCGAGCCCGATCGCGGGCGGCGACGGCAATGCCGAATACCTGATCGCCGCGCGGAAGCCCGGCTAGGCCTCGGCCAGGAGCCCGGCCAGGTCGAGCCGCCGCGTGACCATGGCGATCCTGCCCTGGGCGTCGCGCGGCCATTCCTCCGGCGGGCGGTCGCGGTAGAGCTCCACGCCGTTGCCGTCGGGATCGTCGAGATAGAGCGCCTCCGAGACCCCGTGATCCGCGGCGCCGGTGAGCGCGATCCCCGCCGCCTGCACCCGGTGCAGGGCCTGGGCGAGATCGCGGCGGGTCGGGTAGAGGATCGCGGTGTGGTAGAGGCCGGTGTGGCCCGGCGGCGGCGGCGTGCCGCCCCGGCTCTCCCAGGTGTTGAGCCCGATGTGGTGATGGTAGCCGCCGGCCGAGATGAAGAGCGCCTGGTCGCCGTAGCGCGCCTGCACCTCGAAGCCCAGCACGCCGCAATAGAAGGCCGCCGCCCGGTCGAGATCGGCGACCTTGAGATGCACGTGCCCGATCCTGGTGCCGGGCGGAATGGAATAGGACATCGCGCGCCTTCCCTTGCTGCGTGGTCTGCGGCACCGTAATCCCGGCCCAGCCGCCGCGACAGGCGAAACTTCCGAGGCGCCATGGACGACAGCATGCGCGAGATCACCATCGACCGGCTCGGCCGCGAGGGCGACGGGTTCGCGGGCAGGATCCGCGCCGCCTTCACCCTGCCCGGCGAGCGGGTGCGCGGGCCGGTCGCGGCGGGGCGCATGGCACCGGTGGAGATCCTCGCCCCCTCGCCGGAGCGCGTCGCCCCGGTCTGCCGGCATTTCGGCGCCTGCGGCGGCTGCGCCCTGCAGCATGGCTCGGATGCCTTCCTCGCCGGCTGGAAGGAGGGGACCATCGCCCGCGCGCTGGCCGCACAGGGGCTGGCCGCCGAAATCCGGCCGGTGCTGACCTCGCCGCCGCGCTCGCGGCGCCGCGCGGTGTTCGCCGGCCGCCGCACGCGCAAGGGCGCGGTGGTGGGGTTCCATGGTCGGCGCTCGGAGGAACTGGTCGCCGTCTCGGAATGCCATCTGGTCCGCCCGGCGATCCTCGCGGTCCTGCCCGCGCTCGCGGTGCTCACCCGGGCCGCCGCCTCGCGCTTGGGCGAAGTGCGGTTCACCGTCACCGAGGGCCCCGCCGGGCTCGACATCGACGGCGCCGGGGGGCGGCGGCCCTCCGGGGAGGCGGTGGCGGATTTCCTCGGCCATGCCGATGCCGCCGACGTCGCCCGCCTCGCCTGGGAGGGCGAGCCGCTCGCCCACCGCCGGCCGCCCCTGCAGCCCATGGGTGCGGCCCATGTGGTCCCGCCCCCCGGCGCCTTCCTGCAGGCCACGCAGGAGGGCGCGGCGGCGCTGGTCGACGCGGTCCGGGACTGCCTCGGTCCCGCCCGACGGGTTGCCGATCTCTTCGCCGGCTGCGGCACCTTCGCCCTGCCGCTGGCGGAGACCGCCGAGGTCCATGCGGTGGAGGCAGAGCCCGCCATGCTCGCCGCGCTCGATGCCGGCTGGCGGGGCGCGCCCGGGCTCCGCCGGGTCTCGACCGAGGCCCGCGACCTCTTCCGCCGCCCGCTGCTGCCGGCGGAGCTCGCGCGTTTCGACGGGGTCGCCTTCGATCCGCCCCGCGCCGGGGCCGAGGCGCAGGCGCAGGCGCTCGCGACCTCGGGGGTGCCGCGGATCGCGGCGGTCTCCTGCAATCCGGCGAGCTTCGCCCGCGACGCGGCGATCCTCGTGGCGGGCGGCTATAGTCTCGACTGGGTGCGGCCCGTCGACCAGTTCCGCTGGTCGGGCCACGTGGAACTGGCGGCGCAGTTCACCCGGAGCCGGCCGTGACCGGAGGTGCGGGCGAGGCCGATCATGGCGGGCCGTCTACTGGGCGACCGTCTGCTCGGGTGTGGTCGCCTCGCAGGAGACATCCGGGTTCCAGTCCGCGAATGTCCCGTTGGGGTTGGGCTTCCAGGCCCAGACGTGCAACTCGTAGAACGGATCGAGGCCATAGCGGTTGGGCGCGCCGTTCAGATTGAACAGGTGCCCTTCGAGCGCCGCCGGGCCCTCGAAGGTGATGTATTCCACGCCGATCAGCGCCAGAGTCCCCTCGGCCGTCGGCTCGTACATCACCGCTTCGGGCTTCGCGAGGTCGATGGCGCCATCACTCAGATAATCCCCGTTGACGTAGTGGATCCCCATGGCGCCGCCGCCCTGGCCGCTGACGCAGGGTCCCGGCGCGTAGCCTTCGGCAGCGGCGACCGAGACGTCCTGAAACCGGTCGAGGGCGTCCCGCACGCGCTCGGCCAGCGGGGCGGCGCTGACCGTCTGGGCGAAGGTCAAGGCAATTGGGATCAAGGATATGCCAGCAACGCGAACGCTGAATCGATGGGCCATGACATCTTGCTCCATTTGATTCCCGGATGGCAGGCTGCAGGGTGGCAGTACGCGCAGGCATCGCGATCAACGCGATTGTCCGACATGCAAGCCGATGATTTCCATCGACCCGACGGGTTATTGTCGCATATCCCAGCTGTATTTTCCAGAAACGCGGAGCCATGCCCTGCCGATCCGGCGGATGCCGGTGTCCGGCCGAGTGCCGTCAGGGCCGGCCGGCGCGTTTCAGCCGCCGAGGCTCAGCCCTTGGGGAAGAGCAGGATCAGCGCCGCGCGGGCGCCCCAGCCGTCGGGGCCGTAGTCGGGCGACTCGGCCCAGTAGCGCGCGCCCACCTGCAGCTGGAGCGGATGGTTGCCGGGCTTGAACATCTGCGCGACCATGACGTTGATCGGCACCGCCCACTGGTCGTTCTCCCAGTCGTAGGTGGACTCGGAATTGACCGTGAAGGACGTCGCCTTCGCCGTCGTGTAGCTGAGGAACGGCTGCAGGAAGGTCGCTGAGAGGTCGCCGTCCCTGCTGTTGCCGGTGACCGACCAGATGTGATTGGCGAGTGCCCCGTAGGTCCAGCCGCCCGATTGTCGTAGGGCGACGCCGGTGACGCCGGCGCCCCACTGGTTGGCGGCGATGCCGTCGGTCGCCGTGGGGACCTGGAAGGCGGGGCCGACACCCCAGATGAGCCCGAAGCTCGTCGGCTGCTTGGGCGAGAAGAAGAAGCTCTGGGTCGTGTTGCCCAGGCCGAACTGCGATCCCTCGTCGGGGACGACGCCGTCCTGCCAGACCACGGGCAGGATGGTGCGCGAGATGACGTTCCAGTTCGGGCTGATCGAGAAAGGGATCACCGGCTGGATGTTGACGTAGGACTGGTGCCCGTCCCCATCCAGGCCGAAGCCGTCGTTGTAGTTGTACTGGAACGGGACGCTGATCAGGCTCGCGACCGGGTTGGAGAGCTGCTTGGC
>ERZ795053.338-NODE-338-length-58749-cov-7.392391_pt1 | contig 58749 bp, 68 predicted proteins | sample MGYA00375137_ERZ795053 | MGnify/ENA primary metagenome ERZ795053 (study PRJEB30182, sample SAMN05720284) | activated sludge metagenome | isolation source: Anaerobic digester | place: Hong Kong | collected 2014-12-17 ...
CTCAGCAGCGTCGGCAGTCGAATCGAAGAACGTGGGCATGGTGACCTCCTGGTGCTGTGTGACGGAGAGGTGCGCAGCGCGAACCGTAGGTCGTCGGTGCCCACTGAGATACTTGACCCGTGAGTGAAGAGCACCACGGCCTTGAGATCGTCGCTTTCGAGGACATCGCTGGTCTTCGTGCCTGGCTCGAAGAGGTCGGCACCAGCCACCCAGGGGTCTGGGTGCGGCTGCAACGCGCAAAATCAAGGAAGCCCAGCGTGACTTTCCACGACCTGCTTGTCGAAGGAATCACCTTCGGGTGGAGTGAGAGCGCCCGCCACGCCTACGACAACCAGTCCTACCTCCAACGTTTCACGCCGCGACGCACGCGCGGGACGGCATCCGAGGGCAACAAACAGATCGCCACAGAGCTGGAAGAAGCAGGACGCATGACCGACGCGGGACGAGCTGCACTCGGCCTCTGAGTCACACCTTCCGGCAGTCCCCAGCCCCGGCCGTCGGCTCGGCACGTTGCGGCGACGCAGATGGGAGAACACCGTGGCGCGTTGGATGCCGTACCGCTCAGCGAGCGACTTGACGCTCATCCCGGCGAGGGAGTCGCCGACGAGCACGGCCACCTCGGACGCAGTGAGAAAAGTTTGAGCCGTCTCGACAGTCCTCACAACAGGGCCAAGATCGTCCTTCGGAGCGGTACTCTGGGGATGTCGAGAGACCTCGTAGACCCCGCGCTCTAGGCGGCTGACTAGGGTTTTTGTCTTGGGGCGGAGTTGCCGAACGTACTACTCAGGCACCCCAAGCAGATAGCGGCTACTGATCTGTGTCAGCAAACAGCGGCCGAATCAACGCGCCAATCACCAAGGCACCCAACACCGGGAAGACCAAGAAGGCCCACAGTTGATTCAAGGCCTGCTCTCCGCCATAGATCGCACTGGCGATCGAGCGGGCTGGGTTCACGGAGGTGTTGGAGACCGGGATTGCGACCAAGTGGATCAGGGTTAGGGTCAGGCCGATTGCCAAGGGGGCGAGAGCAGCGGTGGCCCGCTTGGAGGTGACTCCGACGATGACCAGCACGAACACCCCGGTCAGCACCGCCTCGATCAACCCCACGGACAGCAAGTTGTAGCCTCCCGGAGAGCCTGCGCCGTAGCCATTCGCACCCAAGGTGCCGTCGTAACCATCCGGGTGCCCCTTCGCGATCACGAAGATCAACGACGAGGCAATCGCGCCGCCAACGATTTGTACGACGACATATCCGCCGGTGTCTTTCCAAGAGAACCTGCCTGCCGCTGCCAGCCCGAGCGTTACTGCCGAGTTGAAATGCCCACCAGAAATCGGCCCCAATGCGTAGGCGCCGACAACAACCGTCAGACCAAACGCCAGTGCCACGCCGAGAAATCCAACATTTACGGGGTTGGTGGCTTCCCCTGGAAAACCTGCCGCGAATACCGCGGTACCAACACCTCCCAGCACCAAGACGAAGGTCCCGATTGCCTCAGCGACCAGCCGAGAGCCCATTGGGATCGTTGCTTGATTGTCTGACATGACTTCCTCCATTCACAGATTGCACTTGCGCCCTTCTACCGAGGGAACTTAGGTGACGATAGTCATGAAGCATTCCGACGCGCCTTGGCCGATTCGAAATCTGCGCGAGCATTTGCTAGTGTTCCACTCGCTTCACGCGCCGTTAGCTCAATTGGCAGAGCAGCTGACTCTTAATCAGCGGGTTCGGGGTTCGAGTCCCTGACGGCGTACCAGAATCGCACCGAAACGAAGCAGTGGACATGCACAAAGTCAGACTCGCCGCGGGCATATTTGTGACCGCACTCATCGTGTCCCTGCTAGCTACTCCCCCAGCACACGCTGGTGACCCGGGGTACACCTTCTATTTCACCGCCCGCAACGGACAGCCGATCGGACCAGACCCGTGCGCAGCACATCCAGTCTGGATCAACCCACGCAACGGCACCCCGGCGATGGTGGCCTCGGTCAAAAAGGCACTTCCCCGGATCTCGCAACAGACCGGATACACGTTCTTTTTCGCCGGGTTGACGAGCCAAGCCTGGGATGCCCCACGAACCACAAGTGGGCGCTCCCCCTCAACAGCAGTGCAGGTGGGTTTCAGTTCTGCTACACGGACTCCGCAACTGCGGGGAAAGACCGCTGGCTGGACCAGAGTGAGCCTGGTCAACAACACGGGCAGGACTTCGATCGCAAATGTTCAGATGGTCCTCGATGCTGGTGACTTCAAGTCCCTGACCAGGCGCGGAGCCAGGATGCGAGCGGGCAAGGGTCGCAGTGTGGCCTATCGCACGTGGTTCACCCGATCGTTGGTGCCACACGAGTTCGGGCATGCGCTGGGTCTGAGCCACACCTCGAATCGAGGACAACTCATGTCACCAAGGGTGACCGCGCGTGGCTTTCAAGCCGGGGATCTGGTGGGCATCGCCAAACTGGCTCGCCAGACCTGTCGCAAATAGAATCCGTCAAAGATAGAGACCGGTCAGGGAGTCACCCAGCCGGTCAGCGGCCACGGCGTGGATGTCGCGCTCCCGGAGCACCACATAGTCCTCACCAGCTACCTCGACCTCAGCCTTGTCTTCAGGGTCGAACAACACCCGGTCATCGACTTCGACACTGCGCACATTCGATCCGATTGCGACCACCCTGCACCAAGACAGTCGACGGCCCGACATTTCGGCCGTTGCAGGGATCAGGATGCCTCCAGTGGAGCGGCGTTCGCCCTCCTCGCTGTCAACGGCAACCAAGACCCGATCAAAGAGCATCTTGATCGGCGTACGTCCGCCACTTGGATGTGGCACCTCGGCGGTCTTGCGTGGAGTCACAGGTCTAGCGAACGATCTTTCGGATCAGCATCATCACCACGATCACACCTGCCGCCCCGGCGGCCACCTTCGCGATGTTGTCTGGGCGAGGCGCACCTTGGGCATCAACAAAGAAGCCCTTAACTTGATCTACCTCGCGCGCCACGATGTTCTTGGGATTGGTGCGATAGACGAGTTGATCGATGGTGCCTGCCAGACGCTCACGGGTCTGCTCGATCTCGCGCTCAATGTCGGTGGTATCGCCCACGAGAACTCCTCGGATTGGTCTGGCTTGGCAGACTCGGAAACAACGTAGGCGACCCTACCAATAGCCCAATCGGTAGTCTCAAGGCATGTCCACCCCAAACACACGGCTCTCTCCCGGAGATGCTGCTCCCGACTTCACCTTGCCCACCGACACCGGCGAGACGATCTCCTTGACCGACCTGCGTGGCCAGAAGGTGATCGTCTATTTCTATCCCGCTGCAATGACCCCAGGCTGCACGAAGCAGGCCTGCGACTTCACCGACTCTCTGGAGTCCCTGGCCGCAGCTGGCTATGCCGTGATCGGGATTTCCCCCGACAAACCCGAAAAGCTATCTCGTTTCCGGGAGCGTGACGGACTCACTCTCGCCTTGGCTTCAGATGCTGACCGCTCGGTAATGAAGCAGTACGCCGCATTCGGTGAGAAGAAACTGTATGGCAAGGTCGTCGAGGGTGTGATCCGATCCACCTTCGTCATCGACGAGGACGGCAAGATCGAACTCGCGCAGTACAACGTCAAGGCCACTGGCCACGTAGCCAAACTGAAGCGAGACCTGAATCTGGTCTGACCAACCAGATCACTACACTAAGGCGCACCAGTACTCGACCCATCTGGGTCACGCCGGGGTGGTGGAATTGGCAGACACGCAGGTTTTAGGTACCTGTGCCTTCGGGCGTGGGGGTTCAAGTCCCCCCTCCGGCACCAAGGTGGCTCACATCTGCTGCAACGCTGCCGCCACGATCGGGGCGATCTCGCGAAGAGCCTTGCCGCGATGCGAGATCGCATCCTTTTGGCCAGGACTCAGCTGAGCACTGGTCAAAGTGCCCTCCTGATCACTAGGCACGAAGATCACGTCATAGCCAAATCCACCCTCACCCACGGGACGGTCGGTGATCGTGCCCCTCATCTGACCACTCACGGTGAGCTCATGAGTGGCACCGAGCTCATCTGTGTAGCAAAAGGCGAGGGCACACTCGAATGCAGCACCACGCCGTGCCACCGGCACATCGAGCATCTGGTCAAGGAGAAGGGCGTTGTTGCGCTCATCAGACTTCGGGAGCCCTGACCACCTGGCAGAGAGCACTCCCGGCATCCCATTCAATGCCGCTACACACAGCCCGGAGTCATCGGCCAGAGATGGCAATCCGGTCTCGGCGTGAGCGGCTCGGGCCTTCAGCAAGGAGTTAGCGGCAAAGGTCTCCTGGTCTTCGACCGGTTCGGGGTACGGCGCAACATCATCAAGGCCGAGCACCACCACGTCGGGGATCACCTCGGCCAAGATCCGGCGCAACTCCGCCAACTTCTTGGCATTGCGAGATGCGAGGAAGACCTCGTTGGTCACGCCAAAGCCTCGAGCTGGATCCGAGTCAGGTCGGCGCAACCCTTCTCCGCCAGGCCAAGCAGAGCATCCAACTCAGCCCGATCGAAGGCTTCACCCTCTGCAGTGCCCTGGACCTCGACAAACTTGCCCGCTCCGGTCATGACGACATTCATGTCGGTCTCGGCCCGAACATCTTCTTCGTAGGGCAGATCGAGGCGCGGCTGACCATCAATGATCCCGACCGAGACCGCAGCCACGGAGCCAACGAGTGGGTCACCCACCAATGCCCCCTCACCCTTCAGATGAGCCACCGCGTCGGCCAGAGCCACATAGGCGCCGGTGATTGCCGCCGTACGAGTGCCGCCATCGGCCTGCAAGACGTCACAGTCCAAGACGATGGTGTTCTCCCCCAAGGCTTCATAGTCGATGACTGCCCGCAGCGATCTGCCGATCAGTCGAGAAATCTCGTGGGTGCGACCACCGATGCGCCCCTTGACCGACTCGCGATCCGAGCGCGTATTGGTCGCAGACGGGAGCATGGCGTACTCCGCAGTCACCCAGCCGAGTCCCGAGCCGGTCCGCCAACGAGGTACGCCGGTCGACGCCGAGGCCGCACACAGCACTCGCGTGCGGCCGAACTCAACCAGGACTGAGCCTGCCGGGTGATCCTGCCAGTGCCGGGTGATCTTGACGTCTCGGAGTTGATCGGGGGTGCGCCCATCGGCGCGCAGATCTGTCATGAGGCGAGGCTATCCAGCCCGCCTATTTGACCTCTGCGCGGGTGATCCTCATGACGCCCAGGGTGACTGGTAGCACCACCCAGATCAAGGTGGTGGTCACGAGTTGACCCCAGACTTTGCCATCCATTTCATCCAGCAACAGGTGACCCTGCGGAACTGTGAAGTCGAGCCAGGGCTGGATATCGGCGAACTGACGCCAAGCCACGAGGCTCACTGTGGTCAAGATGATCGGCAAGATGAAGGTCGCCACAAAGAACAGCACGATGGCCCCAGGCGTGTTCAGCAAGAGAGCAGCGATCGCAAAACCGAACAACATGGCGAAGGTCTGGGTAAACAAGAAGGCGAGCACGAACTGCCAACTCACCTCCCAGTTGGCGCTCGTGCCGCGCGCCAGTGCGCTGATCACATTGGCAATGGCTGCCACGGCAAAGGCCAAGAGGACGACCAGCCAAGCAAGCAAAACTCCGGTCACGAGCTTTGCTGCGACCACGCGTGCCCGACGCGGCTCCAAGGTGAAGGTCACCATGCCGGTGCGCTGACCCCACTCCTGGGTCACGAGGATGATCCCGAGGACCGGCAGCAGGATGCCGGACGTGTAGGCACAGGTCCGCAGGTAGAGGTCGAAACTGAACTCAACATCTTGGGTGATCGACACGATTGAGGTGATCAGCATCGCCACTGAGGTGAGGCCCGCGGTCACGATCAACAACCACAGCCCCGCCCGAGTGTTGATCATCTTGCGGAACTCGACCTTGATCAACCGTGCAAATGGGATGGCGTCACTCATGCCTGGCCCTCCTTGATGGATCCTGAAGTGGTTACGCCTGGACGAGCACTGTCTGCTGTCAACTGGAAGAACAGATCTTCGAGCCCTGCTCCTTCAGACTCTCGCAACTCCACGAGAACAGCGCCTGCCGCGACTGCCGCTCGGCCCACTGCAACCGGCTCGGCCTCGACCACAAAGGTGTTTTCGCCAACAGGGGCAAATGCAAGTTCGGATTCACGCAAGCCTCGCTCAAGGAGCTGAGGATCAACGGTGCTCACATGAGTACCCCGACCTCGTAGCAGGGACTCCTTTGCCCCGGCCGCAGCGATCCTGCCATTGCCGATCAAGACGATGTCATCGGCGACCTGCTCGACTTCGTGCAACAGATGGCTGGACAACAAGACGGTGCCACCTTGATCGGCGAAATGGCGCAGGAGTCCGCGCATCCAGTGGATGCCAGCCGGATCGAGACCGTTAACGGGCTCATCGAGGATCAATACCTCGGGATCACCGAGGAAGGCATTGGCAATACCCAAGCGCTGCCTCATGCCCAATGAATAGTTGCGTACTCTGCGTTTGGCTTCCGTGTCGCTCAGCCCGACCATGGTCAGCATTTCGTCCACGCGCGCAGCGGGCACGCCCATCGTGTCTGCACTGACCCGAAGCACCTCACGGCCAGTGCGGCCATTGTGCTGGGCGGAGGCGTCCAACAGCACGCCCACTTTGCGTGCTGGATTGGGCAGATCGGCGTACAACTGTCCGTCTATGGTGCAGCGACCTGAGTCGGGTCGGGTGAGTCCGACCATGATCCGCATCGAAGTGCTCTTGCCAGCACCATTTGGCCCGAGGAATCCGGTGACGCGTCCCTTGCCTGCGGTGAAGGAAACGTCGTCAACTGCAGTGAAGTCCCCATAGCGTTTGGTGACGCCTTGGATTTTGATCATGGGCAAACAATGCCAGACCGGGCAAACCCATGGGGCTTGCCCACAGGTTGATCACAGCTGATAGGTGCGCCCGACCTCAGCCAAGGACAGGGCCCCTGCAAAATGGCCGTGGGCCTCGCTCAACACGACTCGAGCGTCATGCCAAGGCGGGATGTGGGTCAGGAGCAGGGTCTTGGCCCCCGCCTGAGCCGCAGTCGACGCGGCCTCGGCACCCGTCAGATGCAAGTCGGGCGGATTGTCACCACCCTCGACGAATGAAGCCTCACACAAGAAGACATCGGCCTGGTTTGCGGTCTCGGTGAGCGCATCACAGGGGCCGGTGTCACCGGAATAGGCAAGCGCCTTGCCATCTGCTTCCACCCTGAGCGCATAGGCGGGCACCGGATGGTTGACCCTGCGAGCAGTCACCTTGAAGGGGCCCACTTGGAAGCTCTCCTTCGGATAGCGTCTGAAGTCGAACTCCTCGCGCATCCCGGGTTCCGGGCTCAAACCATAGGCTCGGGCCAACCTTCGTGGGGTGCGCTTGGGCCCCCAAACGGGGATCTGCGGCATCGCGCCAAGTGGGTGATATTTGCGCAGCACATAGAAGCCACACAGGTCTAGGCAATGATCGGCGTGGAGGTGCGTGATCAGGACTGCATCCACCGCAGCTGGGTCGAGATGGCGTTGTAAGGCACCGAGGGCACCATTTCCGAGGTCCAACAAGATGTTGAAATCGCGCCCATGATGACGGGCGGTCAACAGATAGCAACTTGCCGGAGAGTCGGGTCCAGGATAGGAGCCGGAGTTGCCGACAACGGTCAACTTCATCACACACCTACCCGTCCGACGTACTGCTTGGCTCCCTGGAGCTCTGGACCGAGGAATCGACGACCAATCTTCGTGAACTCGTCAGGAGCACCGGTGGTCAAGAACTCATATTCGCCTTGAACACGGAGGTCGGTGCGCTCAATACCGTGCTCGAGCAGAACCCGATAGACGTCCTTGGCGCACTCCTCTGCACTGCTCACCAGAGTCACCCCGTCGCCCATCACATAGCTGATCATGCCGGTCAGCAGCGGATAGTGCGTGCAACCCAAGATGAGCGTGTCTACCCCGGCATCGACAAGAGGGTCGAGATACTCGTGAGCGACTGCGGTCAACTCCGGGCCACTGGTGATGCCGGCTTCCACGAACTCCACGAAACGCGGGCACACCCGCGTAGACAAATCCACATGTGGAGCAGCCGCAAAAGCGTCGTCATAGGCCTTGGAGTCTGCGGTCGCCCTGGTTGAGATGACCCCGATGTGGTTGTTGCGGGTTGCGGCAACCGCCCGTCGAGTTGCTGGCAGGATCACCTCGATCACGGGCACTTCATAACGCTCACGCGCGTCGCGGAGTACGGCGGCACTTGCGGAGTTGCACGCGATCACCAAGGCCTTGACACCGCGATCGACCAAGTGATCAAGGCACTCGAGGGCGTATTCGCGCACTTCGGCAATCGGCTTGGGGCCATAGGGCTGCCGCGCGGTGTCACCCAAGTAGGTGATCGACTCGTGCGGCAATTGGTCGATCACGGCTCTAGCGACCGTGAGGCCACCGAAGCCGGAGTCAAAAATGCCGATTGGAGAGTCCATCATCTTCAGGTCAGGCTATGTGCTGGCGGCGGTCTTGAGGGTGATTCATGACACAAATCACCCGAGCGGACGAGTGCGCCACAACCACCAAAGGCCCAGGATTGGCAAGGCCAAGGGCACCCAGCCATAGCCTCTACCAAACTCCGACCACACGGTTGCAGCCGGATAATCCTGGCTCAAAGTCATGCTGGTCGTGCCCACGACCAGCACGCCGAAGAGCTCAAAGACCACCGCAGCAAGTGCAATCCCGCGGCGATCGGTGGCCAAGGCCCAAGTGGCGACAATGTAGACAGCGGCGGCCAGAGCACTCAACGAATAGGGCAACAAGGCCTCCTCAGCCTTAGTGCCGAGTTGCACCGCGGAGCGAGCCGTCGCACTCAACGCGAGGATGCCATAAGCGAAGACCAGGATCCGACCAAATCCGGTGTTGACGGTGCCCGAACTCATCAGGCCGGCCAGATCTGATTGACCCGCAGCGCCAGGAAAGGCACCAAGAGTACGGCGATCAGGAGTACGGCGGTGCCCGAGCGGGTGCGTTCGGCTGAGCTCCACACCACGCCTGCCGGCAAGATCAGCAAGGTCGCGATCAGATAGCCGACATATTCCCAGCCTGAGACCTGGTCGGGGACACCCTTCACGACCCTGGTCACCCCGAGCACCAGTTGGGCGACGAGCGCGATCTCCACGGCCACTAGCGCGTTGATGATCAGATTGCTCGGCCGACGATCCAAGATCATGAAAACGAGCAGGACCAGTGCCAGCAAAAGGCACAAGGCGCCGATTGCGAGTTGAAGCGGGATCATGCCCAGAGTTGCCCTTCGAGTCGTTCCTCGGCCTCATCGATGGTGCCTTCATAGGCGCCGGTCGAGAGATATTTCCAGCCGCCATCGGCAACGACGAACGCAATATCTGCGCTCTCCCCTGCCTTCACGGCCTTGGCGGCTTGCCCCAGGGCAGCGTGCAGGATGGCCCCCGTCGAGATCCCGGCGAAGATGCCTTCTGACTCCAGCAACTCACGGACGCGGCGTACTGCATCGCGGGGCCCGACCGAGAAGCGCGAGTCGATCAGCGATTCGTCGTACAACTCGGGGACGAAGCCCTCGTCGAGATTGCGCAGCCCGTAGACCAACTCGCCGTAGCGTGGCTCCGCGGCCACGATCCGCACTTCTGGCTTGGCGGAGCGGAAGAACCTGCTGACCCCCATCAGGGTGCCGGTCGTGCCCAGCCCCGCCACGAAGTGGGTGATCGTGGGCAAGTCAGCGAGCAACTCGGGGCCGGTGCCCTGCTCATGAGCACGCGCATTGGCCTGGTTGCCGTATTGATACATCATCACCCAGTCCGGATGCTCCTGCGCCATCCGCTTGGCCACCCGGACTGCTTCGTTTGAGCCTCCGGCAGCTGGTGATGAATAGATCTCCGCACCCCACATTCGAAGCAGTTGACGCCGCTCCTGGGAGGTGTTCTCGGGCATCACGCACACGAGTCGATAGCCCTTGAGTTTGGCAGCCATGGCCAAGGAGATGCCGGTGTTGCCCGAAGTGGGCTCCAGGAGGGTGCATCCGGGTCGGATCCGACCCTGCTTCTCAGCGTCCTCGATCATCATCAAGGCCGCGCGATCCTTGATCGAGCCGGTCGGATTGCGATCCTCCAGCTTGGCCCAGATCCGCACATCAGGGGATGGCGACAAGGTCGGCAGGCCCACCAACGGGGTGTTGCCGACGGATGCGAGCAGATTGTCGAAGCGCGCCAAGAGCGGACCGATCAGCCGCCCGCTACCGCTGGGAGTACGACGACTTGGTCGCCGTCACTGAGAGCCGTTTCCAGGCCTCCGGTGAAGCGCACGTCTTCGTCATTTACGTAGACATTGATGAAGCGGCGTAGATCGCCCGCCTCGATGAGACGCTCCTTGATGCCGGGGTGGTTGGCCTCGAGGTTGTCGATCAGGCCACTGAGCGTGGCGCCTTCAGCATCGACGGCCTTGGCGCCGCCGGTGAAGGTGCGCAGGATGGTGGGGATGCGTACTTCGATGGCCATCTTTCCTCAGTTCTGCTCGGATTCGGTGGAAACCTGATCGCTGATCTGGACCTCTTCTTCGGTCACTTCGCCATCAACGATCCTGTAGGACTTGAACTCCACAGGCCCGGGGTTATTCCCGTGTTCTCGTGTGGAGACCAACACATAGTGCGCGCCCGGCTCATTGGCCAGCTTGATGTCAGTGCGACTGGGATATGCCTCAGTGGCCGTGTGGGAGTGATAGACCACGATCGGCTCTTCGTCGTTGTCCCACATCTGCTTGTAGAGCGCCAGCAACTCCGTGGAGTCGAACTCGTAGAAAGTCGGGCTGCCAGCAGCGTTGATCATGGGCACGAAGCGCTCAGCGCGATCGCTGCCTTCGGGACCGGCAATCACGCCACAGGCCTCATCTGGATGATCTCGTTTGGCATGGGCGATGATCTCGTCCACTAGAGATTGGCTGATTGCGAGCACGAATCCCAGACTAGGTCAGTTGCCCTCGGCTGCGTCGACTGCCCAGCCATCGGACAGCGCCTCAACAAGGGTCTCCTGCAGGTAAGCCAGATAGGTGTAGATGTCATGCACGTGGGCGCGCTGGTCATCATCAGGGAGTGCGGCCCAAAATTCCTCGTCTCCTTCGGCAACGTCTAGACGGGTGCCAATGGCCAGTCTCATGTCATTGAACGACTTCATCCAGGTCATTGCAGTGGCCTCGTCGAGCTCGACATCGATGAAGACGCCGTTTTCTGGGGATTCACCAAGCCCAGCTTCTTCGAGTACGTCGATCACGTCGGCAGCAGCGCGTGATTTGCTGTCGCGCAAGGCACCTTCGGTGAAACGCCGGAAGTCACCGGCCGCCTGGTCATCATCGCGATAGGCATTGGGAAAGAGTCGCGCCAGCACCGGGTCATCCGGGGCCGAAGTCGGCCCAGAGAAGTCCAACAAGGCCTCGAGCGGGTCCGGGTCGGTTTCGAGAACGGCCTGCTCGTTGTGGAGCAGTTCGATCAGCTGCCTTGACAGCGAGCGGATCAGATCCGCCTCACCTGCACTGAAGGTTGCCACGACTGCACCAGTTGACTGGTGCCGGTGAAATCCGGGGTTCATCCGTCTGCCTTCTGCAAAGTGGCCCACAGTCCGTACTCGTGCATCGCCTGGACATCACGCTCCATGGCTTCACGCGTGCCAGAGGAGACGACTGAACGACCATCGTTGTGGACTTCCCACATCAACTTCTCCGCCTTCGCCTTGGGGTATCCGAAGTACTGTTGGAAGACGAAGGTGACATATGACATCAGGTTGATCGGGTCATTCCAAACGATCGTCACCCAGGCTGATGACAGCTGCAAACCCTCACCCAGGGCCAGGTCTTCGAGTTCGGTTGGCGATGCAGACACAGCTACATTGTGCCTAATCCCCATAAGGTGTGACAGTGAACACCTCCACAGCACTGCTGACCGACCACTACGAACTCACGATGCTGCAGGCTGCGCTTTCGGCTGGGACGGCTGACCGGGCCTCGGTATTCGAACTATTCCCCCGTCGACTTCCCGCGGGGCGCAGGTACGGCGTGGTTGCCGGTGTCGGTCGGGCCCTTGAGGCACTGGAGAGATTCGTCTTCACCGACGCAGAGTTGGCGGTCTTGCGGGATGGAGAAGTGGTCAATGACCAGACCCTGGAGTGGTTGGCTGACTACCGCTTCTCCGGTGACATCAACGGCTATGCCGAAGGTGAGATCTACTTCCCTTATTCGCCACTCTTGGTGGTCGAGTCGACCTTTGCCGAGGCTGTGCTGCTGGAGACGCTGTTTTTATCGATCTACAACCACGATTCCGCCATTGCTTCGGCTGCATCTCGGATGACCAGCGCCGCCGATGGGCGACCGTGCATCGAGATGGGTTCGCGTCGTACGCATGAAGAGGCCGCAGTTGCTGCGGCCCGCGCGGCATATATCAGTGGCTTCACGGCCAGCTCGAATCTCGCCGCACGCCAGCGTTATGGCGTGCCGACCACCGGGACCAGCGCTCATTCCTTCACCTTGCTTCATGACTCCGAAGCAGATGCCTTCAGGGCACAGGTCTCTTCATTGGGTACTGACACAACGCTCCTGGTCGACACCTACGACATTGCCGAGGCGGTCAGACTCGGTGTCGAGATCGCAGGCCCAGAGTTGGGCGCCGTCCGACTCGACTCTGGAGACTTGGGAGTGCTCGCGGTGCGAGTGCGACAGCTTCTCGACTCCATGGGTGCCACCAATACCAAGATCATCGTGACCTCCGATCTCGACGAATATGCAATCGCAGCCCTAGCGTCAGCTCCGGTCGACGGCTATGGGGTGGGCACCCAGTTGGTCACGGGCAGTGGTCACCCCACCTGCGGCTTCGTCTACAAACTGGTGGCCCGCGAAGATGCTCACGGACAAATGGTCGAAGTGGCGAAGAAGAGCAAAGACAAGGTGTCGATCGGCGGGCGTAAGTTTGCCCTTAGGCGACTCAATCCGTCAGGAGTTGCCCAGGCTGAAGTGATCCGCATCGGCGCGCCAGCAACCAACGACGGTGACGACCGCCCCTTGCTCAAGCCTCTGGTCAAACAGGGCCAAGTGATCGGCACCCAATCACTGTCACGAGCGCAAGATCACCACCGTGCGGCCTTCGCCGAACTCCCGCTCGCGGCTCGATCCCTGTCTCGCGGTGAAGCCGTGATCGACACGGTGTTTGAGTGAGCTTCCTCGGCTAGGGTTTGACCATGAAGGCATTGATCGTGGTTGACGTGCAAAATGACTTTTGTGAGGGCGGCTCACTAGCCGTCAAGGGTGGCGCGCAAGTGGCCTCCGATATCGCCGTACTCCTGCATCACTGGACCAACCAAGACCCAAAGGCTCCTGCATATGACTTGGTGGTGGCCACCAAGGACCACCATGTCGACCCAGGAGCTCACTGGTCAGCCGAACCCGACTTCAAGGACTCCTGGCCGGTGCACTGCAAAGCAGGCACTGACGGCGAGGCCTTCCACCCCAATCTCGATCCGCAGCCCTTCGACGCGGTCTTCCTCAAAGGCGAGACCGCAGCGGCGTACTCCGGCTTCGAGGGCAAGACCACCGATGGGGTGCCCTTGCTCGACTGGCTGCGCGGGCACAAGGTCGAAGAGGTGGACATCTGTGGCATTGCCACCGACTACTGCGTGCGCGCCACGGCCCTCGACGCCGCCAAAGCTGGCTTTCGTACGACGGTGCTGACCGACCTGTGCGCGGGCGTGGCCCCTGAGACCACCGAGAAGGCCTTGAGCGAGTTTGCCCAAGCCTCAATCACTGCCCACGCAATCACTGGCCGGTGAAGCTTGGTTTGCGCTTGTCTGCAAACGCGCGCATGCCTTCAGCAGCATCTGATGTGCGCAAGAGCATCGCCTGACCAGCTCGCTCACGCGCATAGATGTCGGGCAGTAGGTCAAGGGTTGCCGCATTGACCGCACGTTTGGTGGCGGTCAGCGCCAATGGAGCCAGCCTCGAGAGCCGTTGCAGCAACGCATCAAGCTTGGCGGCGTACTCCTCATCACCGAAGACCATTGAGACCAAGCCCATCGCCAGGGCCTCCTTGGCCCCAACCACCTCACTCAGCAGGGCCATCCGCATGGCCTGTGCCCGCCCAATCGAGGTGGGCACCAACAAGGAGGCTCCGCCATCAGGCATCAGCCCGATCGCGCCAAACCCAAAGGTGAGTGCAGCTGACTCCTTGGCGGCCACAAGATCACAGGCCAGCGCCAGCGAAAAGCCCACCCCAGCTGCCACCCCGTTGAGCCCGCACACCACAGGCTTGTCACAATCCAGGACGGCCTGGATCACTAAGTTGGCCGCGTCGACCGACTTCGCGTCATATTTGTCTTGAGGATTGTCTCCGCTCAGATCAGCACCGGCAGAGAAGGCGAGCCCCTCTCCCGTGATGAGTACTACGCGCACGTCTGAACTGGTGCTGGCCAAGCGCAACTGCTCAACCAGACTGACGAGCATCGGCTCGGTGAGCGCATTGAAGCTGTCGGGCTGATTGAGACGAAGCGACAGGATCGAGCCCTCGCGATGCACGATGAGATGGGCCAGGGACGAGTCTTCAGTCATGAAGGGGATTCTGCCTCTGTCCGAGTTCAGTTGCCTGCTTCGGCCTCAACAATTGACTTGGCAGCCTGCGCGCTGGCGTCAATGACCTCCTGCGTGCGTTTGCCCAGGCTCATGGACCACATCGCTGTCATCGGTATGGACAAATACCAGCGAGGATCCACGCCGAAGACGCCGTCACCGGGGTCGAGCATCTTTTCGGTGGCCCCGACAAACTCCGGATAGCGCGCGGGCGTGGACATCAATGACCAAATCGGCTCCAGGCCTGAGTTGATGACAGCAACGGACACCACTTGGGGCATGACTTGACCTGCCTTTCGAAGTCACAAGGCAGTTCGCCCGGATCGTTGGGGCGACTTCAGAATATGACCAGGAAAGTGGCGGCACCATAGCACAAAAGCACCATTGGCTGGCCCGACCAGGTCAAGCAATCAGATGCCCAGAGCGCCAGATCGGCTCTGTGCGAGGCGTGATCAGGCCAACATCTCGCAAGAAGGCGACTGGCTTCTCTCCCATCCAGTTGAGGGTCTGGATGTAATTGGGGTTGTGCCAAGCTGTCTTGCGGCCGACACTCGGGTCGATCCCGACCGAGGCATAGACGCCAGGATTGATCAGCGCCTTGGCCACAAAGGCACTCACATGAGCCACTTGCAGTTGTTGCAATGCCCGCTGGCGCTTGTTGAGGCCGGGCATCATCCTGGCCACCTCTTCACGGGCAAAGGTCATGTGTCGAGCCTCTTCGAGCACATGGATCCGACTGACCATGCGCACCAATGGCTGGATCCGGTCATCGCTGAGCATCTCGCGCTGCCAGGAGTCAAGGATCTCCTCAGCCACCAGGATTGCGCCGTATGACGATGGGCCCCGCACGATCTTGGTGAACAGCCGCCCGAGCTTGAAAATCGCAGGTGGTGGGCCATAGGCGGGCACCCCGAATCGATCAATGGCCTTGCCGAACATCGTGGAGTGACGACACTCATCGGCAACCTCAGTGAGGGCATATTGCATGTGCTTGCTCTTGGGGTCGTCGTCATAGAGATCACGCAGCATCATCTGCATCAAGATGACCTCAAACCAGATCCCCACACTGCAGATCGAAGCGACCTCATGCATGGACAAGGTGCGCTGCTGCTCTTCGGTCAATGAATCCCACAACTCAGTGCCATACAGCGACATCCGCTCGGGACGCATGGCCCACATGCCGTCGGGGATTGGCGCGTCCCAGTCGACGTCGATGATCGGATCATAAGAATGCCGAGCCGAGGACTTCAGGAGCCGCTCGAGCATCGCATCATCAGGCACAGTAGCTGTCATTATCTTGCCTTCCGGTAACTGTTACCCTCGGTAACTCATATATCCCTTATGATGCTGGTTATGGCACCAAAGGTCAATCTCCCCAGACCGAGAGTCTTGGGGGCAATTTCGAGCCCAAAGGGCGACTCCCCCGATCCTGATGCCAGGGATGGCCGCAGCGCCCGATGGGACACCCACCGCACAGATCGTCGTACCGAGCTCGTTGAGGCAGCCGTGACCGCGATCGAGGCTCATGGCAGGGGCGCGGGGATCACCGAGATCGCCAAGGCCGCTGGTGTGAGCAAGCCCGTGCTCTACCGATATTTCAGCGACAAGCACGACCTGATGTCAGCAGTTGGCAATTGGGCAGCCGAACAGATCCTGAGCACCCTCGTGACTGCCCTCGACACACCCGGACCACTTCGCGATCGGGTGCAAGCAGCGTGTGGCGCCTATCTGGAGTTGATCCAAGATCATCAGGAGCTCTTCTTCCTGGTCTTGGAGAACTACGCCAACACGGGTGATGTGGCCTCAGCCATCGACAACATCGCAGTGGGATTCACCCTCATGCTCAATGATGACCTCTACCAACTCGGCTTGGATTCATCTGCTGCCGAGCCTTGGGCCCATGCCCTGATCGGGATCGGGATGTCGACTGGAAGTTGGTGGTTGCAGCGCGGCACCATGAGTAGGGAGTTGATGAGCCGACACATGAGCGACTTTGTCTGGAATGCTTTCGCAGGAACTGCCCGCGACATGGGCATCGAGGTCGATAAACTCGGCACACTCTCACTACTCGGCTCAAACAACCAAGAGACTCCTCCCCCGACACCGATCAGGATGACCAGTGACTGAAGCCCACCACGAAGAACAAGAGGAATACACCGGTCCGGCCTCCATTGGCGACATCTTGGTCGAGGTCCAGCTGCGCGGTCATTTCGAGCCGATCGACGGTCGCTTCCACTGGTATGGCCGGATCCAACAAAATGACGCCCTGGACGCGGCGTACAAGTCGGGTGCATCAGTGGAGTTGACCACCCCGCATGGCAAAGCAGAAGGCAAGATCAGCGATGTCGACCCTTGGGGCCGCTTCCGGATCAAGGGCCTGGGGCAACCTCCCTTCTAGGAAGTCAGCCCGTACGACGTGCCGCCCACTCTCGCACCAGGTCGATGCGCTGCTGCAACTCGGCTGCGGTGGCTGCGGAGGCAGCGGGGCCGCCGCAATCTCTGCGCAGCATCGAGTGGATCACTCCGTGCGGCTTGTTGGTGCGATGGTGCCAAGCGGCCACGAGACCGTTGAGCTCGCGTCGTAAGGCATCCAATTGCTCGTGCACCACTGGCTCAGCGACCTCGGCTGTTGAGCGGGCGCCACGCTTCTGCGCCCGCGCGCTTTGTCTGGAGCGCAGCAGATCACGCACTTGATCAGCCTCCAGAAGCCCAGGGATGCCCAAGAAGTCCATCTCTTCGTCTGACCCGACGTGGACCTCACCCTCGTGGCCGAACTCGGCTCCGTCGTAGAGCACCCGATCGAAGGTCGCCTCTGAGCCGAGCGCTTCGAAGGGCAGTCCTTCGTCTGGTTCAGTCTGCGTAGTCTGCGCCCTGGCGATCAAACCAGCTTCGGCTGCGAAGGGGTCGTCACCATCGGAGCTCTTCACCTTCAGGACGTGATCGCGCTGAGCTTCCAGATCAGCGGCCAACTCAAGCAGTGACGACACCGAAGGCAGGAAGATCGATGCTGTCTCTCCGCGGGTGCGTGCCCGAACAAAACGGCCGACCGCTTGAGCGAAGAACAGTGGTGTCGACGTGGTGGTGGCATAGACACCAACGGCCAACCGCGGCACATCCACGCCCTCGGAGACCATCCGCACCGCAACCATCCACCGCTGGCTGCCCTCAGTGAACTTGGCGATCTTCGCCGAAGACTCCTTCTCATCGGAGAGCACAACCACGGGCTTCTGGCCCGTGATACCTGCGAGCAAAGCAGCGTAGGCGCGGGCACTGTCTTGGTCAGTGGCAATCACCAAGCCACCTGCATCGGGCACATGACGACGTACTTCGGTCAACCGACGATCGGCGGCCTCAAGGACTGAAGGGATCCAGGAACCCTCCGGGTCCAGGGCCGTGCGCAATGCTTGGGAGTTCAGGTCTTTCGTGAGCGGCTCACCGAGGCGAGCCGAGATCTCATCCCCAGCGCTGGTGCGCCACTGCATGGACCCGCTGTAGGCCATGAACAACACTGGTCTGACCACATGGTCTGCCAGAGCCTCGGCGTAGCCATAGGTGTGATCGGCAACTGATCGGGGATTTCCCTCACCGTCAGGGGCATAGGTCACGAATGGGATCGGATTCACGTCGGATCGGAAGGGCGTACCGGTCAGGGAGAGTCTGCGGCGAGCTGGCTCGAATGCCTCGTAGATGGCCTCACCCCATGACAGGGCATCACCGGCATGGTGGATCTCATCAAGGATCACCAGCGTGCGGAACTGTTCGGTGCGCACCCGATGAGCCAAAGGATTGGTCGCGACCCCTGCATAGGTCAGGGCCACCCCGACGTAGTCCTTGCTAGCCCGCCCCTTCTTGATGCTGTAGCCGGGATTCAGCGGGATCCCCACCTTGGCGGCCGCCAAGGCCCACTGGGTCTTCAGATGCTCAGTCGGAGCAACCACGGTCACTCGGTCGATCTGCCGCTGGGCCAGGAGTTGAGCAGCCACGGTCAAGGCAAAGGTCGTCTTGCCAGCGCCGGGTGTGGCTACTGCGAGGAAGTCTCGTGGGTTGAGTTGGAAGTATTTGTTTAGCGCCTCTGATTGCCAAGCTCTCAGTTTGGATGCCGTGCCCCAAGCAGCACGATCAGGATATGCCGGTGAAAGGTCTAGGGATGGCGAGGCATCCAGAGACGAATTTGGAGTCAACTAAGACCGCCACCCGGCCCACATCCGGTCCATCCGAGCAACTTGGCCTGGAGTGAACTGATTCAGGCAGACGTCATAGGAGTAGTTCATGAAGTTGTGGATCGGATCTAGACCCGGAGCCCGACAGGTGTCGGAGTCTTCGTCACAGTAGTAGCTGGGGCCAGCCGTTTGCGGAGTGTCACCGACACCGTCATTGGGCTCACTGCAGCCCCCCTGCCACGGATGCAGGAGCCCCAACCAGTGACCCGTCTCATGAATAATGGTGTCGCCAAGGTTGTAGTTGGCTGCCCGTCCACCTGGGAGCGCGGCCACATTTACGCTCACTCCGTCGAGTTTCGGGCTACGAGCGCGTTGCCACGGAAGCCGCGACCACCCGAGGACTGGCTGGGCTCGCTCTCCTCCGCCGTTGATGAACACATTGAGGGTGCGTTTGCCACCCCGATGCAGCCTATTCTTGGCGCGCACGTCTGCCCGGTTGAAGTTGTAGGCGTGATACCACGAGTCGTTCTTGGTGTAGTTGATCGACTTCAAGACGAAGCGAAAGCGGGTCGGCGCAGAGTCACTGCTCTGAGCACCCGCAAAGCCAGCATTCAAGGTCCTGATCATGGCTCGCACCTTCGGACGCGCTGGCCCTGACTCACCCCGATGCTTACCTCGGATCACATGCACTCGCACCGGGATCTGCACCCGAGCAGGCAGGGCTCGCACCAACTCAGCCAACTCCGGAGTCTTCACCGGCATCACTCGGGACGCAGCCACCGGAGCGTGGTCGCGCAACATCGCCAGCCGGTCCTTGGGCGGCGTACGGCGAAGTTGGCCGGGAGCGCAGGAGTCAGTCGAAGGCCCGGCCGACGAAGCACTGGGAGCCGACGAAGCACTGGGAGCGGCCATAGCAGGTGGAATCATGAGTGCGCTGAGACCCAGCCCCAGAGCCATGATCACAATCGCGAGCGCACGGCACTGGCGCGCAGCAGTCACTCGTCATCCTTCCGGAGGCCTTCCCAGACCTCTTTGCATTCTGGGCAAACCGGAAACTTCTCTGGGTCACGACTGGGGATCCAGACCTTGCCGCACAGAGCTATCACTGGCGTGCCATTGATCATGCCCTCCATGAGCTTGTCCTTGGGCACATAGTGCGACAAGCGCTCATGGTCACCCTCGTCAGTCGGAATCACCCGCTCATCAAGGCGTGTGTCTTCGATGACGCTGGTTCCAAAGCCGATCGGATTGCGCTGAGTCACCCGCTCATTCTACGTGAGCGACCCCAAAAACAAGGCCACGAGCCCCAAGCCGACTGAGGGAGGGAAGCGGGATCACCGCGAATGTCGGCCTGGGGCTCGTGGGTGTCGGGTCAGGCGGCGAGTGCCGCCTTGATCCGGTCCACCAAAGAGACATGGGAGGGTTGCTCCTTGGTGGATTGCTCTTCTGGCCGATCGGCCGCAGTCTTCTGGATGGCAGCCAAGCGCACGCGAGCATCTTCTTGGACTCGCTGGCCGACTGCCGCGGCTGCATCGCTGTGGTCGCTGGCCAGTCCAGACCAGGTAGCCAAGCGCTGCCATTCACGCAGTTCAGCCTTCAGCAATGCCCTACCCATGTCTCCATCGGTGGGGTGCTGGGTGTACTCATCAATGATCAGACGTACGCCGGGCATTTCCAAAGCGGTCTCTGCCCAAGCTTGCTCGACAGCCTCGGGAAGATCCCATGGCTGCAAGACAAGCGCTCGGTCGACATTGCCAGCAAGTCTGGTGTGCCACCGCAAGGTCAAGGCGGCGACGAGGTCGAGTTCGTCATGGAAGTGCTCGCTCACTCCGGGGACATCGGTTGGCAACTTCGCGTCAACCCGAGCATTTGCGACATCCTCCACGATGCGGAGGGTCTCCCCGCGGCGGTGAAAGTTGTTCCAGGTCATGTCGTGGCACCTTTCTTCGTGTCAACTACATACCATCAGTACGTACCGAGGGTATGCGCATGAGCGATGCAAACTCAAAACTTGACGCCGTGAGGTCAAACACACCTACGGTAGGTATATCCTAGAATCGCGGAATGGCACTTTCCTCAGACCGCTTGGGAGCCCTACCAAAGGTGACTCGGGTCACCGGCGGCAGACGCGCGGCGTACTCCGCATCCACCAAACGTGCACTCCTTGAGGTGGCCACAGAACTGTTCACCACGCGTGGCTATGTCGGCACCAGCTTGGATGCGATCGTCGCTGGCGCCGAGGTCACCAAAGGCGCGCTGTATCACCACTTCACCGGCAAACAGGCACTCTTCGAGGCTGTCTTCGCCAGCGTCGAAGACCAAGCCGCAGACACCATCAAGAAGGCGCTCAAGGAGTCACGAGACCCTTGGGAGAAGGCCCAGGCTGGACTGCGCGCTTTCCTCGAGGTCGTCCAGGATCCCACCTACCAACGGGTGGTGATCCAAGAAGGCCCAGCCGTCCTGGGCTATGAGCGTTTCCGTGAGTCAGGCGAGCGCTCTTCCTTTGGGATCGTGCAGACGATCGTCGGAGCAGTGGTCAAGGCAGGCGACTGGAATCTCGACGACGACATGGGTCGCACCTTCAGTCGCATCTTCTTCGGCGCCATGTCAGCGGCCGGCGAGATGATCAGTAGTGCCGAAGATGTCCAAGAGGCCAGTGCGCAAGTAGGCGTTGCCATCACGTTCATCCTCGAAGGACTCCGCGGTTTGGCAGATTCAGGCGCCGAACTCCCGTCAATCGACGACGAATTGTGAGTCGTGAGCCCCCTCAGGGCTGGAAGCTGAGGTTGCCACCCTTTGGCTGCACCGGCACCAACAAGACGAACGTCCGCCCAGCAGGCACCTTGACCTCTTGACCCGCCGCATCCGTCAACTGGGGCATGGACTCCAAAGTGTCCTTGTTCCACTTGCCGGTCAGCACCTGACCATTGTGAAACAGCGTCATGTTGCCGGTGCCCTTGTAGATGGTCTCCGGCACTGGAGCGCCTGATGGGTCTCGATAGCCAGCGTCACCAACTCGCACACGCAGCACCAAGACATTGTCGGCACGGAAGTTTTCGCCGTCATTGGTGTAGGAGTTGGTGTTGATGTATTTGCCGCCTTGGAACTCAAAGTCCGAGGTGCGATAGGAGCTCATCTGAGCCTGGATCTTGGTCGCTGGCCCAGTGCCTTGGAAATCCGTCGACTCCCCCCAAGGCAAGTATGCCGTGGGGTGGCCTCTGCGCAACTTGGTCTCTTTGATGAACTCCTTGAGGTCAAGCATCAGGTTGTACGGCGCACTGCGACTGCTCGTGCGATACATGCCAGGGTCACCCTCGTCGTAGAACTTCACGCGCTCACGATTGAACTTCGCGATCGTCGGAGGAGCCGCCCCGCTGGACACCACGACTGCATTGGCAGGCTTGGCAATCCCGATGTCTGAGCTTCGCATCGATCGCACCGGCCCCACTTCGCTTGGGATCTTGGCATCGAAGACCACCGCCAATCGAGTGATCCCGCCCTCGACCAATTCTTCGGTCACCAGGTCCGCCTTGTTGAGCCCCATCTGGGGCCTGGCCTCTGGGGTATTTGGGACCTTGACGATCACAACCGGATGATTGGGCTCGACCGGCATCGGCAGCCCGGTCATCGGCCAAACTGGCACTGGAGCCGGAGACTCAGAGGCCTGAGCAGCAGGCTCGCCACCGTCATCAGACTTCTTGCCGCATCCGAGCAGACTCAGGCCCAACAGGGCGACGACCAAGACGGACAGAACCTTCGTGCGCGTGCGGCGAGAGGAAGACATGTGCTCAAGCATGACGGGGGTCAGGCTCCAATCGGGTTAATCCGGTGGGTGTGTTTTGGGTCAGATCTTGGCGCCACCGTCGACGTACAACGTCTGACCGGTGATATAGGAGGCCTCGTCACTGCACAGGAAGGCCGCTGCGGCCGCGATGTCTTCGGGGAAGCCGATCCGCTTGATCGGATTGGCCTGGGCATTGAGCTCACGGAACTCAGCGACATCCATCTTCAATCGCGCAGCGGTGGCATCAGTCATCTCGGTGGCGACGAATCCGGGTGCAATCGCATTGACGTTGACACCAAACTTGCCCAACTCCAAAGCTAGGGTCTTGGTGAAGGCTTGGATGCCATTCTTGGCGGCGCTGTAGTTGGCCTGACCGGCATTGCCATTGGCCGAGATGCTGGAAAGATTGAGGATCTTGCCGTACTTCTGATCGACGAAAGTCTTCTGCGCCGCCTTGCACATCAAGAACGGGCCCTTGAGATGGACCGCCATCACGGAGTCCCAGTCATCCTCGGTCATCTTGAACAACAAGTTGTCGCGAGTGATGCCAGCGTTGTTGACCAGCACATGCAGCCCACCCAAGTCTTCGAGCACACGGGAGATCGCCTGATCTACCGACGCAGCATCTGCCACATTGCAGCCCACGCCGATGGCCTTTGCCGCACCCAATCCGGCGGCGGTTTCCTGGGCCTGGCCCTCGTCCAGGTCCAAGATCGCGATCGCAGCTCCCTCTTCGGCGAATCGGGCCGCAATTCCGGCTCCGATACCGCGTGCTGCTCCGGTGATCACTGCTACTCGCTGATCGAAACGACCCATTGAGATCCGTCCTTTGTTAGATGAATTGATCAGGCATTGACTCAGGCCAACTACCGCTTGCGCCCCACACCAGCTTGAAGGACCCCCAGCACCACCAGCGAGACGATGGCGGCGGCAGCAAAGCTCCAAGCCTCCACTGCGAAGATGTTCTCATTGAAGATGAGCAGATTCATGCCGACCCCACCCACCACGGCACCGACAATGCCGAAGAGGATCAGTGCTGGGAGTTTGGCCATTTCCTTGCCGTTGCCGTGCTTCAACTGCCACGCCAACCAACCCATGATGATCCCGACAACGATGTAAGCGAGCATGCGTGAAGCGTACTCGGTGGGGACTCCTGCATTGCCCAGCAGGCACTGACCGAAATGAAATCGAGTTTGTTGGCGTTTACCCCTAGACTGTTCGTCGTACAACTCAAGAGGGGCTGATTGGTTTCGACTGGGGACGTTTCGTCCCAGGAGAAGCGGGTCGAGAAGCCAGCGTCATCTCGTGAACGTTCGCTGGAAACCATAAGTGCCAACGCTAAGCGCACTGACTTCGCTCTCGCTGCCTGATTGCAGTGATCGAAGGGTCAGACCGGGCATCGCCTTCGTCCCGGACCCTGGCCTCATCAAGAAGGCTTGCTGAACAACTGGCGTCAGGCCATTTGATCGGGACTTTTTCCTGACTGAGCCCGTCGGAGCACGTGTCTGTGCAAGCTCCGGGGCCGAGAAAAGCGTCACACAGACTGCACCCGGAGAAGACCTGGTACTACGCCTTAGGACGCGGGTTCGATTCCCGCCAGCTCCACCACTTAATCCATGCCCTTGAGGCGGCGACCGAGCGCTTGCTGCTTTTCGCGATCAGCCTGCTTGGCAGCCAAAGACTGGCGCTTGTCATAGGTCTTCTTGCCTCTGGCCAAGGCGATCTCGACTTTCGCGCGCCCGTCCTTGAAGTAGAGCGCGAGCGGCACGATTGTGTAGCCGCGCTCGTTGACCTTGCGCTCCCATTTGTCGATCTCGGTGCGATTTAGCAGCATCTTGCGCACCCTGCGGGGCTCATGATTGGTCCAGGTGCCTTCGGTGTATTCCGGGATGTGCACGCCGTGCAGAAACGCCTCGCCATTGTGGATCTCCCCGAAACCGTCAACCAGCGTGGCTCGTCCCGCCCGCAGTGACTTGACCTCAGTGCCTTGGAGCACAAGGCCAGCCTCCAAGGTGTCATCGATGTGATAGTCGTGACGCGCTTTGCGGTTTTGGGCGATCATCTTGCGTCCGGTGCCTTGGTTCAGATTGGCCATGAGGCAATCCTCCCAGCAACGCCAATGAGTCTGGCCCTCACATGTAGTTGTTGGGATTCACCGGGCTGCCGTTGACCATCACGGTGAAGTGCAGGTGGCAGCCGGTCGACCAACCGGTGGTGCCGGCGTACGCGACGGTCTGGCCGCGCTTCACGACTGCTCCGGTGGAGACTGCATAACGCGAGATGTGGTTGTAGATCACGGTCATGTTCTTGCCATTGACCGTGCCCAAGTTCAAGAACAGGCGGTTGCCCCAGATCGAGGAGTAGTACTGCGAGGTGACCTTGCCCGTCCCTGCCGCCGCCATCGGCGAGCCACATGAGGCCGAATAGTCATTGCCGTCGTGCAATCCGTAGTACTTGTAGATCGGGTGGATGCGATAGCCATAGGCCGAAGTGATGCCCCCAGGCACCGGACGATAGAGGAAGCCACCCGTGTCACCGTTGTACGTCGTGGTGTTGCCGCCGGCTTGCCGCATGATCATCGACCTGATCCGAGCGTCCTCGGCCTGCAACTCCTTGAGCTTCTCCAGATCGGCTGCCTTCTCGTCAGCCGCTGCGGACTCGGCGTCTTTGCGTTCAGTGACCAAGCCCTCGACCGCAGACTCCTCGCTGGCCGCCTGAGCCGTCAGACGCTGGGTCGTGGCGACATTCGCCGCCGCGGCCTTCTGCTCCACCTGCACCTGAGCTTCTGCTGCGCGGAGCCGTTTCTCCTCGGCCTCCAAGAGGGCCTGCGCTTGACGCAAGGCCTCCAGCATGACGTTTTGGCGCTCCATGACATTGACCATCGCCTGATCCTGGGTGGTGATCAGGTTTGGATTCTTGTTGAGCAGGATCACGCTGAGCCGCAGCAAGGTCGGGTCGCCATAGCGGTAGTTGTCTGCAGCTGTCTGTCCGACCGCGGCGCGTTGGTTGGCCACCTCGACCTTGGCAGCAGCCACCTTGGCCTGGCCCACCTTGACCGCCTGTTGAGCCGCGACGAGCTTTTGCTTGACCACGGCAGCGTAGGCAGTTGCCGACGCCAGATCGCCTTGGGTCCTGGCCAGTTTCGCCTGCGCCTGGGTGAGCTGAGCCTTGGCATTGGTCAACCGGGTGAGGGCAGCTGCATAGGTCTTGCTGCTGTCGTGGAACTCGCCCCGAGCGCTGGCCAACTGCTTCTGAACCGCTTTTTGTTGGTCGTGGAGATCATCAGCGATTGCTGCTGGCGCGGCACCAGCGAAGAGGATCGTGCAGGCCAACGCTGCGGTTGCGCGTCGGATTGTCCGTGGGGAAGTACGAGACACCGGTTTGCCTGTTCATTTGGGGAAGTGAACGCTAGCCACGTTAGCCGAGGAAAGTCACACTTTGAGGTATTTGCGCGTCATGAAGAGTGTCGGGATCAAGGTCAACAACACGCCGAGCACAGCAATCACTGCGATTGAGGCGAAGGCGTCACTCCAGTTGATCCACTGCACGACCTGAGAGTTGGGCCGGAGTCGGTCGTAGATGATGAATTGCATGAAGGCCAGCAAGGCCAACGCCGCCAAGCCCACGCCGATCAGGGCAGCCACCAAGGTCTCCATCAGGAATGGAAGCGCAATATAGGTGCTTGAGGCACCCACAAGCCGCATGATCGCGATCTCCTTGCGCCGGGCAAACACCGCGAGCCTGATCGTGTTGCCCACTTGGGCGATAGCTGCGATGAGGAGAAAGACCGCGATTGCGTAGGCTCCCCACTTCATCGTGGTAAACCAGAAGTAGATCGGCTTGAGTACGCCGCGCAGGTCGCGCACATAGGACACGCCGTCCATGCCTTGGAGGGCCGACTCGACCTCCGGCAACTCCTTGGGATTTTTCAAAGTGATCCAGTAGGACTCCTGCATGTCCGCTGCAGTGATCGCGGAGTACACCGCTTGGTTGGCCTTGTCCTGCTTGACGTAGATCTCTTTCCAAGTGTTGAAGGCCTGCTCCTTGCTCTGGCTGTAGAAGCTGGCCACGTCTGGGTGGGTCTTCAAGACATGCTCAATGGCGCTGCGCTGCTCATCGGTGACCTCACCCGCCGTGCAGTGCTCAGACTTGGAGTTCTGGTTGCACAAGAAGACCGTGATCTGCAGCTTGCTGCCCCAGTATTTTTGTGCCTTGTCAGCCTGGGCATTGAGCAGCAGGCCCATCCCAACCAGGGTCAAGGACACGAAGATCGTCACGATCAAGGCGATCGACATCGACACATTGCGCCGCAGGCCGGTGCCGGTCTCAGAGAAGACATATCTCAGTTGCACTGGTTTTCCTCCTCGGCCGCTCAGGCCTGTGAGCCGTAGACGCCGCGAGCGTGGTCACGGACCACCTTGCCATCGACCAACTCGATGACCCGCTTGCGCATCTGATCGACGATATTTGCATCGTGGGTGGCCATCAGCACCGTCGTACCCGTGCGATTGATGCGGTCGAGCAGCTTCATGATGTCGACGCTGGTGTTTGGGTCCAGGTTGCCGGTGGGCTCGTCGGCGATCAGGATCTGGGGCCGATTTACGAAGGCCCGAGCAATGGCGACACGCTGCTGCTCACCGCCGGACAATTCATCGGTCATCCGCTGGCCCTTACCCTCCAGACCCACCATCTCGAGCGTCTCGGGCACGACCTTGTTGATGTGCGCCTTGCTCTTGCCGATCACTTGGAGAGCAAAGGCGACATTCTCGGCCACGGTCTTGTTGGGCAACAGTCGGAAGTCCTGGAAGACCGTGCCGATCTGCCGACGCAACTGCGGCACCTTCCAGTTGGGCAGTCGCTCGATCTCCTTGCCGGCGACGAAGACCTTGCCCTTCACTGGCCGGGTTTCGCGCAGGATCAGGCGCAGGAAGGTCGATTTGCCCGAGCCTGACTCTCCCACGAGGAAGACGAACTCGCCCTTCTCGATGTCGGCATTGATCTGATCGAGGGCGGGACGATCCTGATTGGGATAGATCGCGGTGACATTTTGAAAAGTAATCACAAGTCGTTTGCAGCGGCCGGGCTCGGGGATCATGACGCAGATGTTCTGAACATCTCCGACCGCCACTCCACGATAGGGGACACCCCCTAGGGTTGAGCGTATGAACGTGGCAAGACTTGGCGGCGTGTCGAAGTGGCGACCGTGGATCTTGGTGGTGGTCATCGGTTGCCTGTCCATGCTGGTGTCATGCGGGGATCCCAAACCACCCAAGGCAGCACCAGAGCCGACACCCTTGGCTGATCTCAAGGTGGACCAAGTCATCGTGCCGATCATCGATTTCTGCAAGTTCGTCCATCCCAAGACCGTGTCTGCAGCACTCGGGCTCCCCGGGGCAGAGCTGCCCAGCGACGTCGAGCACACGGCCAATGGCAATGGTGACGAACTGTCGATCGATGGAGCAGCACCCCAACGCCTGCAAGAACTGGGCTGCACCTGGAAGTCCGACACTGACTCGGCCTCCGCATGGATCTTCGCCAGACCCGTTGATGAAGCATTTGCCCAAACCGTGATTTCCGCAGCCCAACAGCGCAAGGCCTGTACGACGAATACCGGCGGCTTCGGACCGATCAGCTATTCGCAGACCTGCCCCAATGCGGACGGCGGCACCCGGATCCGACACGCGAGCCTGATTGGCCAGACGTGGTTCACCTGCGAGATCTCCAGCGCCACCGATGCCGTCGAACGGGCCGACCTTTGGTGTTCTTCTCTGGTCAACGAGTTGAAGACAAACTAGCTGGCCGTCTCCGCGCCCCGACGCCAACGGATCCCGGCCTCCAAGAAGGCGTCAATGTCACCGTCGAGAACCGCCTGCGGGTTGCCGGACTCCTGCTCAGTGCGCAAGTCCTTGACCATCTGATAGGGGTTGAGCACGTAGGAACGCATCTGGTCACCCCAACTGGCCTGCACATCTCCTCGCAGCTCATCAAGCTGAGCCTTCTCCTCGGCCTTCTTCAAGGCCAACAACTTGGCCTTCAAGATGACCATGGCGCTGGCCTTGTTCTGCAACTGCGACTTCTCGTTCTGACACGACACCACAGTGCCGGTCGGGATGTGCGTCAGTCGCACGGCCGAGTCAGTCGTGTTGACCGACTGTCCGCCTGGCCCACTGGAGCGATAGACATCAACCCTGACGTCATCTTCGGGAAGGTCGATCTCGTCAGTCTGCTCCAACACCGGCACCACCTCGACGGCCGCAAAGCTCGTCTGACGGCGCCCTTGGTTGTCGAAGGGGCTGATCCGCACCAGACGGTGGGTGCCTGCTTCGACGCTGAGGGTGCCATAGGCATAGGGAGCGTGGATGGCGAATGTCGCCGACTTCAGGCCGGCTTCTTCGGCGTACGACGTGTCAAAGACCTCGACTGGGAACTTGTTGCGCTCAGCCCAGCGGGTGTACATCCGCATCAGCATTTCGGCGAAGTCAGCTGCGTCAACTCCCCCGGCCCCCGAGCGGATGGTCACCAGGGCCTCGCGTGCGTCGTACTCCCCCGACAGCAGGGTGCGCACTTCGAGTTGCTCGACAGCTTGGCGCAGCCGGCCCAGCTCGGCATCTGCCTCGGCCAATGAGTCGGCGTCACCCTCCTCGACAGCGAGCTCAACGAGCACGTCGAGGTCATCCACACGATTGTCCAGCGAAGAGAATCGCTCGAGAGTGCCTTGCAGTTCGCTGAGCTTGCCAGTGACCTTCTGGGCGTTGGCTTGGTCATCCCAGAGGTCCGGGGCGGCCACCTGCTCCTCAAGGGTCGCAATGTCGCTGCGGAGCTTGTCGAGATCAAGCACCGACCCAATCGTGGTCAGGGTTGCTCGAAGTTCCTTGATCTCTGCGTCAAAATCAGTGGTGGCCACAGAGGGAAAGGTTACCTCTTGTTGGCCGGGCTCATTTCCAGGCGGAATCCCACCCCGCGCAAGGTGACGACTCGCACCTCCTCGCCCACTGCCTCAAGCTTTTGGCGGAGACGACCGATGGTCACATCGAGGGTCTTGGTCGAGCCATACCAATTCTCATCCCAGACCTCCGACATCAATCGCTCACGACTGACCACCTTGTCCTGCGAGTCAGCAAGCAAGGCGAGTACGTCGAACTCTTTGTGCGTGAGCGCAAGCTCCACGTCGCCATAGGTCACTCGCCTGGAGTCCGGATCGACAGTCAGGATCGGCGCGCTGGCGTCATTGCCACCGTGATTGGTGCGACGAAGGAGTGCTCGAGCCCTGGCCTGCAACTCGGCCAATCCAAATGGCTTCGGCAGGTAGTCATCGGCACCGTAGTCGAGCCCCACCACTCGATCGAGCTCATCACCTCGAGCAGAGCAGATCATGATGCCACCTTCGAAGCCGCCACTGCGGGCCGCCTTGCACACCTCAAGGCCATCCATGTCAGGCAAGCCAAGGTCCAAGATGATCAGATCGATGTCATGCGAGCCGAGATATTCGATGGCATCGCGACCGTTCTCCACCCACGTGACGTCATATCCCTCACGCTCCAGAGTGCGCGTCAAGGGATACGCGATGTCGGGGTGGTCCTCCACGACAAGAACTTCAACGGTCATGACAACAAATGGTACCGCTGATTAACAAAAATGTGTGTTATAGGCGTAGCTTCAGTCAGAAATGGCAATTATCGAGGCTGCCGTTCCCGAAATCATCGTGTGGGTGGCCACGCCCGGCACGGGGATCGGCAACTTGACCACTCCCCTGACTCGCACCAAGACTCGGTCTCGATCAGTCGTCACGTCATAGCTCAACTGGCCGTAACGCTTGCTGGCGTCACTGCTCCGCAAGAAGTCGGCGACATATCGGCGTGCTGATGCAGGGTCGATCCGCGCCCGCTCGCCCAACCCTCCGGCGTACACCTGCTCACCCTGCATCCCATCAGTCGCGGCCAAGGCCGCTGCATCTGCGGTGCTGTTGAGGTTTTGTCGGGCCAAGAATGCCGCCGAAGCGTTGACCACGACGCCGACAAGCATCATCAGCACGACACAGAAGCCAATGATCATCGGCGTTACTGAGCCCTGCTCACACTCCTGAGAGTGCCTCATGGTCGCTCCTCCCTGAAGGTGCCGTAGGGCGCCTTGTGGCTTGCGCTGACCGAGATCGAGGGCGCCTGCTTGCCCAAGGCCGTCGGGATCAGCGGCATCACCACAGCCATCTTGACTTCGGCTTCCACCACTGACCCGGGCGAGAGACAACGCGCGGGATCAGGCCGGCATCTGATCACTACGACTGGGTCTGCCTCAATGCCCTGATCCGTCATGGCCAACCGCGCAGCAGCACGTGCCCGGGCATGCGCAGATGTCGAGTCAGGCGCGGTCACGAATGCACGTCCGGCGGATCGTGCAGCAGCAGAAGTCGCAAATGATGCTCGTTGAGTGTCAAAGACCGCCAGCAAGATGTAGACCAAGGGCACCATCATGAGCAGTGCCAGCCACACAAACTCGACGATCGCTGAGCCGCCCTCATCGCGTGCGTGGCTCATGGGATCTGCTCCTGTACGGCGTGCGCCTGCACGCTCAGTGGCACACCCGGACCCCACAGCCCCAGCGGAGGCACCGCTGCATCAACTGTCACCTGGACCACTGGTACGCCGTCAATGATCTGGGTGCTGCTACTGACTCGCTCAGCGAAGCGGCCAGCCAAGGCACCCGATATCTGTTGCTTCGTGCGGGCGATCGCCTGATTTGGGCCGCGATCAACGGTTGCGCCATAGCGGGAGCCTTCGCTGGCTGCAGCCACCAAGGTGTTGCGCACGTGCAACACCAGACCAAGCTGGATGATCCCCAAGAACAACGGGACCAAGATCATCATCACCAAGACGAAGTCGACGACGGCTGATCCTTGGTCAGTTGGCTCCCTAGCCGCGCACGGAGGACAGCGCGTCACTGAGCATCGTCTTGAGCGTGTCACCGGCAATCACCCACAGCGCCGCCACCAGGCCTGCGGTCATGACCGTGATCATCACCCAGCCAGGCACATCACCACGCTCCTTGGAGCGCTCGTGCAATCGCACGGAAAGGGCCGTAGCCAACCCCATTTGGGCGATGACCACGAGAGTCACCATGCGATAGGTCAGTCGATTCATTTGATCCACCTTTCTCAACTGCTCAGTTCACTACTAGATTCAGCCCGACCACGCCGGGGTAGAAGGCAAAGATGATCACCACTGGTAGGACCAAGAAGACGACCGGCAGCATCATCATGATTTCTTTCCGGGCACCCGTCTCGATCAAGGCTCGACGCCCTGCCTCGCGCACATCAGCTGCTTGGGCATGCAAGACCTCCGCCAGCGGCGTACCTCTCTCGGTGGCAATCGCGATGGCTTCGGCAAATCGTGCCACCACAGACAGGCCAGTACGTGCTGCCATCTCGTCGAAGGCCTGAGTGATCGGGGTGCCTGTCTGGATGCGCCCAAGCACCCTTTGCAGCTCAGCCGACAACTCCCCTTGAGACTTCGACACCACTCTTTTGAGTGCAGACACCGGGCTTTCACCAGCGGCAACTGACAGCGCCAACATCTCCGCAACGGTGGGAAACTCCAAGAGCACCTGACTCTCACGTGCTTGCACCTGAGAGGTCAGACGGTTTTCCCGCAACATCACGCCCAACACCATGAGCACCAGGCACAAGATCAACAAGGGCACTGTGCGCGAAGGTGAGGCCGCAGCGATGAAAGCAGACGGAATCGCGGCACAGACAAAGGCAACCGCACCCCAAACCACCTGTTCGATCCTGAAGTCGGCCACTTCCATGTCGAGATTGGCTCGTCGCAATCGACTCCTGATCGACTCCTCACCGCCCATGATCCTGCCCACCGTGTGAGCCAGGGATGCCAGCAATGGAGCAAAGACTCCGACCACGACCCGGTCCTGTCTCGCCGACGGGGATGCCAGTCGCGGGCCGGGAAGGTCTCTCAAGTAGGGCAGGACTCTGTTGTCCATCGGAGTATGGCGAAGCCGACTCAGGCCGGCCACCACCAAGATCAGCCCAGTCGCCATGGTCAGCCCCAGCAGAGCTCCTTGGATTGTCATGACAAGATCCTGCGCTCGTGTGGCAACCTGCCCAGATGCATCATCAACCGGTAGGCCAGCACGCACATCGCTGCCCCACCAGTGAGCACGACGACCCCGCCCATCGAGGAATAGCGAGCGATCACTTCGGGCTGGAAGCACAGCAACAGGAGCACCAGCCACGGCGCTGCGACTGCCACCCTGGCACCGTTGACTGCCCATGACTGTCGCGCCTCAAGCTCAGATCTGGTGCGGGCATCATCACGGAGATAGCCCGACAGGTTGCGCAACAACCTGCCCAGATCTCCACCACCGACTTCACGGGCAATCCGAAGCGCCTCGACCACCCGATCTCCAACGGGATCTGCCAGTCGATCCTTGAGCCGGTCCAGGGAGTCACCGAATCGCCCTGACACCTGGTAGTCCAGAGCAAACGCCGTGAATGCGGGCCGGAGTGACTCCGGGCCTCTTTGACCCAAGCCAGAGACTGCCTCTGGCAGCGAAAGACCGGCCCTGACGGCTGATGCAAGATTGTCCACTGCTTCAGGCCAGACTTCGGCAAACTCCCGCTGCCTCTTGTGCGCACGACCTCTCAGGATGGCGATCGGGGCGTAAGCACCCATGAGGCCGAAGATCAAGGCGATTGGAATCACTCTTGAGGCCAAGAAGACGAGTACGAAGGAGAACAGCCCCAGCCCTGCACAAAGCCCGATGAAACTACTTGGGCGAACTTCACTCAACCCAGCTCGGGCCAACAATGGCCGGACCCGTGAAGGGCTCTTGACAACCGGAGGCGCAGGAGCCACAAAAGCCGACCAGACAAGTAGGACCCCGGCCCCGAAACTGAGCCCTAGCAGGCCGCCCATCAGCTTGGCATCCCCAACACGCGTGCGATATCGATGCCAGCGCGCTCGAATGCATCCACGCGTGGAGGCATCCCACCGACACGGACCAGCTCACCAGCGCGGCGCAAGAAGATGGGCTCGATCTCGACGATGTCATTCTCGACTCTGCCCGGCACCGCAACAATCTCGTTGACCTGCCGATGGCCATGTCGATCAACGCCCAGATGGACAACTAGGTCCAATGAAGAGGCGACTGTTGGCACAACGAACCGCGCCGACACATTGTCACCGGCCAGCAGCGGCAGGGTGCACATTTTCACCAGAGCCTCACGCGCACTGTTGGCATGGAGAGTTGCCATACCTGGAAGGCCCGAGTTGAGCGCGAGCAACAGATCCAGACACTCCGCCGAGCGGACTTCACCCACGATCATCCTTGTAGGCCGCATCCGCAACGACTCCCTGACCAGATCTCGAAGAGTGACCTCTCCGGTGCCCTCGAGACCGGACTGTCTGGTCTGCATGGCCACATGATCAGGATGGGGGAAGCGCAACTCAAAGACCTCTTCGACCGAAATCACCCGATCCCCACCTGGAATCGCCGCCGCCAAACAATTCAGCATCGTCGTCTTGCCGGCTTGGGTGGCTCCAGCCACCAACACATTCAGTCCGGCAACCACGCTGGACTCAAGGAATGCAGCCGCCTGCGCGTTCAGCGATTCAAGGCGCACCAGGTCATTGAGGGTGGCAGCCTTGAGCACGAACTTGCGGATGTTCACAGCCGTGAACTCACGACTGATCCCATTGAGTACGACGTGCAGGCGATGCCCGCCCGGCAACATCGCATCGACAAAGGGTGTACTCAAGTCGATGCGGCGGCCGCTGAGCTTGAGCATTCGCTCAACCAACTCATCCACAGTCTCGCGGTCGAGGATCACGTTGGTGAGCTCATGCTTGCCAGCCCGTGCAGCAAAGACCCGGCTGGGTTCGTTGATCCAGATCTCCTCAACTTCTGGGTCGTCCAGAAGTGGCTGCAGCGGCCCGAAGCCAGCGACTCTGGAGACGAGCTCGTCGAGAGTGGCCGCGGCGTCTGGAATCGACTCGACGGCCCCGGTCAAGGAGCGCTCGTCGTGGGCCGCGATCAGGTTCTGAGCGAGGCGACGGACTCTGTGGGTTTCGGCTTGCGGGTCGACATTCTCTCGACGCACGGCCTCGCGCAGTTGCCGATCCAGATCACGCAGCAGGGCATCGCCGATCCGCATCGGTGTCGATGTATGTTGGCCCTCCACGTGCAAGCTCACATCTGGAACTCTCAACCATCTTGCCGCGGAGCGCGATGACTGGTTCTCAGACTGTGGATATCTCTCGCGGGACAAACCCTGTCAAGAGCCGGCAGATAGGGCAGTTCGACGGCCTATTTGTGACCTAGAGCACGTTCGAGGTAGGCACGCAGACCCTAGAAATGGCCGCCCGCTCCTGATCCGGCACCTGCCCATATTGCTCGCTTGATCAACGGAGCATCCACTGATTGGGCAGCAGCCACCTCCGTCAAGATGTCGAATTCATCGTCGCAGAACCGAACCACATTGGGGCGACCGACAGGCGGGCACAGTATGGTCTAGACCAGCCTTGTTGATCCGGTGATGGTCTGGGAGCGTCGCTATCAGGTACTTGGATTCATCTAATGGTGGTTTCCATGTCACGATCGCTCACTCCGGCTCTAGCCGCAATCCTCATGTCGTCCACGCTGCTCTTCGGGGCTTGCAGTGGTGACGGCGACTCCGCCTCCTCGGGTGGAGACGACAAGTCCGCTACCGACGCGAAGGACTCGCCGCCCAGCAAACTGATCTCGGTGTGCGAGGCCGTCGACACCACGGCACTCGAGGAGCATCTGAACGGCCCGGCCGAGCCGACCTTCCGACACACCAGCCCGCAGACCATGCAGGCTTTCAGGGAAGCTGCGGCGGCCGAGGACTTCGACATGTACAAGGACCTATACCGCACGTGGGCCAAGGATCAGGGCCTGAAGTTACCCGACAAGCAGATCGATCTGATGATCGAGATGCGCGTCGCAGAGGCAGGTTCCGAAGACGCCTTTTGGCTCGACACTCAAGATTACTACCAACACACCTACGAGGTGTGCCAGTTCTCGGGGCCTGCCAATGCCGCGGGCCAGTCGCGTTTCCTCGAAGTGAGAGTATTCGTCGATGCACCCGACGGTGCGCTGCCGCGCGTGTCAGAAGACACAGAAGACAAGAGTGCGAAGTCCGCCAAGCTGAAACAGATCCCCGGCACCGACGCGGTCGTCTACAGCTCGACCAACGTCAAGAAAGACCTCACCGACCACTACGTGTATATCGACGCGGGACGCTTTTCGGCAGTTCTCGACGGCTTGGCATGGTCCTCGTCCTCGGGCCCGTCCGGTTATGAGCCCGAGGTCGACGTGAAGCCGATCGTGCTGGCCATCCAGGACGCGCTGAAGAAGGCCTAACCGTGATAGCCCTCGTGCGGTGGACGGGAGCAATTCTTCTGTTCCTGCTGCTCGCCATGATCGCGCTCCCGCTACCTGCACAGGCTGACGATCTGGAGTTCGAGACTTACAGCATTCCCGTGCGCACCGTTGGTGACGATGGTGGGCACACGATCAACGAGTTGACCATTCGATGCTTCCGCAACGGCTGCGTCACCCAGGAGCCCGGAGGAGAGGGAGAACCAATCACCGACCTGCAGTTGACCGAAACCGACCTGCAGTCGACCGGCCGCTACAAGTCAACGTGGTCCCTCGACGGCGACAGGATCGTGTGGACGTTTAGCCCCACCGTCGTACGCGGCTCACTGGGTGACTTAGATGGCGCCACTACATCGGACACCGTGTGGGAAGGGACCGTCAGCCCGACTCTGTGGAAGCGCATTATTGGCAAATGGGGACTATCACTCGACACACCGTCTGTGCTCTCGAGCTTGAAGAAGGTCGGCGATGTCACCGCGCGCGACGCCGGCCTCGCGGGCATGGCTTCGGTGCTCCTGGGATTCATGCTGATCGCTCCAGCAAAGCTCTTGAGCCAATCAGCAGAGGCGCTATTCGAGCGGGCTGAAAAGCGCCGTAAACGACGAACGCCACGCAAGGACCAACGAACGCCACGCAAGGCCACCGCACCGGCGGCAGCCCTCGCGGTCGGGCTCGCAGCGGTCATGTCCGGATTTGTCGACCCCAGGTTCGGCGTGAATCTCGGGTCACTGCGGACACTCGCATCGATCAGCGTGGGATTCTTCTTTGAGGTCGCCGTCGGATGGCTGCTCGTCGCCTGGCTAGTCAAGCGTGCCGTACCCGACGCCACCAGGTCCTACGACGTCAAGTGGCTCTCGCTGCTGATCGTCATCGCGACCGTTCTCTTCTCGCGCCTCACAGCCTTTGAGCCTGGCATTGTCTTCGGACTCGTAGCCGGGCTCAGCTTCAGCAACCTGCGTGGCAAACACGACGAGGCCCGCAAAGAGGCAGTCCATCTAGGCTACGGCCTGGCTCTGGGGCTCGCTGCGTGGATTGGCTTCTCGCTGCTGGGGGACCAGACAGGCAAGCCGTTTGGACTCTTTGTCGCCGAATGTCTCGCCGCCCTCACCGTAGGAGGCATCGCGAGCCTCCCAATCGTCCTACTACCTCTAGGGAAGGGCGCGGGACGCAAGATCCTGGACTGGAACCGGGCGGCCTGGGGGGCCGGATACGTCATCAGCCTGTTCGCGTTCTTCCTGGTGGTGATGCCGATGCCCCAGTCGTGGACAAACGTCGACGGACCACTCGCTGTGTGGGCGGGCGTATACCTCGGCTACCTCGCGCTCGGGCTCCTGCTGTGGTTCCTGCTTGTGCATGAGCCAAAAGCAGGTTCGAAGCCCACCACCCCCACCGACAATGTGACCGGGTGACCTCCGGATCCGTGTCGTTCGAGTAGGCGCCAACTCCTGATCCGGCACCTGCCCATATTGGTCGTGCCATTGCTCTACGAGTCGGGTCGCGAGACATTAGTTGCTGGCTAGATCCAAATACTCAAGCCTACCCACGGTCATGCAGATCTCGGCAGCCTACCCAGCGCGCCACGGACGCCCTGAGCCACGCCTCGACCATCGGATCGATTCGGCTGACCCAGATCAGCCTGGTGAGCTACGGCTGAGCAATCAGTGCATCCAGTCCTCAGTGAAACATGCAAAACTGAAAGACGTGCCCGCGAAGATCGAGGACTATGCCCTCCTGAGCGACTGCCGCACAGCGGCGCTCGTGTCACGAGAGGGCAGCATCGACTGGCTGTGTCTGCCACGCTTTGACTCTTCGTCAATTTTCGGAGGCCTGTTGGGCTCTGATTCTCATGGATGCTGGAGCCTGAGGCCAAAAGACAGCGAGGCCTCGGCCAGTCGTAGATATGACGGCGACACCTTTGTGCTCATCACCCGCTGGGAGACCAACACAGGCGTGGCTGAAGTGCACGACTTCATGCCCATGGACCACCGACATCTGGATGTCGTACGCCGCATCGACCTGATCCGAAGAGTAATTGGGATCAGCGGCCATGTGGATTTCGAGCAACATCTCGTAATGCGTTTCGACTACGCCAGGGCAATGCCATGGGTGCGTCAAGTGGGCACCGGCGACTCCCCCGCAGTGTTGGCCATTGCTGGCCCGGATGCGGTGATCGTGCGGGGCACCACCTTGAGCGCAACCGACCACACACATGCGGGCAGCTTCAGCTGCCGGGCACACGAGAGCATCGACCTCTCACTGACCTGGTTTCCCTCACACCACAGTCCACCAACGGCCTTGGATGCCGACACCGCCTTGGCCCGCACCCGAGATTGGTGGCAACGATGGGCTGACCGGATCGCACACCATGGACTCCTTCACGCCGAACTAGTCAGGTCTCTGCTCGTGCTACGCGCCTTGTCCCACCACGACACCGGGGGCATTGTGGCGGCACCAACCACTTCGCTACCCGAAGAGATCGGCGGAGTCCGCAACTGGGACTACCGCTATGTGTGGCTGCGTGACGCAGCCTTGACCCTCGAAGCCCTGATTGACCACGGGTTCTTGTCAATCGCTCATCATTGGCGGGAGTGGCTCTTGCGGGCCGTCGCCGGAGACCCGGCTCAACTTCAGATCATGTACGGCGTTGGTGGTGAGCGCGATCTCCACGAACGCACGCTCAACAGCCTCCCCGGTTATCTGGACTCGACACCGGTGCGGATCGGCAACGGTGCCTATACGCAATACCAAGCCGACGTGATCGGTGAAGTCATGGTGGCTCTTTGCGCTGCCCGGAGAGCAGGACTCAAGGAGAGCACCTTTTCGTGGTCACTGCAGAAGACCTTGGTCAAGCGTGCCCTGATCGCGCTCGATGAGCCAGACCACGGCATCTGGGAGATCCGCGGCGAACCACAGATGTTCACCCATTCACGAGTCATGATCTGGGCGGCCCTCGATCGAGCGATCCAAGGAGCCCAGACGCTCGGAGAAGACTGTGAGACCTGGATTGCCGCAAGGGATTCGCTACGCACCGAGATCGAGACGTCGGCTGTGTCTGCCGCCGGCTTTTTCACTCAGTCCTATGGCTCGGCCGAAGTCGATGCATCATTGCTGCTGCTCCCCCAAGTCGGCTTCTGCGAAGCAGATGACCCCCGCATGCTGGCCACAGTCACCCAGATCGAGGAGACTCTCATGCAAGACGGACTGGTCAATCGATATCGCACCGAGTCTGGAGTGGACGGGCTCAGTGGCACTGAGAATCCATTCCTGGCCTGCTCCTTCTGGCTGGTCGAGCAATATGCCGCGACTGGGCGGGCCACAGATGCTGAGGCCTTGCTCGATCGATTGTGCGCGCTGACCAACGACGTCGGCCTGCTCTCAGAGGAGTACGACCTGACAAACAGCAGGCAGGTAGGCAACATGCCTCAGGCGTTTTCCCATCTTGCTCTGGTCCGGGCAGTTGATGCCTTGAGCCGAGCCGAGCACCGGAGCAGGTGATCTTGTCAGGGTCTTCGGGTGATGGCTGGTTTGCGATAGGTCGCTTGCCCTGGGCCTCGCCAGATCGTGGTGCCGTCTTCGAGAAGTCGGTAGCGCCACCCGGCGTGCGTTTTGACTCTGTGGTGAAAGCGACACAGCGGCGCGAGATTGCTTGACCTGGTCTGTCCGGGCCCGCCACCTTGATCTATGGGTAAATACGGGGTCACATGGTCGAGGTCGCAGCGACGAGAATCTCGATTGCAACCCGGAAAGACACACACGGCGTTGCGTTGGATGACCTGTTCACGGAGATTGTCGTTGGGGTCATGAGCATCAGTCTCGATCTCTCTACCCAGGTGCAACACCGGCCGCACAGTGACTCGAGCGCTACCTGTCCAGCGTCTGACCAAGTCAGAACTGATCACGCCAAGGCGCTCATCAACCCCGACCAGGCTCTGGGAGTCCTCGACACTACTGGGATCGAAATGGACCACCAGGCTCAGCGGTGTCTCCACCCGGGCAGGCATACCCGCTCCGGCCAGCACCCCCAACGCCGCCTGCGGGTCAGCCAACAGGCCAACCGCCCTGGCTCGACGTACATCCAGCCCATCAGTGCACCCCTGATCAGCCAGACTCTGAGCCAGCGCCTTGACCATCTCTTCGAAGGCCACCGCATCAGGGGTGTCCAGGACCACCTCCACCCGAGACACCGACGCCACTGGAGCACCGCACCGACTACCCGGGTGATGCACAAACACGCCTCGGCCCAGCGCGCCTTCGGCCTCAGCCTCAGCCAGGGCTTCAGGGTCGAACAAGGCACAGGCAGTCGCAGCCAACCGCTCAATTCGACACAAGTTCACCCGATCAGGCACCGCCGCCAACTGCTCATCAACCCAGCCGCAGGCCTCCACACCCAGCCCTTGGGTCAGATCACACACCCCACGCACCTTCCAGGCGGGCACCCGGAACTCTTGGATCAGCCCCCACAACAATGGCAATCGATGCTTCAACTCAATCGCATCGCCCAACAACTTCCGGGTCGCGAAATCAGTCATCGACAAAGACGCCGACAACACCGCAACTGCATATTCGGCCACTACTGGGGCACCCGGACCCGCTAAATCCAGAGCCGCCTCAAAGTCATCCAAACCCACCGCCGGATGAGCCTCCGCGAAGTCAGCAGCCAATGACAGCACTCCCGCCGCCAAGACCACCCGTTCTTGCTCCAAGGCAGCCAGGCCAATCAAAGCCTTGTCACCAGCGGGAGTAATCCGATCCAACTTCGCCAAATACCGCTCGCGCGAAGCTTGCCGCGCAGAGACCGGAGCCGAATACAACACCTACGCCACCCCGTTACCTACTTATTGACCCCGAACCAGGAAGAACCAATACTTCAATATTACTCGAACATTTGTTCGAATACAATAGGGAAGTGACGCCAGACCGAGTCTATTTGGCTGCTAGCTGCCAGAGGTCAGCAACGACCGCACGATCCGCAGGCCGACAGACAACCTGGCCAGATCAGCTTCGTCGTCTGAGCAGATCTCGGCCAAGGTCGCGATCGCCTTGTCGACATGAGCGCCACTCAGCGGCTCATCCTCCAGGGTCTGGGCGGTGATCTGGGCGTGCACGGCATGCAAGTCATCACGAAGTGCCGCGCGAGCCATCGTCTGCCAACGGTCATCCCTGGGCAGAGTCAGGATGCGATTGACCAGCGCAGGCAAGCCGAGTTGCTCACCGACCTCAAAATGCCTGCGAGCAACCTCGATGGGGTCGAGTTCGACCCGAGCAGCCGTGGTGACGATGCCCAAGACCATGTACGCCGGAGGGCACACCGCAATCTCTTGAGCTAGGGAACGTGTGACACCTCGACCCACGAGGGTCTCCAAGCGCTTCTCATATGCGGCCAATTCCGCGCCAATCATGAGCTCGGGCAGGGCCGCGGTCACTCGCTCGACAACCACTTCGTAGCGGCCAACAACCTCCTCGGTACCCTCCTCGAGCACTCGGTTGTTGAGGAACCAGCGCGACGCGCGTTCGACCAAGGTGCGCACATCTAGACGCATCCGGGTTTGCGCGGCAGCGCTGATCTGGTTGTCATAGGCGGCGATGTCGCGGTAGAGGCGCTCAGCGCCATACAGCTCACGAGCCACGAAGTTGGCCCGAGTGATGTCAGCAGCTGAGGCCGAGGTCTCGCCCACGAGGCGGTGGTAGTAGGAAATGCCGGCTCTGTTGATCAGCTTGTTGACCACCTGACACACGATGATCTCGCGGCGCAATCGGTGCTTTTCCATCGCTGATCGGTAGTCCTGGCGCATCTGCACCGGGAAATAGGAGATCAACAGCCCGCGAAGGAAGTCGTCATCAGCGATATCAGACTCCAGAAGCTTCTCTTCCAAGGCGATCTTTGTGTAGGCGAAGAGCACCGCCAACTCTGGAGTGGTGAGACCTTCGCCGCGCTCCAAGCGCCTCGCGACCTCTCTTCGGGAAGGCAGTGCCTCCAACTCCCGATCGAGAATGCCATCGCGCTCCAGCCTGCGCATCCAGTCTTCGTGCACGTGGAGCAGCGGGGGCGACTGAGTCTGGGCACAGGCCAAGGCCAAGTTCTGCTCGTAGTTGTCGATCAAGACCAGGTTGCCAACCTCATTGGTCATCTCGGCCAAGAGATTGTTGCGTTGCTTGACGGTCAGATCTCCATCAGCGACCACGCCATTGAGCAGGATCTTGATATTCACTTCGTGATCGGAGGTGTCCACACCCGCGGAGTTGTCAATGAAGTCAGTGTTGATCCGACCACCTTGGCGCCCGCCTTCCTCGCCCGGGTCTGGAAGCCCACCATGCAAGGCATATTCAATGCGACCTCGTTGGGTGAAGCCCAGGTTGCCGCCCTCGCCGACACAACTGGCTCGGAGATCGCCACCGTTGACTCGGATCGGGTCATTGGCCTTGTCGCCGACATCGGCATTGGTCTCGGCCTCGCCCTTCACATAGGTGCCGATGCCGCCATTCCAGAGCAGGTCGACCGGTGCCATCAGGATCGCCCGCATCAGGTCATTGGGCGCCAACTGATCGGCATCAATGCCCAGCACTTGCTTGATCTCCGGGCTGATCGGGATCGACTTGGCGCTGCGTGGGAAGACTCCTCCACCCGCTGAGAGCAATGACTTGTCATAGTCCTGCCAGCTCGAGCGCGGTAATTCAAAGAGTCGGCGGCGCTCGCGATAGGACTCCGCCACCTTGGGGGTGGGGTCAATGAAGATGTCTCTGTGGTCAAAGGCCGCCACCAACTTGGTCGTCTCTGAGCAGAGCATGCCGTTGCCGAAGACATCACCTGACATGTCGCCGATGCCGACGCAAGTGAACTCCTCCTTCTGACAATCGATGCCCATCTCCCGGAAGTGCCGGCGTACCGACACCCACGCTCCCCTGGCCGTGATGCCCATGCCCTTGTGGTCATAGCCAACCGAACCACCCGAGGCAAAGGCGTCACCCATCCAGAAGCCGTAGTCGGCAGACACGCCATTGGCGATATCACTGAACGACGCGGTGCCTTTGTCAGCGGCAACCACCAGATAGGGATCGTCTCCGTCGTGGCGACACACTCGCTCCGGTGGGACGACAGCTCCATCAACCAGGTTGTCGGTGATGTCGAGCAGACCCGAGATGAAGGATTTGTAGCAAGCAATACCTTCATTCATCCATGCTTCGCGATCACTCGGATCAGGCAACTGCTTGGCAAAGAAGCCACCCTTGGCGCCACCCGGCACGATCACGGTGTTTTTCACCATCTGAGCCTTGACCAAACCCAGGACTTCGGTGCGGAAGTCATCTCGTCGGTCGCTCCAACGCAACCCGCCGCGGGCTACCTTGCCAAAGCGCAGGTGCACGCCCTCGACTCTGGGGCTGTAGACGAAGATCTCGAATTTTGGTCGAGGTGCAGGAAGATCGGGGATCTGCAAGGGGTCGATCTTGAAGGACACCCGATCGAATGGGGCACCGTCTGCGTTGAGTTGGAAGAAGCTCGTCCTCAGCGTGGCCGTCATGGCCGTCAGGTAGGAACGCAGGATCCGGTCCTGGTCGAGAGAAGACACCCCATCGAGCAGCGTCTTGATCTCGCCGAGGATGCGATCGCACTCCGACTGGCGCCCCGGATCGTCACCTGGCCCCCGATCAGGGTCAAATCTCGCTTCGAAGAAGGCGACCAGAAGCTTGGTGATCTCGACATTGCCGCTGAGGGCACCCTCGATGTAGTCCTGGGCAAAGGGAGTACCTCCCTGCCGCATGTACTTCGCATAGGCACGCAAGATCGCTGCTTGCCGCCAGGCCAATCCCGCGCCCAACACCAGTGCATTGAACCCATCAGCCTCATTGCGCCCATCCCACACTGCGGCAATCGTGTCTTGAAAGCGGGTCCGCGCCCCTGGTGGAAACTCGCTGGGACAGCGAAGTCCGAAGTCGTAGATGTAGGTCGGTCGCTCGAGCCCTTCCAACGGGAATGGACGCTCGTCGGTGACCTCTACTCCAGTGGTGGACAGGATCGGGAGCACTTCAGACAGGGACAGCGGGCTACCCACTCTGAAGATCTTCAAACGCACTAAACCAGGAGGCGCCTCAGGCTGCTCATAGAGCGAGAGGCGGATCCCGGAATCCCCTTCAATCAACTCAATCTGGCCAAGATCATCAGCGCCGATGGCCGCGGGAAAGGCCTCCTTGTAGGCCTCGGGGAAGCAGCCGCCATAAACCCTGGCCAACTGGCTGCCGCGCTCTTCGCCGTACGCCGCGACGACGGCGCCCACGAAGTCATCACGCCACGACCGTGCCGCTTGCGCGCACTTGCGCTCCAGATCAACAACATTGGGTTCGGGCACCTCTACACCCGCGAGTGGTCGGATCACAAAATGCAACTGAGCAGCAGACGACTCACCGACATGGGCGGTGTAGTCAACGGTGTCTCCCGACAACTCATGTTTGAGGATGGCAGCGATCCGCTCGCGTACGACGGTGTTGTAGCGATCACGAGGCAGATAGATCAAGCAGGAGAAGAACCTCCCATAGCGGTCTCGACGGATGAACAACCGCAACTGCCGCCGATCTCGCGAGTGCACAACTTGAGAGACGATCGGCAACAACTGGGCAACCGGGGTCTGGAAGAGCTCGTCGCGCGGGTAAGTCTCCAAGACGTCGAGCAAGGCCTTGCCGTCATGGCTGCCCAGGTCGAAGCCAGCAGTGTCCAGGAGCGTCTGCGCCTTCTCACGCAAGAGCGGGATCCGAGTGATCGACTCGGTGTAGGCCGCAGAGCTGAGCAAGCCCAAGAAGCGTCGCTCGCCATCTACATTGCCGTCTTTGTCGAAACGTTTGACTCCCACGTAGTCCAGGTGCACCGGGCGATGCACGGTGGAGCGGGAGTTTGCCTTGGAGAGCACCAAGAGTTCGTTGTCTCTGGCATGCTTGGCAGCCATCGCTGGCAACACCTTCGGACCGGACGGGTCAGCCCGCAAGATGCCATAGCCGGTGCCTGGGACAGCAATCAGATGCTCTTCATCACCAACACCTTCAAGGTCATATTCGCGAAATCCCAAGAAGGCGAAATGGTCATCACTGAGCCACTCAAGCAACGCGATGCCCCTGTCCAACTCGTCGGTGGGCACTGGCGGTGGATTCTCACGCAAGTCCGTGATGATCAAATCGATCTGCTGGTGCATCCGTGACCAGTCCTCGACGGACTCACGCACATCACTGAGCACCTTGCGTAAACGCGTGGCCAGAAGCTCTTCCTGCGCAGCGGGCACTCGATCAATCTCGACATACATCCAAGACTCACGCTGGTGCTCTGGGCGTTGTTCATTGCCATCAGGGCTGACCACTTCGAGCAACTCACCTGACACATCACGACGTACGACGAACACCGGATGCACGAGCAGATGGATGGCGTGGTTGGCAGCATTGATCGCCATCGTGACGGAGTCGACCAGGAACGGCATGTCGCTGGTGATCACACCGACCACGGTGTGCCCACCAGCAGACCAACCATTGGCGGCCACAGTCGGGGTGAAGACCCGAATCTGTGCCTTGCCCTGAGGTAAGTGCTGCGCAAGCTTCAGCTGCGTCTGCACCGCACCATAGAGCTCCTCCACCGTGCGCTCGGCGAGGTCTTCGGGGTCGACATTCTTGTAGAAGGCCCGGGCAAACTCATTGAGATCGACCTTCGGCTCACCCTGCTCATGCCCGACCGAATGCACCTGGGCGTAGTCTGCCAGACGGTCGAGGGTGTCAGACTTCTCTTCGAGTGTCGTCACCCCTCTGACACTAGGCCTCGGCAGGGTTTCCGACAATCGAATTGGCAAAGCAGCCGAGGTCACGAATTGATCACTTGGCAGCAGTCAGCCGGTGGCGCCATCGATGGCTTCACGCATCAAGTCGGCATGCCCGCAGTGGCGGGCATACTCCGCCAGCAAATGTACGACTACCCACCTGACTGAGACCATCTCGCTCTGTCCGCCATGCCGCAGTGCAACAGTCGTGTCCAACGAAGGCTCATTCCCAAGGATCTGTCTGCTCATGGCCACTGCGTCTTCGAACTCAGCAATCAACTGTTCGGCGGTCAGCCCGTGAGCTCGATGCCAATCCCAATCACGGTCTTCATGCCATGGCGCATCACGCCAGGGCTGGCGTGGCCGCTCCTGCGCAATCACTTGGTTCATCCACCAGTCCTCGACATTTGCCAAGTGGGAAAGCAGCCCACCCAAGGACATAGTCGAAGGCGCCCAGCACAACTTGAGCTGGTCATCATCAAGACCGGCAACCTTCGTTAGGACAACTCCTCGAAGTTGATCCAACTGGGCCAGAAGAACCTGCCTCTCAGCTCCCAGCCCTACCTCATGCAGGCTCACTCAGGAGTGTCCATGTGCGGATAATGGTGATGCTTGGGAGGGTTGAAGGTCTCCTTGATCGACCTGGGGCTGGTCCAGCGCCACAGGTTTGCGGCTGCACCAGCCTTGTCGTTGGTTCCCGAAGCACGGGCACCTCCGAATGGTTGCTGCCCAACGACGGCACCGGTCGGCTTATCGTTGACATAGAAGTTCCCAGCAGCAAAGCGAAGGCGTTCGCTGGCCCAAGCAATCGCTTCACGGTCTTGGGCGATGATCGCACCGGTCAGCGCGTAGGGAGCAATCGACTCCATCTGATCGACGACCTTCTCAAATCTCGCATCGTCATAGACATGTACGGCCAGAATCGGACCGAAGTATTCCTCGGTGAAGATCTGATCGGTTGGGTCAGCCGACTCGATGATGGTGGGTCGCACGAAATAGCCAACCTTGTCGTCGGTCTGGCCTCCCGCAATCACCGTCAACTTCGGGGATCGCTTGGCTCGTGCGATCGCAGCCTTGTGCTTGGCGAAGGCACGATCATCAATGACCGCGCCCATGAAATTGGAAAGATCAGTCACGTCACCCATGCTCAAGGACTCGGTGTCCGCGATGAGTCTTTCCTTCAGCTTGCTCCACAACGACTTGGGCACATAAGCCCTGGATGCGGCCGAGCATTTCTGACCTTGGTATTCGAACGCGCCCCGGATCATGGCGACCCGAAGCACGTCCACATCCGCAGAGGGATGCGCCACGATGAAGTCCTTCCCGCCGGTCTCTCCGACGATGCGCGGGTAAGAACGATACGAGGCGAGCCGCTCACCCACGGCTCCCCACAAATACTGGAATGTAGGGGTCGATCCGGTGAAGTGAATGCCCGCCAAGTCACGATGGTGAAGCAACACATTTGAGATCTCCGCACCGTGCCCGGGCAGCATGTTGATCACTCCCGGCGGCATTCCCGCCTCCTCAAGCAATTGCATGAGGAGGTGAGCTGAAAACTGCTGGGTCGTTGCTGGCTTCCAGATCACGACATTGCCCATCAAGGCCGGTGCCGTGGGCAGGTTGCCGGCAATCGCAGTGAAGTTGAACGGTGTGATCGCATAGACAAAGCCTTCAAGGGGCCTGTGGTCACTGCGATTCCAGACCCCAGGGGCATTGGCGATTGGCTGCTCCTCCAAGATCTGGCGGCCATAGTGCACATTGAATCGCCAAAAGTCGATCAGCTCACAGGCACTGTCAATCTCTGCCTGCCAGACGGTCTTGGACTGCCCCAGCATCGTCGCGGCATTGAGCTTGGCGCGCCATGGCCCAGCCAACAGATCAGCAGCCTTGAGCAGGATCGCGGCCCGATCGTCGTACGACATGGCCCGCCACATGGGTGCGGCCTTGGCAGCAGCCTTGACCGCAGCCTCCGCATCAGCCTCTACGCAGCCTCTCATGGTGCCTAGCACGTGGGCATGGTTGTGTGGCTGGACCACAGCTAGCTCCGGCCCGCCTCCTAGACGTTTGCGTCCGCCGATCGTGGCGGTGAGCTTCAGCGGTCGTCTTTGGAGGCTCGCCAACTCGACTTCGATCGCCGCTCGCTCGGGGCTATTTGGCGCGTAGTTGAGATTGGGCTCATTGACCGGCGCTGGGGGCTGGGAGATCGCATCCATATTGGCGATGTTGCCACGAAGGACGCACTCAGGTCGATGGATCGCCCTTTATCCGCTCCAGCAACCACTCCGCTTCCTGATTGGCAAACCAGCCCAAGTCGGCATCATCACCATCGTCCAAGGCAATCGGATCAGGGTCTGCCTGGACTGCGGCCAGTCGCGCCCATGCCACCGGAGTGGCGATCTCCACAGAAGTGGAATCATCGGCTTCATCAAGCACATCCGCATCGACCACCAAGACAACGCGATGCCCGAAGTGGTCCAACGCAGTCACTGTCATGCGGCTCGCGGACTCTGCGGCAGCAGCCATCAGCGCGGCATACTCAAGGTCATCATCATCTGCCTCAGGCCAAGCCGCGCGAAGCCAAGGGGTCACTGCGTGGCCGTGAGAAGCCCGGACCTCATGTTGGGTCACCGTTGCTTCGAAGTCGCTCAAGTCCACTGGCAGATAGCAGCGGGTCATGGTCGTTTGCGACCCCGGGCAGCCCTCGTGCGCAGGCCGCTGGTGGACTCCAGCAACTCCTCCAGAGCCTCTTGGATGCATTGGCCGAGCAGGTGGAGATCAGCAAGGACTTCACGATCTCCGGTGAGCCCATAGCTGACCTGCCCGTCGTAGGAGGTGACTCCAATGCTCAACGAAAAACCAGGATGCAAGGTGGGCACCGGGAAGGTCTCAGTCATCTTCGCGCCAGCGAGGTACATCGGGAACTGCGGACCGGGCACATTGGTGATCACCAGGTTGACACCAGCCGTGGCATTGCTCGCCGCCACTCGGGCCCCCAACGCATGGAAGGTCGTGGGCGCAAAACCAGGCAGTCGAGCCATGCTCGAAGCTGCAATTGCCTTGCCGCGCTCGACATTGGCGCGCACCGCATAGGACACCTGGTGGAGCCGCACCACGGGTGAGACTTCGCCAATCGGAAGGTCCACGAGATGACCGACCACTTCTGCACCGATCTGGCTGGCCTCTGTCTCAGACTCAACGCTCATCGGCACCAGCGCACGCACTCGTCTCCCGTTGGCTACCGACTCGGCCCGGGTCATGTACCACGCACGGATCGCGCCCGTGAGCACGCCCAAGATCACGTCATGGACCGTGCCACCGTGAGCATGTCTGATCTTGTTGTAGTCGCTCAGGTCAGTGCGCACGAACTCCACGCGTCGCTGCGTGGACGGGTCGTGGTTGAAGGGAGAGTCCTGGCGATCAGCGCGATAGAGCATCACGGTGGCCAATGAATTCACGGTGCCCCCGATGTCGAAGACCGAGGAGACCGAACGTTCCATCTCCTCAAGCGCGTGCTTGGTGGCCTCCCAGGGCCTGATCAGACTCCCGCTGACGACTTCGCCCAACAACTTGGCCTGACTTGGCCTAGGCCGTGGCTGCCATTCATCGGGCACCCGATCGTGTGGCCCGGGGTCAGTATCGAATAGCGCCTGGCCCAGATCGATGGAGCGAACCCCGTCAACCAACAGGTGGTGGGTCTTGGACAAGATCGCCACCCGGCCGCCCTCCAGCCCCTCGATGAAGAACATTTCCCACAACGGTCGGTCAGGATCCAGGCGGCGCGTCATGGTGCGTGCTGTCATGCCACGCAACTGATCGAGCGTGCCGGGCTTGGGCAGCGCGGAGCGATGAATGTGGAAGGAGACATCGAAGTCTTCGTCGTCAATCCAGACTGGTGTGGCCAAGTTGGCAAAGCGGAGGACTCGCTGCCGATAACGCGGCGCGTAGGTGATCCGGTCAGTCACATGCTCAATGAGCGACTCATAGGTGAAGGGTCGTTCACCTGGCTCGAAGATCTCCAAGGTGGCGTTGTGCATGGGCGTCTCTCGAGAGTCCGCATTCAAGATCCGCACGTCTGCTGGGCGCAGGCGTTCGACCATCTGAGTCACCCCTTCAGGATTGCAACTTGTCGACGTGTGCGATTCTGACATGACGACCCTGCAGCGCCACACACCGATACCGCAAGGAAGCCTGATGATCCCCCGCAATCGACTGGTCACCACGTCACTGGTTGGACTCGCTCTGGCCGCGACTCTGACTGCATGTGGCGACAACGGCAACTCAGCCAGTCCCACCCTCAAGCCCAGTCCCACCGCCACGCCCACGCACAGGGTGGAGCAGGTCAAAGTCGTGTCCGGAAAGATCACGCCCGAGGGCAAGATCGTGCAGCTAAAGGTCAATCAGCCACTCACACTGGAGATCTCCGCAGATCAACCAGGCGAGCTGCACGTGCACAGCACCCCTGAGCGGACCATCTCCTATCCCAAGGGTCAGTCGAGTTGGGAGTTGGAAATCCCTCGCCCAGGAGTGGTCGAGATCGAGGATCACCACTCAGGAGCACTCGTCTTCAAGCTCCAGGTCCGCTGACCGGCCTGGTCAAGTCTTTGCTTGCGCCCACGCACGGCATCGGCGGTGCCACCGACCTACCGATCCCACTCCCAGCAGCCATAATCGCCGGAGTCACCGCACTGGTGGCTTCATTCGCAATCTTGGTGGTCGCCTGGCGCGAACCGAGGTACTACGGGCACCAACACGGCAAACTGCTGCCCACGGCCATGGGCGCCGCCCTGGACAGTCCTGGCTTCCGATGGAGCATTCGTGGCCTTGGGCTCGTCTTCTTCGGCTATGCAACTTGGGCCATGATCTTCGGGCCCGATCTGATCACAAACCCCACCTTGGGAATCTTTTACGTATTGGTGTGGGTGGGTCTGGTGCCGGCATCGTTGTTGTTCGGGCCGATCGTGCGCCTGCTCAGCCCTTTGCGCACCCTGCACCTGCTGGCGACCAAGATGATCGGGATCAAGGCTGACAAAGGCTTGGCGTCCTATCCAGGCAGACTCGGCTACTGGCCTGCGGCTCTGGGGCTCTTCGGATTCGTCTGGCAAGAGCTCGTGAACCCCAACAGCACCTATGTCTCATCGGTGCAGCTCTGGTTGGCGATCTATGCAGGCGCCATGCTGGTCGGTGCCGCTGCCTTCGGGGACATTTGGTTTGCTCGCGCTGATCCTTTCGAGGTATTCGCCACGTTGATCGGCAAACTCTCCATCTGGGGCCGCGACCCCAAAGGAAGACCACTCGTGCGGAGTCCGCTGGCCAACTTGGCTCATGTGGAGATTGCACCCGGTCTCGTCGCTGTGGTCTCGGTGCTGCTGGGGTCAACGGCATTTGACTCGTTCAAGGCAACCAGCAGGTGGTACGCAATGACCTCCCCACTGGCAGGTCATGAACAAGCGATGAACACCCTTGGATTGATTGGCTTCTGCGTCTTCGTCGCCGTCACCTTCACGATGGCTGCCCGTGCCACACCGAGCGCCCAGACCACGAAGCAAGCTTTGCCCAACCTGTATGCCTCATCGGTCATACCGATCATCGTGGGCTACTTCGTGGCGCACTATCTGACGTACTTCTACCAAATGAGCCAACAGACCCTGATTCAGTTGAGCGATCCGTTGGCTCAGGGATCGAACTTGTTGGGGACTGCGTCGTGGCAACTGCACTATGGCTTGTCGAACTTCCCTACCCCACTGGCCATCACGAAGGTCGCAGCGATCGTGGTGGGGCACATCTTGGGAGCGGTGATGGCTCACGACCGCGCCGTTTCGACGATCCCGAAGCCCCATCGACTGACAGGGCAGTTGGCAATGATGGCGACCATGGTCGGTTATACGACTGTGGGGCTGTTCTTGTTGTTCAGCTCATGATTTGCTGCAGCAGCGGCTCCAGAGCCTTGACGACCGGGCTCTTGCCTGCCTCTACCAGCGACCTACCAGCCACCACAGACCTGTCGACGCCACTGAGATCCATGGGCACAAAGGTCACCGAGGCAGGCGCAGCGTAGGTGTAAATGAGGTCTTGGATGTCACGTCTGTGCCATCCCAAGGAGTCTCGCATCCGATTGACCACCACATGCACCGGAGCTGAGGTTTGCTCGGACAGGCCCACGAGGCAACGGGTCAGTCGGGACAACCCGACAGGCTCTGCACTACCGACGAGGACCAACTGGTCAGCACACGCAACAGAATCAATCGTGGCTTGATTGCGGCCGGCGGTCCTTGAATAGTCTTGGTCAGCCTCCAAAGAGAACCCAGAGTCAACCACCACGTCACCAACCGCTTGGGACAGGCCGATGATGCTCTCCATGGCTCCCGCTCGAAGCTCGGTCCAGCGATCGGCTCGAGGGAGACCGGTAAGCACGTCCAGTTTGGCTCCCAACCTCCGTCGACACCTGGCAAACGACTCCTCGTCGAGCCCGCCGGTATTGGCCAAGCGGGCTGCGGCCAGCAGCCCTGAGACTTCATCGAGGATCCCGAGCGACTGAGCAAGTGACCCTGCTTGAGGATCAGCGTCAATCAGGACGGTGGGGTGCTCACGCGCTTGCATGGCGGCCAATGTGGTCGCGATCAGGCTGCGCCCTGGAGCACCATTTGGCCCATGAACCACAACCACGCGCCCCAATGCCTCTTGCGCGGGCAACACGTCAGGGCGATCGGGATCAGCTATCAGTTTGACTGTTTGGGTCGACAAGATCACTTCGACCAACTTTTCAATCCGTTCGACCGAAAGTGAGTCTTGGATCCCGATGCCGCTCAAGTCCTGATCACCGATCACAATTGGACGCACATCACAACGCAGCAAGCGCATGACCGCATCGGCGTCCAGGCCCATCAACTGGTCAGAGAGCACAGCTAGCTGCGACTGCCCCGTGGCTGCAGATGCCAAGAGATCGGTGAGATCAACGCAGCGTTTGAGCACGGGCATCCTGGCAGCCTCGAGCATTTCCAAGACCTGGCTCTCCCACGGTTGCCCAGAGGCTGCCAGCAGGATCGGCGTAGCTGCCATCTCAGCGTCTCCTGGTGATGACAATGCTGCCCTCAGACATCACTCCTAGGGCATCGGCAAGCTCTTGGGAGTCCTTGGCTGGGACTCCAAGGATGACCTGTTTGCTCGACTCAGGCGCAAATGAATCAGACCGGGTTGGCACCGCGATCACCAGCGCTTCGGGCAAGACCAAGGTCGCGGCAGTGTCGGGTCGTGAAGCACCAGCGGACTTTGACGTCACCCACACGTCAACAGTCGAGCCCTGCCTCACGGTGGCGGGCAAGTTGGCGCTCTCCACACTGATCGGGACCTCAATCAACTCTTGGCGTGGCTCAGCATCAATAGCTGACCGTGGCAACAACTCGCCGGCTTGCAGGTCTCGGTTGATGCTGGTGTCAGAGGCGATCTCGTCATCTGCGCTGACATACAGGTCTGCCGTCGCCGCATCGGTGAATCTGATCTGGGTCACGGTTAACTCCGAGTCGGCGATCTTGCTGCCCTTGGACAGGTCTGTGCGCAGGGCCCAGACCCCCACGGTGTCATCTAGCGAGGCCATCAACTTGGCTCCGATCAAGACCGAAGCCGCGATGAGTACGACCCCGGCAATGATCCGCGGATCACGCCAACTGGGCCGCTTGTTTCGAATGGCGGGCGCGGAGCCCTGGGGGCCCGTCGGCGTCACCGACGCTGACCTCTTTGACATCTCAGACTCCTTCCAAATCCACAAGATGACCGTCCAATGATCGAAAACTCAGGCATCCCATGGCAAAGTTGGCCATATGGCCGCTGAACAACGCTTCTTGACCCTCGCCGATGTGGCCGAAGTCCTCAACATCTCCAGCTCTCAGGTCTATGCACTCGTACGCCGCGAAGAGCTCGCAGCGATCAAGATCGGCGGACGCGGGCAGTGGCGTGTCGAAAATGCTGCCCTTGAGGCCTATATCGCCAAGGCATACCAGCAGACGAAGGACTTCACCAGCAGTCATCCATTCGTGGAGGCCAAAGAGCCCGCGCTCAGTGAGTTCGAGTGATCTGAGTTTCATGAGCGGCCTCTCAATGAGCTGAGCAATCCCAAGGGCAACACGTGCACTTGCCCTCTATCGCCGGCAGCAAGCTCGACGAAATCGCGGCCAACCCGCTCAAAGACACCGGTCAACTGTTGTTGATCTGCCCAGAAGAGCACGCACTCCTCGCGACTCGCGGCCAACCCGCGAAGTACCGAGTTGAGCGAGAGCTTTGCCAATGGAGAAGCACCGGTCACGGCATCAGCATGCCTTGACAGGCCCACGGCACTGGCAATCGCCCAGTGCGGCACGATCCACTCCTCGGGAGCCCCCTGCAAGAGGATCCAGTCAGCACCGACCCGGGCCAAGTCACCGACCAGGAGTTGACCACCAGCAACGCGCACGCTGACTCTGCTCCCCACCGAAGCATGCAGACGTGAAGCAAAAGAGACGGTGGCGTATTCGGCGACTGCGAGCTCGGCAACCTCTGATTCGCGATTGGCCAGTGCCAACCCTGATGCCTGTTGCTCAAGGTCATCGAAGAACGCCAACAACTGCTGTTCCCAACCCATCTTCACCTCCTGACACGGGGAATCGGGTCGTCATCTCCCCGCAGACCCGACTTTTCCACAATCAGGCCACATGCGCAAACAACCTGTTGACAATCTATTCTAATATCCGCTTCCATAAGCAAACATAAGCAAATGAAAGGTTCATCATGATCGAAATGCGGGTGAGAGGCCTCCTCCTAGCCGCCATGTCGCTGGCGCTCCCCTGGCTTTGCTTCCTGGTCACCGATGGCTCACGGAAGCTCCAGCACCCCGGCGCGTTCACCAGCTATTTGGTCTGCGGAGCCGCCTGGCTCCTGGTGCTTTGCGCCCTGTGGGCCTCTGCCTTGCTGATCGCCGTACTCCTCGAGGAGTTCAGCGGTCACCGTCTGCAAATGACACAACTGGTCACGATCGGAGGCGGATGCCCCGCTCTCGTACGCCGCTTCGTGATCGCTTGGTGCGGGCTGGCGTTGTCGGCTGGATTGGCGACCTCTGCGCAAGCGGCCACCACACCACCGGGGCCCGCCCCACTCCCCAGCATTGGTCGAGTGGTTGACCTTCCTCAGCAGTCCGTGCGCGTGGCACCGGCAATGACACCAATCAGGCTCCGGCACCAAGCCCGCACCCACATCACGGTCATGCCCGGCGATTCACTGTGGGATCTGGCCCAACGTCATCTGGGCGACGGGCGTCGGTGGCCAGAGTTGCACCGTGTCAACAGACACCTGATCCACGATCCAGATCTGATCTCACCCGGGTGGCGGCTTCGCCTTCCAGGAGCACCCGCAGCCTCCGAAACTGTCAACGGAAGAGGAAAATGATGTCCAAGAACGCTCCCGCCCCACTGTCGCAAACACCGACCATGTCGAGCATCCAGGGTTCACTTGCGCTGAGCTTCATCGAACAAGGCCCGCATGCCCAAAGCCATGAGCCCGCAAATGCAACGAGTACTGCCGAACTGGATCGGTTCGCCGAGAGATTCGCTCATGTGCTCGTCGAAGTAATGGCAGGCAATCGTGGGCCCCAACAACTCTCCCGATGGAGCAGTCTGGCCGTCTACCAAGAGTTGACCCAACGATGCGCCGCGATGAACCGCGTCGGTCCTGCACGCGACCGCAGGAGAGTGTTGCCTATCCAACTGCAACGAGTCCGAGTCTTCTGCCCCACCAAGGACGCCGCCGAAATCTCGATCGTGGCCAAGCATGGCCATCGCTTTCGCGCGATCGCGGCCCGAATCGAGCACACCGGAAAGCGGTGGACTTGCACCGCTATCCAGTTTGGCTAGCCACCCGCCCTAGTGGTCAGTCCGGTCGGACCCGCTGCGCCGTGGCACTGTTTGAACTTCTTGCCCGATCCACAAGGGCACTTCTGATTGCGCCCGACGTTGGCAAAGGGGTCATCCGCATTTGTGACCGTGGTGACTGATCCAGTGACCTCAGCCTCACCATCCTCCGAAGGTGCCGAGTAGGTGAGATTTGTGGGTGTTGTTGGCTGACCGAGACCCTTTGCATGCACGATCGGGTGCTCTTGCACCTGCACGGCACCAGCTAGGTCATCTTCGTCGTATTCTGACTGTTCGACCTGCACCTGAAGGTTGAACAAGAAGCCAACCGTGTCTTCACGGATGCCCTCCTTCATGGCATTGAACATGTCAAAGCCCTCTTTTTGGTATTCCACCAGTGGGTCGCGTTGGGAGTAGGCCCGCAAGCCAATGCCCTCACGTAGGTAGTCCATCTCGTAGAGGTGCTCACGCCACTTGCGATCGAGCACGGAGAGCATGACCTGCCGCTCCAACTCGCGGATCACCTCCACGCCCACCTCGTCTTCACGGCGCTCATAGGCCTGCTGGGCATCGTCGACCAGGGCGTCGACCAAGTCCTGACGGTGCAGACCGTCTCGGCCTCCAGCCTCCTGCTCCAACTCCGAGTGAGACAACGAGACTGGGTAGAGCACCTTCAGGGCGGTCCAGAGAGCCTCGAGATCCCACTCCTCGGGATAGCCCTCGGTGGCAGCAAGGACATTCGAGGAGACCGCATCGTTGACCATCTCACGGATGTGCTCACGCAGGTCAGCACCCTCGAGCACATTGCGACGCTCGCCGTAAATGACCTCGCGCTGCCTGCTCATCACATCGTCGTACTTGAGGACATTCTTGCGCGACTCGAAGTTCAGGGCCTCGACCTGGGTCTGCGCAGACTGGATCGACTTGGTGACCTGCTTGTTTTCGATCGGCACGTCATCGGGCACCTTCAGCGCGAGCAGCACCCGCTCGACCCAGTCAGACTTGAACAAGCGCATCAAGTCGTCACCGAGCGACAGATAGAACCGAGACTCACCCGGATCTCCCTGGCGCCCGGAGCGGCCACGCAACTGATTGTCAATGCGTCGCGACTCGTGCCGCTCGGTACCAAGCACATAGAGTCCGCCCAACTCCTTAACCTCTTCATGCTCTGCCGCAACCTGCTCGCTGATCCGATCGAGGGTGGCCTGCCATGCAGCTTCATATTCTTCGGCGTGCTCCACTGGATCAAGACCCTGCTTGCGCAGCTCCTGATCAGCCAAGAACTCCGTGGAACCACCCAACATGATGTCTGTGCCACGACCGGCCATGTTGGTGGCCACAGTGACTGCCCCCTTGTGGCCGGCAAGGGCGACGACCTTCGCCTCGTTGGCATGCGCCTTGGCGTTGAGCACGGTGTGCGGCACGTTGCGCTTCTTGAGCAGACCAGACAGCAGCTCGGACTTCTCAACAGAGGTCGTGCCGACCAACACTGGCTGTCCTAGGCGATTACGCTCAGCGATGTCATCAACAACGGCTGCGAACTTCGCCTCTTGGGTGCGATAGACCAAGTCCGGCTGGTCCTTGCGAATCATTGGCTTGTTGGTCGGGATCGGCACCACACCGAGCTTGTAGATCTTGTCGAACTCAGACGCCTCTGTCATCGCCGTACCGGTCATGCCGGAAAGCTTGGAATAGAGGCGGAAGTAGTTCTGCAAAGTGATGGTGGCCAGGGTTTGGTATTCCTCCTGGACCGTCACACCTTCCTTGGCCTCGATCGCCTGATGCAGACCATCGTTGTAGCGCCGACCGGAGAGGATGCGACCTGTGTGCTCATCAACGATCAGCACTTCGCCGTCCATAACGACATATTCCTTGTCATTGCGGAACAACTCCTTGGCCTTGATCGAGTTGTTGAGGAAGGAGATCAAGGCCGTATTGGCTGATTCATAGAGATTGTCGATGCCGAGATGGTCTTCGACCTTGGTGATGCCGGGCTCGAGGATCGAGATGGTGCGCTTCTTCTCGTCGACCTCATAATCGGTGTCCTTGCTCAGTGTGCGCGCGACCTTGGCAAACTCGGCATACCACTCGACTTCGTCTTGAGTGGGACCAGAAATGATCAACGGGGTGCGCGCCTCATCGATCAGGATGGAGTCGACCTCGTCGACCACGGCGAAGTTGTGCTCACGCTGCACCAGCTCATCCAGTGAGCCAGCCATGTTGTCACGCAGATAGTCAAAGCCGAGCTCGTTGTTGGTGGCATAGGTGACATCGCAGTTGTAGGCCTCACGGCGCTCTTCTGGCGTCATGTCAGGCAGGATCACGCCGGTGGTCAAGCCGAGGAAGTGATGCACCCGCCCCATCCATTCGGCGTGATACTTGGCCAAGTAGTCATTGACCGTGACGACGTGTACGCCCTTGCCGCTGATGGCATTGAGATAGGACGGAAGGGTTGCCACGAGGGTCTTGCCTTCACCGGTCTTCATCTCAGCGATATTGCCCAAGTGCAGTGCCGCCCCACCCATGATCTGGACGTCGTAGTGGCGCTGACCAAGCACCCGCTTGGCTGCCTCACGCACCGTCGCGAAGGCCTCCGGCATCAAGTCATCAAGAGACTCACCTGCCTCAAACCGCCGCTTGAAGTCAGCTGTCTGTGCCTGCAACTCCTCATCTGACATCTTGACGAAGTCATCTTCAATGGCATTGACCGCCTTGGCGATGGCTTCCAACTGGCGCAGGATCTTGCCTTCGCCGATGCGGAGGATCTTGTCGAAGAGCGACACGGGCAACTACTCCCTGATCTGGGACACGGAAATCGATGGAGGCCAAGTGGCCGAGCCCAATGTTATCGGGCGGGTAGGTCAATCAAAAGGAGGATCACGAGTTCAACCGGCAGGCTGATGCGCTGGCACCCGATCTGCACTGAGATTGGTCGTGTGTTGAATCGTCTACTATCACTCCGCGGCTCGATCGCTGTGCTGTTGTTGGCCCTGACTCTTTCGGGGGCAGCATTCGTGGCATTCCAGAGCGCCGTCGCTCCCCCGAGAGGGGACAATCTGCCCTCAGACAGTGAATCTGCCCGAGTCGCAAATGTGCTCGCCTCCTTCCCAAAGACCGAAACCGAACCA
>ERZ795053.340-NODE-340-length-58640-cov-18.288504_pt1 | contig 58640 bp, 45 predicted proteins | sample MGYA00375137_ERZ795053 | MGnify/ENA primary metagenome ERZ795053 (study PRJEB30182, sample SAMN05720284) | activated sludge metagenome | isolation source: Anaerobic digester | place: Hong Kong | collected 2014-12-17 ...
GCGGAGGGGTGGGGTTTCCCCAGTTTCGAACTGAACCCCGCTCTGCTATCGCGATGCAAGGTCTTTACGTTCCGGCCATTGGCTAACCAAGATTTGCTGGGGTTGCTGCAGCGCGCGTGGGAAATGGAAAAACCCCACCCCTCCGCGGTACTGGATCCAGAAGCCCAGCAATGGATGGTGGATTGGAGCGGCGGTGATGCGCGCACGCTGCTGAACCAGGTGGAAATCTTGGCGGGTTCCCTGGAGCCTGCGGAGATGCAAACCATCACCACGCAAGATGTTTCGCGTGTTTTGCAACGGAGCACCCCACGGTACCGCAAGCACGGGGACGAACACTTCGATTTGATCTCCGCCTTTATCAAGAGTATGCGCGCAAGTGACCCGGATGCGGCCGTGTATTACATGGCACGAATGCTGGAAGCAGGGGAAGACCCTCTTTACCTTGCCAGGCGCATGATTCGCTTCGCCAGCGAAGACGTGGGGTTGGCCGACAACAATGCCATGCTGTTGGCGGTGCAGGCTTTCCAAGCCTCCCATTTCATCGGTATGCCCGAGTGTACGACTTCCCTTGCGCAGGCCGCCCTGTACCTTGCCATCGCCCCGAAGAGCAACCGGGTGTACAAGGCTTACGGACTGGCAAAGGAGCAAGTGGAACGCCATCCACAAACGCCCGTGCCGCTGAAGCTGCGCAACCCCGTGACGGCTTTCCTCAAATCCCAAGGCTACGGTGCGGACTACCATTATCCCCACGAGGAGAAGGGGGCATTCCGCCGGGAGTCTTGCTTGCCGGAGGAAATCGAGGGTGTGCTGTTTTACGTGCCCTCCGAAAGAGGCAAGGAAAAGAAAATTCGGGAATACCTATCCCGCATTTGGGTTCGGGATTACCCGGAGGAAAAATGACACAACAACCAGTTCCTGAAGATGCAAGGGTGGAGAAGCTGCGCCAGCAAGCCGATTTCTTTCCCGAGACACCCGGAGTGTACTTGTTTTTGAAACGGGAGAAACCGGTGTACATTGGAAAGGCCAAGAGCCTTCGCAAGCGCATCCTTTCCTACTTCCGCCCCTCCAACTCGGAGCCCCACAAGATTTCGGGCATCCTGGGGGAGGCCGACCAGCTGAAGTACATCCTGGTCTCTTCCGAAAAGGAAGCGTTGCTGCTCGAATCCAACTTGATTTTCGAGTACAAGCCACGTTTCAACGTGATGCTCAAAGACAACCGCTTCTACCCCTACATTCACCTGACCGAGGAGGAGTTTCCCCGGTTGCTGGTGGTGCGAAATCGAAAAGGAGAGGGACGCTTCTTCGGACCTTTCACGAGTGCCTACATGGTGCGCCAGGTGTTGGATCTCCTCTACCGTTCCTATGGCATTCGACCCTGCGACTATGACCTGAAAAAGGTGTCGAAACCATGCCTGGAGTATTCGCTGGGAAGGTGCTCTGCGCCCTGCGGCAAGGTTTCTGTGGAGGAGTATGGTGACAAGGTGGAGGAAGTGGCATCTTTCTTGGAGGGTGACGTGGATTCCCTGCGGGAATTGTTGGAGCAGAAGATGGAGTTCCTCTCGCGAAACTGGATGTTTGAAAAGGCAGGGGCCATACGTGACCTGTTGAAGAACCTGGATGCCCTTTTTTCGCCCCAATACGTGGTTCTTCCGCAAAACAAGAACCAGGATTTCTTTTGCTTGGACCTTTCGGAGGAAAAGGCCGTGGTGATGCGCATGAAAATGGGCAGGATTTTTGCCCTTCTTTCGCTCGATGTTCCCTTGGAAATGGATTTGCAAGAGTTTTTTGCGCAGTTTTACTTCGGTCGCCACAACGACCTGCCCGATTCGATCATCCTGGATGAAGGCGTGCGCCTCTCCACGAGCGTGCAGGAGCTAACGGGTGTGCAATTCGTGGGTAAACCCCGCAGCGAGGGCGAAAAAAACGTTTTGCAAATCGCGCGGACCAACTTGCAAAAAGAGGTGTTGCACCGTCGTGTCTCCCGGGATTCGCTCAAGCAGTTGCAAGTGCAGTTGGGGTTGAAAAAGTTCCCCAAGCGGATCGAGGGAATCGACATTGCCCATACGCAGGGACTGTACACCGTGGCTTCCGTGGTGTGCTTCGAAAACGGTGTGCCACAGAAGTCCGACTACCGACGCTACCGCATCACTTCGCTGCAGGCCCCGGATGATTTTGAATCGATGCGCATTGTCACCCGTCGCCGCTTCTCCAAGCATCCGTTGCCGGATCTGTTGCTGATCGACGGAGGCGAGGGGCAGGTGAGCGCGGTGAAAGGGGTGCTGGAGGGAGAATTGGACTGTTCCGAGTACCAGATGATCGGGCTGGCAAAAGCACAGGAAACCATCATCTTCCCCGACGAGCGCCCTCCCTTGCAGTTGCCACACGAAAGTCCCGCGCTCCGGGTACTGGTGGCCGTTCGAGACGAGTCGCACCGTTTCGCAAACACCTACCACTCTTTCCTGCGCGACAAGAGGATGGGGCAATCCCGGCTGGAAGATATTCCCGGGGTCGGAAAGGTGCGCAAGCTTCGTTTGCTCAAGCATTTTGGAAGCATGGAGCGCATTTCCCGGGCAAGCGAAGAGGAAATCGCGCAAGTCGTGCACGAAAAGAACTTGGCCAAGGAAATCAAGGCCTTCTTGGAAAAAACCATGTCTTCGTAGTATGATTGGGATCGTGGGGGGTTTTCTTTGTTGACGTTAAATCGCTACATCATCCGGCGATGCATGTTCCCGTTTTTCTTGGGCGTATTTGGATACTTCCTGTATGGCAACCTGCAGATCTTCCAGTGGGTTTCCTCGATGATCGTGGAAAGCCAGGCACCTTTCTGGAACTTCTTTTTCATCCTCTACTTCTACCTTCCGCAGATGTTTTCCGATGGCATTCTCACCGGTGTTCTGTTGTCCATTTTTTGGGTTTTGTCCGAGCTTTCTTCGCGCAACGAGTACATCGCGCTGCTCGTGCACGGGATTTCCAGCAAGAAAGTCGTGTATCCCTTCCTGTTTTTCGCGCTGGGGTTGAGTGTCCTCACGCTTGGGTTGAACGTCGCGCTCAAGCCGTGGTTTTACATCCAACGGCAAGTCGCGTTGGAACGCTTTTACGGCTTGAACCGCGGGGACGAGAAGTTGTACTTCAACCAGTTTTTCCCCGTTGGCCCGGAACGTTTCGTGTTGGTGAAGAAAATGGACTTGAAGGATGGTCGGGTGGAGGGTTTGATGCGGGTTTTCTCCGAGGCATCGGAGAAAGAGATCCTCACCGTGTCCAATGCCCGCTTGAACGAGTCAACGGATCCCACGCAGGGTTGGCGCATCAACAGCCCCATCGTGTACCGCTTTGACGGGGAACGTCTGCTGCAGACGCGCTACGAGTTGACCCCGAAGGAGACGGAGACCTTGCTTTCGGACCTTTCCTACATTTTCCTGATGAAAAGCAAGGAACCGGACGATATGACCTCCGCGGAACTACTGGAAATGATGCGCCAAGGAGAAGCCCGTGAAATGGAGAACAGCAAGGGGTACGTGTACCGCTACGAGTTCCATTCCCGTTTTGCGCGTTCCCTGGGGCCCTTGGTGATCGCCATCCTGGGTGTGCCCCTCTCCTTGGCATTTAACATCAAGAACAAGGCCTGGAGCGTGATTTTCACGTTCCTTCTGATCGCGTTGTACACGGGGGGACAGGCGTGGCTATCTGGGATGGGAAAAGCGGAACCTTGGAACCCCTGGCACGTTTCGCCGGTTTTCGCGGCATGGCTACCGGACTTGGTCTTCTTCGTGTTCGGCTTCGTTCTCTTCTTGTTGCTGGATTCCCCGGTTCTTTTCCGCGTGCGCGAGAAAATTTCCCGTTGGCTGCTCTTTGGATAAGCGCCTGGAAGCAAAAAGGGAGTGTGCCCATTGTTGACCTTGAACCGATACATCCTGAAAAAATGCTTCTTCCCCTTTTTCTTTGGACTGGGGGGGTTCATCATTTTCGTTTCGCTTACCTTGCTGTACAACCTCTCCGAAGACATTATCCGCTACGAGATTCCCGCGTGGCGGCTTTTGCAGCTTCTTTTTTTCTACCTCCCCGAGTTCGTCACGGAAGCCATCCCCGTGGGGGTTTTCCTCTCCATCTTCTGGGTGCTCTCCGACCTGGGCACTTCCAACGAGTTGGTGGCACTGCAAGTGCACGGGATATCGCTCAAAAGGCTGGTTTTCCCGTTCGTGTTGTTTGGATTGCTCTGGGGGGGGGTGACCTTTGGCCTGGGCAACTGGGTGGTGCCCTTCTTCCACCTGCAAAAGGCTACCGCCTTGGAGAAAATCATGGACGACAAGAAGTTTTCCGGGAAGATGATCGCCAACGAGCCCTCCTTCATCGGGGAAAACCGGTACCTGTACGTGCAGCGCCCGCTATCCGACAACGAATTGAAGGGTGTTTTCGTGTATTCGTTCCAGAGTGCCGAAGTGGAGGTGCTGTATGCCCGTTACGCGCTGCTCTCGCCCCAAGCGGATTGGACCCTGCGGGAGGGCCAATTGAACCGTTTCGACGGGGATTTCCGCATGCCATTGAGCTTGCTTTTCGGGGAAACGAACTTCGCGGAGATTGGAACGGAGATCCAAGAAAGGGTGGGGAGAGCCAGGGACCGCATCCTGGAAATGACCAGTTTCGGGGAAACGTATAATCCCTTCAAGTACAAGACCCTGGCCCAATTGCTGGAATACATGGAGACCTACGTTCGTGCGCCGATTGCGGTGAGCACGATCCAAAACCGGTTGTCCATGTCGGTTGGGCCGATTGTGATCGTTCTCATGGCGGTTCCCATTTCGCTGATCTTGAACCTGAAGAGCAAGTCCCGCACCATCATTTTAACCTTCGTGCTCATCGGGGCTTACAAGCTTTTGACCACGTTCTTGATGAACACCCCGACCCTCTCCCAGAGTAACCGCTATTACCTGTCACCCTACACCGCTGCCTGGTTTCCCAACGTGCTGTTCGGGGGATTCGGCATCGTGTTGTTTGCGCTGCTGAACACGCGCCTGCTTTTCCGCATCCTGGAAACTTTCCGGAGGCGATGAGGGCATTCAAGACGCCCCGAGGACCTGCAAAAGCGCTTCCGGGGAAATGCGCAAAAGGGCGTAGCCGGCCTGGGTGCGCAGCGAGAAGTCTTCCAATTCATCGAGCAGCAAGCGTTGGATGGAGGGGATTGCTTCCGGGATTTTCAAGCGGCCCGCGAGTTGCAGGCATACCTTGCGTACCCCGTCGTCTTCCTTGTTTTGCGTGAGAGTTTGTGCAACCAGCGGGTAGGTTTCTTCCAGTTTCAATCGCCCAATGGCCTTGATAGCCGCTTTTCGCACTTTTTTTCCGGGATCTTGCAGCAAGGATTCCAGTAGGGGAGACAGCGAGTAATCCAACATGCGCGACAAGATTTCCAGTGCGGTAGCACGAAGGTTTTCGTCCCTTTCTTCCAGGGCATCCCGGAAAAGATCCACGGTAGAGGGCTCTTCAAAAGAACCGATTCCCTTGAGCGCGGCCACGCGGATGGACAGGTCTTCGTGGTGGCACAGCGACTGCAGGTGGGAAATGGCCCGGGCGGGGGATTCTTCGTTGAAACGGACGTACAGGGGAATGAGACTCGGAAGGAGCACCGGGTCCTTGCGGTTTTCCACCTGAAGGTTCAAAATTTCCCGGGCTTGCTCGAAGGGAATTTGTGGGAGGAGTCGTGCCACTTGGATGCGGAAACGCGGTTCCAGGGTGGGATCGTCCAAGATCTCTTTCAGATGGGCTAAGGCAACGGGGAAATCAAACAGGATCAGTCGTGACAAGATCTTGGTTTTCAGCGCGCTGGAAAGGGCTTGGGAAAAAAGTTGCTGCAAAGTGGCAGGGTCCTGGGTACGCTCCACGAGGATCGCACGGGCTTTTTCCGCTACCTTGGGGTTGAGATCGCCTGCCAGATGGGTGAGTTCGTCGCTCTCCAGTTCCTCTTGCAGCACGTGCAATGCGGCGAGCCGCACCGCGGGGGCGGGGTCTTGCAAGAACACTTTCCAGTCTGTTTCGGGGTCCGAAAGCACCCACAAACCCTGCACGGCGGCAGCACGAACCCGTTCGTCGGGGTCTTCCAGCAGCGGCGACACGTTTTCAAAGTCCGCAATACTGCCCACTTCACCGAAGTAGGTTGCCAACTCGCTGCGCACGGCGGGATGGGGGTCGTTTGCCATGCGCGCAAGCTCCGGAAGGTAATACGCATTCTTGCGCAACCCGGAAAGCGATTGCTTTCGCACCTGGGGATTCAGAGAGGCTACTTCGTCAAGGTACTTTTGGCAAATACGCGACAACGTTGTCTCTTCGAAACGTTGCATCATTTCACGGGCGGTTTTCAGTGTCACGTTTCTCCTCCTGGAAAAAAAGTCAGGTGGTTTCCCGATGGTGCAACACGCTGAGCACCAGGCCAAAACCACTAAGGAAAGCAATCATGGAGCTTCCGCCGTAGCTCACGAAGGGCAACGTGATTCCCGTGGGAGGGAGAATTCCCAGCACCACGCCCACGTTGATCACCACTTGCAACAGCACCAAGAAAGCGTATCCGATCAAAACGAGCTTGCCTTCGGGACTCTCGATTCCCACCAAGGCGGCGTGAATCAAGTTTCTCCCGAACAAGTAGTACAAGATCAGCAAGAAGGCCATTCCGATGAAGCCAAGCTCTTCGCCGAAGATGGCAAAGATGAAGTCCGTGAACTTCACGGGCAGCGAGTACTTCACCTCACCCAGTGCCAGACCTTCCCCCATTAACCCCCCCGACGCAATGGCGTCCATGCTCACCTGGATTTGACCCTGCGCCTCGCCGGAAGAGAACAACGAAAAGAAGCTGCGCACCCGATCCAACTGGTAGGGACGCAAGATTTCCAGTTGGAACGCCAGCACCACAGCTACCACGACCAACCCCACCACCAAGAAGAGGTAGAACTTGCGCAACCCGGCTACGAACATGATCAAGAAACCCAGAAGGAAAACGATGACGGAAGTGCTCAAATCCGGTTCCAGGGCGATCAAAACGCCAAGCAAGCAAATCCAACCGAAGGGGATGAGGAAAGCATCAAAGAAGCCCGTCTTTCGGTCCGAAAAGGAGTGCTTCCGGAAAAAAGAAGGGAGGAACAGGATGAGCACGATCTTGGCCAGTTCGGAAGGCTGCAGGTTGAAAAAGCCCAGGGGGATCCAGCGGAAAGCACCTCCCGTGCTGGGGAAGAGGAATACCGCAAGCAACAAGAAAATCTCCGCGATCAGGTAAAACGGAGCCCACTGCAGGTGTTTGTGGAAGGGGACCAAGGCAATCACGAACATGGCGATCAAACCCACCGCGATGTTGAAAAGCTGTTTCCCCAGGTAGTCGGAAAAGTCCAAGTTGGAACTGCGCACAACCGGAGTGAGGCTCGCGCTGTACATGACAATGAGTCCAAGGGTAATGATGATCACCAGCAGGTAGATAATCCCCTTGAAGTTGTGCCCCGGCTTCAACTCAGGCTCGCGCACCGGGATTCGTTTTCTTCCCAATGGAATTCCAACGCCTTTCGAACGATAGAGTAGAAATCCCGCAAATCAACAAGGGAATACAGGTTGGAACGCGTGCGCTTGCAATCGCTGGCTCCAAAGTTGGGAATCGCACGTCCAAAGCGGGAAACCATCAGTGAAAGCTCCTCTTCCCTGCGCACATCGGAAGGGAAAGCCACCGAAGCCAGCACTTCACCGCTATCCAAGATGGAATCGACGTGCCAATGCTTGTGGTATTCTCCCTCACCGTACATCCAATGGCGGGAAATCCTTTGGCGAAGGTTTCGCATAGCAGAACCCACGTAGACGTAGTAGCCTTTCCCAAACAACCGACGATGCTTGCCAAATTGTATGGTATGGTTCTCGGTGAGCTCAATGAGAAGAAGGTAACTTCCAGCATTGATTGATGTCATTTTTCCACCGTCTCCACGTTGATCTGGTTGATTTCCCCCACTTTCACAAATTCCTTGGCCATGCTCTTCAAGAAGCCAAGGCGTGTCAATTTCAGGTCCTCTCGATCTACCATGACAAAGACGGCATCGAAGTACGCGTCCACTGCAGGCTTCAACGCTGCCAACAGGTCGAGTGCTTCCGGATACCGCAAACGCTCGCAGGCATGCGAAAAAACTTCCTTCATCTGCGAAAAAGCGTTGAGTAACTGGCTTTCCTCCTCTTGCTCGAACAGGCGGGAATCGAAATCGCAGGAAGCATGGGAACGGGAAATGTTGTACACCCTTTCAAAAGCCCGAATAGCCGGCTCTATCGTTCCCTGCGATTTCTTCTGGTGCAAGGCAGAAGCACAGAGGAATGCGCGCAACGGATGCGCGGAGAGCGGACGAACGGCTTGCAGTACATCTTGGTCGAAACCCTTGGATTGGAGGAAGGCTTCCAAACGGTTGGAAAGAAGTTCGCGAAAAGCCTCTCTTGCCAGGGGAACCTCGGAAACGAATTGCTCGTACCCCGAAAGCGCATGGTCGAAGAAAGAGTGTAGGTCGATATCCCACTCGAACGAAACAAGGGTTTCCACGAGGGAAAGAGCTTGCCGGCGAAGGCCAAAGGGATCGCGAGAGCCGGTGGGAACCTGTCCCAGAAGAAGGTTTCCCGCGATGTTGTCGATTTGGTCAGCGATGGCAAGCAGCGCCCCCTCCACGGAGGAAGGAAGCGTGGAAGCGTAATGTTCTTCGATGGCGGAACACACGCTTTCTGGTTCCCCTTGCAACCTGGCGTAAATTCCTCCCATGGTGCCTTGCAACTCGGGAAACTCGTATACCATGTGGGTTTGCAGGTCGCATTTGCAAAGGCGCGCGGCGCGGGAAACATCTTGTACTTGCGTGGCAGAAAGGTCCAGCTTTTCCGCGTAAAAGCGGGCATTGCGCTCCAACCTTTCCACCTTATCGTACAGCGTCCCCAGTTTGCGTTGGAAAATGATGCCTTGTAACTCTTCGGTATGGCTTTCCAGCGCTTTTTTTTGGTCTTCCCGGAAGAAGAAACGTGCATCCTCCAAGCGGGCCCGAACCACGCGCTGGTACCCCTTTTTGACGTTGTCGTCCGCAAGAGAGCCGTTGTCTTGGAACGAAGCGAAGGAAGCGGCGATGTGCTCATCCTCGAAAAAGGGGAAACTCTTCTGGTGGTGCTTGAGCGTTGTGATCAACACGGGCTCCGGTAGTTCCAAGAAATCCTTGTCAAATGAGCCCACCACTACGCGTGGGTTTTCGGTGAGCAGCGCTACTTCCTGCACCAGGGAAGCATCCACGGCGGGTTGCTTGTCGATGGCAGAAGCCACCTGTTGCAGTTGCGCAACGATGTGTTGCTCGCGGTCCTGGATATGCACCAACACACCGTGCTCTTTCATCGCGGTCACGTAATCCGCAGCGTTTTCCAGTAAGAAGCCCTCTGGCTCCAGGTGCGCGGCAACGGTACGATTTCCGCTGCTAACCCCAAGGCAGGTAAAGGGAACAACCTGGTCATCCAGAAGCGCAACGATATGGTGTACCGGACGTACGAATCGGATCTCTCCATTTCCCCAGCGCATGGGTTTCTTGAAGGAAAGGGATTCGATGATCCCCGGAAGGTGCTCGGAAAGGACATCCAACGTGGGTTTCCCCGGGATGTTCCGATGGAGGAAAACGTAACGGCCACCTTTCTCCTCGCGGATTTCCACCTGGTCCAGGTTGGCCTGGTTACTGTGGAGGAAGCCCAGCAGAGCCCGGGAAGGCACGCTGTTTCCTTCGGGGTCTTGTTGGAACGCCACGCTTTCGGAGGGGCCCTTTCGGGTCTCGCTGCGATCCTTTTGCACGCGGCAAAGCTCTGGGATCAAGATCCCAAAACGACGGGAAGAAAGGAATGTTTGCACTTCGGAAAACGTGATATTTTTAGACTCCAAGAACTGGAGCATTTTTTGGTGAAGCGTAGCGAGAAGATCATGAACCTCAGAAGGGGGAAGTTCTTCCGTCTGGATTTCAAGGCAGAACGCCGGATTCATTCTATGAGTACCTCCCTGCGGGACTTTTTTTCGTTCCTTCCTTTTTGAAGAAGAGAATCCAAAAGGGGTTTGGGTCTTCCCAATTATACGCAAAACAAGTCCCTTTTTGCCAGAATCGCGCTTTTTTATTCTTCCGTGGGGGAAGTGGAGGAAGAGGCGGTGTGTGGCAAGTTCGTGCAAATCCACGGGCAAACATCCCATGTTTCTTCGCGGTTTTTCCGCATCCAACCAGAACACCAAAACCTTCTGGGTGAGGGGAGGTAGCGCAGACAAGTGCTGCTGCACTTTTCCCATGGCGTCTTCGAATCCCGTTGCTTGCAGCGAAAAGCAGAAGAAGGTGGAAAATCCTTGCTCTTCCGCTGGAGGGGGAGAAAAGTCTTGGAAGAAGGCGGGGTTCTTGACTTCCAGGTCGAATTCCGAAACGCGGAACAACCGGTGCACCAAAAAGTCCAAGTCCGCAGGCTGCACGTCGCGGTAAGGCAGGTGTGGCTTGATGTGGGAACAGACCAAATCGGGATTCACGAAGAAGTCCGTTGCATCGGCCTTCTCCTCGAAGAAGAGGGCGAAAATTCCCAGGCAGATCGCTCCCACCACCACGAACGAGTCCGCCAGGTTGAAGATGGCAAAGGAACCCACCGAGATGAAATCCACCACTGCTCCCCGGAAAAAACGATCAACGATGTTTCCCAGTGCCCCCCCAATGATGGCACCAAATGAAAACAGGAGCCAGGGAGATTTGGGGGCGTACTTGAAGGAAAACAACGTGACCACGATAATGATAACCAGCACAAGGGGCAGTAAAAAATCACTCTGGGCTTGGAAAAGCCCAAAGGCGATTCCCTGGTTGTGCACGTGGAAGAGACGGAAGAAAGGGGGAAACAGCGGAATGGACGTGTTCAGGGGAATGGTCGCCTCGACCACCCATTTGCTGAGCTGGTCCGCACCCAAGGCCACGGAAATCCAGAAGAACATCCACGCCATGTACTTACTCTCCCTGCTCCCGCTTGGAAAAGAAGACAAGCTCCGATTCGATGAAGGGATCGATGTCTCCGTCCATCACCGCATCCACGTTGCCGGTTTCGGTTTGGGTTCGAAGGTCCTTGATCATCTTGTAGGGTTGAAACACGTACGAGCGGATCTGGTTGCCCCAGGAGATGTCCGTGAGGTCACCTTGGATGGCCTGCTGCTCGCGCTTCTTCTTCTCCAATTCCAGTTGGTACAAGCGGGCGGTGAGGATTTTCATGGCAGTATCCTTGTTTTGGTGCTGGTTGCGTTGGTTTTGGCAGGTCACCACGATCCCGGAAGGAAGATGCGTGATGCGCACGGCGGATTCGGTGCGATTCACGTGTTGGCCGCCTGCCCCGGAAGCACGGTACACGTCGATTTTCAGATCATCGGGGTTGATGTCGATGTCCACTTGTTGGTCCAGTTCGGGAAGCACGGAAACCGACGCGAAAGAGGTGTGGCGTCGCTTGTTCGAGTCGAAGGGGGAAATGCGCACCAGTCGGTGTATTCCCTGCTCGAACTTGGTATAGCCGTACACGTATTCCCCTTTCAGCAACAAGGTTGCATCCTTGATCCCCGCTTCTTCGCCGGGTTGCAGCTCGATGATTTCCACCTCGAAATTCTTGCGTTCCGCCCAGCGCAAGTACATGCGCATCAACATCTGCGACCAATCCTGGGATTCGGTTCCCCCGGCACCCGGGTGAATGGTCAGAAAGGCGTTGTTCATGTCGAAACGATCGTTGAGCAACATGGACAGCTCAAACTTGCGAACGGCCTTTCGCAACCGGGAGGAGTAGTCGTGGAATGCTTTCTCCATGCTCTCGTCTTCCTCTGCAAGCTCCAACGCCACTTCGCCATCCTGGATGAGGTCCAAGATCTGTTTCCGCTCTTCCAGGCGTGTTTGCAGCATCTTGCTTTCCTTCAACGTGTCGGCTGCAGCGTCGGGGTCCTCCCAAAAATCGCTTTGGGACATGGTTTTTTCCAGGGAGAGTAACCGCTGCTTTGCCCATTCCGGGTCGAAAACACCGGACATCTCCTGGAATTTTTGGCAGATTTCGGAAAACGCGGCTTTCTGGTCGTACGTGAGCACCCTATCACCTCTTCACTTTCATGCGCCGATAGGACTTGGCAGACTTCGCTTCCACTTTCCTTCTTTTTTTCCGGTTGAACGTATCGAACTCATCGTGCGTGTAGCGCAATGCATCCACTTCTTTTTGGGCGGAGGCGGTTGCATCCTGGTAATTCACGCGGGCCACGCGCAGGATCAACGACGCAATGTCGTCGTAAATGGAATCGATCATTTCCTCGAACAGGATGCGGGATTCGCGCTTGAATTCCATGACGGGGTCTTTTTGGCCGTACGCGCGGAGGTTGATGCCTTCCTTGAGCTTTTCGATGTTTTCCAGGTGGTTTCTCCAGCGTTCGTCGATGATGCGAAGCAACAGGTACTTCTGCAACCCCAAGAAATCCTTCTCCCCGATTTCTTCCTTCTTGGCCGAATACGCTTCCAACAGCGCTTCTTCCAGGAACGTTCGGAGCTGGTCCGGGGTATCAAACGATTCCATGCGAAGTCCTTCGAAAGCCAGGGGAAACACTTTGAGCGAGTTTTTCAGCCCCTCGAAGTCCCAATCCGTGCCAGTCGTGAAAAGGGAAACCTTGCGGTCCACCACTTCCTGGTAAATTTCGCGCATGTGGGTTTCCATGTCTGCTTCCGAAAGGATCCAGTCACGGTGTTCGTAGATTTCCTTGCGTTGCACGTCCATCACCGTGTCCAACTCGAGAAGGTACTTACGCACGGAGAAATGCATTCCTTCCACTTTCTTTTGGGCTTGTTCCACCAGACGGGTAAGCATGGGGTGGAAGATCGGCTCGCCTTCCTCGATCTTGAGCATGTCCATGATCTTGCCGATCTTGTCGCCACCGAAGATGCGCACCAGGTCATCTTCCACCGACAGGAAAAAGCGGGATTTCCCCGGATCACCTTGGCGGCCACTGCGTCCGCGTAGCTGGTTGTCAATGCGCCGCGCCTCGTGGCGTTCCGTGCCGATGACGTACAAGCCACCCAGCTGCTTCACACCAGCTCCCAACTTGATATCGGTTCCCCGACCCGCCATGTTGGTGGCAATGGTAATGGTGCCCGGTTCCCCCGCGTTGGCAATGATTTCCGCTTCCTGCTCGTGGTACTTGGCATTGAGCACCTGGTGCGGGATTTGCATTTTCTTGAGCGCACCACTTACCAGTTCACTCTTTTCTATGGAAGTCGTGCCCACGAGCACCGGTTGTTTCTTTTCGTAGCATTCCTTGACTTCGCCCAGGATCGCCTGGTACTTCTCGACCACGGTGCGGTAAATCTGGTCATCGGTATCATCCCGCACCACGGGCATGTTCGTGGGAATGACCACGACGTCCATGTTGTAGATTTGCTGGAACTCTTCTTCCTCGGTCTTCGCCGTTCCGGTCATACCCGCAAGTTTGTCGTACATGCGGAAGAAATTCTGGAAGGTGATACTCGCGTAGGTGATGGATTCCTCCTGCACGTTCGCCTTTTCCTTGGCTTCCAGTGCTTGGTGGAGCCCGCCGCTGAAGCGTCTTCCGGGCATCAACCTCCCCGTGAATTCATCCACGATCACCACTTCTTGGGAATCGGTCACGATGTAGTGAACGTCCCTCTTGTAGAAATGCTCGGCGGTGAGGGCGTTGGTGAAATGGTACAGGTTATCGATTTGCGAAGGATCGTAAAGGTTCTCGATTTTCAGAAGCCCCTCCGCTTTCTTGACACCTTCGTCGGTGAGGGATAGGGTTCGGCTCTTCTCGTCCATCGTGAAATCCCGATCCTTTTGGAACTTGGCGGTCCAGTTGGCGAACTTGCGGTACGCTTGCGCCGTTCCCTGCGTGGGCCCCGAGATGATCAGGGGGGTACGCGCCTCGTCGATCAAGATACTGTCCACCTCGTCCACGATGGCGAAGAAATGGTTACGTTGCACCTTGGCGTTGGGATCGTAGACCAAGTTGTCCCGGAGGTAATCAAAGCCGAACTCGTTGTTCGTTCCGTACACCACTTCCTTCTCGAGGGCTTGCTTGCGATCGATGGAAACGGTTTGCACTTCGAGTAGTCCCGCGGCGTCCTTGTCCAGCGTGTCGGGATCGGGAATATCTTGCGTTCCTCCCTGTGGCCATATGCTCCGGTTTTGCTCCACGAAGCGCGCGAAGGCATCCGGGTCTTTCCACTCCACCGAAAAGGACGTGTTTTGCGTGTTGATGACGCCCAACGAAAGGCCAAGGAAAAGATACAGCGGGGCCATCCACGTGGCATCCCGGCGCGCGAGGTAGTCGTTCACGGTGACCATGTGAACGCCCTTTTCGTGCAAGGCATTCAAGAAAACCGGGAGCGTGGCCACGAGTGTTTTCCCTTCACCCGTTTTCATCTCCGCCACCTTGCCCTCGTGCAAGCAAAGCGCGCCCACCAATTGCACGTCAAAGGGACGCATGCCCAGCGTGCGCTTCGCTGCCTCCCGCACAAGGGCGAAAGATTCCACCAAGAGATCCGGGTCTTCCGGATCCGCTTGGGATTTTTGGCGAAGTGTCCCGGCCATTTGCTGGAGCTCTTGGTTCGTCATGGAGCAAAAGGCTTGCTCCCGGGAATTCACCAGCTCCACGCTTTTTTTGTAGCTCTTTAAGATGCGCTCGTTGGCATCGAACCATTTCTGGAAAAATCGCATTTGCTCACTTCCTTTTTCAAGACCAAAAGTCCACCGCGGCCTGCGCGGTTTGTTTCTCCCCGTTTCCGGTGACGATATTGAAAGCATCTTCGCCTTTTTGCCCATCCTTGATGAGGTCAAAGAACTCCACCAGGCTTTTGACCACTTGGCGCATTTCCACGAACTTCTCGCCGTGGAAGGGAGAAGAAAGCCGTTGCTTCATGGCCTCCAGCAAGCGATCGTTCAACGAATCCGCAAGGTTGATTTGGTATGCCTTTTGGTACAATTCCTGGATCTTCGCGAACAGCGAAGGGAATATCTCGGGGGAAACGGGATCCAGCACGCGCACCGTAGATTCGGAGGTGGTCGAAACCTCCGTTTTCAAGCGATCGTACAGGGCGAGGTAACTCTTCACCCCGTGGTCGGGGTTTTCAAACCACTCGGGTGTTCCCAGCCAAACGTTGAGGAGATTGGGAAAATCCTTGGAAGAAGTGCGGTCCAAGATTTCGCGCAATGCCTCGTACCCCCTGAGCGAAACCCTGCTTTGCAGGTTTTGCATGAGTTCCAGCTCATCGAAAACCATTGCGATGCCGGTGTAGGAAATGGCGCGGGAAAGCTTCAAGATGTCCTTGATGAACAGGTAACATTCTTCCTTGTTGTCCACCCTCCGGGAAATCTTGAAATGCTTGAGTTCCCAGAAGCTGACCTTTCTCCCGGACATCCAATCCACGATTTTTTTCTTCAGCTCTTCGTCTCCCAGGATGTAGGCTTCTACGAAAGCGGCAATGGCCATATTGAAGTCGTTGGTAAACTCGTACTCCAGCACAAGCTCCCGGATTTTCCCCAGGAAAACCGGATCTTGCCCCCTTTGCATGCCCGTGGCTTCCAGCTCTTGGATGGTGTGTTCAGACCACTGGGAAAGCAAGTAAAAAAGGGAATCACCCGAAAACTCGGGGGTGATGATGCCGTTGATCATGGCGCGGTAAAAATCCACGGGTTTGTGCAAGGCTGGCTCGGAAATGTAAATGGGTAACAGCCCCGCGTTAATGGCCAGTTCCAGCGCGGAACGTCCCAGTAGGGTCTTTCCCGTACCGTAGTCTCCCAAGAAAACACGCAGCGAGCTTCCCCCGGATGCCACGAACTCCACGTCTTTCTGAAGGATTTGCTGCTCCAACTCCCGGCCGGTGAGAATGCGTGTTGCAGACCCAAACGGAAGGTCCGAGCCGTTGCGCAACGAGCGGATGACCTCTTCTTCGAACGTCGCCATTCTCTACTTCACCTCTTCCCCGAAAAAAGCCTGGACCCATTCCCGGTCGGATTGGGAAAGACCTTCTCCCCACTGGAAACGGGGACTTCCGGCCACTTCTTTCATCTTGATCAAGGGAACTCCGTTGAAAATCCACTTTCGAAAGAGAACCGGAAGTTGAAAGAGGGCGGCCGAAGAGTCAAAACCCAACTCGTTGCCTTTGATCCAATCCCCGGGAGGAGCATTAAAAACCCTACGAAGCATTTTCTGATCTGCTTCGGAGGATTGTGCAAAATTCCGAGAAAAGAAAGATTGGAACCCCTTCGAAGCTCCCTCCGTGGGTTCTTCGGATGGAGTAACGGGCTTGGGTTCTTGCTGGGTTTGCATTTCCTGGCGCATTTCGCGCAGTTCGGGCACGATTTGTGCCAAGCTTTTCTCCAAGCGTTGCAACCTTGCGTGGAAGGCATCAATGCTTCCAGAAAGTTCCTCTAAAGACGTTTTTTGGCCTTCGACAGCAGTTTCAACGGGGAGTTGCGCGGTGGAACGCGTTTCCAAGACCATTTGCTGTATCCCCACGATCTGTTGGTGCACGTGCTCCATTTCCCGCTGCAGTTTTTCTTCCGCACGGGAAATCTTGAAATTCCCCATCAAAATAAAAAAAAGAGTTGCCCCCCCCAAGACGACAAAAAGCCATTCCATGTTTTTCCCCCCTCGTATTCCAGCAGATATAATAGCATATTTTCCGCGACGGGGAAAGGCAAGACACCACGAAGCAGGTTTCAGGCAGACACCCATTCCCAGCCGGAGATCTTGCAAAAAAGCTCCAGGGCTGCTCCCACATCCCCGTAGGCAAGGGCCACGTGGTGGGGGAATCCATTTTGTAACAGCTTTTGCAGGAACACCAATGGTTCGTCCATTTCCACGCGCACGTAGGTACCCTTGAGTTCGTCTTCGGTGGGAACAGCTTGCGCCTTGCGTACCAACATACGGGGCTTTGGCCCACCCAAATCAATACGGAAAAGCGTGACCGGTCCAGGCTTGAGCACGAAGCCCGCCGTCATTCCCTTGCCGCCCGCAAAATAGGTGTGCAACGTTCGCTGGGAAATTCCGTCCCAAAGGGTACACGGCGCGACACCGCAATGCCAGAGTAGCAACTGGTTTTTTTCCGGGAACACCTGGCTGATATCCGCCAAAAAGTTCTGCTGCGAACCGGCGGCTTCCAACGCGAGTAGGCTGAGGGCACCAGCTACGTCTCCCTCGCAGGCAACCGGAATACCCTTTGCCATGAAAAAGGACATGGCCGCACAGGGGGAAATGCCGTACTTCTGTGCCATTTCCGGCCAGCAGCGGATGGCAAGTGCATCGTAACCGCGATCCTGAAGCTGCTCGAAAGCGTGCACCTGTCCGGCAACCAGTTGCCACTTCTCGGAAGGCAGCGGCTCGGTTTCCGCGAAGGTTTCCCGTAGCTTGGCGGAAAGTCCCTCGTTTTCCCCTTTCTCCCGGGCAAGATCCACGTACTCCATTAGCGAGATCGTTTCCAACTCGCAACCCGTATCGCGCAAAAGGTCGGAGGCTTGCACGCCGAGGTTCACGAAACTCTTGGCATGGGAGCCAATCAACCCAATGCGGGAACCACGTAGCGCTTTCCCAACGGACAGCGCGGCGAACCAGTTCTGGAAGTGTTGCTGGAAGCGGGGATCGTCGAACCAGCCGTATAGGAACTCGAAGCCACGGGTTCCGGTTTTGTACAGGTTGGAACAATCCAGGTGGGCGCCCACCAGGGAGTTGAGGCGCACCCTTCCGCCGTTGTACGGGGGTTCTGGCAAAGCCCACACCAGGATGGGCACATGGGCTTCCCGGGAAAGGCGCAAGGCAAGGTCGCCCAGGTGAAAAGTGGCACTCATCAAAACGATTCCGTCCACGTTGGACAGGGGTATTTCTTGCAGTGCTCTTTCCAGGTCTTGGATTGACTCGATGGGAGAAGAGGGCCCCAAGAACGTGGCGGACGAAATTCCGGGGAAATTTTGCATCGCCTCGTGGTACAGTTTTTCTCCAGTGGAGCTTTCGTAGGTGCTGCGCACCAGGGGGAACACGGCAATCTGTAAAGCTCTTTTTTTCATGGGGAATGGCTCCTTTCGCGCGTTGGTTTTCCCCGTAATCATACCATAAAAAAACCCCCGGCTTGCGGCCGGGGGGTACGGTTTGCCCGGGATTTACTGGCCGTATGCTGCAATGTAGCCAGCTTTTTCCACCATCTGTTGGCCCTCGAGGGAGAACGCCAAGGTGAGGAATTGCTTGATTGTACCGGTTTCTGGGAATCCCTCGGTGGCGTCCACGAAGAGGAACAGGGGACGGGAGATGGGATATACCATGTTCAGGATGTTGTTCTTGGTGGGAAGTTGCCCCTCAACCTGCAGCACCTGTACCTGGTCGGAAACGTATCCCACTCCCACGTACCCGATGGCGTAGGGGTTCTGTGCAACGGTATCCACCACGTACTGGGTGGATTCGACCATGCGCACGCGGGGATCCATGCGCACACCGTTGAGCACGATCTTTTCAAACGTTTCATACGTTCCGGAGGCGGTATTGCGGGAGTAGCTCACGATTTGCTGGTTGGGAAGGTTGGGATCCACTTGGCGCCAGGTTTTGAGTTTCCCGGAGTAGATGCCTTGCAGGGTTTCCAGGGAAATTTGCTCCAGCCCGAGTTGAGGGTTCACGATCAGGGCAATTCCATCGTAGCCCAGAACGAAGGGGATGAAGTACTTGCCCTCGGCGGCCATTTTTTCGAGCTCGCTCCCCTTGAGCCAGCGGCTGGAATTCGCGATATCGGTGGTTCCGTTGAAAAGGGCCGCGATCCCCGTGGAAGAACCTGCGCCTTCCAGCGTGATGTTAACATCCGGCTGGATTTGCTGCATGCGTTCGATCCAGAGCTGTGCAACCGGGAAAATGGTGTTGCTTCCCTTGATCACCAGGGTGTTTGCAAAAAGCCCCAGGGTAAGCCCGAGTGCCAGAAGAACCAAGATGTACGTTCGTTTCATTTTTTTCTCCTCCTCGAATGGTTTTCGAGGAGATTGTATGCCATGGGGGTAAAGACGCCTTGGTCCTTTGTGAAGTCTTGTCAGAAAAAACCCCCCGCGGTTGTGCGGGGGGTTAGGGATTGCAAAGTTTTTTTATACTGCCTGCTCCTTGGTTTTCTCCTTGGAGCGATCGCTGTAGTGGGTATGAAGCAATTCGTGGGACTTGTGGCTCAACGGTTTTTCCAGGAAATCTTCGTACAGCTTGGTGATCGACGGGTTCTCGTGGGACTTGCGAAGGGTCATGGCTTCGTCGATGGAGTACACACCCTTCATCCGCTTTTCCAGGATTTCGCCATCCAGGCTGTAGGGTTCTCCGCCTCCACCGATACACCCCCCGGGGCAAGCCATGATTTCCACGAAATCGTAGTAGGCTTCGCCGCGATCGATCTTGTCCAGGAGTTCCTGCACGTTCTTTCCCCCGTGTGCCACGGCAACCTTGAACGGTTTTCCGCCGAAATCGATTTCGGCTTCCTTGATGCCGGTGAGTCCCCGCACGGGTTCGAAATCGATACGTGGTAGGGGCTGGCCAGTTCCCAATTCGTACGCGGTACGAAGCGCTGCTTCCATCACTCCTCCGGTTGCGCCGAAAATGACGGCTGCACCCGTTGATTCTCCCAGGGGGTCATCGTAGGGCAAGTCTTCCAGGGATCCAAAGGGGATCTTCTTGAAGCGCACCAGCTTGCCCAGTTCGCGGGTGGTCAGAACCAAGTCAACCCACGGTTCTCCGTTTTCCATTTGGTGCTGCGGGCGCAGGGCTTCGTCCTTCTTGGCGGTACAGGGCATGATCGAAACGCTGAAGATGTCCTCCGGCTTGACGCCGATCTTTTCCGCGAAGAACGTTTTGATCACGGGACCAAGCATCTGCTGTGGAGATTTCGCCGAAGAAACGTTGGGGATGAACTGGGGATACTTCTTCTCCATCATGTTGATCCACCCGGGGCAGCAAGAGGTGAACATGGGGAAGGTTCCTCCCTCTTTCACGCGCTGCAAAAGCTCCGATCCTTCTTCCATGATGGTGAGGTCGGCGGAGAAGTTGGTGTCGAAGACGTAATCGAAACCCAGCTGCTTGAGGGCGGAAACCATCTGACCCGTGGAAGTACTCCCGGGTTTCATTCCGAATTCTTCGCTGATGGCCACGCGGGTCGCGGGAGCGGTTTGGACAATGAGTACCTTGTCCTTTTTTTGAAGGACTTCCAGCGCCTTTCGAACCCCAGAATTCGCCGTAATGGCTCCCACGGGACAGAAAAGGGAACATTGCCCGCAATTCATGCATTCGGTATCCCCAAGTGGAAGGTCGAAAGCGGTCAAGGGAAGCGTGTTATGCCCCCTGTCCGCCATGGCGTAGATGTTCATGTTCTGTACGTCGGCACAGGCGCGCACGCAACGTGTACAGGCCACGCACTTGGTAAGGTCTCGGACGATGGCCGGAGAACTGTCATCCTTTTCCAATTCCATCAGGCCACTCTTGCCGAAAATGGGTTGAACATCGTAGCGGTAGATAAGGTCCTGCAACTCGCAGCTTCCGTTGGATTCGCAGGTCATGCAATCGTTGGGGTGGCGGGAAAGGATCAGGGACAAGTTGATTTTCCGGGCATTATCCACACGTTCCGATCCAGTGCGAATCACCATTCCATCCTGGACTTGGGTAACACAGGCAGGCTGAAGTGTTCGCGCCCCTTCCACTTCGACCAGGCAAACCCGGCATCCCCCGGTGGATTCCAATCGGGGATGGTAGCACAGTGTTGGGATGTACACACCCGCATTCTTGCAGGCGTCCAACACGGTATCTTGGGGGTTGACCTCGTGGGACTTTCCGTTGATTGTTACTTTGACCGTAGACAATCGAATCTCCTCCTCGGCATATTCCAAAAAATCGCAAATGATTTGGCAGGTGCGGTGCTTGCTTGTGAAAAAAATCCTTTTTTGAAAGGTGCCCAATTATATCATAAAAAAAACCATTTCCAAATCTTCGAGACTCCTGTGCCAAGCCCCTATCAACGGTTTTTCCCCCAAAATGTGAAAAAAGGGGCAATAAGCCCCTTTGCACGAAAGCTGGGAATAGGTTCTCTCTACCCCTTGATTCCCCCCGCCGTAAGTCCCTTGATGATGTATCGCTGCAAGCTCAGCGTAAACACGAAGATGGGAATCAAGATCAGCGTTCCGGCTGCGGCCAACTGCCCCCATTCGGGGGCGTACTGCCCCATGAAACCGTTGATGGAGATCGGTGCGGTTTTGCTTTGATTCCCGGTGAGGATCAATGCGTAGATGAACTCGTTCCAGGACATGATAAAGGCGAAAACGGAAGCAACCACCAAGCCCGGCGCGGTAAGGGGGAGGAAGATCTTCCAGAAAATCTGCTTTCGGTTGCATCCATCCACGAGGGCTGCCTCTTCGAATGTTTTGGGGATGGATGCAAAAAATGGCAGTAACAACCAGATCACGTAGGGGATGTTGAAACTGGTGTACGCCAGCACAAGTGCCAGCAAGTTGTCCCGCAACCCGATCCGTGAGAACAGAAGGTAGAGCGGAATGGCCAGGGAAATCTGGGGCACCATCCGGGAAATGAGGAAGGAATACGATACGGTCTTTCTGCCACGGAAGTGGAAACGGGCAATGCCGTAGGAAGCCATCGCACCAGCCAGGATGGAGATTGCTGTGGATGAAAGGCCAACGATCAAGCTGTTTTTGAGTCCCAGCAGGAAGTCGTCCCGTGCAAAGACCTTTTGGTAACTACGCAGGGTGAACTGGAAGGAAAAGGGATTCTGCGACCATATGTCGATATCCCGTTTGAAGCCGTTTAGCACGATGATGACGATGGGAAACATCTCCACGATAACAATCGCAAAAGCCGTGATGGTGATGGCCAAGGTGATCCATTTCTTCTTTCGATTCATCTGCAGCTCACCTCCGTTACATGGTATCCAGGTCCATGTTTTTTCGGACCAGGGTCAGCGCAAACAGGATGGCGATTATTAGGAGGATCACAGCCATCGCGGAAGCGATTCCGATGTTGAAGTACTTGAAGGCCTGCCGGTACGTGTAGATGGAGAACAGCATGGTTGCATTCCCCGGGCCCCCATCCGTCATGACGAAGATCTCCGAAAAGATGCGCAGTGCATCAATCACGCGCAACAGCAGGGCAGTGGTAATGGTTGGCTTGAGCAAGGGGATGGTGACCGAGGTGATCTTCTTGAAAAAACCTGCCCCGTCCAGGTTGGCTGCTTCCAACAGTTCCCTGGGGATGTTGGAAAGACCCGCGTACAGGATCATGAACATGAACGGCCACATCCTCCAGATGTCCTGCACGATCACCGCGGTGTACGCAAGGTTTGGCTCCGCCAGGATGGTTTTTCCGCCAAAACCAATTTTGGAAAGCAGGAACGAAAGGGCGCCATACTCGGGTTGCAGCATCAGGCGCCAGGTTAAACCCGATAGGACCGGAAGGATGAACACAGGCAGTAGCAAGAGGGTGCGCAAAACTTTGCCCGCGAAAAAGTCACGGGAAAAGAGAAGGGCCACGAAAAAGCCAATCACCAGTTCGATGGGTATGGCGATCAGGATAAAGCCCAGTTGCCGCCACAGCGAATTCCAAAATTCCGGGTCGGTGAACAATGTCCAATAGTTCTGTAGACCGTTGAATTGCCGTGTTCCATCATCCACAAGGGGATAATGGAAGAAAGACAGACCCAGCGCGTACAGAACCGGAAAGAGAAGAACTGCCCCAACGATGAGAGCCGCGGGGAGGATGAAGTATAACGTGGGCATCTTTTTCTTGGTCAGAGAAGAACCCTCCCGGGGAAAAAGATCCCGGGAGGGTTGCATAGAGCCAGAGCGTGAAGGCTCTTGATTATTCATGCTTGGCAATGACTGCCTGCACGTCGGCGATCATTTTGTCGACGGCTTGCTCGGCGGAAAGTTGCCCACTGACCCCCGCCAGCCAGCTCAACTTGATCATATCCGACACTTCGGGGTAGTACTCGATCTTGTTGGGTCGGCTAACCGCAAATTCGCTGGATTCGCCGATTCCCTTGAACCAGGGTTTGGAGGCGATCAGGGCAGGATCCCCAAGAAGGTCTTTGCGGAACGGGATCTGTCCAGCTTCGACCAATTGCTCTCCGGTTGCCTTGGAACCCCACCAGTACACGAATTCCGCGGCGGCTTGTGCTTGTTTCGAGGCGGAGGGAATACCGATGATCCATACGCCACGCACGGCAGCACGCTTCTGGGGACCCGCGGGAGGAGCAGAGTAGATGGATTTTCCCGCTACGAGAGACTCTTCGGGGTTTTCGTGGCTGGGAACGATGCCGGGCCATTGGAACATGGAGAAGACCCTTCCCTGGTTGTAGGCTGCAATGCGTTCGCTGTGGCCATAATCCAATGCTCCGGGAGGGGCGTACTGCAGCAGTTCTTTGTAGAACAGGATGGCCTGGATGGCTTTTTCGCGATCCAGCACCACTTGGTACTTGCCATCCACCATTTCCATGAAAGAGGTGCCGAATGCCTCGAAGAAGAGGATGGCTTCACAGGTGGAACCTTCGGTGGACTTGGTGAAGGGGGCCCAGCCGAAAATGCCCTTTCCCTGCAAGAAAATGGCCATGTTCATCAGTTGGTCCAGTGTTTGGGGAACCTGGAAATCGTAGCCGAACATGGCTTTGAATTCCGCTTGGTACTCGGGGTTGTTCACGATGTCTTCGCGTGTCATCCAAACGTACGCGTTCGCATTGATGGGCATCCCCTTGATTACTCCGCCCCAGGTCGCCGCATCGAACAGAGCCGCAGAGATCTCCTCGGGGGTGATCTTTTGATACGTTTTGCCGTTGGGCCAATCCGCGTAGGGGAGAAGCAACGAACCGAAACGGGCAACGTTTCCCTCGTCGATGGTGACCAGGTCGTAGTTGGTGCTCCGTGCCTGAACACCAAGCGCGGTTTTTTCCAGCATGGAACCCGAGGGGATCAGTTCCAGGTTCACCTTGTGACCGGTGGCTTTCTCAAACTCGGGCAAAAGTTCTTTGAGCGAGCGCGTGTACGCATCGTCCCAGGCAAGAATGTTGATGGTAGCCGCGAACAAGCTCATGGAGAAAACGATCGCAAGAAAAACGAAAAGCAACTTCTTCACAAAAATCCCTCCTTTTAAATGGTAACCTTAACATTATAACACGCTGCCAGTAGTCCACCAAGGCTGATTATCCGGGAATATCCATGGCAAACTGCCATTACGGTGGAAATGCGGAGAAACTTGGCGGATTTTGGAAAAAAGCGGGAGGTGCGGGGAAAGGTGGGCCAAGGCAGATGACTTGAAAAAGAAAATAAAGTGTGCTATACTACCCCAGATTTCTGGAGAGGTGGCCGAGCGGCCGAAGGCGCTTGCCTGCTAAGTAAGTGAGGGCGTAAGCTCTCCGAGGGTTCGAATCCCTCCCTCTCCGCCATTTTTGTGCTCGTAGCTCAATTGGATAGAGCGTCACACTGCGGATGTGGAGGCTGGGAGTTCGAATCTCCCCGAGCACGCCAATTTCATAGTGTATGAGGAACATCCTTTGCTGGATTTTCGCAAAAAAGGTCCGCTGGATTCCCGGTTTTGCCGGGATTTTTTTGTTGGGATTGCTCTTCCTGCCGTTGTGTACTGGGCAGCCCATCCAAGGGGAATTCCAGGTGGTGTTTCGCGAACAGGGGTTGCGGGATTTTACCCGCACCTTTATCGCGCAGGCACGCCGTTCGTTGGACGTGTGCATCTACGACTTGCAAGATCCCGAGATGGTGGCGCTGGTGAACGAGCGGGCGGCACACGGAGTTTCGGTGCGCCTTTTCACGGAAAACGCGCATCAAGCCATCGAGGGGCTAAGCGCGGAAGTGGCGCGGAAATGCGATGATGCGTCCGGGTTGATGCATTGCAAGTACATGATACGCGACAGCGATGCGCTGTGGCTATCTTCGGCGAACCTGACCCCCACGAGCTTGGACCTGCACGAAAATTTCGGGGTATTGACCTACTCTCCCCAACTTATCGCCGCTTTCCAAGAACATTTTGATTCCTTTTTTTCCCTTTTCCCGCAGTCAAAGCAAGCCCGTGCCGATGTTGGGGTGTTTTTTTCCCCGGGAGATGCGCCGTTCGACGAACTCGTGGGGCAGCTGGCGCGTGCAAGGGAAAGCATTCTCATTGGAATGTATGCGTTCAGCGATTACCGCCTTGCACGCACACTGGCCGTTCTGGCCGCCAATGGTGTTCGTGTGCATGTTTTGGCGGACAAGGACTGGAACCTTTCGGGTCCTTACAGCGTGGTACGCGATTTGTTCCCCTTTTGCCAGGTGCGCTACGATACCCGAGAACCTGGCTTGCTGCACGAGAAATTCGCGCTGGTGGATGGGCGGACCTTGGTGTTGGGCTCCTACAACTGGACGCTCTCCGCGCAGCAAAAGAACCACGAGTTCTTGCTGGTCACCCGCGATGCTTTGCTCGTAGACGCTTTCCAGCAGCATTTTTGGGAGCTCTGGCACGAGTACTCGCTGCCTTTTTCTACCGTTCCCCGCTGACACGGGGAGATTTCCACTGTTTCTCCAGGAAGGGAAAACATTCCATGGTGGGGCAATCCAGCGAAACACCCTTTTGCTGCAGTGTGCACAGTATGCGTTTGCCGATGCTTTCTTCGATCCCCGCGATGTGGGTGGCAACGTGCAGGTGCAGGCACTTGAGATGGCCAGGGTCGGAAATCCCGCCAATCCCTTTTTGGAATGCCGGGTGGAACTCGCCGTTTCCCGCTCCGTGGTGGAAGTCCAGGCGCTCCTGGCGGAGTCTGGCGTAGAACGCGTGGTTTCGTGCTTGTTCGTCTCGATCCAAATCCTTTTCCCAGGCGGAGATCAGCCCCACTTCCTCCAAGCGGGAGACCTCCCGGTGCAAGTGGGGGCAGGTGAGATAGAAGAGGGTGGGAAAAGGTTTTCCCTTCTTCAAGGGAAAGCTCTCCACCACACGGGGAAAACCGTAGCCGCATCTGGTTACCACGCGGTACAAGTTTCCGGCAGTTCCGCTCTTCAATCCGAGTTGCCCCGCCACGATGCCGTCATCGAAACGTTGCGGCAGGTAGCGGAAATGGGTTGCGAAGGGGTTGTGGCCGGGATCGGAGCAATCGTAATCCAGGGAAAAAAAGCCCTGGGAACGGAAATCTTCCAGCCAGTGTTGTAGGGGAAAGGGAAGGCTGAGCAGCAGCCGGGAGAACCCGTGTGCGCCTGCCCAAGATTGCAATTGCTCCACCGCTTCCCCCAACCAGCTTCCCGGTGGCGTGGAAAGAAGGATGGAAAGAACCTGTGGTTCATGCAGGTTCTTCTTGGCCAGGATCTTCCCGTGGGGATGTTCCAGCAGCACGGTATTGCCCAGTTGGTCCACGGAAGGAAAGACCACCCAACCCTCGCAAAAGCGATGGCCGCTTGCTTCCAGGAAGGGAGAAAAGTCTCCCAAAAGCCGGGGTAACTCTGCGGGGAAGAGCGCGCGCACCCAGGGGAAAAAGGTGTGGCCGGAAGCGACGGTTGGCTTCTCCAAAAGGTGGTACCGGGCAAGGGGAACAAAGCCGAACTTTTGGGTCAACCGCAAGCTGGCAGGATTCTCGGACCAGATCATGGTTTCGATTTCGCGGGGTTTGCGTTCCAGGGTACGCCGCATCATCTCTTGGAAAATGCGGAAACCCAGACCCCTGCCTTCCACCGCAGGGTCGATGCGAAGAGCTTCCAACCAGGCTGTTTCTCCCAGGAAAAGGGAGTGATCCACCCCCAGCACCCTTTTCGAGGCCGTGTCCTCGAGAACCAGCAGGGGATCTCCGGAATGCAACCAGTGGTCCAGCGTGAATGGGATGTAGTCTTCCCCCTCCCAAATCTTGGCAGAAAGTTCCAAAATGGTAGGGCGGTCGTTCCACGTGGCTTGGCGGATCCGTGTTTGCATAAAAATCCCTCCTGGTTTTTTTCCTTCAAACAAGGTATATAGTATAATATATTCCGAACGAAAAAACAGGATTCCGTTGGAGGCGATGATCTTGGAAAAGCTCGCCAAGTTATTTTTCATCTTAACGTTACTTTTTGCGGCTTCATTTATTGCTTTTTTTCTGTTGTACTTTCGGGCGCAGAATGAAATCAGTACCTCGCGCATCGAGCTGGTGAATCTTCGCCAGCAATCTTCCACCGCGGCCCAAACCATCAACTCGTTGCGCGTGCAGAACGAGGAACTGCAACGCCGCGTGGATTTCCTGCAAGAGCAATCTCCCGGTGGGGAAGGCGTTGACGCGGGGCAACTGGAGGAACTGCAAGCCGAGGTAAGCCGGCTGCAAGAAGAGCTGGAGAAAAGCCAGGCCCAGGTTGCGGTTCTTTCCGGGTCGTCCACCTCCAGCAGCGTCGCCGTTTCCGCGCGCGAGCAAGCGCTCATGGATGATCTGGCAAAGATGAAGGAAACGTATGAAATCGAGTTGGAGAAGTACGCGAACCTGGTTTCGGAGAAAGATTCCCAAATCCAGCAGCTCACGGATCAAGTGCGATCCGCGACAACCACTGCCGTGGTTGCTCCACTGCCCACTTCGGGCGCCACCCTTACGGAATCCCTGCAAAAAGAGCTTGCCCAGGCAAATGCCTTGCTGTCCAAGAAGGACGACACGATCCGCCAATTGGAAGCGCAATTGAAGAGCCTCGGGGAGCAGCTGGCTTTGCTGCAGGATTCGTCTACCGCTCTTTCCGAGCTGCAAAAGCAATTGGAGGATTCCCAGCGGAGCGAAGAGGTGTTGCAGGATCAGCTCCAAGAGCTGCAATCCCAAGTCAAGAATTTGCAAGTTTCCGTGGACCAAAAAGTGGCCCAGGTGGAATCGCTGGAGAAGCGTTTGAACGCGGAGCGCTCCAGTTTGCCCATCCCCCCCGGGGAGGAAGATGCGTTGCAATACAAGAAGCTGCTATTGGGCGAAGATCGCTTGCTGGCACAGGATTACTTGCAGAGCGCCCAGTACTTCCTGGAAGCAAACCTCGATGCGTTGCCCCTGGGCGACCTGGCTACGGTGTACCAACGCAAGCGAGACCTTGCGTTCCGACATGCCATTGCCCAAGGTTACGAAACGGGGTACAAGGCGTACAAGGCCGAGGAATATTCCACTGCCATTTCTGCCTTTTTGGGTGCCTTGGAGTACTGCGCCTATGTCACGAGCGATTTCGCGGATGATTCCAGCTACTACCTCGCCCAATCGTACCTGGCCATGGGAAGAACCACGGAAGCGCGCGCCGAATTCGAGAGCCTTCTTTCGCGGGAGGGTTCCTCGTTCGTGGTGCACGCCAAGTACTACTTGTTGAAAATGGCGTTGGAGCGGGGAGATACTTCCAGCGCACGAGCCCTGGCCAACGAGTTGGCCCAGGGAGGCACGTACCAATCGTACGCCAAAAGCGTTCTACAGCAACTGGGTCAATGAGCCCTGCATAGCCCCCTGCCTGGTGTTGCCCACCTTGCTGGGGGAGAAAGAGGGGAGAACACGTGAAGAAGTTATTCGGAACAGATGGAATCCGCGGTGTTGCCGGAAAGGAACTTTCCGCGGAAGTTGCCTTTCGCTTGGGAAATGCCCTTTCCCAGATCTCTTCCTGCGGTTCCGGCAACAAGCTGCTTTTGGCGAAAGATACCCGGGTTTCGTGCGAAATGCTGGAATCCGCGGTGGCGTCGGGTGCAGCAGCAGGAGGCATGGAAGTGTGCCGTTGCGGAATCATGCCCACACCAGCATTGGCTTTGGTTACCCGCATGGAAAACACTCTTGGGGTGATGATATCGGCCTCGCACAATTCCTACGAGTACAACGGTTTGAAGGTTCTCAACAAGGGGTTTAAGTTGCCCGACGAGGAAGAAATGGACATCGAAGAGGTGGTTCTTTCTGGAAGCATGCGGGTTTGCACCCATCAACAGATCGGAAGCGTGAGCGATTTTCCCCGCGCCCGAAGCCACTACTTGCAACGCGTGTTCCAGTTTTTCGGGGATTTACCCTTGCAGGGCAACCACCAATCCACCGGCTCCAAGCAATTGCGTTGCGTGGTGGATACCGCGAATGGAGCAGCCTTTCGCATCGCTCCGGAAGCCTTGCGCATGCTCGGTTTCGATGTGCGTGTCATGAACGATGATCCGGATGGGCTGAACATAAACCTGGAATGCGGTTCCCAGTTTACCGCGGGTCTTTCCCAACGTGTGCTGGAGCAAAAGGCGCAGATTGGCATTGCCTTCGACGGCGATGCCGACCGTTGTATCCTCGTGGACGAAAACGGGCAGCAGGTGGACGGGGATCGGATCATGGGGTTGTGTGCGCTGTACTACAAGGATAGGGGGGCCCTTTCCAACCCACGGGTGATTACCACCGTCATGAGTAACCTGGGGTTGGAAGTGTTCCTGAAAAAATCTGGTTTGCAGATGGTCCGCACGCGTGTGGGAGACCGGTACGTGCTCGAAGAGATGCTCAAGTCGGAAGCCCTGATTGGAGGGGAGCAGTCTGGACACGTGATTTTCCGCGACAAGAGTACCACCGGGGATGGGTTGATCACCGCCCTAACCGTTCTGGAAGCCATGCTACACTACGATCGCCCCCTTTCCACCTTGGTGGGCGACATTCCGCGCTTCCCGCAAGTGCTGCAGAACGTGATGGTCTCGGATCGGGAGATGATCATGGAATCCGAGAAAGTGATGGCCATCCTTTCCGAGGTTCGCAGGGAACTGGGTGAGGAAGGGCGCGTGGTGCTCCGCCCTTCGGGAACGGAACCCTTGATCCGGGTGATGCTGGAAGGCAAAGACCTCCAGCAGATTGAACATTTTGCGCACCGCATCGTGGATGTGGTGGAATCCATCCGGGAAAACGGGTAAATATGCTGGACCGTATCGTGGTGAAAGGGGCCCGGGAACACAACCTCAAGGATATCAACGTTTCCATCCCGCGCAATGCCTTCGTGGTGATCACCGGGCTTTCGGGTTCGGGTAAGTCTTCGCTGGCGTTTGATACCATCTACGCGGAGGGGCAAAGGAGGTACCTGGAATCGCTTTCGTCCTACGCGCGACAGTTCCTGGGGGATCTGAAGAAACCCGAAGTGGAGTCCATCGAAGGGCTGTCGCCCGCCGTGGCCATTGACCAGAAAACCGTGAGCCACAACCCCCGTTCCACCGTGGGCACGGTGACGGAAATCTACGATTACCTCCGCTTGCTGTACGCGCACATTGGGAAACCGCATTGTCCCACGTGCGGGAGAGCCCTCGCCAAGATGAGCGTGGACGAGATCGTGGATATCCTGTACGCGGATAACCCCCCGGATGCGCGCATGGTTGTGTATGCTCCCCTGGCCCGGGAGAAGAAAGGGGAGTTCCGCAAGGAGCTCGAACGCCTTGCCAAGAAAGGCTATTCCCGCGTGCGGGTAGATGGCGTGCAATTTGGCCTCGACGAGGAGATTCGACTGGAAAAGAACAAGCGCCATACCATCCACTTGCTCGTGGATCGCTTGAAGATGGCTCCGGACAGGGATCACCGCCAACGTCTCGCCGATTCGCTGGAGCTGGCCCTGAAAGAAGGGGAAGGCTTCGTCGAAGTCGAGGATTTCGAAACGGGCTCCGCACAAGTTTTTAGCGAGGAATACTCCTGCCCCGAATGCGGTATCAGTATCCCCGAGATCAGCCCCAAGATCTTCTCGTTTAACACGCCCTACGGGGCTTGCCCCAAGTGCACCGGGCTGGGCTACACGTTGGAAGTGGACCCGGAATTGTTGGTGGATGCGGACAAAAGCTTGGAAGAGGGAGCGCTTGCTTTTTTCAAGGATGGCTACATGTTCCAGGTTCTTTCCAGGGTTTGCCAGTTTTACGGGGGGAGGCCGGACGTCCCCTGGAAAGAGCTTCCCAAGAAGGCGCGGGATGCGCTGCTCTTTGGTACCAAGGAAAAGATCCGGCACCGTTTCGATTTCGATGGCGGGCATTACGAGTCGTCACGCGGGTTCGAGGGAATGTACCACAACGTGGTGCGACGGTACCACGAAACCAATTCGCAGGATATCCGCGACTGGATCCAAAACCGCTTCATGAAAACCCAGGTGTGCGACGCCTGTGGTGGCCAAAAGTTGCGCCCGGAAGCACTTGCCGTTTCCATACAGGCGAAGAACATTTCCGAGTTGACTTCGTTTTCCGTGGCGGGAACCTATGATTTCTTGGAAAACCTTGCGCTGTCGGAGCGCGAACGAAAGATCGCGGGGGAAGTGCTCAAGGAAGTGCAAAGGCGGCTCAAGTTCTTGTTGGATGTGGGGTTGGAATACCTCACGCTTTCCCGTAGGGCTTCCACCCTTTCTGGAGGAGAGTCACAGCGCATCCGGCTTGCCACCCAGATCGGATCGCAGTTGCAGGGAGTTCTGTACGTTTTGGATGAGCCCACCATTGGGTTGCACCAGCGGGACAACGATCGCTTGATCAAAACTTTGCTGGAATTGCGAGACCTGGGAAACACCGTGCTGGTTGTGGAACACGACGAGCAAGTCATACGTTGCTCCGACTTCTTGGTGGACCTGGGGCCTGGTGCGGGGGTTCACGGAGGGGAAGTGGTTTTCCAAGGACCTGTGCAACGTATCCTGGAAGAGCCGTTCCCCGATTCTTTCACCGCCTGTTACCTGCAGGGCAAGTCTTCCATTTCCACCCGGGATGAGGTGCGCGCGGGCAATGGTAAGGTTTTGCGGTTGAAAGGGGCTTCCCAGAACAACCTGAAGGGCATCGCAGTGAACATTCCACTGGGGAAGCTGGTTTGCGTGACCGGGGTTTCCGGTTCGGGAAAATCCTCTCTGATCAACGAGACGCTGTACCCGGTGCTCAAGAACCGCTTGTACCACACGCATTCTTTGGAGGGCATCTTCACCGGCATTACCGGCATCGAGCACATCGACAAGGTGATCAACCTGGACCAGTCTCCCATTGGGCGAACCCCCCGGAGTAACCCCGCTACGTACACGAAGGTCTTTGACACCATTCGCGACTTGTTTGCGGCGACGCAGGAAGCACGTTCCAGGGGTTTCAAGAAGGGACGCTTCAGCTTCAACGTGAAGGGTGGAAGGTGTGAATCCTGCGAGGGGCAGGGGCAGACCAAGATCGAGATGCATTTCTTGCCCGACGTGTACGTGGATTGCGACGTGTGCAAGGGGAAGCGTTTCAACCGCGAAACGCTTGAGGTGCTGTACAAGGGCAAAAACGTCGCCGACGTTTTGGATTTCACGATCGATGAGGCCTTGGAATTCTTCCAGAACATTTCCAAGTTGGCAAGCACGCTGCAACTGCTTTCCGACGTGGGATTGGGGTACATCAAGCTGGGACAGTCCGCAACGACGCTTTCCGGGGGAGAGGCGCAACGGATCAAGATTGCCTCGGAGTTGCGCAAGCGGGATACCGGCAAGACGCTGTACATTCTCGACGAACCCACCACCGGGTTGCACTTCGAGGACGTGCGCAAGTTGTTGCTGGTACTGGAACGCTTGGTGGACATGGGGAACACCGTGCTCGTGGTAGAGCACAACCTGGATATCATCAAGAACGCGGACTGGATCATCGATCTGGGACCGGAGGGGGGGGAAAACGGGGGAGAAGTCCTGTTCGAAGGGACTCCCGCGCAAATCCTGGGCGCGGAACACTCCTACACCGGGCAATACCTCAAAGGATTCTTAGGGAAATCCATTTAGGCTTTTTTCATTTCCGAAGGAGGATGAAATGAATTTTTTTGGCAAGAAGGAACTGACCATCATCCAGTTGTTTGAAGAACACCTGGCCAGCGTTGATTCAACGGTGCAAAAGCTCATTGAATTGATCGCCAACCTCGGAGAGGAACCCAAGTTCCTGATGAAACGAGCGGAAGAAGTGCGCCAGGCGGAAAGCCAAGCGGATGAAAAAAGGCGGAACTTGGAGTCGGAAATGTACCTGGGGGCCTTCCTTCCCAACTTCCGAGGGGATCTGTTGGGAATCGTGGAGGGAATGGATGTTGTGGCCAACAAGGCGGAAGCCATTGCCGATTCCATTGACCTGCAACAAATCCAAGTGCCCCCCGAGCTCATCCCGGACTTGGTGCAGCTGGTGAAAATTTCCCACGAAACCTTCCTCGCTTCCAGCAAGGCTGCCTCCACCATGTTCAACAACCTGGACAAGGCAAACGACCTGGTGAAGGAAGCGGAAGCGAAGGAACACGAGGGAGACGAAGTGGAACGCGCGCTCATCCGCAAACTCTTCCAAATGGAACTGGAACTGGCGCACAAACTCCAGTTGAAGTCGTTGGTGAAGAAAATTTCCGACATTGCCGACCATTCGGAAAACGTGTCGGACCGTATCCAGATCGTCGTGTTCAAGAGGCGCGTGTAGGATGGCAGAGCGCCAGTTCGATCGGGCCGCAGAATCGTTCCGCAAGCTTTTACAGATCATGGAGCAGCTACGCGCCCCGGGAGGTTGCGAGTGGGATCGCAAGCAAACCCACCAGTCCTTGCGGCCCTACGTGATCGAGGAAGCGTACGAAGTCGCGCACGCCATCGAGAAGCAGGACTTGCACGAACTCAAGGAAGAACTGGGGGATTTGCTGCTGCAAACCGTGTTCCATGCGCAGGTGGCAAGCGAGGAAGGCACGTTTTGTATCACGGATGTACTGGATGTGCTGAACCAGAAACTGGTGCGGAGACATCCACATGTTTTCGGGGACAGCTCGGGGTACTCCTACACCCAGTGGGAAGAAATCAAGGCCAAGGAAAAGGGGAAGTCCAAGGGTTCCCGCGTGGGAAAGATCAACAACGCCTTGCCCGGTCTTTCCCTTGCGCGCCGAATCCAGGAAAATGCCGCCGCTGTGGGTTTTGACTGGGAAAACGTGGACGGGGCGCTGGAAAAAACGCGCGAAGAAATCCAGGAGTTGGAGCAAGAGATCGCGCGATTCGCACAGGATGACGTGGCGGAAAAGGCCCGCGTGGAAGAAGAACTGGGAGACCTATTGTTTGCCATCGTGAACGTGGCACGTTTCTTCGAAATGGACCCCGAAATCGCGCTGCGCAAGGCCACCCAAAAGTTCGCGCGGCGGTTCGAGCGGATGGAGCAACTCGTGGAGCAGCAGGGTCTTGACTTCGAAGCCCTGGATTTGCAGACCCTTGACACTTTTTGGGAACAGGTGAAACGGGATGGATTTTAAGATCAATTCTGCGTTCCTGCCTTCGGGTGACCAGCCCGAGGCAATCGATCGCCTTTGTGCCTCTCTGCAACAGCAAAACCACTTCCAAACCTTGCTGGGGGTGACCGGATCTGGGAAAACGTTCACCATGGCGCATACCGTTGCGCGCCTGAATCGCCCTGCGCTGGTGATTTCCCCGAACAAAACCTTGGCAGCACAACTGTACCGGGAGTTCAAGGAGTTTTTCCCGGAAAACTGCGTGGAGTTCTTCATCAGTTACTACGACTATTACCAGCCAGAAGCATACATCCCCACCCGGGACCTGTACGTGGAAAAGGAGTCCCAGATCAACGACATCATCCAGCGTATGCGTTTGTCCGCGATGAAGTCGGTGATCACCCGCCGGGATGTGATCGTGGTGTCCAGCGTTTCCTGTATTTATCCCTCCGGGGATCCCGTGGATTTCAAGAACACCAACCTGTTCCTCGAAGTCGGCAAGCGCTACTCCCGCCGCGATATCGGCCTGCTCCTCTCCCAAATCCAGTACACGCGCTCGGAAGATGTGTTCAAGGGCGGAACGTTCCAGATGAAGGGGGAGGCACTGGATATTTTCCCCGGGTACGAAGAAGTGGGGATTCGCGTGGAATTCTTCGATGACGAGGTGGAACGCATCTATAGCTTTGATCCTTTGAACCGCAACCCCCTGGAACCGTTCGACAAGATCATCATCTACCCCGCACGCGAATTCATTACCACGGAGCAAAAGATCCAGCAAGCCATGGAGCGCATCGAACAGGACCTGGAGGCCCAGCTGGCAGAGTTCCGCTCCAAGAACAAGTTGTTGGAGGCACAGCGCATCGAGCAACGGACACGCCAGGACATGGAAATGTTGCAGGAGCTGGGATACTGCGAGGGAATCGAGAACTACTCCCGCTACTTCGACAGCAGGGACCCCGGTGATGCACCGTGGACGTTGCTGGACTACTTCGACCGCGATTTTTTGACCTTCGTGGACGAATCCCACATCTCCATTCCGCAACTGCAGGCCATGTTCCGTGGAGACCGTGCCCGCAAGAAAAACCTCGTGGAATATGGGTTCCGTTTGCCCTCGGCCTTCGACAACCGCCCCTTGGTGTTCGAGGAATTCCTGGCGAAAACCGGCCAGATCATCTTCAATTCGGCTACCCCGGGAAACTACGAGCGGGAGCGCTCTGGTGCGATCGTGGAGCAAATCATCCGGCCCACCGGTCTGGTGGATCCGCAGATCGTGGTCAAGCCATCGGAAAACCAGGTGGATGACCTTCTGGAGGAAATCCGTTCGTTGCGTGCCCGTGGAGAGCGGGCGCTGGTATTAACCTTGACCAAGAGCATGGCGGAGCGTCTGAGCGATTACCTGCAAGAACTGGGTGTTCGGGCGCTGTATCTGCATTCTGAACTGGGAACGGTGGAGCGTGTGGAAGTGCTCAAGAAGCTGCGCCGGGGTGACGTGGAAGTTGTGGTGGGGATAAACCTTTTGCGGGAAGGGCTTGACTTGCCGGAAGTATCGCTCGTGGCCATCTTGGACGCCGACAAGGAAGGTTTCCTGCGCTCCGAGACGACCCTGATCCAAATCGTGGGGCGGGCCGCGCGAAACGTGAATGGAAAAGTGGTCATGTACGGCGACCATCTCACCCCGGCCATGAAGCGCACGATCGAGGAAACCAATCGCCGCCGGGACATACAGCTCTCCTACAACGAACGCCACGGGATTACTCCCCAAACGATCAAGAAGGCCATCGAGAACGACATGTTCGCCAGTTTCCGTGCACCGGAAGAAGAGGAGCTGGAAGTATCCAGCGAGACCCGGGAAGTACTGAAAATGGCCGAGTCGTTGGACACGGGCAGCTACCTGGAAATCCTGCAGGAGGAGATGAAAAAAGCCGCCGAGGAACTTCGCTTCGAAGACGCCGCGCGGCTGCGAGACGAGTATTTCCGCCTGAAGAACGGTTAGGCAAAGGGCTGGTCGGTGAAAATCACGTCACCCTGTTCCAACCCGAGAAAATCGGCAATGGTTTGGCATTTCACCGTGAGGCAGAAGAAAAGGCCTGGTTTCTGCTCCTTGCTCAATCCTTCGAAATTCCCCTGGCCCTTGGAAACCACCAAATCCGCTTTTTCAAAGTGGTGGGAAAAGGCAGGATGCACTGCCCGCAACACCGTTCCCGGGTAGGGAGACCCCGAATCGAGCAACGCCACGTACTCCGGGAACCCCAGTTCGCTGGCATCTTGGAAAGAGACATCGTTGATCACCGGCCTGCCGCGCGTGGCGGCAAGTAACGGCAACCGGGGAAAGCGCATGTGGATTTGCTCGAGGAACAAGCGGTCAAAAACCACTTCCCCCGCGTTATCCAGCAGGTACAGCAGTTGGTTGGCGGTGGAGCAGCCCTGCTCGAAATGGGCAAAACGATCCTTGGCAAACTGCATGCTTTCCACCTTGTGCAAGATTTCTTCCTCCACCAAGTGGAAATCAACATCCCTTGCGCCCAGATCGATCAGGTTACCCGCCGCGGCCACACGGGCAAAAAAGGACAGGGGCTGGGCCGCGAAATCCAGCGTTTGCTGGAGGTCCAACACGATCTTCTCCGCAATCTCGTTACTTCGTTTCTTTTCGCTTTCGAACACGTTGGAAGTGCCGAACATCTTTTCCGCTGTATCGTACACGAGCGCTGCCATTTCCACCGGGGTAATGGTAAGGGGTGCGGTGGAAAGGTCCTTGCACACCTGCTGGTAAAAAAGCATGCTTTGGGAGTGGTCAAGGTGGAGTTTCCGGGTAATACGCTGCGCTTGCAGTACGTGGCAGGGAATGCAGTCGGGGAAAAAATCCATGTGCTTCCTTCCCGGGCCGTAGCCCTTTTGATGCCGCAAAATTCGGAAGATTATACCACAAGTTGTGGTAAAATAAGGACGCGGGAGGACCCATCCTTCCGTTTTTTTGCTATGGAAAAGCTGGGCCCTTGCCCGCAGAAGGAGGAGAAAACGTGTTGGAACTTGGCAAGAAAAAAATGGAGTGGGCATGGAAGTACATGCCCGTGTTGCGTGAGCTGGTGGAAAAATACAGGCAGGAGCAGCCTTTTCAGGGTTCGAAGGTTGTGGTGTGTTGCCATCTGGAAGCCAAAACGGCAAACCTTGCACGTGCCGTGAAGAGCCTGGGTGCAGAAGTATGGGTGACAGGTTCCAACCCCCTTTCCACGCAAGATGACGTTGCGCTGGCACTGGCAGAGCAGTTCGGCGTCACCGTTTTTGCCAAGAGGACGTTTGACGACGCGGAGTTTCGCAAGAACCTGTACCGTGTGCTGGACCTCGAACCCCACTTGATACTCGACGATGGCGGAGATTTGGCAACCATCGTGCACACCGAGCGAACCGATCTTCTGCAAAACCTCCAGGGAATTTCCGAGGAAACCACAACGGGCGTACATCGGCTCAAGGCGCTGGACGCTGCGGGGAAACTTTCGGTCCCTGCCATCGCGGCCAATAACGGCATGATGAAGTACCTTTTTGACAACCGGTATGGAACGGGGCAGTCCACATGGGATGGAATCATCCGCAGTACCAACGTTGCGATTACCGGGAAGACGGTTGTCGTGGGTGGTTACGGCTGGTGTGGAAAAGGGGTTGCCATGCGGGCGAAGGGATTGGGAGCCAAGGTCATCGTCACCGAAGTGGATCCGGTGAAAGCCATCGAAGCACTCATGGATGGTTTCTCGGTGATGAAAATGCAGGACGCGGCACCCCTCGGAGATATTTTCGTGACCGTGACCGGGGATATCAACGTGATCGTGAAGGAACACTTCCTGGCCATGAAAGATGGAGCCATACTGGCCAATGCGGGGCATTTCGACGTGGAAATCTCCATGAAACAACTGCGGGAAATGGCCACGGAGGAAGTGGAAGCCCGCACCAACGTGTGGGGATATCGCTTGGAAAACGGCAATTTCCTGTACGTGGTGGGCCAGGGGAGGCTCGTGAACTTGGCGGCTGCGGATGGGCACCCCATTGAAATCATGGATACTTCCTTCGCCGTGCAGCTGATGAGCCTGTTGTACCTTTGGAGAAACCGGGGAAAACTGCAACCCCATTGCTTCGATGTACCCCTGGAGATCGACATGGAGGTTGCCTCGATGAAACTGGCATCCATGGGAGTGCACATCGATTCGCTAACGGAGGAGCAGAAAAAATACCTGGGAAGTTGGTGACGCCCATGAATGTGCAGAGGGCGCTGATCAGCGTTTTTGACAAGACCGGGATCGTGGAGTTCTCCCGATCCCTTGCGAGCATGGGAGTGGAACTCCTGGCCACGGAAGGAAGTTACGAAATCCTCGTGGAGAATGGCATTCCGGTACGTTCCGTTGCGGATTTCACGGGCCAGCAAAGTATCTTGGACGGGCGGGTGAAAACCATTCACCCCAAGATCGCCGCGGGTGTTCTGGCGGACAGATCCTCCAAGGAACACATGGAGCAGCTCGAACAATTCGCTTTCCCTCCCATCGACTTGTTGGTGATCAACCCCCAACCCTTCCCCGAAATGGCCCGGCATTCCCGTGACGAAAAGGAATTACTGGAGAACCTGGACATCGGGGGGCAAAACCTGCTGCGGGCAGGTGCCAAGAACTACCGTAGCGTGGTGGTTTTGGTGGATCCAAAGGATTATCCGAGCGTTGTGCAATCCCTGCAGGAATGCGGGGATGTTACGCTCCAAGAGCGCCGGGTATTCGCACTCAAGGCGTTTTACTCCACCATGCACTACGACGCACAAGTGCATAGCCTGCTATCGCTGCTGTTTGCCCAGGAGAAATTCTCCCACATCACCCTGGAACGCGAACGGGAATTGCGCTACGGTGAGAACCCCCACCAAGACGCGTACGTAGCACGCATCGTGGAAACGGACAACCTTTTCTGCCACGTGGACGTTTTGCAAGGGGAGCACCAGACATTCAACGCTTTCCGGGACCTGTACAATGCCATCCGGCTTTCGGGGGAGCTCGAAATCCCCTGCAACGTGCTCGTGCGCCACAAAAACCCGTTGATCGTGCAAACGGGAGAGGGAATCGAGCGGGTGGAACCCCTGGAAAACCTACACCGGGTTTTGGAAATCAAGGGAGGAACCTTCCTCACCACGGAACCGGTCACCCTGGAAAGGGCGAAACAGCTGTATCGCTTTCCTTATGACATGATTGCCGCTCCTTCGTTTGATTCCGATGCAATGGCACTGTTCTCCAGGGAGTCCCACCAAACTTTGGTTTCTTTTTCCCCGTGGGCGCTTTCGGATTGGGAATACCACTACCTGGACGGGTCCTTTTTGGTGCAGGAGCGGGACAAGAAACAATTCATCGGTCACATGAAATGGGCGGGTACCGAGCCCTCCGATCCGTTTTTGGCAGCCTGGATGGAACAGGCTTTCCTGATCTCCAAGAACATCTCTTCCGATTCCATTGTCTTGTTCAAAGACAACTGCACGATTGGAATTGGAGCCGGGCAGATGCTCCGCGAGGACGCCTTTGCGCTGGCACAGAGCATGGCGTTGCGTGCAGGATATTCGCTGGATGGGGCGGTTTTGGCGTCTGATGGTGAAATCACCAACGACGAGTTGATGATCCGTATCCTCGAATCGGGTGTGCGTGGCATAGTGGCACCGGGGTTTCGTGCACCAGGCCCCAAGATTTCCGACTTGCTGCAGCAGAAAAACGTGGCCTTTTTGCAAACCAACCGAAGGCATTTTAGCGGGTAACCCTACCAGAAAAGACAACAAGGGAGGTTCATTTTTCATGGAATACCAAGTTTTGATGGAACAAATGGATTCGTTTGCCTTGCAGGCACGCCAAGAGCTCGAAAAGGCCCAAGAGGTTGCGGAGCTCGAAAGGTTGCGGGTCCAATTCCTGGGAAAAAAGGGTGTTCTGACCACCCGTTTCCTCAAGCAACTTGGCAAGATCCCCGCTGAACAACGCCCGATCGTCGGGGAAAAAGCCAACCAGGTCAAGCAAGAGATCCAAGAGCTTCTGGAAAGTGCCAAGGAACAATTGGCCTGCCGGGAAGAGGAACGGTACGAAGAATCGCTTTGGGAAGACACAACCCTTCCCGGGGCGCGCACGCGAGTGGGGTTTGAACACTTGGTCAAGAAAACCCAGCGCCAAATGGAGGACATTTTCCTTTCCCTGGGCTACCGGGTCATGGAAGGCCCCGAGATCGAGCACGTGTTTTACAATTTCGAGGCGTTGAACACCCCGGAATGGCATCCCGCCAGGGACGAACACGATAGTTTCTACATTGAACCCGATCAATTCCTTCTGCGCACGCACACCTCACCCGTGCAAATCCGAACCATGGAGAAAGAAGCCCCCCCGCTTGCCATCGTAGCCCCTGGAAAGGTGTACCGAAGCGATTACGATGCCACACACCTTCCCATGTTTTCGCAGTTTGAAGGGTTGGTCGTGGACGAAGGCATCAGCGTCACCGATTTGAAGGGAACGTTGGAGCACTTCGTGCTCCAGATGTTTGGATCCAAGAAAACCATTCGCCTTCGCCCCAGTTTCTTCCCCTTCACCGAACCGAGCTTCGAGGTCGATGTTTCGTGGGAAGATCGAAATGGCCAGGTGGGTTGGTTGGAGGTTTTGGGTGCAGGGATGGTTGACCCAAACGTTTTCAAGGCCGTGGGATACGATCCGGAGAAGTGGAGTGGTTTTGCCTTCGGTATGGGGATTGACCGGATTACGGCTTTGAAATACGGTTTGACGGATATCCGCGATCTTGTTCGAGGAGATATTCGTTTTCTACGACAGGAGTAAAGGAGCGAGTCCCATGTACGTATCAAAGAAATGGTTGAACCACTACATACCGGTTTCCGATCTTTCCGACGGGGAACTGGAACAGATGTTCAGTTTAAGCGGCACCTCCATCGAATCCATTGAGAAACCCTGGGAAGGAATGGAGAATGTGGTTTCGGGCGTGCTCACCCGCGTCGAGCCCCATCCCAATGCAGACCAGCTCTTGGTTTGCCGTGTGAGCACCGGGAACGAGGAACATACCGTGCTGACCGCGGACCGAACCATGCGCGAAGGGCAAAAGGTCCTTTTTGCCCCCGTGGGAAGCCGGTTGTTCGATGGCAAGAAAATCGAAAAAGTGACCATGCGGGGAATCGAATCGCAAGGTATGCTTTGTTCGCTGCAAGAACTGGGGCTCGAGGATCGTTCCTTGGAAGTTTTCAAGGCCGCGGATTCCCTTCGCCCCGGAACACGCATTTTCTACGAATGGGATTTAGACGATTCCGTGTTCGATTGTGAAGTCACGGCGAACCGCCCCGATGAGCTCAGTGTGATTGGTTTGGGAAGGGAATTGCAAGCTGTTTCACGCGGAGAAAGAAGGTTGCAATCCCCCCCCATCGACTTTGCCGAATCCGAAACTCCCACCGGCGAATTGGTGGACATTTCCGTGGAAGACTCGGAAAACTGCTTCCGCTACACTTCGTTGGTCGTGGAAAACGTGCAGGTGGGTCCTTCACCGCTGTGGTTGCGGCGGCACTTGGTGGCCTCCGGCCTCCGCCCGATCAACAACGTTGTGGACATCACCAATTTCGTCCTGCTCGAAATGGGGCACCCGGTGCACGCTTTCGACCTGGATCGCCTCTCTTCCCCCCGCGTGGTGGTTCGCCGCGCGAAGAAGGGGGAAACACTTCTCCTGCTGAACGAACAAGAGCTTGTTTTCGATGGGGACGAACTACTGATTACCGACGGGCAGTTCCCCCTGGCGTTGGCCGGGGTAATGGGAGGGGAACGCAGCGGAATTGGAACGGATACGCGCAGGGTTTTGCTGGAAGTAGCCAGTTTCAACCCGGTGAATATCCGGCGGACGCTTCGGAAATTCAACCTGACTTCCGATGCGGGGTACCGTTTTGAACGTGGGGTAGACGTGGGGAACAACCGGGAAGTGCTGCGCCGCTTGGCACACCTACTGCAACAAGTTACCGGGGCGACTGTTTCCAAGGGGATCATCGATGTTTTCCCGCATCCCATGGAAGCCAAGCAGGTTTCCTTGCGAAAATGCAAGGTGGAAGCGCTTTTGGGCTTTTCCCTTCCCTCCGAGCAAATCGAAAACATCCTCAAGAACCTGGGAATGGGCGTGGAATCAGCGGCTTCCTCGGAGGGCGTTCGCTGGAACGTCCGCATTCCCACTTTTCGTCCGGACATTGAACGGGAAGTGGATCTGGTGGAGGAAATTGGACGCATCCACGGCTACGACCAAGTGGCTTCCACCCTTCCGGTGATACGTTCCAAACGCCGGGGACGGAGCCCCATCCAAGATTTTCGCCTGGAAATCCGCAACTTTTTCCTGGGAACGGGGTTCAATGAAACGTATTCCTTGTCCCTCATTGATCCCGAAGATTTTTCGCGTTTGCACCTACCACCCGAACACCCCTGGAGAAAGCAAACCATCGAATTGATCAAACCGCTTTCGAAGGAAATTTCGGTGTTGCGCCCCACCCTTCTTCCCAATTTCCTGCGCATGCTTTCCTACAATTTTACCCACCAGGTGAGCGATGTCAAGCTTTTCGAGCTTGCCAACCTCTTCCAAAAGCGCAGCGCTCCTGCTGCTCCCCAGGTGGACGAGTACAACGAACAGGAGATGGTGGGTTTTGCGATGATGGGAAAGCAAAACCCGGATGATTTCTCCGACCATCGGGAAGTGGATTTTTTTGCGCTCAAGGGGGTCGTGGAAGAGTTGCTGCAGCACATGCGCATCCCATCGGAGTTCGTGAAAACACCGCGTATCGAGCGAGAAGATCCCTATGCCACGGTGCTCTATCCCGCTCAGGCTGCGCGAATCGAGGTACGGGGAGAAGCCATTGGTGTTTTTGGAAGGCTGAAAAGGAAGGTAGCGGGTAATTTTGACATCAAGCAAACCGTCTATTTTGGTGAGGTAGATGTAGCACGGCTCCATTACTGGAGCGAGGAGACCAAGATGGAATGGAAATCGGTGCAAGGTACCAATTTCCCGGCGAGCAAGAAAGATTTTTCCCTACTCGTGCCGCGCGGGAAAGAGATGGGACATATTCTCCAGGACATTTCGGAGATTTCCGGGGTGGAAAAAGTGCGCATCATTGATGTGTACCGTGGCAAGGGAATTGCCGATGGGTATACCAGCATTACTCTTTCCGTTGTGTTGCGCAGCTTGGACCACACGATATCCGAGGAAGAGATCCGGGCTTGCCTGGACCGCGTTTTGTTGATCCTCAACCGTGAACAGATCGAAATCCGGGAAGGATAGACCCATGCAAGTTACGCGCATCTTCTACTTCGATGCTGCACATCACTTGGTTTCGTACCACGGAAAATGCGAGCGTATGCATGGCCACCGCTACGCCTTGCACGTATCGTTGCAAGGTCCCTTGGATGCAGAGGGAATGGTCTTCGATTTCGTGGAGCTCAAACGCATCGTGCAGCAGGAAATCTTGGCATACGTAGACCATTCCGATTTGAACGCTTTGCTCCCCCAACCATCCGCGGAAAACATCGCTCTCTGGTGTTGGAACAAACTGCACCCTTTTTTCCAGCAGCAGGTTCGCTTGTGCGAAATCCAAGTGTGGGAAACACCGCACTGTGGCGCACTGTATCGCGGAGAATGATAACGGAGGGTTTCGTGACGTGTGGGAAAGTTTCCTTTTCGTATTTTTCTTTTCCTTGCTCCTCTTGCAGACCTTGTGGTTTTTTTTCGCGCGATCCCCGTGGAATCGCGTGATTTTATGGAATTCCATTGGAACCAAGATCCTGCTCCTTATCCTCGTTTTTAGCCTTTTGCAGGGGTGGTTCTTCATGGTGGATGTGGTACTGATCCTGATGGTGCTCAACGTGGGAGGCGCCTTGATTGTTTCCCGTTTCTTAACCAGGAAATAACACAAACGCGCTTTTCCGGGGTACCATTTTCTTTCTTTTATGGTAAAATAATAACAAATAAGAAGTCACTGCAGGAGGTGTTTGGATTGGTCAATGATCTGCTGAGAAAAGAGTTGAAAACCAAGAATTTCCGGATTACCGCGCAACGCGAGCTGATTATGAAAGTATTTGCGGAATCGCCGGACGAACATTTGAGCACGGAGGAAGTGTATCGAAAGCTTTTGAACAAGCGCTCCCGCATTAGCAAGGCCACCGTGTACCGAACCGTGGAGTTATTGAGTGAGCTGGGTCTTTTGCGCAAGCTTGACATGGACAACGGAATTGAGCGTTTCGAGCTTTCGGACAGTGACTCCCGCCAGAAAACGCATGCCATTTGTACCAGCTGCGGCAAGGTCTTTTCACTGGGAAGTGAAATCCTCAAAGAGGTGGACCAACTGCTTATGGGCAAACTGTCCTTTTCGGTGTCCACCCACAACTTGAAGTTTTACGGCGAGTGTTCCGAATGCCAGGAGAAGAGGAAGAGAGAACAACGCGTGGGATGAACGCGCGCACCAAAAAAAAGAGGGGAGTCTTTCTCCCCTCTTTTTTTTGGTGGGTGTGGTAGGGATCGAACCTGCGACCTCTTCCGTGTGAAGGAAGCGCTCTCCCGCTGAGCTACACACCCATCTTAGCACGGGCAATTTTACCATACCCTTCGGGCAATGTCAAGAAAAAAGGGGGGAAGCCCCCCCTTACCAAAACTAACGAACCATTTCTTTGAAACCTTTTCCAGGGACAAACTTTGGTACTTTCTTGGCGGGAATCTTGATCCGCTTCTTCGTCCGTGGATCTACACCGTTACGCGCTGCAGTTTCTTTGACCTGGAAAGTGCCGAAACCCACCAGCCGGACGTTTCCACCCGATTCCAGCTCAGACTCCACGATGTGGATAAACGCTTCGAGGAACCGTGCGGAGTCTTTCTTGGTGATTTCCACCTGCTCGGAAAGTTTGTCGACGAGTTCTTTCTTGTTCATGCCTTTCCCCCCCTCGTGAATAGCCTTTTACAAATAGGTATGCACTGGGAATATACCACAACAAGCCCCTTGAAACCAAACATCCCGCGATTTTGTCGTGCAAACCCCTGGAAAAAAAAGAACACCCCGCCAAAGGCAGGGTGTTCGATGGTGCGTGTTATCCGTTTCTTTTCAAAAGTCCCTTTTTCTTCGCGTAGCGTTCCATCTTGGAAAACGTGAAAATGCCCAATGGTAGCATGACGGCGCCCATGAAAAGCAACGGGTAGGTGAAGGACCAGAGCGCGGAAAAAGGCTGACCATCCAGAATGGAGGCGCGCATACCTTGCAGTGCATACGTTGCAGGAGACAGTTTGGCAACGGTCTGCATCCAGGCAGGAAGCACTTCTACCTCGTAGTAAACACCGGAGAACATCAACAGCAAAGCCTGGAAAATATGGACAACCTGTACCCCTTTCTCCGGGGAGATGAGAGGCAGGATGGCGGCAATCATTCCAAGGCCAATGAAAGAGAAACTTCCCACTCCCAGTATGGCAGCGGCACCTGCGAAGTTTGCCCCGGACAGATCCAGTTTGAAGAACCAGGATACCACCAAAAGGATCAACCCCGAACGCACCAAACCGTAGAAAATGCTAAACAGGCATACGCTCAGAAGATGCGTAGCACGAGAAACTGGAGCCATGAACGTGTACTCGATCGTTTCTTCCCAACGCTCCCACGCCACGGTTTCCGCGACGATTTCAAAAAGGATGGAAAGGTATCCCCAAAGGATGGACCCGATCAGCATGTACAGGATCAAGAAATTCACATCCACTTTCGTTCCACTGAAGTTTTCCACGCCTTTTCCAATGAAGCCCATCGTCACCGAGTTGGCGACGGTGTAGGCGAAAAAAACCACTTCCCATTTCCAGTACCGCTTCACCAGGTTGAAGTTGCGCTCGACGAAGGCCCAAGCGGCACGGAATTCTTTCAACACAGCTTGCATATTAACTCACCTCTTGTAGTGTTTCGGCTTCTTCAAAACCGGAATCTGCCTCTTTCAACGTCGTCCCGGTGTAATGCATGAAGACGTCTTCCAAGGAAACCAAGGGGCCGCCAGGGATAGCCGCTTTGAGCTTCATGACTTCTCCCATTTTTTGCACCTTGCCCTCGTGGAAAATGGCCACACGACCACACAACTCCTCGGCTTCGAACATATCGTGCGTGGTCAGGAGAATCGAGGTATCGTGCTCCTTGCACACTTCCTGGATCAAAGCCTGTACCTCTTTCTTGGCACGTGGATCAAGCCCGGTTGTGGGCTCGTCGAGCAAAAGCAGGTTGGGGGAGGTCAAAAACGCGCGGGCAATCGCCACTTTCTGCTGCATCCCGCGGGAAAAGTCCTCGAGCGGGTCGTGGATGCGCTTGCGCGAAAGTCCAATGCGGTCGAAGATCCGGAGCAGTTCCTCCCGGGCTTTTGCCTTGCTGATGCCATACAAACCCGCGGTAAAGAGCAGGTTTTCCATGGCGGAGAGTTTCTTGAAGAAGCTGGCTTCCACGGACACGCGATTCACCAAGTTTCGCACCGAGTTTGCCTCCTTCTCCGCATCAAACCCGAAAACCAAGATGTTTCCCGTGTCCGGTATCAGGAGGGTGGAAATCATGCGAATCAACGTGGACTTCCCCGATCCGTTGGGTCCCAGCACACCGAAAACCTCTCCGCGAAAAATCTCGAAGGACACGTTATCGACAGCCTTGATTGTCTTGTTTTTGTGCTTCTGAAACGTTTTGCTGATACCTTTCACAGATAACGCAATCTTTTCATCCTTAAAAAGCATAATTTTTCCCCTTTCGGTAGTTTCGATTCGGTTCGTTTCCGGCTTTCCTCTCATGGTTCATCCGGAACGGGGCGCAGCAGATGCACCATCCTGTGAAAAACAGACCCCTTTTGCAGCACTTCCCGTTGAAACACGCTTGAACCATTGCGAACAGCTTTCCAAAGCATTTTCTCCACCTCCACAGAATTTTGCCAAAAAAAAAGGCTATGGACTCGCCATAGCCTTTTTGCGTAAAAAGAACACATTTACGAAATAGGTAGGACGAGGTAGAGCAATCCCACGAGCACAGAGACAGAAATGATCTGCTTGCGGACTGGAACGTTAGTGAACTGGCTCATGGCCTCGCCTCCTTTTTTGGCAATTTGATGGATCATAATACCACAAAACGTGGAGAAAGTCAAATGGGGGAAAAAAGCATTTACAAGGATACCGGGGACAAGAACTCCAGGATGGCCGGATGCAAGTATGCGTTGGATGCAACGATGTTTCCCGTTTGGAACGAATAGGGTTTGCCGTCAAAGTGCGAAACTTTTCCGTGGGCTTCTTCCACGAGCAAAACCCCCGCGGCCACATCCCAGGGGTGCAACTCTTTTTGCCAAAAGGCCTCCAGCCATCCGGAAGCTACGAAACTCAGTTGCAGTGCGGCAGAGCCAAAAAGGCGCACCCTCTGGAAACGGGGGAATGCTTGCAAGAAGAGCTCGTGGATCCGGTCTTGGTCCGCGGAGGAGACCAGGTGGCTAATCCCCGTCGCCACTTGGGAAGAGGCAGGGGATTGCACCGACGACACGCGAATGGCATTTTCGTTTCGCCAGGCACCCACACCGCGAATGGCGGAGAAGAATAGGTCCATGGCCGGGGCAAACACGAAGCCCATCTGCACCTTTCCCTCCTGGAAATACGCCAGGGAATGGGCCCATAGGGGTAACCCGTGGATGAAATTGGCGGTTCCATCGATGGGATCGAGGATCCAACCATCGGAGGTTTGGAGGAAGGAGTCGTGGAATCCTTCTTCTTCTCCCATGAAGGAATCTTGGGGGAATCGTTTTCCCAGTTCTTGCTGGAACATCCGTTGCACCTGGATGTCAATGTCCGAAACGGGGTCCCGGTCGTTCTTCTTAAAGGAAACGCCGAAGGTTTGCCCTTGCATGTGCCTGGCCCAATCTCCCATTCGGGGTAGGATCTGCATGGCAAAAGCAAACCGCTCCTGGAGAAACGGGGGAAGGGAAAGCGAAAGCAACTAGTAAGCTCCTTTTCCGCCGGAAGAACGGGTAATGATGTTCACACCGCTACTCGTTCCCAAAAGGTCTGCGCCGTATTGCAACATGTGTACGGCATCTTCCCAGTCGCGAATGCCGCCGGATGCTTTTACGCCCATTTCCTTTCCCACGACGGCGCGCATCAGGTGAACATCCTCCAGGGTGGCTCCATGGGTGGAGAAACCCGTAGATGTTTTCACGAAACTGGCACCTGCCTCCTTGCTCAAAAGGCAAGCGGTGATGATTTCTTCGGTGGAAAGGTTACAGGTTTCCAAGATCACTTTCACCGGGGTCTTCCCGGAACACACGACCACTTTGTGGATATCGTAGAACATGGAGTCCAGGTCTCCAGCTTTAAGCTTTCCCTGGTGCAGTACCATGTCCACCTCGTCCGCTCCCATTTGGATACAAATCTCCGCTTCGTTGGCCTTACACATGGTGCAGCTGGCCCCGAGGGGGAATCCAACAACGGTGACCACCTTTACCGCCTTGCCCTCCAGGTTCGAGCGTGCAAGGGAAACGAAGGAGGGATTCACGCAAACCGATCGGAAATGGAAATGGGCTGCCTCTTTGCACAGGTTAGCGATATCCGAGGAAGTGGCAGTGGGTTTCAGGTTCGTATGTTCAATGGAAGCGGCAATTTCCGCGGGTGAGAAGTCCATTTTGCCGTTGGGTTGGGAAAACGAATACGTTTTCAAGAAACCATCCCGGAATTTCGCGATTTTTTGCTCCAGTTCAGACATTTTGCCTACCTCCCGAAGAATGGCAGAGGGCCAAAACGATGGAGAAGAATTTTGCCTTCTGCTTGTCAGCACGACTCACGATGACCACTGGCGCTTTCGCACCCAAAACGATCCCCGCGATCGTACCCGAGCTCATGTATTCAGCGGATTTGCCCAAGAAATTCCCACTGTGAATATCCGGGACCAGGAGAATATCCGCCCTGCCGGCTACGGTACCCTGCACTTTCTTGATTTCGGCGGCATCGAGGTCCAAGGCGTTGTCCAATCCCAGGGGGCCTTCCACAACGCATCCCGGGATCTGCCCTCTTTGATTCATTTTCGAGAGAATCGCTGCATCAAGGGTTTCGGGCATGGACGGATTCACAACCTCCACAGCGGTGATACAAGCTACCTTGGGCTGCTCGATTTGGAGGGAATGTGCCAGGTCTACAGCGTTGCAGATGATATCCACTTTTTGGAGCACATCCGGTTTGACGTTCATTCCGCCATCGCTGATGAAAAGCAAGCGTTGCAAGGAAGGAATGTCCGCGACGGCTACGTGGGAAAGAAGACGACCCGTACGCAACCCCCAATCCTTGTGTAGCACCGCTTTCAAGAGGGTGGATGTTTTGACCATTCCTTTCATCAACACCTGGGCCTTTCCCGAAGAAACCAGTTGCACGCTGGTTTGGGAAATCTCCTCCGGTGAAGATGCTTCCACCCAGTACACCGGGTCCAGGAATGCGGGAGGAAACCATTCTGCGCAGCTTTGCCGGTTTCCCACGAACAAGGGGGAAACCAACCCGGCTTCATGCGCAGATTCCACCGCACGAACCGCTTCCTGGTCTTGTGCCCCGGCGAGCACGAGGGTTTGCACGGGGATGGCTCGAACTCTCTCCACCAGTTCTTGCAACGATTTCATCTCAAAAATCCTTCTTCCAAAGGATTCCCTCTTCGGTAAGGGCATAGAACGACGAGGAAGTCCAATCCACATCCAGGATTTGGGAAGGTACCGTGTCGATCAGTATGTTGTTATCCATGGGATAGTACCGGTACACCTTGTTCCCGGAAAAGGCAATCAGTACAAGGCGTGAAGCATTGTAGTACGCTTTTTGGAAATGGGAGGACACGGGAATGGGCATGCCCATTGTCTCGGTGAGCAAGTAGTACGGGTACACTTGCCCGTTGGAAGAGGCGATCAACATGCGGTCCTGGAAAATGAAGGAAAGGATGGGGTGGAGGGACTCCGCATCGGGAACATCCATGACCAGGAGCTCCGAGGGTTTGAAGGGATTGGTGAGCCCAAACGAATCGTTGAAGAAGAACAACAGGCGGTCGTTTACCATGGTTCCCCAATCGATGGTCTTCCCGAACTGGAAGGTGCGAATGCTCTCTTCCTTGAGCACATCGTAGATGTTGACGTAGTCATCTTTCCAGGAGATGCAGTATTTCTCCGCCACGCTTACGCCGTTGGGATCGAGCACCTTGAGGGTTTTCTCCCCCAGGCTTCCCTCTTTGATGGAGAAGAAATGATCCTTGATGCGAATGAGCGCGGGATACTTGAAGAGCACGTCGATGCTTACCGAGGCCTCGTACAATTTCTTGGAACGTGTTTTCCCCGTTTGGGGATCCAGGGTAAGGAAGGAGCCATCCTTCTTCACGAAGGAGAGGTTCTGCCCATCGCTGAGAAATCCCATGGAACCCGCCAAGGAGAGGTTCGTGGCGAGGGGAGAACCCAGTTGCAAGTTCCAACTTCGTATGGACCCGTTCTCGTTGATGGAAAGCATGAACTCGTTCCATCCTGCAAGCCAGCGTACCGGGTTTTCCAAGTCCACCACGGCCACTTTTTCTAGGCTGGTGCTGTAAATGAGCAATTGCCCCGCCTCGGTGCCGAAAAGGACCCAGTCCTTTTCGAAATCCGCGGCGTAAATGGAGGTGATTGCAGACTCGGAAACCTTAACGGGTCTTCCGGTATCGCTGCCCACATTCCCCGACGCGTCTCCCCAGAAAACCCTCTCCGCGAACCAAATGACCTGGGTGATCGGTGCATTGGACACGTTCTTTCGATCCATGACGGTGTCGTCTCGGATGAAAATTAGGTTCCCCTTTTCATCCCCCGCCACGAAGCTCTCATGGCCAGATTGGTCACCCGCGATACACAGAACGTTGGAAGTTGTGGAGAGTGACACGATTTTTTGGAAGTCCAGGTCCAAGATCTGCAACTCTCCTCCCCCGAAATTCAGCAGCATTCTTTTCCCGTTCTTGGAAAAAGCAACCTGCTTGGCACCTTCGATGGGGTACTTGAAGCCAGAAGGCCACTTGTTGCGCGCGTTTTCCATCATGAATCGCACGTCAAACACTTCGATGCGCTTGTCCAGCAACAAGGCCAACTGTCCAAAGCGGGAAATGTCCATCCAGCGGATCTCTCCCGGGTTGAGCACGATATCAAATGTCTGTTCCAAAAGTGAATTGAACATGGTCAGGTGCCCTTCCCCTGCCAGAAGGAACCCGCGATCTTGGTAGGCAACCCCTTTTTCCCAACTGCCAAATACCGCTTCCATGGTTGGTTGCACGGAGGGGTCCACCACCGGAGATGGGGAAGATACACGCGGGGGAATCGAAGTGGTTCCCGTGGTGTCCGGGATTTGGATCGAGCTCACCGGGGAGGCTGTGGAAACCGGCGGTTGCTCTTCTTGCGTGGGTACTACGTCCGGTTCGGGCTGTGTGGAAATCTCCGGTTGGGAGAGGGACGCTTGGGTTGCGGAACTAGACCCTTGCTCCGTTGCATTCCGCGTGGATTCGGGTTCCACCGGCGAGTAGATCTTCTCGATGAAAGTGGGGATGGAACGGTTGTCCCGTGTCAAAAGGTACACTACTTGGTCTCCATCTACGAAAACGATGGTGTTTTCCAGCGCATCGACCGCGAAGTCCTCGATCCCCACCGAAGAGGATATGTTGTACATCTCTTTGAGGTCGTAAATGCGGAAAGCGCGAATTTTCTTGTCCCAGTGAACGGTAAGCAACAGGTTTTTCTCTTCGGCTACCATAGCTTGCAACAGGATCCCGCGGTTCAAATTCCGGGAAGTGGGGGAAATATTGGGGTCAAAGCGCTGGTAATGAACGGCTCCCCCCGCATCCACCGCCAAGAAACGAGACGAATCGATGTTGAACGGAGAAAGGGATACCAGCGGTTTCTCGAACTTGACATAGGAAGGTTCCGTTTTCCCCGGGATATCCATCCAACCAACGTAATTGGAACCGGATTGGAAAAGAAGGCGAAGTTGGTTGTCCATCACCATGTCACTCACTGCTCCATGCAAAACGGTGAACTGGTGGGTTAAATCTCCATCCAGGTCGAAGATTTCCAGCGTGTTGTCTTCGTAGGCCAGGAACAGGAAGAGATCCAATCCGAGTGCGAAGGAAGAAATGGGTTTGCGTATCAAGATGCTGCTTTTTCGCACCACCCGATCGGAAAGGACTTCCAACACTTCGAGCGTATTTCCTTTTTCGATGGCAAGGAAGGGGAACTCCAGCTGGATGCGCGAGGGCCTGACTTCCAAGTCCACGCCGAGCAAGCGGTTTTCTTCTTTTACCCACAGGTACAGAAGGCTTTCTTCTGTCCAGGCAAAGTTCCCGCTGCGATCCAGGTCATACGTTTGGGCGTACTGCAGTTGCAACGTTTCGGAGAATTCTGCGGGAATATCGACTTGCTTCACCTTTTCGGGCTCAGGCGGTAGCAGAACAGTGGTTGTTTCTTGCGTGGGTGGCGTGGAAACCTCGGTTGCCGGAGGGGTGGGGGGAATGGTGGGAGATGGTGATTCCACGACCGTTGCAACCGGGGTGGGTTCTTCCACGGTCGTGCTGGGTACCGGGGAAACGGTAACCGGTTCTTCTGGTCCCTCTTTTGGCTCGGGTTGCGTGGGGGGCTCGGTGGCCACGGTGGCTACCGGGGTGACTTCTTCCACCACAACGGTTGCCACGGCAGTCTCTTCGGGTTGGGTGGGTACCGTGGATACAGGGGTGGGCGAGGTAACCGGAACTTCCACGGGTTGCGTGGGTGGGGTAGCGAACTGGGGCAAACTCGAGGATTCCGGGAGCAGTGTCCGTTGGTCGCTCCCCTGTTGGTACACCATAAGATCCAACTTGAAGCGTGGTTGGGAAACCCGGGGCCCCTTGAACATGAGCGCTGTGGTTTGCAAGTCCTCCAGGATTTGGGTCGCGATGCTTTCCGGATCCGAAAGCGTGGCGAGGTTGAAAAAGGGCGTACAAAACAGGGTCCCGAGTTCCTTGAGGAAATTTTGGTAGGAATGTTGGTGGGTGGCTACAGGGTACAGGATAACTCCCGCGTCCTTCAACGCCACCAGAGCATCGGATTTCGTGCGGGTGCTTCCCGGGCCCGTGTCGTAGTAGTTGGCATCGATTCCGTCGGTCAACAAGACGATGACGTTGATACCACTTTCCCGTCCCGCAATGACCGCCGCATTGAACAGACCATCGTATAACCGGGTCATGCCGGAAGAAAAGATGCCCATCTGTGCGGACGCCCATCTCGAAGGATCGGAAGTATACCCCTGCACCAATTCGATCTTGTCGTCGAAACCCATGATGGCCCATCGTGCCCCAGCGGGAAGTGCGCCAAGGAATGCTTCAATTTGGTTCTTCACCGCCTCAGCACGTCTTTCGGTGCTGCTGCTCCGGTCCACGAGGAAAAGGACGTTCAAGGGGAAGCCCTCGATGGAAATCGGCGATTGGGAAACCACGCTACCCTGACTGTTCAGGAGTTGCGCGGTCTGCACCGAGTTAAGGTGTTTCACAAGGTAATACGAAGCATCCGGTTGCGAACGGGCGGAAATCAAAACCGGGTTTTTCTGGTTGATTTTGGACAAGCTTACCAGGTAATTCGCGATGTTGTCGAGGAAATCCTGGGTCACCTTCTCGATGATCTCCCACACCACGATGGTTTCACTCATCGAGCCCACGCTTTCGGAGAGATCCGAAAGGTTCGCAATGGTGATCCCCGTTTCCGGGCTGGTGACGGTTGTTTGGAGCTCCAAGCGCGTGAGCCGTTTTTGCTGGTAGGTGGAGAATGTCCAAATCCCTTTCATAAATAGGATTAACCCTGCATTGGGGTACCGGGAAAGCACGTCTTGGTATACCGTTTGGGTATCCAACACCACGTCCAGCTCGGCCCGGGGTTCTTCCATCTGCACGGAAAAGCCCATCGATTCGAAGCGTGAGCGCACTTGGTTTTTCAGTTCTTGCCCCTCATCTTGGGCAAGGATTCTTCGCCCCCCCGATTCCCGGAAATTCTCGAAGTAAATCACCAAGGGGAATCGACTGGTGATTTGGTTCATGGGCAACAGATTAAACTCCATGACCGTAGAAAGGTTGATTTCCTTGCGTTGGGTCTGGGAAATATACCCCGCCTTGGTTACTTCGACGGAATGTTCCCCGGGGTTGATCTCAATCTGTGCAGGCGTCGTCCCGCGCCACACTTGGTCCACGAAAACGTCAGCCCCAATGGGATGGGAAAGGACGTCCAATCTCAGTCCGGCGGCAAAAGAAGAGGAAGCAATACAGGCTATCAACAAAAACAGGAGTCCAATTGTTTTTTTCACGATGATCCCCCCTTGGTTTTCCCCTAATTTTACCATATTTCTGTGGTTAACAGCCTGTTTCACCGCGATTCGAAAAAAAAACGGACCCACACGGAGTCCGTTTTGGAGAAGAAGCACGTTTACGGGGTTAGGAGAACCAGGATCGCCTTGATGGAATGCATCCGGTTGCCTGCTTGGTCGAAAATCACACTTCGCTCGCAGTGACCCACTTCGTGGGTGCACTCCTCTCCGTAGTGCGCGGGAAGGCAATGCAGGAACAGTGCCGTTGGCTTGGCAAGTTGGAAATTCGCCATGTTCACCTGGTAGGGCATGAAAATTTTCTTTCGTTCCTCCGCTTCCGCCTCTTGCCCCATGCTTGCCCACACGTCGGTGTACACGATATCGGCATCCTTCATTCCCTGCGCCATGTCATTGGTGACCTCGATGGTGGAACCGGTGGAGTACTTGGTAGCCATTTTGCGTGCTTGCTGTACGAAGTCTTCCCGTGGTTCATAACCGGGGGCACACACCACGGAAATATGGGTTCCCATGAGCGCCGAACCAAACAGAAGGGAATGGCAAACGTTGTTTCCATCACCCACGTAGGTCATCTTCAGCCCTTCGAACTTCCGGAACTTTTCGTAGATGGTCAGGAAGTCGCCCAACGTTTGGGTGGGATGCTCCCAATCGCATAAACCATTGATCACGGGAACCGAGGCGTAGCGTGCCAGTTCTTCCACGGTTTCGTGCTTGAAAACCCGTGCCATGATGACATCGGTCATCTGGGAAAGCACCAACGCAATGTCCTCGGTGGTTTCCCGTTTGCCCAGCTTGATATCGTCTGGCCCGAGGTAAATGCCATGCCCTCCCAGATGCGTCATTGCCGATTCGAAAGAAACACGGGTACGCAGCGAGGGCTTTTCGAAAATCTCCGCCAAGGTCTTGTTTTTCAGCAGTTCCGGGCGATACCCGGAAAGGTAATCGCGTTTCAAGGCAACTGCCGCCTCGATGAACTGGAAAAATTCTTCTGGGTTCAATTCCCGGATCCCCACAAGGTTTCGACCCTTCAGGTTAATTGCCATACCACACCTCCAGATGTATTTTACGTGGAACGTTCCAAAGCAACCGAAGCCGCACCAAAAATCGCGGCATTTTCCCGCAACGTGGACGCGATGAGCTCGAAGCTGTTGACCATGGATAAGATCGTGTGCTCGTTGGCGACCTGGTACACCTTTTCCAAGAAGAGGGGAGCGGATTGGGAGATACCCCCGGAAAGGATGACCCGTTCGGGGTTAAAAATGCTCACCAGCGAACCGATGCCCACGCCAAGTGCCCAGATGAATTGCTCCACGACGAGTTGGGCCAAGCGGTCTTTTTGCTGGAAGGCAAGGAAAATCTCACGGGCGCCGAATTCGCCATCCGCTGCAAGGTCGAAGATACGAGAATCCGGGTAGCGACGTTTCCATTCCAGAACCCGTTGGCGCATGCCGCTATTGCTGGCGTATGCCTCGATACACCCGCGATTCCCACACCCGCAAACGGGACCATGCGGGTTCACCGAAATGTGCCCCAGCTCTCCGCCAATTCCCTGTCCTCCCACCATGAGATGGCCGTTGGTGACCGCTCCTCCTCCCACACCGGTTCCCAGTGTCAGTACGAAGAAATTTTCGCAACCTTTCGCGGCTCCAAACCATTTTTCTCCCAGTGCGGCGGCTTTCGCATCGTTTTCCAGGAACACGGGGAAACCGGTTATCTGTTGCACCCGCGAAACCAATGGGAAATCATTCCAGTCAGGGAAGTTGGGGGAAAAGTGGACCAATCCGCGTTCTCGGTTCACCGAACCGGGAGAGCCAATTCCTACCATCACGTTCCCCTGGTTCTCCGCGAGCTGCTGTACCACCTGTGCAATCCTCTGTGCGACTACTTCTCTACCTTCCGAGACCTGGGTGGGTAGTGCGCGTTTCTCCCCTACCGTTCCATCCTCGGACACCAGGGCTCCCTTGATGCTCGAACCCCCAAGATCAATGCCGATTACCTTCATCCGAACCCTCTTCCTCTCTTCCAAACATGGTTATGCAGACCGAACCATACCGTGCATGGTGCTTTTGGCGGAAACGGGGAAAAAGGGTGTCCTTGTCCCATTGAGCCGGATGCTCCACCACGAGGATGCCCGTTTTTTCCAGGATCGTTTCGTTCTGCTGTAAAGCCAAAAAGACTTTTCGGGATATTGTATCATTAAAGGGCGGATCTACAAAAACCACGGAAAAGGATTCGCGTGATTTCTGCACGAAGGAAATCGCATTTTGCTTGCGTACCTCCATTTCTCCCCCCGCCGAAAGGGACTGCATGGTTTTGTACAAGGCGGAAATGGCCACCTGCGACACATCCACGAAGGTCACCTTGGAAAAGCCACGGCTCATCGCTTCGAAGCCTACGATACCACTGCCCGCACACAGGTCGAGGAAAGAGGAACTTCCAAAACAAACCGTGCTCTGCAGCGAAGAAAAGAGGGCATTCCGAACTTTTTGGGGGGTGAATCGGGTTCGCGGATCGGGGACTGGCACCACATTTCTTCCTTTCCACTTTCCACCCGTGATGCGCAAATCCATCTTTTGGGTGGTACTCAAGGAAGTTGCACCTCTTCCACGCGCAGTTTTTCTTGGAGGGAAAGAACATCCTCTTTGCGGCATAGTTCGGTTCCCGGTGTCATCACCGAAGCATTCCCGCACGCCATTGCAGTGCGGAAGCAACGGCAAAAATCACTCCCCTTTGCGTACTCCAGCACGAATCCCGCAAGGAACGAGTCCCCGGCACCTACCGCGCTTTTCACCTCCACCGGGATGGATTGGCAAAACAGCACCTGTTCCCGGGAAAAAGCGAAAGCGCCTTTCTCTCCCAGCGAAAGAAGCAGGTATCCCAATTCGTATTCCGCCAGCACCTGTTGCCCTTTTTCCAACAAGCTTTTTCGATCCGAGAGATCCAATGGTTCCCCGGTAAGGCGTTCGAACTCGTACACGTTCGGTTTGATGCCAAATGGGGTTCCGCGCAAACCCTGCGAAAGGTTCTTCGCATCCGAATCGAAGAAAACCCGGGATTTCCGCTGGGAAAGCAGGGAAATGGCTTGGTAGTAGAATTCCCGTGGTGTCCCAGGTGGGACGCTTCCGGAAATCACCACGATGTCATCGGGGCGCACCAGCTTGTCAAGGTATTCCATCGCGTGCTTTGCCTGCCGGGGAGAGATTCGGCTGCCTTTGACACTGAAACGGTACTGTGTCTGAGGGTGTTGGATGATCGTGTTGGTTCGGGTTTCGTTTTCCAGGAAAATATCCGCGTGCAACACCATCTCGGAGTCCAGCATCTTGCGGATCCGGTTCCCCGTGGTTCCGCCAAGAAGCGTGATCGCCACGGAATCTCCTTCCATTTCGCGGATGACCCGGGAAACGTCGATTCCTTTCCCCGCGGGGTATTCCAACACCCTCTTCACGCGGTTGGTATCGTCGGGGTGCAATTGATCCACGAGAAGGTAGCGATCCAGGCAAGGGTTCATCGTGAGCGTATAGATCATGGAAAACATCACTCCTTTTGTTTGAAAATGCGTTCCAAGGGCTGTACCAGCTTTCCGGAATAAGCGGAGAGCAAATCGGAAAAAAAGGCGTTCCAAAGGCTGTACAGGCTCTTGCCGTGAAGGATCCACTTGGGAAGGGAAACAAAGGGAACGGGAAGGGAAACGAGGATCTCGGGGCCTGCGGGCAAAGGTGGAGAGCCTTTGGAAACGGAAAACATGTGTGGGAAGCGCTTTTGCAGGGAAGCAAACACCGTTTGGGCAAACATACGTGCCTCGGAGATTTCCCCCGGAAATCCCCGCAGGGAAGGGGGGATCGCAAACGACAAAAACGGGCTATCGCTGGAAAAATCCAGCCGAAGATGGTGTTCTCCCCATTTTTCAAAGCAATCGATCACCCCGAAAAAGGCGGCGGAAGAAAAGAAACCCGCACCACTGAAGAAAGGGGTTTCGTGCATGTTTTCCCGTTGGAACACCGTGCGAATCCACGCAGGTTTGCCCACCAGGCAGAAGCTCCAAAAATGCGCGGGAAGCCTTCCGGGGTTGTCCGGGAGAAAAAGGCTATCGGGTATACTCCCCGGAAAAGACAGCTCCTCCCA
>ERZ795053.341-NODE-341-length-58612-cov-9.253736_pt1 | contig 58612 bp, 52 predicted proteins | sample MGYA00375137_ERZ795053 | MGnify/ENA primary metagenome ERZ795053 (study PRJEB30182, sample SAMN05720284) | activated sludge metagenome | isolation source: Anaerobic digester | place: Hong Kong | collected 2014-12-17 ...
TCATCAGGCCGATGTTGCCTTCCTGGATGAGGTCGAGGAACTGCAGGCCGCGGTTGGTGTACTTCTTGGCGATCGAGATCACCAGGCGCAGGTTGGCCTCGGTCATCTCGCGCTTGGCGCGGCGCATCTTGGCTTCGCCGGTGGACATCTGGCGGTTGATGTCCTTGAGCTCCTTGAGCGGGATGCCGATGCGGTCCTGCAGGTCGATGAGCTTTTGCTGCTCCTCGAGCACCGCGGGGTGGATGCGCATCAGGCCGTCGGCGTAGTTCTTGCCGGCGGCGATCTCGTCCTTGAGCCAGTCGAGGTTCACTTCCTGGCCGGGGAAGACCTTGATGAAGTGCTGGCGCGGCATGCCGGCGCGATCCACGCACAGTTGCAGGATCTGGCGTTCGTGGCTGCGTACCTGCTCGACCATGTGACGCACCGAGTCGCACAGCTTCTCGATGGCCTTGGCGGTGAAGCGGATGTTGAGCAGCTCGTCGGAGATCTGCTGCTGCAGCGCGAGGTAGGAGAGGTCCTGAGAGCCGCGCTTCTCGAGCGCCTGCATCTTCTTCGCGTACAGCCCGCGGATGACGTCGAAGCGGGCGAGCGCGTCGTTCTTGAGCTGCAGCAGCGAGGCGGCGTTGGCGCGCTCCGCGCTCTCGGCGCTGTCTTCCTCTTCGTCGCCCTCGTCCTCGTCCCCGGCACCCTCGTCCTCTTCGGCCTCGCCGTCGTCCTCGGTGGCTTCCTCTTCCGCGGCGGCCTCGTCGGCGCTGCCGGCGTTGGGGTCGATCAGACCGTCGACGAGCTCGTCGATCTTGGCCTCGTCGGCGGCGATGCGGTCGACGATGGCGAGGATCTCGGCGATCGTCGTCGGGCAGGCGGAGATGGCCTGCACCATGTGCTTGAGGCCGTCCTCGATGCGCTTGGCGATCTCGATCTCGCCCTCGCGGGTGAGCAGCTCGACCGTGCCCATCTCGCGCATGTACATGCGCACCGGGTCGGTGGTGCGGCCGAACTCGGAATCGACCGAGGACAGCGCCTGTTCGGCCTCTTCTTCGGCGACGTCCTCATCCACGTTGGTGGCGACGCTGTCCGACATGAGCAGATCTTCGGCGGCCGGCGCCTCGTCGTAGACCTGGATGCCCATGTTGTTGAAGGTGGCGATGATGCCTTCGATCTGTTCGGCATCGGCCACGTCGTCGGGGAGGTGGTCGCTGATCTCGGCGTAGGTGAGATAGCCGCGTTCCTTGCCGAGCGTGATCAGCGTCTTCAGCCGGGTGCGGCGCACCTCCGCGTCGAGCGGGGTGGCGGCGGGGCTTTCGATCACCGGGGCTGACTTGTCCTTGGCCTTGGCAGGGCGACCCTTTGCGGGGGCGTCCTTGCGCGGGTCCTTGGCTTTTTCGCGTGCCATAGCACTCCTCAAGTGAGGGTGTAAGTAAATGGGAAACCGAAAATTGTACTATAAATCTGAGACTTTGCCGCCGCCGGCGAGGTTCCGCTTCTCGAGCAGCAGCTCTCCCAGGCGATGGCGGCCGGCGGCGTCCAGGCCTTGCTCACGATCCCGTTGTAGCAGGGCGGCGATCTCCTTGCCGATGCCGTCGACCTGCAGCTTGCGCAGGGCGTCCTCGAACAGGGTCTCGACCACCGCTTCGTCGAATTCCGCCTCGACGAGTTCCGCGGCGACGCGCGAGAGGGTGTCGGCGTGGGGGGTTTCGCGGAAGCGCTCGATCAGCGCACCGAGGCCGCCAGCCGGGATCGGCTCGCCGAGGCTGAAGAGGTCGATGATCGCGATCAGCGCGAGGCCTTCCGGGCTGTCGTCGGGCACCAGGCCGACCGGCATGCGCGCGGCCCAGGTGGGGTGCTGCATCACCAGGCGTAGCAGGGTGCCGGCGGTGGAGGGCAGCTTGCGCCGACCGCCCGGACGCGGACGTGGCGCCTGGCCGCGTGGCGGCGTGCTGCGGGCGGGTGGGCGCGCCTCGTCGAGGAAGGGCGCATCCGCCTCGGCGCTAGGGGGGCTCGTGGCGGGTGCGCGGGCCGGGGTGGGTGCCTCGGTGCCGCGCCGGCGCGGGGCGCTGGCGGCGAGCTGCTCGAAGGCGTATTCGACCTCGCCCTGGGTCATGCCCGCGGTCTCGGCTACCGCCTTCACCACCTGCAGCTTCAACAGCGGCGCGGCGATGCGGGTGACCAGTGGCGCCGACTCGTGCACGAAGGCCGCGCGGCCCTCGGCGCTGTCGAGCGGGTGGCGGCCGCAGAGCTCCTGAATCAGGAAGCTGCCCAGCGGGGTGGCGGCGAGCGCGGCCTTGCGGAAGGCCTCGGCGCCCTCGGCGCGCACGAAGGAGTCCGGGTCGTGCTCGGCGGGCAGGAACAGGAAGGCCAGGGTGGCGTCGTCGCGCAGGGATTCGAGCGCGTTCTCGAGCGCGCGCCAGGCGGCGCGGCGGCCGGCGGCGTCGCCGTCGAAGCAGAACACGATGCGGTCGGTCTGGCGCAGCAGCGTGTGGATATGCTGCGGCGTGGTTGCGGTGCCGAGCGTCGCGACCGCGTTCTCGATGCCGAACTGGGCGAGCGCGACCACGTCCATGTAGCCCTCGACCACGACCGCGAAGCCGGCGTCGCGGATCGCCTTCTGCGCCAGGAAGAGGCCGTAGAGCTCGCGCCCCTTCTCGAACAGCGGGGTCTCGGGCGAGTTCAGGTACTTGGGCTCGCCCTTGCCGAGCACGCGCCCGCCGAAGGCGATGATGCGCCCGCGGCGGTCGTGGATCGGGAAGATGATGCGGTTGCGGAAGCGGTCGTAGCGCCGCCCCTGCTCGTTGTCGATGACCAGGCCGGCATCGGCGAGGGTCTTCGCCTGGTAGTCCGGGAAGATCCTCTCCAGCGCCTGCCACTCGTCCGGTGCGTAGCCGAGGCCGAAGCGCGCGGCGATCTCGCCGGAGAGGCCGCGGCGCTTGAGGTAGTCGATGGCCGCGCGCGAGGGCTTGAGCTGGTCGCGATAGAAGCGCGCCGCCATCGCCATCGCCTCGTAAAGACGCTCGCTGGCGTCGTCATGCGCCGGCGTCGCGCTGCGGCCGTCGTCGGGCACCTGCAGTCCGACCTGCGCGGCGAGCTCCTTGACCGCGTCCACGAAGCCCAGGCCGCTGTATTCCATCAGGAAGCCCACCGCGCTGCCGTGCACGCCGCAACCGAAGCAGTGGTAGAACTGCTTGGACGGGCTGACCGAGAACGATGCGGATTTCTCGCCGTGGAAGGGGCAGCAGGCGAAGTAGTTGGCGCCGCTCTTCTTGAGCGGGACGTAGCGTTCGATGACGTCGACGATGTCGACGCGGGAAAGCAGTTCCTGGACGAAGGACTGGGGGATCATCGCGCGCGCAAAAGCAAACGCCCGTCCCGTCCGCATGCGCGGACGACGGGTGTTCGTGAAAAAGCATCACGCCGGGCGGGGATCGAGCGACCCCGGGCCGGCGTGTGATCGCCCGCGAGGGCGGGCATGGGCGTCCCGCGAGTGCGGGGCGCGAGCCGAATCAGTAGAGCTTCGGCGGCAGCGTCTGGCTGCGCAGGCGCTTGTGGTTGCGCTTGACGGCGGCGGCCAGCTTGCGCTTGCGCTCGGCGGTGGGCTTTTCGTAGAACTCGCGCGAGCGCAGTTCGGTCAGCACACCGGTCTTCTCGATGGTGCGCTTGAAGCGGCGGATCGCAACTTCAAACGGCTCGTTTTCCTTGACGCGGATACCGGGCATTGCGGACTTCCTTGGGTGTCTGGTGGGCAGAAAGACCGCGAATATAAACCAGACGCCCGTCGATGGCAAGGCCGCCGGTCGCACGCGCTACGGCGCCGGGTTAAAATGCGACACCGAATCAAACGGATGCATCCCGATGAAAGTGCTCGGCATCGAAACCTCCTGCGACGAGACCGGCGTGGCGATCTACGACACCGAGGCCGGCCTGCGCGCGCACTGCCTGCACTCGCAGATCGACCTGCACGCGGCCTATGGCGGGGTAGTGCCCGAGCTCGCCTCGCGCGACCACATCCGCCGCCTGCCGCTGCTGCTGCGCCAGACCCTGGCCGAGGCCGGGCTGGCCGCCGCGGACGTCGACGCCGTGGCCTACACCAGCGGGCCCGGGCTCGCCGGCGCGCTGCTGGTGGGGGCGAGCGTGGCGGAGTCCTTCGCGATGGCGCGCGGGATCCCGGCGCTGCCGGTGCATCACCTCGAGGGCCACCTGCTGTCGCCGCTGCTGTCGGCCGATCCGCCCGCCTTCCCCTTCGTGGCGCTGCTCGTCTCGGGCGGCCACACCCAGCTCATGCGGGTGCGCGGGGTGGGCGACTACGCGCTGCTCGGCGAGTCGGTGGACGACGCCGCCGGCGAGGCCTTCGACAAGACCGCCAAGCTGCTCGGCCTGGGCTATCCGGGCGGACCGCAGCTGGCGCAGCTCGCCGAGTCCGGCGTGCCTGGGCGCTTCCGCCTGCCGCGGCCGATGCTGCACTCGGGCGACCTCGACTTCAGCTTCAGTGGCCTCAAGACCGCGGTGCTCAACGTGGTCTCGGCACCGGACTGGGATCCGGTGCGCATGGCCGATCTCGCCGCGGAATTCCAGCAGGCGGTGGTCGAGGTGCTGTGCGCGAAGGCGCTTGCGGCGCTGAAGAAGGTGGGGCTCAAGACCCTGGTGGTGGCCGGCGGGGTGGGCGCCAACCGCTGCCTGCGCGCCACGCTCGATGCCGCGCTCGCGCGCCGCGGCGGGCGGGTGCATTACCCGGAGCCGGCGCTGTGCACCGACAACGGCGCAATGATCGCCTTCGCCGGCGCGCTGCGTCTGGCGGCCGGCGAGACCGGGCCGGAGGTCGCCGCCGTACGCATCCGCCCGCGCTGGCCCATGGTCGAGCTGCGCCCGCCGGTGCAGGTGTCCGGCGTCGTGTAGGAGCGGCGCAAGCCGCGAATACGGCGCCCGGCGCTCGCACCGCCGCGGCTCCAGGGCCGTGTTCGCGCCTGCCGGCGCTCCTACATGCACCGTCGCGGCTTCGTCTCGCGCAGGAGCTGCGGCAGCTGCGAACCGGGTGTCCGGCACTCGCGCTGCCGCGGTTCCGTCGCCGTGTTCGCGCCTGCCGGCGCTCCTACATAAAACCGGAGTTGCGATGGTTCATGTAGGCGCTGCGGCAGCTGCGAACAGGTTGCCCGGGCGTCTTACGCCGTCGGCCCGTCCTTCTTCTTGCCGCCGATCTTGCCCTCGGTGCCGGCGCGCAGGCGGGCGATGTTCTCCTTGTGGCGCCAGAACAGCACCGCCGTCATCACCGCGAGCACCGCCACGGCCGGCTTGGCGCCGAGGAAGAGGAAACCGGCGAGCGGCGCGGCGAGCGCGGCCGACAGCGCTGCGGCCGAGGAGTAGCGCGTGGTGTAGGCCACCATCAGCCAGATCACCGCGCAGAAGATCGCGATGCGCGCATCGACCCCGGCGAGCACGCCGAGCGCGGTGGCCACGCCCTTGCCGCCGTTGAAGCGCAGGAAGAGCGAGAACACGTGGCCGAGGAAGGCGGCGAGGCCGGCGAGCGCGGCGATGTCCGGCTCGAAGCCGAGCCGCAGCGCCGCCCACACCGCCAGCCAGCCCTTGAGCGCGTCGCCGAGCAGGGTGAGCACGGCCGCGGCCTTGTTGCCACTGCGCAGCACGTTGGTGGCGCCCGGGTTGCCCGAGCCGTACTTGCGCGGATCCTCCAGGCCGAACAGGCGGCTGGTGACGATCGCGAAGGGAATGGAGCCGAGCAGGTAGGCGGCGACGATCAGAAGCAGGGTGGACATCTTGGCTCCGCTGCCCGTCGGCGGGCAGCTCTAAAGGGACGGAAGACGGGGTACGCAAGCCCGGGACTGCAGGTGCGGGCCTTACCTCGTCCGCACGCCGGCCGCGCGCGGACGACAGCTTTTACCGGCGCGGGGGCGGGGGCGCGTTAGAATCCGGGCGATTCTAAACGGGAAGCAGCATGGATTTCATCTTCATCGAGGAACTGCGCGTCAAGGCCTGGGTCGGCATCTACGCGCGCGAGAAGACCGGCCCGCAGACGGTCGAGCTGAACCTCACCTTCGGCGTGCCCGACGCCGCTGCCGAGCACGACGACATCGCCGACACCATCGACTATGCCGTCGTGACCGAGCGTATCCGCCGCGAGCTCGGCGAGCGCCACTTCAACCTCATCGAGAGCCTGGGCGAGTTCGTCGTCAAGCTGCTGTTCGAGGAGTTCGGCGCGCCCTGGGTCAAGCTCAAGGTGGGCAAGATCGGGGTGATGAAGGACGTGCGCCGCGTCGGCGTCTACATCCAGCGCAGCAAGGCGGGCGTGGTCGTGCCGCCGGCCGCCTGAGCGCCCGCGGGCGCCCGCCTCAGTTCGCCACCTGCACCAGCCTGGGCTGCAGCACGCGCAGCAGGTCGTGCGGGTGGATCCCGACCAGGAAGCCGCGCCGCCCGCCGTTGATGTAGATCAACGGTAGGTCGAGAACGGTGCGCTCCATGTACACCGGCATCTTCTTGCGCGTGCCGAAGGGCGAGGTGCCGCCCACCAGGTAGCCGCTGTGGCGGTTGGCGGTCTCGGGCTTGCAGGTCTCGACGTGCTTGCACGGGATCTGGCGCGCGAGCTCCTTGGTCGACACCTTATGGTCGCCGTGCATCAGCACCACCAGCGGCTGCGCGTTCTCGTCCTCCATGATCAGGGTCTTGATCACCGCGTGCTCGGGCACGTTGAGCTCGCGCGAGGACACCGTGGTGCCGCCGTGCTCCTCGTACTCGTAGAGATGGCTGGAGAAGGCCACGCCGTGCTGGCGCAGGAAGCGGGTGGCGGGGGTCTCGGGGGCGTGGGCTTCGTTTCTGCTCATGATCGGACGGCCTGTCGGAGGCGCCATCGCAAAGGGGCGGCGCACTCCCGTCATTGTAGTGCCATCGGCCATCCCGGGGCGTATGGGCGCGCCCGTGCTGGCGTACCCGCGGTTTTCAGGCGCGCGGATGGTGGCGCGCGTGCAGCTGCTTGAGGCGCTCGCGGGCGACGTGGGTGTAGATCTGCGTGGTGGAGATGTCGGCGTGGCCGAGCAGCAGCTGCACCACGCGCAGGTCGGCGCCATGGTTGAGCAGGTGGGTGGCGAAGGCGTGGCGCAGGGTGTGGGGCGAGATGCGCTCGGGCGCGATGCCGGCGGCGAGGGCGTATTGCTTGATCAGGCGCCAGAACATCTGGCGCGACATCGCCGCCCCCAGGCGGGTCACGAAGACCTCGTCGCAGCTGCGCCCTGCAAGCAGGAGCGGGCGCGCCTCGGCCAGATAGCGCTGCAGCCAGTCGGCGGCGATCTCGCCGAGCGGCACCAGGCGCTCCTTGCTGCCCTTGCCCATCACGCGTACCACGCCCTCATTGACGCCCACCGCGAAGACCTTCAGGCCGACCAGCTCGGAGACGCGCAGGCCTGCGGCGTAGAGCACCTCCAGCATGCAGCGGTCGCGCAGGCCTTGCGGGGTGTCGAGCCCGGGCGCGGCGAGCAGGGCCTCGACCTGGGCCTCGCTCAGGGTCTTGGGAAAGCGCTCGGCCGCCTGCGGGGTGTCGATCGCCAGGGTGGGGTCCTCGGCGATCTCGCGATTGGCCAGCAGAAGGCGGTAGTAGCGCCGCCACGCGGCGATCAGGCGGCGTTGGCTGGCCGGTTTCGTGGCGCGGCTGAACTCGGCGAGATAGGCGGAGAGATCCGCGCCGCTGACGGCGGGCAGGCGCTGCGTGCGCGTCTCCAGCCAGGCGGCGAAGCGGGCGAGGTCGCTGCGGTAGCCGGCCAGCGTGTTCGTCGCCAGCCCGTGCTCCAGCCACAGCGCGTCGGTGAAGCGGTCGAGCTCGGCGCGGTGCGCGGGCTGCAGGCCGGCCTCGCGCGCCGGTGCGCGTCCGCTCACAGCGCCCCTTCGAAGGCGAGCAGCCAGCGCTTGACCTCGAGCAGCCAGCCCTCGCGGGCGTTGGCGAAGCCGCCCAGCCCGGCGGCCGAGGTCACGCGGTGGCAGGGCACGATCAGGGGAAAGGGGTTGGCGCCGCAGGCCTGGCCGACCGCACGCGGTGCGCTGCCGAGGCTGGTCGCGAGCTCGCCGTAGGTCGCCGTGCGTCCGCGCGGGATGGCCGCGATGGCCGCCCACACGCGGCGGCGGAAGGGCGTACCGCAGGGCGCGAGCGGCACCGGGAAGGGCTCGTCGGGGGCCTCGATCCAGGCGCGCAGCGCATGCGCGGCTGCGCCGGCGGTGGCGTTGCGCGGGTCGTGCAGCGGCGTGCCCGGGGGCAGGAAGACGAGCTCCCGCACATGGCCGTCGCGCGCACGGATGCCGAAGGGGCCGAAGGGCAGCGCGATGATCGCGTCGAACGTCGACATGTCCGCGCCGCCCGCCGGCATGGCGGAGGCCCGGCTCACTGCGGCTTCTTGAGCAGCGCCTCGCGCAGGTCGCTGTCGGCCGGGCGCTCGCCCAGCCAGATGCGCAGCAGCGCGGGGTAGAGGGCGACGTCGGCGATGTCCTCGCCGTGCTGCTTCGCATCGACCAGCAGGCGGGTCGCGCCGCTGCCGAGGCGATCGAGCACGATCTCGGTGCCGGCCTTGACCTCGCCGACCGCGGCCAGCGCCGCGAGCAGGGCGTCGGTGGCAGGTTTCAGTGCGGCGAGCGCGGCGGCGTCGTGGTTCTTCTCGAGGCCGGCCTGCAGGGCGTCGCCGAACTGCTTCGCCTCGAGGTCGCGGATCGGCACGATGCGGATGCGCTTCTCGCCCTTGTCGGCGAGGATCGCGCCGGCCTCGGAGAGCGGCGCGCGCAGGTACAGGCCCATCGCATAGACCTTGAAGCCCAGGCGGGTGCGCAGGCCGGCGCCGTTGAGCTCGAGCGCGCGCTGCTGCACGGTCTGCCGCGTGGCGAAGTCGACGTTGCCGACGGTGATGGCGGCCTGGGCGAGGCCGGCCGAGAGCAGGGCGGCGGCGATCAGGCTGCGGAGGATGCGGATGCTCATGGGTCCCCTCTTGGTATTCGTTCTGCGGGTCGCGTCAGCGGCGTACTTCGCCATTGCCGAACACGATCCATTTCTGGCTGGTCAGGCCTTCCAGGCCGACCGGGCCGCGCGCGTGGATCTTGTCGGTGGAGATGCCGATCTCCGCGCCGAGGCCATATTCGAAGCCGTCGGCGAAGCGGGTCGAGGCATTGATCATCACCGAGGACGAATCTACCTCGCGCAGGAAGCGCATGGCGTGGGAATAGTTCTCGGTGACGATCGCTTCGGTGTGGCCCGAGCTGAAGCCGTTGATGTGTTCGATCGCCTCGTCGAGGCCGGCGACGATCTTCACCGCGAGGATGGGGGCGAGGTACTCCTCGTGCCAGTCGGCCTCGGTCGCCTCCACCAGCTTCGCCCCGGCGATGCCGGCCTCGCGCAGCAGGGCGAGCGACTCGGCGCAGCAGCGCATCTCCACGCCCTTGCCGGCGAGCATGCGGGCGATCTCGGGCAGGTAGATGTCGGCGACGTCACGCGCGACAAGCAGCGATTCGGCGGTGTTGCAGGTGCCGTAGCGCTGGGTCTTGGCGTTCTCGACGATGGGCACGACCTTGGCGGGGTCGGCCTCGTCATCGATGTAGACGTGGCAGTTGCCGTCGAGGTGCTTGATCACCGGTACGCGCGCGTCCTTCGAGATGCGCTCGATCAGGCCCTTGCCGCCACGCGGCACGATCACGTCGACGTACTCGGGCATGGTGATCAGCGCGCCGACGGCTTCGCGGTCGGTGGTCTCGACCACCTGCACGGCGTGCTCGGGCAGGCCGGCCGCGACCAGGCCAGCGCGCACGCAGGCGGCGATCGCGCGGTTGGCGTTGATGGCTTCCTTGCCGCCGCGCAGGATCGCGGCGTTGCCCGACTTGAGGCACAGCGCCGCGGCGTCGGCGGTGACGTTGGGGCGGGCCTCGTAGATGATGCCGATCACGCCGAGGGGCACGCGCATCTTGCCGAGCGCGATGCCGGAGGGGCGGCGCTTGATGTCGCTCATCTCGCCGACCGGGTCGGGCAGGGCGGCGACCTGCTCGAGGCCGGCCGCCATGGCCTCGACGCCCTTCTCGTCCAGTGTCAGGCGGTCGATCAGCGCCGGCTCCAGGCCGGCGGCGCGTGCCTCCTCGACGTCGCGCGCGTTGGCGGCGAGCAGCTCGGCGCGGCGCACGCGGATCTCGGCGGCCATCGCGGTCAGGGCGGCGTTCTTGGCCGCGGTCGAGGCGGCGGCGAGCACACGCGAGGCGGCGCGGGCCTGGCGGCCCAGGGTCTGCATGTAGTGCTGGATGTCCATGGGGGCTCTTCTTCGGCGTCGGTCACGGCATCCGGGGACGCCGCAGGGCAAGCCGGCATTAAAGCATCGAACCGGGTGCGGATGAAGCCTGCCGGGAGTGAGGCGCGATTTCGCCGCGATTCAGCCGCGGCGCGCCAGGCGCAGGGCGAGCTGGAGGAACTCGTCCCACAGGTCGCCGCTGGCGAGGCCCTTGATCATGCGGTCGATGCGCGCGGCGTGCATCAGCGCGGCGCGCAGGTGGCCCTGGCCGAGGCGGCCGAGCGCGCGCGTCATGGCCTGCTGGCGGCGCGGGTCGAAGATGCGCTCGGCCTTGAACAGGGTGGCCAGGGGCTGGCCTGCGTCGCGCCCGGCGCACAGCGTGGCGAGGCTGCGCGTCTCGTGGGCGAGCGCCCACAGCACCAGCGGCGGGGCGGCGCCCTCGCCCTCGAGGCCCTCGAGCAGGCGGGCGCAGCGCGCCGGGTCGCCCTCGACGACTGCCTGGCGCAGCTTGTCGATGTCGTAGCGCGCGACGTCGAGCACTGCGTCCTGCACCTGCTCGAGCGTCAGCGCGCCCTCGCCGTGCAGCAGCCCGAGCTTGAGGATCTCCTGGTGGGCGGCGAGCAGGTTGCCTTCGACGTGATCGGCGATGAAGGCGAGCGCCTCGGGCGGGGCGGACTGCTTCTGCACGGCGAGCCGGCGCGCGACCCAATCGGGCAGGCGCTCGCGCTCGGGGGCGTTCAGCTCCAGCGTCGTCGCTGCGTCGGCGAGCGCCTTGAACCACGCGGTCTTGCGCGTCGCCCAATCGACCTCGGGCAGCGTGACCAAGGTCAGGGTCTGCGAGGGCAGGTGGGCGATGTAGCGCTGCAGCGCGTCGCCGCCGTCGCGGCCGGGCTTGCCGGTGGGGATGCGCAGGTCGATCAGCTTGGCGCCGCCGAAGAGCGACAGGTTGCCCGCGGCGAGGGTGAGGGCGTCCCACTTGAAGCCGTGGCCGACGACGAGGGTCTCGCGCTCCTCGAAGCCCTGGCGGCGTGCCGCGGCGCGGATCGCGTCGGCGGCCTCGAGCACCAGCAGCGGTTCGTTGCCGTGCAGCAGCCAGAGCGGCGCGAGCGGGCGCTCGAGCTGGGCGGCGAGCTGGTCGGGGCGCAGGTTCACGCGGGGATGGCGCGCCGGGTTCAGCCGCCGCGGCGGGCGGCGCCGAGCCTGCGCATCAGCTGCTGCACAAGGTCGTTCTGCATGTCGCGGTAGAGCAGGGCCTCTTCCTGTTCCTTGCCGAGCACCTGGCTGTCGTCGAAGGTGTATTCGCGCCGCGCCGACAGGCTGGTGGGCGGGATCAGCGCCTTGCCGGCGCGGTCGAGGAGCTGGAAGCGCAGCGCCTGCACGAGCTGGTACTCGCGCACCTTGCCCGCACCGGTGAGGCTGAGGATCTCGCGGCCGCGGTCGTTGGCGAGGATCTGCAGGCGGGCCTCGGCCCTGGCCGCGTCCTCCTCCACCCGGGTGGTCCCGGTGGTGGCGATGAGGCGGCGCAACTGGGCGCCGAACTCGCTCTGCTCCGGGACGTTGATGTGTACGGTCGCGAAGTCGAGCGCCTGCGGGCCGCGCAGGTGGAAGCCGCAACCCGACAACAGCGCGACCGTGGCTGCGAGCGCGCTGCCGAGCAGGCGCCGGCGTCCCGTGGCGGCGGGTCCAGGAGCAGTCATGCCGGACGTCCTCACGCGACGATATTGACCAGGCGGCCGGGTACGACGACGACCTTCTTCGCCGGCTTGCCCTCCATGAACTTCTGCGCCGCCTCCGAGGCCAGGGCGATCGCCTCGATGTCGGCCTTGGCGGCGTCGGCGGCGACCTTGATGCTGCCGCGCAACTTGCCGTTGACCTGCACCATCAGCTCGATCTCGTCCTGCTTCAGCGCGTCCTCCGCGACCTGGGGCCATTGTGCGGCGAGGATGTCGCTGCCGAAGCCGCAGTCCTGCCACAGCGCGTGGCAGATGTGCGGGGTGATCGGCGACAGCAGGCGCAGCAGGATCGAGAAGCCTTCCTCGGCCACCTCGGCGTGGGCCGCCGGCTCGACGCCGGCGAGGTCCTTGTGCGCCTTCTCGAGCGCGTTGAGGATCTTCATCGCCGCCGACACGACGGTGTTGAACTGGTGCTTGCCGAAGTCGTAGCTCGCCTGCTTGAGGTGGGTATGCACCTCGCGGCGCACGTCGGCCGCGGCGGCGGGCAGGGTGCCGGCGGCGAGCTTGCGCTCGGCGGGTAGCGCGGCGCGGGTGGCGGTGGCGAAGGCGTGGCCGTAGTTCCACACCCGGCGCAGGAAGCGCGAGGCGCCCTCGACGCCCGAGTCGGACCACTCGAGCTGCTGGTCGGGCGGCGCGGCGAACATCATGAACAGGCGCGCGGTGTCGGCACCGTACTGATCCACCAGCGACTGCGGGTCGACGCCGTTGTTCTTCGACTTCGACATCTTCTCGATGCCGCCGATGACCACCGGCAGGCCGTCGGATGCCAGCTTGGCGGCGACGATGCGGCCGCGCTCGTCACGCTCGACCACCACGTCGGCCGGATTGATCCACTGCTTCTTGCCGCCGTCGAGCTCGCGGTAGTAGGTCTCGGCCACCACCATGCCCTGGGTGAGCAGCGCGCTGAAGGGCTCGGAGACATCGACCAGGCCGCAGTCGCGCATCGCGCGGGTGAAGAAGCGCGAGTACAGCAGGTGCAGGATGGCGTGCTCGATGCCGCCGATGTACTGGTCGACCGGCGCCCAGTAGTTGACGCGCTCGTCCACCATCGCGGTCGTGCTGCCAGCGCAGGCGTAGCGCAGGAAGTACCAGGACGACTCGACGAAGGTGTCCATGGTGTCGGTCTCGCGCTTCGCCGGCTTGCCGCACTTGGGGCAGCTGCACTCGTAGAACTCGGGCATCTTGGCCAGCGGCGAGCCGCGGCCGGTGATCTCGACGTTCTCGGGCAACACCACCGGCAGCTGCTCGTCGGGCACCGGCACGTCGCCGCAGTCGGCACAGTGGATCATCGGGATCGGGCAGCCCCAGTAGCGCTGGCGCGAGATGCCCCAGTCGCGCAGGCGGTACTGCACACGCTTGGCGCCCAGGCCCTTGGCGGCCAGATCGCCCGCGATCGCGTCGACCGCGCCCTGGAAGTCGAGGCCGTCGTACTTGCCGGAATTCACCAGGCGGCCGTAGTCGGCGTAGGCGTCCTGCCAGGGGGCGACGGTGTCGGCGTAGGCGTCCGAGCCGACGACCATGCGGATCGGCAGCGCGTACCTGGTGGCGAAGGCGAAGTCGCGCTCGTCGTGCGCCGGCACCGCCATCACCGCGCCCTCGCCGTAGCCCATCAGCACGTAGTTGGCGACCCACACCTCGAGCGGCTCGTCGCTGAGCGGGTGGCGCACCTTGAGGCCGGTGGGCATGCCCTTCTTTTCCATCGTCGCGAGGTCGGCCTCGGCGACGCCGCCGCGCTTGCATTCCTCGATGAATTCGGCGAGCGCAGGGTTATCGGCGGCGGCCTGGGTGGCGAGCGGGTGCTCGGCGGCCACCGCGACGTAGGTCGCGCCCATCAGGGTGTCGGCGCGGGTGGTGAACACCTTCAGCACGCCTTCGTGGCCGATGCTCGATACATCGAACGGGAAGCTGATCTCGACGCCTTCCGAGCGGCCGATCCAGTTCTTCTGCATCAGCTTGACCTGCTCGGGCCAGTTCGGCAGCTCGTCGAGCGCGGACAGCAGTTCGTCGGCGTAGGCGGTGATCTTCATGTAGTACATGGGGATCTCGCGCTTCTCGACCAGTGCGCCCGAGCGCCAGCCGCGACCGTCGATGACCTGCTCGTTGGCGAGCACGGTCTCGTCGACCGGGTCCCAGTTGACCGTGCCGAGGCGCTTGTAGATCAGGCCCTTCTCGAACAGGCGGGTGAACAGCCATTGCTCCCAGCGGTAGTACTCGGGGGTGCAGGTGGCGAGCTCGCGCGACCAGTCGATGGCGAAGCCGAGGCGCTTGAGTTGCGCCTTCATGTAGTCGATGTTGGCGTAGGTCCACTTCGCCGGCGGCACGTTGTTCTGGATCGCGGCGTTCTCGGCCGGCATGCCGAAGGCGTCCCAGCCCATCGGCTGCAGCACGTTGAAGCCCTTCATGCGGTGGAAGCGCGCGAGCACGTCGCCGATGGTGTAGTTGCGCACGTGCCCCATGTGCAGCTTGCCCGAGGGGTAGGGGAACATCGACAGGCAGTAGTACTTCGGACGGCCGGCGTCCTCGGTCACGCGGAAGGCGTCGGTGGAGTCCCAGTGCTGCTGGGCGGCCGTCTCGAGGGCGGCGGGCTGGTATTTTTCCTGCATGGCGGGCGCGCGGGCTGGATGGCGTTGAAAACACGCCAGTATACCGCGAAGCGCGGTGCCGGGCGCTCCCGACGGGGGCCGCGGTGGGGTCGGGCTGTTACCCGCCGTGCTCGCCAGCAGGCCTGCGTGCTGCGCAGACAGCGGTGGAGCAGGCAAAAAAATGGCGCTCCGCGTGGGCAGAGCGCCGAATCTCCATTGAAGGAGGGAGGGAGACAAGCAAGCGTGTCCGCGCCACCTGAGCGGCGCGTGGGATTCTGGATGTGGTGGCGCTCAGGCCGCGCGGCGGTGGTCGGCGCCGTGCTGGCGCTGCCAGCTCGCGTGGAAGGCCGAGAACAGGTCTTCCATGGCGATCAGCGGCAGCCGCCACATGCGGTTCTGGCTGCGGACGTAGGACTGCACGCGCGGCGCGCACAGCGTGCTGCGCTCTTCATCGAGCAGGCGGACAAAGTGGTCCATGGCCGCGCCCCAGTATTCGGCGTTGCCGACCCAGCCGGTTTCGGCGGTGGCTTCGCGCACGGCCTTGCGCCACAGGGTTTCGGCGCGCTCGATCGAGACGCCCGCTTTGCGGGCATACCAGGGCAGCAGCTTGGGCGTTTTCATGATGCGTTCTCCATCGGGGCCGGATATGGCCCTCGTTTCGGCAACCACTTTCTGGGCGGCGGCCTTATAAAAAAATGTTGTGGCGCAATAATAGCCGGGCGCCCGGGTTAGTTCCTTGATTCTGCACAATTCCGACCAGAATTTCCGTGAAAAGGTTCCGCGGATCGGAGGGATTTGGTGCAGTGCACAACTCAAATTTAGCGCAACTGAGGAAAGCTGCAAGTGCGATGTTGTTGCGACGCAACATCATGTTGTGTCTCTTTCTCTCCGGTTCGCCCGGTCCGTCGTATCGGCCTCGTCGCTCGGGGCCGATACAATGCCGGCTCGAAGAGGAAACGCGATGTCCACCCTGCTGAGCAACCTGAACCCCGAACAACTGCAGGCGGTGAGCCTGCCCGCGCAGCACGCCCTGATCCTGGCCGGGGCCGGATCGGGCAAGACGCGGGTGCTCACCACCCGCATCGCCTGGCTGATCCAGTCCGGCCAGGTCGACCCGGCCGGCATCCTCGCGGTTACATTCACCAACAAAGCCGCCAAGGAAATGCTCGCCCGCCTCGGCGCGATGCTGCCGGTGAGCACCCGCGGCATGTGGATCGGCACCTTCCACGGCCTCTCCAACCGCCTGCTGCGCGCCCACCACCGCGACGCCGGACTCCCGCAGCTGTTCCAGATCCTCGACTCGGCCGACCAGCTCGCAGCGATCAAGCGCCTGCTGAAGACCCTGAACGTCGACGACGAGAAATTCCCCCCGCGCGAACTCCAGCACTTCATCAACGGCCAGAAGGAAGCCGGTCACCGCCCGCATGCGGTCGAGGCCTGGGACGACTACACCCGCCTGCGCGTGCAGCTTTACCAAGAGTATGAGGCGCAGTGCCAGCGCGAGTCTGTTGTGGATTTTGCGGAGTTGCTGCTGCGCAGCTACGAGCTGCTCGAGCGCAATGAACCGCTGCGCCGCCACTACCAGCGCCGCTTCCGCCACATCCTGGTCGACGAGTTCCAGGACACCAACCGCCTGCAGTACCGCTGGCTGAAGCTCTTCGCCGACGAGGGCCGCGAGGGCGGCGCGGCGATGTTCTGCGTCGGCGACGACGACCAGAGCATCTACCGCTTCCGCGGCGCCGAGGTCGGCAACATGCGCGACTTCGAGCGCGAGTTCCGGGTGAGCAACGTGATCCGCCTCGAGCAGAACTACCGCTCGCACGCCAACATCCTCGACGCCGCCAACGCGATCATCCTTCACAACAGCAACCGCCTCGGCAAGAACCTGTGGACCGACCAGGGCGCGGGCGAGCCGATCCGCGTCTTCGAGGCCTATGCCGACGCCGACGAGGCGCGCTGGATCGTCGAGGAGATCCAGGCCCTGGTGCGCGACGGCGGGCTGCGCAGCGAGATCGCGCTGCTCTACCGCTCCAACGCGCAGTCGCGCGTGCTCGAGCACCAGCTCTTCGCGGCCGGGATCCCCTACCGCGTGTATGGCGGGCTGCGCTTCTTCGAGCGCCAGGAGATCAAGCACGCGCTCGCCTACCTGCGCCTGATCGCCAACCCGGACGACGACACCTCGTTCGCGCGCGTGGTGAACTTTCCCACCCGCGGCATCGGCGCGCGCTCGCTCGAGGTGCTCACCGATGCGGCGCGCACCTATAACACCAGCCTCTACGCCACCGTGCCGCATCTGTCCGGCAAGCCCGGGAGCGCGCTCGCGGTCTTCGTGCGCCTGGTCGAGGACCTGCGCCGCGACACTGCCGGCCTGCCGCTGCCCGAGCTGGTGGATCACGTGCTCGACCTGAGCGGCCTGCGCGCGCACTACAAGGCCGACAGGGAAGGCCGTGAGCGCCTGGAGAACCTCGACGAGCTCATCAACGCCGCGGCCAACTTCCTCGCCGAGGCGCAGGCCCAGTCGGGTGCCGGCGAGGCCCTGGCGCAGCCGCATGCGCTGCTCGCGGACTTCCTCGCCCACGCCTCGCTCGAGGCGGGCGACCACCAGGCCGACCAGGGTGCGGACGCGGTGCAGCTGATGACCGTGCACGCCGCCAAGGGGCTCGAGTTCGACGTGGTCTTCCTGTCCGGACTGGAGGAGGGACTGTTCCCGCACGAGAACAGCATCCTCGAGCAGGACGGGCTGGAGGAGGAGCGCCGCCTCATGTATGTGGCGGTGACGCGCGCGCGCGCGCGCCTGTACCTGAGTTTCGCGCAGAGCCGCATGCTGCACGGGCAGACGCGCTACAACCTGCGCTCGCGCTTCCTGGAGGAGGTCCCCGCAGGGCTGACCAAGTGGCTGACCCCGCCCAGCCCGCGTGCGGCCGCCGGTGGCGCGATGGGCGGCATGGGCGGGGGCTACTTCAAGCCCTCGGCCAAGTCCGCCGTGGGCGGCACGCCGCAGGTGCCGCGCGCGCCGCGTCCGTCCTTCGCCACGCTGCCCGGTGGCCTGCGCATCGGCCAGGCGGTGGCGCACGCGAAGTTCGGCCAGGGGGTGATCGTCGCCGCCGAGGGCAGCGGCAGCGACGCCAAGGTGCAGATCAACTTCGGCCCCGCCGGGGTCAAGTGGCTGCTGCTCGGCGTGGCGAGGCTCGAGCCGGTGTGACGGGCGTGCGCGCGCGGGCGGCGAAGCGCCCGCGCGGCGCTCAGGCCGGGAGGTCTTCGCCCTGCCGGTCCAGCGCGTAGAGCAGGTCGTCGGCGAGGTCGTCGAGCTCGGTCGGCGCGTAGCCGAGGTAGCGCGCCACCGCCTCGCGTCCCTTGTCCCATTCGGCGTCGCGCCGGGTGCGCAGGTGGGTGCCGGCGACGTGCTCGGCCACCAGGTTGAGCGCGATCAGGGTCTGCGCCTCGACCTCCAGGCCGGAGTCGGGGGAGAACACCGAGTAGTCGTGATGGCACAGGATGCCGGTGCATACCGCGTCGGTGAGGCCCCAGGAGCGCGCGAGCAGGTAGCCGATGGTGGCGTGGTTAGTGTCGAGCGCCTCGTCCTCTACGTCGGTGAACCAGCGCCCGGTGGCCTGGTTGGCCGTGCCCAGGATGCGCTTGTAGTCGGGGAAGCGCTTGACCAGCAGCGGGATGCCGCAGTCGTGGAAGAGGCCGAAGGTGTAGGCGGTCTCGGGGCGTGCGATGCCGGTGCGGCGGGCGAGCATCGCGCTCGCCTGCGCGGTGCAGCGCGAGCTGTCCCAGAAGCGCTCGAGCGCGGCGCCGGGGTCGGCGATGCTGCTGCGCAGAAGGGCCTCGTGGACGAGGTTGGCGAGCATGCCGAAGCCGAGCATGCGGATCGCGTCGTCGATCGAGGCGATCCGTCGCCCGCTGCCGAAGTAGGGCGAATTGGCCGAGCGCACCACGACCGCGGCGAGCCCGACGTCCTGCCCGATCAGGGCGGCGATGCGCTTGCCGCTGACCTGCGGCTGGCGCAGTTCGTCCATGAGCTGGGCGAGGATGCCGGGGCAGGATGGGATGTCGATGCCCTTGTGGGCCTGCTTGCTGTCGCGTGCGCGTGCTTCGCGCCGTTCCCGTGCCGTCATGGACTGCCTCGCTCGCCTTGGACTGGATAAAAACAATTTACGGATTGTGCGCCGCCACGGATGCAGGTGGCGTGCATTTTTTCGCATTCCCCTGCCGGTTGCGAGGTTTTCGGGCGCTGCGCCTCACGAGATAGCGCCGCGGGGGGCTGGTCGGCTTTCGCGACGCCGCTACGCCGAGGCTTCAGAACGGCAGCGCGAGCCCGGGCCAGGCCGCGTCGAGCGCGCGCCGGAACGCCGCCTCGATCTCGGCCAGCGCCGCGGCGTCGTCGGCCTCGAAGCGCAGCACCACCATCGGCGTCGTGTTCGAGGCGCGGGCGAGGCCGAAGCCGTGGGCGAACTCCACCCGCAGGCCGTCGAGCGTGATCACCTCGCGCGCGTCGGCAAAGCACGAAGGGCTGGCGAGCGCAGCCTCGCGCAGCCGGCGCACCAGCTCGAAGGGCTCGCCCTCGCGCATCTCCAGATTCAGCTCCGGTGTGCTTGTCGAATCGGGGAGCGCCTTCAGCACGGTGTTGGCGTCGGCGCGGGCGGAGAGGATCTCGAGCAGGCGGGCGCCCGCGTAGAGGCCGTCGTCGAAGCCGTACCAGCGTTCCTGGAAGAACATGTGGCCGCTCATCTCGCCGGCGAGCGCGGCGCCGGTCTCCTGCAGCCTGGCCTTGAGCAGCGCGTGGCCGGTCTTCCACATCGTCGGCCGGCCGCCGTGCGCGCGCACCCACGGTGCCAGCCTGCGCGTGCATTTGACGTCGTAGAGGATCTCGCCGCCCGGCACGCGGGAGAGCACGTCGGCGGCGAAGAGCATGAGCTGGCGGTCGGGGTGGATGATCTCGCCGTCCTTGCACACCACGCCGAGGCGGTCGCCGTCGCCGTCGAAGGCCAGCCCCAGCTCGGCGTCGGTCTCGCGCAGCGCGCGGATCACGTCGCGCAGGTTCTCCGGTCGGGAGGGGTCGGGGTGGTGGTTGGGAAAGCGGCCGTCGACCTCGCAGAACAGCTCGACGAGCTCGCAGCCCAGGCGGCGGAAGAGCTCGGGCGCGATGGCGCCGGCGACGCCGTTGCCGCAGTCGAGCACGATCTTCAGCGGACGCGCGAGCCTGACGTCGCCGACGATGCGGTCGAGGTAGGCGGCGCGCACATCGGCGCTGCGCAGCGCACCGGCGCCGTCGACGAGGTCGTCCGCGGCGATGCGCCGGCGCAGGTCCTGGATCGCCTCGCCGTGCAGGGTGTGGCCGCCGAGCACGATCTTGAGGCCGTTGTAGCCGGGCGGGTTGTGGCTGCCGGTGACCGACACGCAGGAGCCGCAGCCGAGCTCGAAGGCGGCGAAGTAGGTGAGCGGGGTGGGCACGCAGCCGAGGTCGATCACATCGATGCCGGCGGCGCGGATGCCCTCGGTCAGCGCGCCGGCGAGCGCCGGGCTGGACAGGCGGCCGTCGCGTCCCACCGCGATCGCGCGCTGGCCGCGCGCCACCGCCTCGGAGCCGACCGCGTGGCCGATCGCACGCACCGCCGCGGGGGTCAACACCGTGTCGACGATGCCGCGGATGTCGTAGGCCTTGAAGAGCTCGGCGGCGGGCAGGGTGTGGCGCATGGACGGCTCCGGGTCGGGCGGGCTCAGTGCAGCACGCGTGGCGTCGAATCCTCCGGCCCCGACATCTCGGGTACCGGCGAGGCGTGGTGGAGCACCATGCGCCAGCCGTCGGCGCCGCGCACGAACACGTTGGTCGCGGCGATCGTCGCGGTGCGCGGGGTGGGCCCGTCGGTGGCGAGGCGCTCGAGCACGCAGTGCATCGCCATCATCGCGGTGGAGCTGGCCACTGCATGGTTGACGTCGATGCGGATGCGTGCGCCGTCGGCGAGGATCTGCCGCCAGATCTCGCGCACCGCGGGCAGGCCGACGATGCGCGGGCCACCCGGCTGCACGCAGACGACCTCCTCATCTTCCGACCAGACGGCCATCAGGGCCTCGAAGTCGCCCTCGGCGAGGGCGCGGTAGAAAGCGGCTTCCGCTTCGAGGGCGGTGGTGAAGACAGGTCTGCTCAAGGCGGTGTTTTTATTGTTGGTGGATCTGAAAGACCACGGGGGCCGAAGCCCCCGTGGTCCGGTCGGGACGCGGGCCGGGGAGGCCCGGTCTCCGGCTTCTTTCTCAGTGATGACCCTTGGGGCGCTCGCCGTTGAACACGTAGTGCGCGCTGCAGTACGGGCAGACGGCTTCGCCGGTCTTCAGGATGTCGAGGAACACGCGCGGGTGGCGGGCCCACAGCGGCGCGCCCGGCGGCGGGCAGTGCAGCGGCAGGTCCTTGGCGGTGGTGACGACGGCCTGGGTCTTGTCGGTGTTTTCAACCATGACGTTATCCTCGGAGCGTGGAGATCAGACGTGTGCAAGCCAGTGGGCGTATTCCGGCGCGCGGCCGTTGACCACGTCGAAGAAGCGGCCCTGGATCTTCTCGGTGATCGGGCCGCGCTTGCCCTCGCCGATCTTGCGGTCGTCGAGCTCGCGGATCGGCGTGACCTCGGCGGCGGTGCCGGTGAAGAAGGCCTCGTCGGCGAGGTAGATGTCGTCGCGGGTCAGGCGCTTGGTGCCGATCTCGTAGCCGAGCTCGCGCGCGATGACGTGGATCGAGTCACGGGTGATGCCGGTCAGCGCCGAGGCGATCTCGGGCTCGTAGATGCGGCCGTCCTTGACGATGAAGAGGTTCTCGCCCGCGCCCTCGGCGACGAAGCCCTGGTTGTCGAGCAGCAGCGCCTCGTCGTAGCCCATGCGGGTGACTTCGAGGTTGGCGAGGATCGAGTTCGGGTAGGTCGCGGCCAGCTTGGCGCGCGGCATCGTCGAGTTGACATGGTGGCGCGTGAAGGACGAGGTCTTCACGCGGATGCCCTTCTGCAGGCCCTCCTCGCCGAGGTAGGCGCCCCACGGCCAGGCGGCGATGGCCACATGCACGGTGGCGCCGATGGTGGAGATACCCATCTTTTCCGATCCGTAGAAGGCGATCGGGCGCAGGTAGCACGACTCGAGCTTGTTCGCGCGCACGACCTCCTTCTGCGCCTCCATGAGTTCATCCCTGGAGTAGGGGATGTCCATCATGTAGATCTTGCCGGAGTTGATCAGCCGCTGGGTGTGCTCGGCGAGGCGGAAGATCGCGGTGCCGCTGACGGTGTTGTAGGCCCGGACGCCCTCGAACACGGCGAGGCCGTAGTGCAGCGAGTGGGTGAGGACGTGGGTGGTCGCCTCGCGCCACGGAACGAGCTTGCCGTCCTGCCAGATGAAGCCGTCGCGGTCAGCCATGGACATGATGAAGATCTCCGCCTTGAAATAGGTACGCTGAATGGGTTCGTCGCGCGCCCTCTCCGTTCTCCGGGCGCAAAGCCTTGCAATTCTAGCGTAAAGCCGCCCTCGCGATGCAGGCGCGCACGCACGCCGCGCGGGCCGTTGCCGGCACCCCGCCGGCGGGACCCGCGCCGCCCTCCGCCGGGGCGCGCTAGAATGCGGGCCTTCATGCGCCTGGAGCATCGGAGTGAAGGATCGTCCCTGGAAACCCAACGTCACCGTCGCCGCCGTCATCGAGCGCGACGGCCGCTTCCTGCTCGTCGAGGAGGAGACGCCCGAGGGGCTGTGCTTCAACCAGCCCGCCGGCCACCTCGAGGAGGGCGAGTCGCTGCTGCAGGCCACGGTGCGCGAGGTGCTCGAGGAGACCGCCCACCACTTCGAGCCCGAATACCTCGTCGGCATCTACCAGTGGACGCGGCCGCAGGGCGACATCACCTACCTGCGCTTCGCCTACGGCGGCCGTCTGCGCGGCGAGGAGCCCGGGCGCAGGCTGGACGAGGGCATCGTGCGCGCGGTGTGGCTGACGCTGGACGAGGTGCGCGCGTGCGCCGATCGGCACCGCAGCCCGCTGATCCTGCAGTGCATCGAGGACTGGATCGCCGGGCAGCGCCACCCGCTCGCGCTGGTGCATCACTGCTGAACGGAATGTCGGCGCGCCTGCCCTGCCTGCTGTTGTCCGCGCTGCTTGCCCTGCCGGCGGCGACGTGGGCGACGGCGGGTCCGGAAGGCGCCGACGGCGGAGCCCGGCTCAGCATCTGCTACAACTACGGCTGCGCGAGCGAGGGTAGCGTCCATGTGCGCGGCCCGACGCTGCGCCGGATCGGCGAACGCCTCGCCGCCGCCCGCAATGCCGCGGAAGAGCGCGAACGCCTCGCCGGGGCGGTGGGCGGGCTTTATCGCGTGGCGGCGACGCAGACCGCGGTCGCGGCCGATCGCGCCGGCAACCTGCTCGACGGGGGCGCGGACGGACGCATGGACTGCATCGATCATTCGACCTCCACCACTCGGCTGCTGCAGCTGCTCGAGGCGCGCGGCGCGCTGCGCTTCCACCGCGTCGTCGAGCCGGCGCGCCGTACCCGACTGATCCTGCAGCACTTCAGCGCGGTGATCGAGGTGTTGTCGGTGGCGGAGCGCATCGATCGCCTGCCGCCCGGCCAGGCGCTGGCGGGCTGCAACTGCACCGAGGACGGGCTGGTGATCGGCGGCATTGGGGAGGCGGACGGCGACGACCGTCCGGGACAACGTTACGTGGTCGACAGCTGGTTCGTCGACAATGGCGAGCCGGCCGTCGTGCTGCCGCTCGCGGAATGGCTCAATGGAGGTGGACCGAATGTCCAGTAGTCGGGATGGAAAGCAGGACGGTGCGGGGATGAAGGTGGTGGTCGGCATGTCCGGCGGGGTGGACTCGGCGGTCACGGCGCTGCTGCTCAAGCGCCAGGGCTACCAGGTCACCGGGTTGTTCATGAAGAACTGGGAGGACGACGACGATTCCGAGTACTGCTCGACGCGGCAGGATCTGGTCGACGTGGCCTCGGTGTGCGACGTGATCGGCATCGACCTCGAGGTCGTCAACTTCAGCGCCGAATACAAGGACCGCGTGTTCGCCGACTTCCTTCGCGAGTACGAGGCCGGGCGCACGCCCAACCCGGACGTGCTGTGCAACTCCGAGATCAAGTTCCGCTGCTTCCTCGACCACGCCATGCAGCTCGGCGCCGAGCGCATCGCCACCGGCCACTACGCCCAGGTGCGCCCATGGACCAACGACGGTCGCACCGAGTACCAGCTGCTCAAGGCCGAGGACGGCACCAAGGACCAGAGCTACTTCCTCTACCGTCTCACCCAGGAGCAGCTCGCGAAGACGATGTTCCCGCTCGGCACGCTGTACAAGCGCGAGGTGCGCAGGATCGCCGCCGAGGCCGGCCTGCACGTGGCCGAGAAGAAGGACTCGACCGGGATCTGCTTCATCGGCGAGCGCCCCTTCCGCGAATTCCTGATGCGCTACCTGCCGACCCGGCCGGGCGAGATCCGTGCGCTCGACGACGGTCGCGTGCTGGGCGAGCACCAGGGCCTGATGTATCACACCATCGGGCAGAGGAAGGGCCTGCACATCGGCGGCCTCAAGGGCAACCAGGACGAGGCCGGCGAGCACGACGCCTGGTACGTGGCCGGCAAGGACGTCAAGGCCAACGTGCTCTACGTGGTCCAGGGCCACGCCCACCCGGCGCTGCTGAAGGACCGCCTGGTCGCCGGCGACCTCAACTGGATCGCCGGGCGCGACCCGCACACCAACTGGGTGTATACCGCCAAGCCGCGCTACCGCACTCCCGACCAGCCCTGCGAGATCGACCGCATCGCCGAAGGCCGCGCCGAGATCGCCTTCGCCCAGCCGCAGTGGGCGGTGACGCCGGGGCAGAGCGTGGTGGTGTACGAGTCCAAGGTCTGCCTGGGCGGGGGAATCATCCTGCAGGCGTGAGGCGTGAGGCGTGAGGCGTGAGGCGTGAGGCGGCTCCGGCCGCACGCCTGCCCTACGCCCGCGTCGCGCCTAGGTCGGCGGCGGCGAGCGGGGGATGCGAGGCTGCCTGCGCGCGCGCCGCGAAGGTCTCGCAGCGCTCGATGAACTCTCGCGCGCTCTTCGGCATGGTCACGCGCGCGCGGATGATGTCGGTGACCAGGTTGCGCCCCTGCAGGATCAGGTGCAGGCCATCCGCGGCCAGCTGGCGGGTGCACTCGTCGGCGCCCGGGCCGAGCGCCGGCGACAGCGCGGCGAGGCGCTCCGAGGCGGTGACGAACTCCGCCCACACGTCGAAGATGTCCGGGTCGGTGCGCAGGGTCTCGCACTTGATCTTGGCGATGCGCGCGAAGTCGAACACCAGCGGCTCCACGCCGCGGAACAGCGGCGTCGTGGCGAAGGTGGCGGCCATCACCGCCGCGATGCGGTCCACCTCGCGCAGCGCCTGCGCGATCTTGATGTAGCGGCTTTCGTAGAAGGCCTCCACCGGGATCGAGAAGGCGCGGAAGGGTTCGCCCCACAGCTCGTCGATGCCCTCGTCACCGCTGCGGTGCAACACCAGGCGGCCGAGCTTGAGCGCCTCCTGCAGGCAGCCGCCGCACTCGCGCATCAGCGGGTTGTCGGTGGCGATCTCGATGCCCAGTTCCTGCAGCTCCACCAGCTTGGTGAAGATGTCGGTGGCGCGGTTGAACAGCGCGCCCGCATACATTGCGCCCTTGACCCGCTTGCGCGCGGGGTCGTCCTCGGCCTCGTAGGCGCGGCGCGCGTCGTCGAGGCGCTTGCCCGGGATGTTGATGCCGTGCTCGACGTGGTTGAACAGGCGCCGCGTGAGGGCCTGGATCAGCCGCTTCTTGGCGTCGAGGGTATCCGCCGGCGGTTCGTAGGCCTTGAGCCAGTAGCCGTCGTAGTGGATGCGGCGTACACCGTCGATGATCGCGACCGTACCGTCGGGGATGGAGTCTTCCATGGCCGTGGCCGTCCGTTGAGCCGTTGGGGGATGCGAAGGATACGCCCGTGCTCAGGCGCTTCCAATAGCCCGCGTGGAGGCGCGCGCGCTGCGCTCGCGGCGCTGGCGACGGCGGCGGGCAGCCACGCGCAGCCGCCAGAACAGCTGCGTGCCCCAATAGGCGATGATCGAGCCCGTCACCGCCATGATCACCATGCCGACCAGCAGCGGCTGGCCGATGCCGCTGACCCACGTCCAGGCCTGGGCGAGCGAGTCGATCGCGCGCACCGGCGCCTCGACGTCGGCGGGCGTGAGGTCGATCGGCGTGCGGGTGCCGATCACGCCCGCGCCGAGCTGGTAGGCGAAGTAATAGAGCGGGCCGTAGGTGAGCGGATTGCTCACCAGCGTGGAGATCGCGGCGATCAGCAGGTTGCCGCGCAGCAGCAGCGAGGCGATCGCCGCCGCAGGGATCTGCGCGATCGGGATCATCAGGCCGAAGAACACGCCCATCGCCACGCCGCGTGCCACCGAGCGCCGGTTCACATGCCACAGCAGCGGATCGTGCAGGCGCGGTCCGAGCCAGCGCAGCATGCGGCTTTGCGTGATGGCTTCGCGAGTGGGCAGGAAGCGTTCGAACATGGTCCGGTCCGGAAGGAAGACGGCATCTTACGCATTGCATGGCAAAGCACAAGCGAGCCCGTCACGGCCTTCTAGGACCGTGCGCGAGCCTGCCGTCCGGGAGGTTCTTCAGCCGGTTTCGACCGCGCTCGCGGCAAGGAATTCAATGGGGCGTGAGGGGTGAGGCGCGAGGCGTGAGGAGCCAGGTGCGCCTGACGCCTGACGCCTTACTCTTCACCCCTCACGCCAGCTCGCTCGGGATCACCGCGCGCAGCACCGTCTGCGTCTCGCCCTCGCGCACGCGGTTGGTGAACCACCACAGCGCGCCCTTCTTGATCGTCCAGTCGGCCTCGCTGCCCGACAGCAGCAGCGCGCACAGGCGGCCGAGGGCGGGCTGGTGGCCGACCACGAGGGCGGCGCCGTTGCCCTCGGGCCAGCCGGTGGCGGCGAGGATGTCGGCGACGTTGCCCTCCGGCCCCAGGCTGCTGACGATCTCGAACTCGTCGGTGAAGGCGGTCGCGGTCTGGCGGGTGCGCAGCGTGGGGCTGACCAGCACCTTCAGGTTCTTGGGACGGTTGTCTTCCAGCCAGCGCGCCATGCGACGCGCCTGCTTGAGACCGCGGGGGGTGAGTTCGCGCGTGTGGTCGGGGCTGCCGTCCACCGCTTCCGCATGACGCCAGAGCAGCAGGTCCATGTCGTTCGTCCGGGGTTCGAGGGCGCGCATCATCGGATGCGGCGGTTACAGCACGATGACGGCGGCCTGCCGCGCGGCCGGTGGGGCGGCCCGCCTCACCACGGCTTGTCGCCCCACAGCAGCGGCTCGCTTTCGCGCAGCACGCGCCGGCGCAGGCGCGCGTAGCGCGGCGCATGCCAGCCCAGCACGAAGGCCGCCGCAGGCGCGACCTCCGGCTGCGTGCGCGACCACTCGGCGAGGCGCTGCAGGGCGCTGTCGACGTCCTGCAGGAAGCCGAGCGTGGTCTGCGCGCGCACCAGACCGTCAAGGTAGCGCGCGATGCCCTTGGCGCCGAACAGCGGCGCGAAGAACTCGACGCCGTAGCGCAGCAGCTTGAAGTCGATGCGCAGCGCGTGCAGGCGGGTGGGCTCCAGGCTGGCCGCGGCCTGGGCGCCACGGCGCGCGCGCTTGCGCAGCCGGTCCAGGCGCAGGCGGGCGAAGCTGCGCAGGTCGGCGGCCTCGGCGAGGCTGTCTGCGCGCAGGCGGTGCAGTGCGGCGGTGAACTCCAGCAGCAGCCGGCCCTGGGTGGCGAGGTCGAGGCTGACGCCGGCGTGATGCCGGGCGGCGGCACGCGCTGCACGCACGGTCTCGAGCAGGGCCGCCATCGAGGCCGCGTCGGCCAGGCCCTCGGGCGTCACCGGCTCGAGCAGCTCGGCGTGGAAGACGTCGAGGTCGCGCGCATCGCCGAAGCGGTTCGCGTTGTCGCGCAGGCGCGCGTTCCAGGTGCCGGCGAAGGTCTCCGGCAGCGCAGGGGCGAAGATCTTCAGCAGCGCGCGCAGGCGGCGGTGGGCGACGCGCAGCTGGTGGATGTTGTCGGGATCGATCGCGTCGGGGTCGCCTTGCGCGAGCGCGGTCGCGGCGTTGCCCTGCCACTGGCGCACGCAGGACAGCGCCAGGGTGCGAAAGGCCTCCACCACGTTGTGGCCGGGCTCGAGCGTGGACGCCTCGGCGCGCAGCGCGCCGGCCGGGGTGTCGAGGAAAAGGCGGTAGCCGCGCTCGGCCTTGGAGAGGTCGGCGGGCATCAGCGGCAGGTCCTGCGCGAGCGCGCAGGCAAGGTCGAGCAGGTCCTGCGCGCGCCCGCTCTCGAGCTCCAGCTCGAGCTCGCAGATCTCGGCCTCGCGCTCGACGCCCTCCGGGGTGCGCACGTGCACCGCGCCGGTGTCGATCATCAGCAGGATGGACACGCCCTCCTGCGGCACGAGGCGCCGCGTCTCGCGGCGGAAGCGGGTGGTGAACACCGGCACCAGCTCGTCGCGGTGGCGTTCGAGCAGGCGCGCGGTGGCGGGGTCGTCGACCGGGGAGAAATCGAAGTCGCCGGTCCACGCGGTTTCCCACTCCGGGCGCTGCGACAGCCCGCCGCTCGACACCGCCGCGCATTTCACCGTCTGCAGCATCTGGCGGCCCTGGCGGCGGGTGCGCACCGCCACCTTGCGCGCCTTGAGCTGCAGCTTCGGGGTGTCGAAGTAGGTGTTGTCGAGGGTGAGGGCGTTGCCGCATTTCTCCGCCGCGGCTACCAGCGGGTGGCGGCGCAGCGCGGGGAGCGCGCGCTTGGGCAGCGCGAGCTTGAGTTCGATCTCGTGGCTCATGGATGTCGCCCGCGGGCGGGCGCTGGAAGACAGGGCGCCTGAATTCTAGACGCCGGCCCGCGGGGCGTCATGCACGCTTTTGCGACGTGAAATATTTCACCGCGCCTACGATGTCCGCACCGCCCGGCTCGCGCCCGCCGCCGCTCCTGCAGGGTGCCAGCGGTTTCCGTAGGAGCGCCGGCAGGCGCGAACACAGCCTCGCCATCACACGACCACGCCGACGGCGGGCGCTGCACCGCCCTCTTCGCAGCTGCCGCAGCTCCTACAGGAGGGCCGGGACGCGCGGCGGTTGATGTAGGAGCGCCGGCAGGCGCGAAAGCGGCGGTGGAGAAGCGTACGCGCGTCGATTGTCGGACCGCCCTGTTCGCAGCTGCCGCAGCGCCTACAGAGACGGTCGCCGCATCCGCCGCCCGTGCCTTAGGGGCGCGCGATGGTTCATGTAGGAGCGCCGGCAGGCGCGAAAGCGGCGGTGGAGTCCTGCACGCGCGTCGCTTGCCGGGTCGCCGGGTTCGCAGCTGCCGCAGCTCCTACAGAGACCGTCGCCGCATCCGGCGCCCGTGCCTTGGGGCCGCGCGATGGTTCATGTAGGAGTGCCGGCAGGCGCGAAGGCGGCGTCTGCTCATGCGCCGCCGGCTATCGCTGCCGCGCCGCCTATTCCCCAAATACGGCCCGCCACAGCGCGCGCACCGGCTCGCGCGCTGCGGCGGCCTCGGCGGGGTCTACGCGCGAGGGCCGCTCGTTGAGACGCTGACGGTGCTGCAGGCGGCGCAGCTCGCGGTAGCTGTCGGCGCAGGCGGCGGCCAGCTCGGCGGGGATCAGGCCGAGCTTGCCGGCGATGCGCAGCAGCGCGATGTTGCCGAGGTTGCCGGTGAGGCGCGGGTGGTCGTGGCTGTGGCCGAGCACGAGGTACTGGATCAGGAACTCGACGTCGATCAGTCCGCCCGTGTCGTGCTTGAGGTCGAACACCTCCTCGCTCTTGCTGCCGTGCGCGTCGCGCATCTTGTGCCGCATCGCCAGCACCTCGGCGCGCAGGCTGTCCAGATCGCGCCGCATGCACAGCACCTCGCTGCGGATGCGCTCGAAGGCCTCGCCGATCGCGCGGTCGCCGGCCGAGAAGCGCGCCCGGGTGAGCGCCTGGTGCTCCCACACCCAGGCCGACTCGCGCTGGTAGCTGCGGAAGGACTCGAGCGAGCTCACCAGCAGGCCGGATTCCCCGTTCGGGCGCAGGCGCAGGTCGGTCTCGAAGAGCTGGCCGGCGGCGGTCTGGCTCGACAGCCAGGTGCTGACGCGCTGCGCGAGTCGCGTATAGACCTCGGGCGCCTCCAGGGCCTCGTCGTCGTAGAGGAAGACGATGTCGAGGTCGGAGGCGTAGCCGAGCTCCTTGCCGCCGAGCTTGCCGTAGCTGATCACCGCGAACCTCGGCTCCTCGCAGTGGCGGATCTTGATGCGGCGCCAGCACAGCGGCAGGGTGAGGTCGAGCACGAGGTCGGCGAGCTCGGAGAGGTGGTCGGCGAGCTTCTCCACCGTGAGCAGTCCGGCGAGATCCTGGGTGAGCAGGCGGAAGACCTGGGCGTGATGGCGCTCGCGCATCATGTCCATCTGGCGCTCCATGTCGGGTTCGAGCGCCTCCAGCTCCTCGCTGAGGCTGACGCGGAAGGTCTTCCAGTCGGGGGCGTTGTCGAGGCTGCGCGCGTCGAGCATCTCGTCGAGCAGGATCGGGTGGCGGGTGAGGAATTGCGCCCCCCAGCGCGAGGCGCTCATCAGGTCGGCCACGCGGCGCAGCGCCTGCGGGTACTGCTGCAGCAGCGCGAGATAGGCGCCGCGGCGGCCGATCGCATCGACGAGGTCGAGCATGCGCGCGAGCGTTTCGTCCGCGCCCGGCGTGCCGGCGGCGGCCTCGAGCACGCGCGGCATGAGGGCGTCGAAGCGGCTCTTGATGTTGTTGGGGAGCTGGCGGTAGCGCGGGCTGGCGTGCATCGCGGCGAGGCGCTCGGCGGCGGCGCGCGGGTGGCGGTAGCCGAGCTCGCCGAGCGCGTTGGTGGCGGCCTCGGTGTCGCGCGCGTTGGCCCAGGTGGCGTCGAGGCTGTGGTCCTCCTCGGAGGGGTCGCCGAACACGCTGTCGAAGTGCCGGCTCACCACCTCGCGGTGGGCGTCGAGCACGGCGAGCAGCGCCGCGTAGTCGGCGAAGCCCATGGCCTCGGCGATCAACGCGCGGTCCGCGTCCTTCTCCGGCAGGTCGTGGGTCTGGGCGTCGTCGAGGTATTGCAGGCGGTGCTCGAGCCGGCGCAGGAAGACGTAGGCGTCCGACAGCTCCGTCACCGCCTCCTCGGACAGGATGCCGCGCTCGGGCAGCAGCGCGAGCACCTTGAGCGTGGGCCGCACCTGCAATGCGGTGTCGCGCCCGCCGCGGATGAGCTGGAAGACCTGGGCGATGAACTCGATCTCGCGGATGCCGCCGGGGCCGAGCTTGACGTTGTTGGCGCGCTCGCGGCGGGCGACCTCGCGGCGGATCTGCGCGTGCAACTCGCGCATCGCGTTGATCGCGCCGAAGTCGAGGTACTTGCGGAACACGAAGGGGCGCGCGAGCTGCTCGAGCTCCGGCCAGCGCTCGCCCAGCATCACCCGCGCCTTGATCCAGGCGTAGCGCTCCCACTCGCGGCCCTGGGTGACGAAGTAGTTCTCCAGCATGTCGAAGCAGCACACCAGCGGGCCGGAGTCGCCGTTGGGGCGCAGGCGCATGTCCACACGGAAGACCTGGCCGTGCTCGGTGATTTCGGCGAGTGCCTGGATCAGCTGCTTGCCGAGCCTCTCGAAGAACTCGTAGTTGCTGATCGACTTGCGCCCGCCGGTGTCGCCGTCCTCGGGGTAGATGAAGATCAGGTCGATGTCGGAGGACACGTTGAGCTCGCGCCCGCCGAGCTTGCCCATGCCGACCACGAGGAGCTCCTGCTCCCAGCCGGTAGGCGAGAGCGGCTGGCCGTAGCGCTCGACGAGCGCGCCACGCAGCACGTCGTGGGCGTGGCGCAGCGCCACCTCGGCGAGCACGGTCATGGTCTCGGTGATCTCGGCGAGCGGGGCGGCGAGCGCGAGGTCGCGCACGATCAGGTGGCACAGCGTCCAGATGCGCAACTGGCGCAGCGCCGGGCGCAGCGCGCCGTCGCCGCCGCCGTGGAGGACCTCGCGCGCGGCCACGAAGCGCTGCAGGTCGGCCTCGGCGAGCGGGCGCTCGATGCTGGCGGCAAGCGCCTCGGCCAGCCAGGGCTGGCTGTCGAGCATGCGCGACAGGTAGCGCGACAGGCGGCGCGCCTGCGCCACCGCGGGCGGAAGGGCGGGGGCGGGAACGCTGTTCGGGGCGGACATGAAGGACTCCAATGCGGCGCGAGAGCGCGGTCGAGACTTGGTAGAATGCGCGCGCTCCGGCGATCCGGCGGGAGCGGACGCAATTCCGGCATTCTAGCTGCCCGCGTGCTGCGCCGGCAGCGCCGCAACCGCGCTTGCGCGCAACGTCTTGCGAGCACCCGACTGAGCTCCTCCACCCCGCCCGCACCTGTCGAAGCCATCTTCCCGCCCGCCGTGCGCGCGGGCTGGCGGACTGCCGCCGGCCGCCTGTTCGACATGCTGCTGCTCGTCTGGTGCGTGCTCGCCGCCGGCGTGCTGGTGCTGCGCCATGTCGTGCTGCCGGCGGTGGGTGACTTCCGCGCACCGATCGCCGGACTGCTCGGCGAGCGCCTCGGCGTGGCGGTGGCGATCGAGCGCATCGAGGGGGGCTGGGCGGGCTGGCGGCCACGCCTGCGCCTGACCGGCGTGAGCCTGGCCGATGTGCACGGCCGCAAGACGCTGACCCTGCCCGAGGTCGACGCCACCCTCGCGTGGTCGTCGCTGGCGATGCTGGAGCCGCACTTTCACCGCCTCGAGATCCGCGCGCCCGACCTGCTGGTGCGGCGCGATGCGGCGGGAGGGCTGCACGTCGCGGGCATCGAACTTGCGCCGGGTGACGCGCCAGGCGACGGCGGCCTCGGCTGGCTGCTCGCGCAACGCCAGATCCGCATCCACGGCGCACGCCTGGCCTGGGCGGACGAGGCGCGCGGCGCGGTGCCGCTCGAGCTCGAGGAGGTGGAGTTCCGCCTCGACCGGCGTGCACGCCCGGCGCGCTTCGCGCTCGAGGCGCGGCTGCCACCCGGCCTTGGCGAGCGCGTGAGCGTGCGCGGCGAGCTACGTCGCATCGACCCGCTGCAGCCGCAACGCTTCGCCGGCCGGCTCTACCTCGAGATCGGGCGAGCGCCGCTCGGCAACTGGCGGCCCTGGGTGGATCTGCCCTTCGGCCTGGAAGGCGAAGGCACGCTGCGAGCCTGGGTGGACGCCGACGGCCGCGACGGCCACGCGCTGAGCGCGGACCTCGCGCTCGACGGTGCACGTGCGCGGTTTGGCGAGGCGCTGCCGGCGCTCGAGCTGGCCCGGCTGGACGGCCGCATCGAGCTCGTCCGCAAGGAGCACGAACTGCGTTTCGCCGGCCGCGGCCTCGCGCTCGCCACCGCGCAGGGCGTCGAGCTCGCCCCCACCGATGTCGAAGTGGTGCTGGAGCAGGGCGAGGGGAGGGATCGCGGGCGCGCCGAGCGGACGGACGAAGGCGGGCCGGAGCTTACCGGCGGACGCCTCGTCGCCGACCGGCTCGAGCTCGCGACCGTCGCCGCGCTCGCCGCCCACCTGCCGCTCGATGCCGCATTGCGCACCCGCCTGGCGGCGCTCGCGCCGCACGGCCGTGTCGAGGACCTGCGCCTGACCTGGCAGGGCGAACCCACCGCGCCCGCGCGCTGGACGCTGGCGGCACGTTTCGACGAGCTCGGGCTGGCGGCGGGCGAGGGCCTGCCCGGCCTCGCCGGGCTCTCCGGCAGCGTGGACGGCGACCAGGACAGCGGACGCTTCCGGATCGACGGCGAGGCCCTGCGGCTCGACCTGCCGGAGGTGTTCGATCCGGGCCCGCTGAGCTTCGCGCGCCTGAGCGCGCGCGGCGGCTGGCAGCGACAGGAGGAGCGCCTGGCGATCGTGCTCGACGAGGCCGCGTTCGAGAACGCCGACGCCGCCGGCACCGCCGCGGGCCGCTACTGGCCGGCGGCCACCGGGGCCGGCGAGATCGACCTGCAGGCCCGCCTCGCCCGCGCCGACGCGACCGCGGTGTGGCGTTACCTCCCCAGGGTGGTCAACGAGGACACGCGGAACTGGCTGCGCAGCGGGATCCGCGCGGCGAAGGTGCCCGACGCACGCCTGGAACTGAAGGGCGCGCTCGACGACTTCCCTTTCCGCGACGGCAAGGGGCGCTTCCTGGTCAGCGTGCAGGTTGCCGACGCCACGCTCGACTACGCCCCCGGCTGGCCGGGAATCGAGGGCATCGACGGCGAGGTGCGCTTCGAGGGGCCGGGCCTGCGCATCGTCGCGCCACGCGGGCGGATCTTCGGAGTGGAGCTGGTCGATGTGCTGGCGGAGGTGCCCGACCTCGACCAGCGCCCGAGCGAGATCATGACCATCACCGGCCGTGCGCGCGGCCCGACCGCCGAGTTCCTGCGCTTCGTGTCGGCGAGCCCGGTGTCACGCCGCATCGACGGCTTCACCGATGGCATGGTGGCCGAGGGCCGCGGCGAGCTCGAACTGGAGCTGGTGATGCCCTTGCGCAGCACGATCGACTCCCGGGTGCAGGGCGAGTACCGCTTCACCGACAATCGACTCACGTTGCTCGAGGCCCTGCCGCCGCTGGAGGCCGCGCGCGGGCGGCTGCGCTTCACCGCCGACACGCTGAGCATCTCCGAGGCGCAGGCGCGTCTGTTCGGCAATCCGCTGCGCCTCTCCGCGCAGACCGGCGAAGACGGCGCGGTGCGCTTCCGCGCTGCGGGACGTGCGGACGCGGCGGCGCTGGCGGCAGCCTGGGACCTGCCGCTGCTCGACGAGCTTGCCGGCACCGCCGAGTGGTCTGCCGACATTCGTGTCGGCCGGCGCGGCACCCGGGTCGAGGTCGCCTCCGACCTGGCCGGTTTCGCCTGCAGCCTGCCGCAGCCCTTCGGCAAGTCGGCCGGGGAGCGCTGGCCAGCGCAACTGGTGATCGAGCGTGCATCCGGGGGCAGCGGTGCGAGCATCGGGCTGACGGTAGGCGACCGCCTGCGTGCGGAACTGGTCCAGCCCGACGGCACAGGGCTGCATGGTGGCGTCGCGCTCGGACGAGCGAGCGCGGACGCACCGCCCGCTTCCGCGACGGGCGTGCGGGTCGCTGCGGTGCTCGACCGTCTCGACCTCGATGATTGGCGCGCAGTGCTGGAGCGTGTCGCGCCGGCGGTCGACAGCGGCGCGGGCGGTGGCGTGGCGACCGGCGGGTCGCTCGCCGCGGTGGCGGAGTTCGCGCTCGCCGCCGACGAACTGGGCGTGTTCGGCCAGACCTTCAAGGCGGTCGACCTGCGCGCCCGTGCCGATCCGGGCGGGTGGAAGGCGCGCCTGGAGAGCGATCGCGCCGACGGTGAGTTCGACTGGCGCGCGGCGGGCAAGGGCACGCTCGCCGCGCGCTTCCGCCATCTGCGTCTGGTGCGCGAGGCCGGCAACGGGCAGGCCTTGGGCGACGGCGAGCCTGCGGCCGAGGAGGCGCCGCCGGAGGATCCGCCGCAGCGCCTGCCCGCGCTCGACGTGGTGGCCGAGCGCTTCGAGATCAACGAGCTCGATCTCGGCCGCCTCGAGGTGTTCGCGCGCAACCGCGGCAGCCTCTGGCAGCTCGATCGCTTCGCGCTCGAAAATGCGGATGGACGGCTCGCTGGCAGGGGGCAGTGGCGCGCAGGCATCCGCCAGCGCACGGAGCTCGACTTCAGCCTGGAGACCGCAGCGATGGGTGCGCTGATCCATCGCCTCGGCTACCCTGACGTGGTGCGCGGCGGGGCCGCGAGCCTCGCCGGCCAGCTCGCCTGGCGCGGGGCGCCGACCAGGATCGACTACCCCAGCCTGTCGGGCAGGCTGCGCCTGGAGACCGGCGCCGGCCAGTTCAACAAGCTCGAGCCCGGCGTCGGTCGCCTGCTCGGTATCCTCAGCCTGCAGTCGCTGCCGCGCCGGATCACGCTCGACTTCCGCGACGTGTTCTCCGAAGGATTCGCCTTCGACCGCATTTCCGGTAGCATCGACCTCGCCCGCGGCGTGCTGCGCAGTGAGGACCTGGAGATCCGCGGGCCGGCGGCGCGCATCGCCATGAGCGGCAGTGCCGACGTCGTCTCCGAGACCCAGGACCTGCGCGTGCTGGTGCAGCCGACGCTGGCGGAGTCGGTGGCGATCGGCGCCGCGGCGGGCCTGGTGAATCCGGTCGCCGGTGTGGTGACCTATCTTGCGCAGAAGCTGCTCAGCGACCCGATCGAGAAGCTCTTCGCCTTCGAGTACGCGGTGACCGGCGCGTGGTCCGACCCCCAGGTCGCCAAGCGCGGCGCGGCCGCCGCAGCGGAGTCGCGCTGACCGCGGGGCGTGCGCCCGCGCCGCGCCCCGTCCTTGCCCAACCCCCGCGGGGGCCTCGCCGTCCGTGGCGGCACCCGCCCCAAGCTCGCAGACATGACCGAAACCTCCCTCCCTGCCCCGGTGCGCATCGCCGCCATCCAGACCGTCTCCGGCCCCGAGGTCGCCGCCAACCTGGAGATCGCCGCCCGCCTGATCGCCGAGGCCGCGGCGGCCGGCGCCCGCCTGGTCGCGTTGCCCGAATACTTTCCGCTGATCAGCAAGGACGAGGCCGCCAAGGTACGCATCCGCGAGCCCGAGGGCGCCGGGCCGCTGCAGGAGTTCCTCGCCGCCGAGGCGCGCCGCCACGGCGTGTGGCTGATCGGCGGCACCGTCCCGCTGGTCGCCGAGGCCGACGACAAGGTGCGCAACAGCACGCTCGTGTACGACGACCAGGGCCGCCGCGTGGCGCGCTACGACAAGATCCACCTGTTCGGCTTCCAGCGCGGCGAGGAGCGCTACGACGAGGCGGCCACCATCGAGCCGGGCAGCACCGTCGCCTGCTTCGACTCGCCGGCCGGACGCACCGGCCTGTCGGTGTGCTACGACCTGCGCTTCCCCGAGCTCTTCCGCGCCATGGGCGAGGTCGACCTGATCGTGCTGCCGGCGGCCTTCACCTGGACCACCGGGCGCGCGCACTGGGAGGTGCTGCTGCGCGCGCGCGCGATCGAGAACCAGTGCTACCTGATGGCGCCTGCCCAGGGTGGGCGCCACGAGAGCGGGCGGGTGACCTGGGGGCACACGATGATCATCGACCCCTGGGGCGAGATCCTCGCCTGCTGCGACGAAGGCCCCGGCGTGGTGGTTGCGGACGTGGATCCCGCGCGTCTCGCGGCGGTACGCGAGAGCCTGCCCGCGCTGCGCCACCGCTGCCTGGCCTGAACGCCGGCGCTGCGACGGACCCGACGCGGTGCGTGCCCGGGGTCTGGTCGCGTCGTCGTATCCTCTCGCCCCGCACCGATCGTTTTCGCCCGATGGCGGTCGAACCGTCATCTCCCGCCAAGGATTTACCGATGAGCAAGAGCCAGAACCCCCTCAAGGTCGCCGACCGTTACCTCCTGTCGCCCTACGGCCTGGGCGAGGCGGAGCTCGAGAAGACCTTCCGCAAGCTGATGCGGCACGACATCGACTTTGCCGACCTCTACTTCCAGTACCAGCGCTCCGAGGCCTGGAGCCTGGAGGAGGGCATCGTCAAGTCTGGCAGCTTCGACATCGAGCAGGGCGTGGGCGTGCGCGCGATCAGCGGCGAGAAGACCGCCTTCGCCTACTCCGACGACATCTCGCTCGACGCCCTGGTCGGTGCTGCCACGGCTACCCGCGCGATCGCCGCGGCCGGTGAGCGCCGCCGCATCGGCATCGTCCCGCACAAGCTCAAGACCCGCCTGTACCGCGCCGACGACCCCCTCGATTCGCTCGACGACACCGCCAAGGTGAAGCTGCTCGAGCGCCTGGAGAGCTTCGCGCGCGCCGAGGATCCGCGTGTCACCCAGGTGATGGCGCACATCGCCGGCTCCTGGGAGGTGGTGATGGTGGTGCGCAGCGACGGCCACCAGGCCGCCGACGTGCGCCCGCTGGTGCGCGTGTCGATCACCGTGATCATGGAGGAGGACGGCCGTCGCGAGCAGGGCAGCGCCGGCGGCGGCGGGCGCTACGACTACGGCTGGTTCTGCGACGACCGCCTGCACGACTACGCCCGCCAGGCGGTGCATCAGGCGCGCGTGAACCTCGGTGCCGACCCCGCGCCGGCGGGCACCATGCCGGTCGTGCTCGGCCCGGGCTGGCCGGGCATCCTGCTGCACGAGGCGATCGGCCATGGCCTCGAGGGCGACTTCAACCGCAAGGGCAGCTCGGCCTTCTCGGGGCGCATCGGGCAGCAGGTGGCGGCCAGGGGCGTCACCGTGGTCGATGACGGCACGCTGCCGGATCGCCGCGGCTCGCTGTCCATCGATGACGAGGGCAACCCGACCGAGCGCACCGTGCTGATCGAGGATGGCATCCTCACCGGCTACATGCAGGACATGATGAACGCGCGCCTGATGGGCATGCCGGTCACCGGCAACGGCCGCCGCGAATCCTTCGCCCACCTGCCGCTGCCGCGCATGACCAACACCTACATGCTCGACGGCGACAAGGACCCGGAGGAGATCATCAAGTCGGTCAGGAAGGGCTTGTACGCGGTGAACTTCGGTGGCGGGCAGGTGGACATCACCTCGGGCAAGTTCGTGTTCTCGACCGCCGAGGCCTACCTGATCGAGAACGGCAAGGTGACCCGCCCGGTGAAGGGGGCGACCCTGATCGGCAACGGCCCCGACGCGCTCACCAAGATCCGCATGATCGGCAACGACATGCGCCTGGATCCGGGCGTGGGGACCTGTGGCAAGGACGGCCAGAGCGTGCCGGTGGGCGTCGGCCAGCCGACGCTGCGCATCGATGGCCTGACCGTAGGCGGGACGGCCTGAGGCAGGGCATCTCGACGGCAGCCTTCGCGCCTGCCGGCGCTCCTACACGAACCGCCGCGGCTGCCGCCACCGTGTAGGAGCGGCGGCAGCCGCGAACCGGGCGGCGGGACGATTTGAGGCGGGGGCGCATCTCGACGGCAGTCTTCTGCCGCCGCGAACCGGGCGGCTGCACCAATGTAGGAGCGCCGGCAGGCGCGAACAGGGTCGCTTTCGCCCCGTGCCGGAGCGGCAGAAGCCGCGAACCCGATATCCGGGCTGCGGCCTCGATTTCATTGAACGGGTGATCGCGCAGATCAGGTCTGCGCGGGCTTGTCCTTGCGCTCGTCCGGGGTGGCGGTGGCGGGCTTGTCGCCGCTGCAGGCGGCGACGGTGTCGAACTGCGCGGTGTCGAGCAGGCGGGCGGCCTGCGCCGGGGTGGCGATCGAGAAGGCGATCGCGGTGGTGGTCAGCATGGCGGCGATGGTCTGGCGTTTGATCATGTCCGGCTCCTTCGAGGTTCTTGTTCATTGTTCGACATCGGGCCGGTCGCCGCGGAAGAGCTCGGGCGCCAGGCCGTGTCGCTGCAGCAGGCGGTAGAACTCGGTACGGTTGCGCTCCGCCAGCCGTGCAGCGTCCGAAACATTACCCGCAGTCAGTTTCAGCAGCTGTATCAGATAGTTTCGCTCGAAGCGGCGCTTCGCCTCGGCGTAGCCCAGCGCTTCGGCCGGCTGCACGCGCAGGGCGCGCTCGACCAGGGCGCGCGGGATCAGCGCCGTGGTGGCGAGCGCGCACACCTGCTCGACCACGTTGTGGAGCTGGCGCACGTTGCCCGGCCAGGGGGCGGTGGCGAGCGTCTCCAGCGCATCCGGCGCGAAGCCGGTGAGGCGCTTGGCGTACTTGTCCGCCAGGCGGCGCAGGAAGTGTTCGGCGAGCAGCGGGACGTCCTCGCGGCGCTCCGCGAGGGCGGGCAGTTGCAGGCTCACCACGTCGATGCGGTAGTAGAGGTCCTCGCGGAACTGCCCCGCGGCCAGCGCTGCGTCGAGGTCGCGATGGGTGGCGGAGACGGTGCGCAGGTCGACCGCCTGCGCGCGCGTGGCGCCCACGGGACGCACGGCGCGCTCCTGAAGTACGCGCAGCAGCTTTACCTGCAGCGCGGGCGGCATGTCGCCGATCTCGTCGAGGAAGAGCGTGCCGCCGTGGGCAGCCTGCACCAGCCCCTGATGGGCGCTGGTGGCGCCGGTGAAGGCGCCGCGCACATGGCCGAAGAGCTCGGATTCGAGCAGCGGCTCGGGGATCGCGCCGCAGTTGATCGCGACGAAGGGCGCAGCGGCGCGCGGGCTGGCGAGGTGGATCGCGCGCGCGAGCAGTTCCTTGCCGGTGCCGCTGTCGCCACGGATCAGCACGCTGGCGTCGGAGACGGCGACCAGCCGGGCCTCGTCGAGGAGCGCCTGCATGCGGCTGCTGCGGCTGATGATTGCTGAACGCCAGGCGGTGTCGCCGGCGGGGGGGGCGACGCCGGCTTGCGCGTGCACGCCGGCGCGGGCGCGGGCGTGGGACGGGCCGGCGAGCTGCAATGCCTGGCGGATGCCCCGCAGCAGGGCCTGGCTGTCGAAGGGCTTGGTGAGATAGCCGGCGACGCCGAGCGCGGTGGCCTCGACCGCGTCGGGGATGCTGCCGTGCGCGGTGAGCAGGATGACCGGCAGCGCCGGATGCTGGCGGCGGATGTCCTCGAAGAGCGCGAGGCCGTCGCCGTCGGGCAGACGGACGTCGCTCAGCACGAGGTCGAAGCGCTCCACGCCGAGGTGGCTGCGCGCGGTCGCGACACCGTCGGCGGTCGTGACGTGGTAGCCGCTGGCCTGCAGGCGCATCGACAACAGACGTAGCAGGTCGACGTCGTCGTCGACTACCAGCAGGCGTGCAGGCGCAGCGCCTGCGGTCGCGAAGGCGGCCGGCGCGCTCATTCGGGCAGCCCGGCAGGGGGCCGCACCGGGGGCGTGGGCGGACTCAGGCCGCGTTCGATGTCGGCGATGGCCTCCAGCTTGCGCTGCAGCTCGGCGTTCTGTCGGCGCAATGCCTCGAGCTCCTGATCGCGCGCGGCGCTGGAGTGCGCGCGCTCGTCGAGCTGGCGGCGCAGGCGCTCGGCGAGCAAGGTGAGCTGCTGCCGTTCGCGGATCTGCTCGAGCAGGGCGCGCGCGTAGGGGTGCAGCACGCGCGCCTCGGTGCGATCGTCGGCGAGCAGGCTGTCGAGCGCGCGCCGCGCCGTGGCGAGCCGGTCCTGGCCGGGCTGTGCGGCCTGCACCGCGGTGTGGAGGCGCTGCTGTGCGGCCTCGTGGGCGAGGGCTTCGGCGCTTGCAGCCCTGGCCGTGTCCTCGCCGGCGTCCCAGGCGGGCACGCCGGCGCAGCCCGCGAGCAGGGCGAGCGTGGCGGGGAGCAGTGCGCGGAGGGCGTTGCGGGGCGCCGTGCCGGCGAGGTGGAGCTCGGGGTCAGGCATGGGGCAGCTCCACGCGGAAATGTGCGCCGCGGTCGCTCGGCAGCGCACGCACGCTGCCACGATGGGCGCAGATGAACTCGCGCACGATCGCCAGTCCGATGCCGCTGCCGCCGCCCGTTTTTGCGGGAGGACTGCGGCGGCCGCGGAAGAAGGGCTCGAAGATGCGCTCGAGCTCGTCGGGTTCGATCCCGGGGCCCTCGTCGCCGCAGTCGATCACGACGTTCTCGGCGGCGAGGCCGAGCTCGATGCGGACGCGGCCGCCGGCGGGGCTGTAGGCGATCGCGTTGGCGAGCAGGTTGGAGAACACGGTACGTAGCTTGTCGCCGTCGGCGCGCACGATGGGGGCCTCGCCCGCGAGCCTGATCGTGACGCCGCGTGCGCGTGCCGGCAGGCGCTGCTCCTCGACGACTTCGCGCAGCAGGGGGAGGAGGGCGGTCGGCTGCAGATGCAGGGAGCGCGCGTCGAACTGGCTGGCGTTGAGCCGCAGCAGCTGCTCGATGCGCTCCTGCAGCGTGCGCGCACTGTGCGCGAGGATGCCGGTGACTTCGCGCTGGCCGGGGGCGAGCGTGCCGAGCACGCCGTCGTCGAGCAGGGCGACGCCCTCGCGCAGCGAGGCGAGCGGGGTCTTGAGTTCGTGCGACACGTGGCGCAGCACGCGCTTGCGGTCGGACTCGAGCTCGGTCAGGCGCAGGCGCAGCCAGTCGAGACGCGCGCCCAGCCTGCGCAGGTCGGCGGGGCCGCCGATGTCGATCGGGCGGGCGAGGCGATTCTCGCCGAGCTCGCCGATGGCGTGCTCGATGCGGCCGAGCGGGCGCAGCAGCCACCAGCCGGCAAGCCCGGCGAGCGTGCCTGCGAGCACCAGGGCGGCGAGGATCTGCAGGGTGACGGCGCGGCGTTCGCCTTCGAGCGTGCCCATCAGGGCACGGTCACGATCGCCGAGGTGCTGGTTCAGCGCCTCGGCGAGCCGGCCGGCGCGCACGCCGAGGCTGCGGAGCTCGTCTTCCGCTGCAGGGGGGGCGATGCGCCCGGTCGTCGTGGCGGACTGCGGGTCTTCGCGCGCGTCTTCCTCCGCGCGGTCTGCGGGCTGGGGGGCGGCCAGGCTCGCCAGCCACGCCGCGACGTGGTCGGCGCTAACGCGCCACGCCGCGACCTCGCGGGCGAGCGCGGGACTGGCCGACTCCAGCAGCGCCAGCGCAGGCCGTGCCTCGGCGAGGGCGGCGTCGAAGCGTCGGGCGAGGGTCGGCTCGCCCAGCACCTCGTACTGGCGCGCGCTGCGCTCGAGTTCCACGCTGCGCTCGCCGAGCGCGCGCGCCGCGTCGCTCAGGGCGAGTGCGCGCTGCTTGTCGTCCTGGATCGCGTGCACGACCGCTTCCATGCCACGCCAGCCGCCCGCGACGGCGGCGGCCAGGCTGGCGGCGATCAGCAGGAAGCTCGCGAGCAGGGTGGCGCGGAAGGACAGGTGACGCATGCGGGGATCGGCTTGTGCAGCGCAGCGTTGCGCGGCGATGGGGACGACGAGTCTAGGTCAGCGGGTGCGGCCGCGCAGCCGCGGAAATGCAAGACGAAGTAAGCGACGGACATCGGCGTCGTCGCCGGACGACAGTACGAAAGCCTTTTGAATCAGTTGCTTGCGCGTGCCGGCCGGGCTGGGTGTCGGGTGCAGGCGACAGCTCGGCCCTGTCCGCGTCGGGCCGTGCGCGCACGCTTTGTCGCAAGTGCCTGCCCGGAAAGGGAAAGACGCTGCTGGCATGGGGATTGCTGATGAGCAGTCGGAGCGCAGCGCCGTAGCTGCGCCGGACTCCAGGAGAGAACATGTTCAACAAGCCCAATCTGTTCCACGGCGGCGAGTCGTCCGCACAGCGCAACGGCCAGCGCCCGGCAGGCACGAACGTCGCCGCCGCGTCCGCCGCGCAGCCTGCCGAGGCCGCTGGCCCGTCCGCAGCGCGCGAGCCGCAGGCGGTCGGGCGCGAGGAGGCGCCGGTGGTCGCGGGCGAGAGTCGGCTGATCGTGGGCCCCGAGGTGAAGCTCAAGGGGGCCGAGATCCTCGACTGCGACACCCTGGTCGTGGAGGGTCGGGTCGAGGCGACGATGGACAGCCGCGTGTTGCGCATCGCGGAGAAGGGCGCCTTCAAGGGCACGGTCGGCATCGACATCGCCGAGATCCACGGCCACTTCGAGGGCGAGCTCACCGCCCGCAAGCAGCTGCTGATCCACGCCGGCGGGCGGGTGAGCGGGAAGATCCGCTACGGCAAGATCCTCATCGAGGAAGGCGGTGAGCTTTCCGGTGACGTGCAGTCGCTGAGCGCAGCAGGCAAGGAACTGCGCGCGGTCGATGACAAGCCGCGGGCGCTCGCCGCGGTGGCGGGCTGAGTCGGTGCGCAGGAGGCATGTTCGGCCTTGGGAGCGGGCTTGCCCGCGCATGGCGCGACCGCAGCGGTGCTGCGTGCGCGGGGATGCGCCGCCGCGGCCCGCGGCGCCCTGCGGGTCGGTGCCGCCCGGCGGCGAATCTTCGGGCCGGCCAAGTCCGGCCCGGCCCGCTGGTGGCGAGAGCCTTGCGATGTCAGCGCGCTGTCGCGGCGCCTGCCTGCAGCCGTGCGGAGCCTGCGGCGGCGAGCTGCTGCGGCGTCCAGCTCCAGTGCCTCTCCCAGGCGGCGCGGACCAGGTTGGGGTAGTCCGGCTTGCCGAGGCTGCCGTTGTAGCGGCCTAGCGCGCGGAAGAGGTCGCCCTTCTCGATGTCGAGGTAGTGGCGGAGGATGGTGCAGCCATAGCGCAGGTTGGTGCGCATGTGGAAGAGGTTGTCGTCCGTGCGACCGATGACCTTGATCCAGAACGGCATCACCTGCATGTAGCCGCGCGCGCCCGCCGAGGAGATCGCGTACTTGCGGAAGGCGCTCTCGACCTGGATCAGTCCGAGCACCATCTGCGGGTCGAGCCCGGCACGGGTGGCCTCGTAGTGGATGCTGGTGAGGAGTTCCTTGCGGTAGGCCTCGTCCGGGATGCGCTTGGCCAGCCGGCGCGACATCTCGGCGAGCCACTGCGCGCGCTCGCCGGCGTCGGGGATCGGCAGGGTCGGCGCCACGGCGTCGCTGACCGCGGCATGCAGCGCGGCGCGCACGCTGGCCGCCATCGGCTCGTACTGCTGCGCCCCGGCCTGCGCCCCGCCGGCCGCGAGCGCGAGCGCACAGGCGGCGGCAAGCTGGCGGAGCGGGGCGGGCAGGCGGCGCATGGCGGCGTCTCCCGGGATCAGGCCTGGTCGAGACGTGCGAGCACGTGGCCGAGGATCTCGCCCACAGGCAGCTTGGCTGCCTCGGCGTCGCGCCGGCCCTGGTATTCGACCACGCCTTCCTTGAGCCCGCGGTCGCCGATGGTGACGCGGTGCGGCACGCCGATGAGCTCCCAGTCGGCGAACATCACGCCGGGGCGCTCGTCGCGGTCGTCGAGGATGGCGTCCACGCCGGTGGCAACGAGCGCGTCGTAGAGCTTCTGCGCCTCGTCGCGTACCGCCTGCGACTTGCCCCAGCCCACCGGGCAGATCACCACCTCGAAAGGCGCGATCGCGCGCGGCCAGATGATGCCGCGGGCGTCGTGGTTCTGCTCGATGGCGGCACCGAGGATGCGGGTGACGCCGATGCCGTAGCAGCCCATCTCGAAGTGCTTGGGCTTGCCGTCCTCGTCGAGGAAGGTGGCGTTCATCGCCTTGGAGTACTTGGTGCCGAGGTAGAACACGTGGCCGACCTCGATGCCGCGCTGGATGGCGAGCATCCCTTTGCCGTCCGGGCTGGGGTCGCCCTCGACGACGTCGCGCAGGTCGGCCACCAGGTCGGGCTCGGGCAGGTCGCGGCCCCAGTTCACGCCGGTGAAGTGGAAGTCGGCGTCGTTGGCGCCGCAGATGAAGTCGGCCATGTGGGCGACCGTGCGGTCGGCGATCACCTTGACCGGCTTCAGCAGGCCGATGGGGCCGAGGTAGCCCGGCTTGCAACCGAAGTGCTCGAGGATCTCGCCCTCGGTGGCGAAGCGGAAACCGGCCTTCAGGCCCGGCAGCTTGCCGGCCTTGACCTCGTTGAGCGCGTGGTCGCCGCGCACCAGCAGCAGCCACACGGTGACGCCGGCCGGATTGCCCTTGTCGTCGAGGTCGTCGGTGGCGAGCACCAGCGACTTCACCGTGGTGGCGAGCGGCACGCCGAGCAGCGCGGCGACGTCCTCGCAGGTGGCCTTGCCGGGCGTGGGGGTCTTCTCCAGCGCCTTGGCCGGCTCGGCGCGGCGCGCGAGCAAAGACACGGCCTCGGCGAGTTCGATGTTGGCGGCGTAGTCGGAGTCGGGGCAGTAGACGATGGCGTCCTCGCCGGTGTCGGCGATGACCTGGAACTCGTGCGAGCGGTCGCCGCCGATGGCGCCGGTATCGGCCGCCACCGCGCGGTACTCGAGGCCGAGGCGGTCGAAGATGCGCTTGTAGGCGGCGAACATGCTGTCGTAGCTGCGCCCCGCGGCTTCTTCGCTGCGGTCGAAGGAGTAGGCGTCCTTCATGGTGAATTCGCGCCCGCGCATGACACCGAAGCGCGGCCGGCGCTCGTCGCGGAACTTGGTCTGGATCTGGTAGAAGTTCTTCGGCAGCTGGCGGTAGCTCTTGAGTTCCTGGCGCGCGATGTCGGTGACGACTTCCTCGGACGTGGGCTGCAGCGCGAAGTCGCGCTCGTGGCGGTCCTTCAGGCGCAGCATCTCGGCGCCCATCTTGTCCCAGCGCCCGGTCTCCTGCCACAGCTCGGCGGGCTGAACCAGCGGCATGATCAGCTCCATCGCACCGGCGCGGTTCATCTCCTCGCGGATGATGGCCTCCACCTTGCGGATCGCGCGCAGGCCCATGGGCATGTAGCTGTAGATGCCGGCGGCGGTCTTGCGGATCATGCCGGCGCGCAGCATCAGCTTCTGGCTGACGACTTCGGCGTCGGAGGGGGCTTCCTTGAGGGTGAACAGGTGGAACTGGCTGGCGCGCATGGGAGTCTTCGGATCAGGCGTGAACAAGCGCGCGATTCTAGCGCATGGGGCCGGCGCGCAAGCGTTCGTCGGCCTTCAGCTTAGCCGACGCGCCACGGCGGTGCGCTTTCATTGCGTGGCCAAGTGTGAAAAAATCGTGACCAATCAAACGAATTCGAAGGTTCGTCATGCTTGACCGTGAAGGCTTTCGCCCGAACGTCGGCATCATTCTGGTCAATGCGCGCAATGAGGTGTTCTGGGGCAAGCGCATCCGCGAACATTCCTGGCAGTTTCCCCAGGGTGGCATCAAGCACGGCGAGTCGCCGGAGCAGGCCATGTACCGGGAGCTCCATGAGGAAGTCGGACTGCGGCCCGAGCACGTCAGGATTCTCGGGCGCACGCGCGGGTGGCTGCGCTACGAGGTTCCCAAGCACTGGATCCGGCGCGAGTGGCGCAACACCTACCGTGGACAGAAGCAGATCTGGTTCCTGCTTCGCCTGGTGGGGCGCGACTCCGACGTCTGCCTGCGCGCGAGCACTCATCCGGAATTCGATGCCTGGCGCTGGAGCAACTACTGGGTGCCGCTGGAAGCGGTGATCGAGTTCAAGCGCCAGGTCTATCAGCTGGCGCTGATCGAATTGGCGCGCATCCTGTTCCGGTCGCGCAGCTTCGAGCTGCCCGACAGCTACCGGCTGCCCGAGCCTGAGCCTGCTCCCGAGCCGGTGCGGGTGGTGATCGGCGAGCGCGGGCTGCGCGATGCGATCCGGAAGTAGCCGGACCGGGCAAGGCCTCGCCTGGCGGGCCGTTCGCCGTCTGCTGGCGTGCGGGCCGGTATCGTTCGCGCTGCTCCCGGGACATGCCCCGCTGACGGTCGTCCGGCGGTGGGGCGTGCCCGTCTTCTGCAATCTCGCTGTGGAGTTCCGATCCTTGAACTGTCTCCTCGCCGATCGGCTGCGCGCCGGCGCCCTTCTCCTCGCGGCCGTCTGGGTGCCTGCGTCCGCAGGCCTGCTGCTCGAGGCCGATCCCGACTGGAAGGAGGGCGAGGTGGCCATGCCGGCCGCACCGCGCGAGGCCGCGCTGCGCATGATCGACATCGGCACGCCCTCGCCCAATGCCTTCTTCGTCGATGAGGACAGTGTCGCCGTCGGGGCCGATGGCGTGGTGCGCTACACCCTGGTCGTTCGGGCGCGCGGCGGGGCGGAGAACGTCAGCTTCGAGGGCATCCGCTGCGCCACCGGCGAGCGCCGGATCTATGCCAGCGGGCGCAAGGACGGGACGTGGTCGCCGCTGAAGAACAGCGCCTGGCAGCCCATCGTCGACAATGGCTACAACCGCCCGCGCGCGGCGCTGGCGCACGACTACTTCTGCGACGGTCCGGCTGGCCCGCGCGACCGCGAACACGCCCTGCGCCTGCTGCGTCAGAAGCGCGACCTCGACAAACCGTTTGGAGTCCACCAATGATCGATCAGGCCATCATCGAGTTCGACAAGGCGCTGCGGACGGTCTTCGCGCCGGCGCGCAGCGTGCGCGCGGTGCCCGGCGAGGACGTTCCCGATGCCGAACTCGGCGAAACCGAACGCAGCCACGCGGCCGCGCTGATGCGCGTGAATCACGTCGGCGAGGTGTGCGCGCAGGCGCTCTACCAGGGGCAGTCCATCATGTCGCGCGATCCCGCGATCCGCGACACCCTGCGCCAGGCCGCGCAGGAGGAGACCGAGCACCTGGCGTGGACCGAGCGCCGGATCGCCGAGCTCGGTGGGCGCAAGAGCCTGCTCAATCCGTTGTGGTACGGCGGCGCGCTCGCCCTCGGGCTGGCGGCGGGGCGCTTCGGCGAGCGCTGGAACCTCGGCTTCCTGGCCGAGACCGAGCGCCAGGTCGAGCAGCACCTCAAGACCCATCTCGACACGCTGCCGGCGGCCGATCGGCGCTCGCGCGCGATCGTCGAGCAGATGAAGGTGGATGAGGCCGAGCACGCCGAGACGGCGCTGCGCCTGGGTGCGCACGAGCTGCCCGCGCCGGCGAAGGCTGCGATGAAGCTCGCCGCAAGAGTCATGACCACGCTCGCCTACCGGCTCTGAGCGACTCCCGCGCCCTCGTCCGCGTCGTGAGGGCTTCCTCGCGACGCCTCGATCCTCAGTCCGCCTCGATCAGCTCGATCTCGTGGATCATCTCGGCGGTCTTGCCGAGCATGATCGAGGCCGAGCAGTACTTCTCCGCCGACAGGTGCACCGCGCGCTCGACCGTCTCGCGCTTGAGCTTGCGGCCGGTGATCGTGTAGATGAAGCGGATGCGGGTGAATACCTTCGGGTCGGACTCCGCGCGATCCGCTTCCAGACGTACGCTGCAGCCGCGCACGTCGTGCCGCCCGCGCTTGAGGATCAGCATCACGTCGAAGGCGGTGCAGCCGCCTGCGCCGGCCAGCAGCAGCTCCATGGGCCGCGGGGCAAGGTTGCGCCCGCCGGCGTCGGGCGCGCCGTCCATCGCGACGATGTGACCGGTGCCGGTCTCGGCGATGAAGCTCATGCCGTCCAGCCACTTGACCGTGCATTCCATGCTGTTCGCTCCTTCGGGTTCTGGTCCCGTTGTCGGGTTCGTTGGGGGGTGAGGCGGCATGTTACCGCAGTGCGTCATGGACTTCGTGTGTGCCACGCGGATCGTCGCCTCGCCGTCGCCTGCGCAGTATTGCGGGGGTGTGCCCGGGGCGCCGGCGCGATGCGCACGACTTCAATACGGCTCCGTAGTGATGCAGTGCAGCAAAACGGAGGGTGAGGAGGATGCCGGACGTCTTCCGCAAGGGCAGGGCAGGCCCGCAGGAAGAGCGAAAATTGATTTAAAACAAAAAGCTGCCAATGAATAAAGGGAGTTGATAAAACAATCAAAACTTTTCTCCCGCGTCGCACAAAAATGCCTTGCACGCGTCTTGGGGGCTATGCATAATCCGTTCCAGTCGGATCGCAGACGCATCGGCTCCCAGGTCAGGAGTTCGCGCCGGTCCAAATGGTGTCTCCTCCACCCTCCTCCTTTGGTGTGGATTTAACGCAGTCCGATTGGACTGCGTTTTTTTTGTTCTTCGCCCGCGTTCGCGCTTCGATGATTGACACGCTTCATGTGTTGGAAGTAGGATTGCGAGCTTTCCGTTTGACGGCCATCTCCGACGGCCCGACAAAGATCGAGGATTCACATGAAGACGTTTTCCGCCAAGCCGCACGAGGTCAAGCGCGACTGGTTCGTTGTCGACGGCACGGACAAGGTGCTTGGCCGTCTCGCCTCCGAGGTTGCCCGCCGCCTGCGTGGCAAGCACAAGGCCATCTACACTCCGCACGTGGACACCGGCGACTTCATCGTCGTGGTCAACGTCGACAAGCTGCGCGTGACCGGCAACAAGGCGCAGGACAAGAAGTACTACCGTCACTCGGGCTACCCGGGCGGTATCTACGAAACCAACTTCACCAAGCTCCAGCAGCGCTTCCCCGAGCGCGTGCTCGAGAAGGCGGTGAAGGGCATGCTGCCGAAGGGCCCGCTGGGCTACGCCATGCTGAAGAAGCTGAAGTGCTACGCGGGTCCGTCGCATCCGCACACCGCTCAGCAGCCGCAAGTTCTCGAGATCTGAAGGAGCCGATAGATGGCTGTCACTTACAACTACGGTACCGGCCGCCGCAAGACTGCGGTCGCTCGTGTGTTCATCAAGCCGGGCACCGGCAACATCGTCGTCAACGGCAAGCCGGTCGACGAGTTTTTCTCGCGTGAAACCGGCCGCATGATCGTGCGCCAGCCGCTGGTCCTCACCGGCAACGAAGGCCGCTTCGATATCATGGTCAACGTGGTCGGCGGTGGCGAATCCGGTCAGGCGGGCGCGGTGCGCCACGGCATCACCCGCGCGCTGGTCGATTACGACGCCGGCCTGAAGGGCGATCTGCGTGCCGCCGGCTTCGTGACCCGCGATGCCCGCGAGGTCGAGCGCAAGAAGGTCGGCCTACGCAAGGCCCGCCGCGCCAAGCAGTTCTCGAAGCGCTGATCCCGTCATCGCGCATCGCAGTTCGAAAGCCGCCCCTTGGGCGGCTTTCGTGCTTGTGCGTCCCGCTCGCGAGGACTTATGCGGCGCGGGGGCGGCGGCCGTAACGCGGCGTTCACCGCCCGCGTCGGCCGATGGTGAGATAATCGCGCTTCAGTCTTTCGTCGCGAGGAACGAGCATGGTCAAGGTTGGAATCGTAGGCGGCACCGGATACACCGGCGTCGAGCTCTTGCGTCTGCTGGCGCGCCACCCCGGGGTCGAGCTGGGCGCGATCACCTCGCGCGGCGAGGCCGGCATGGCCGTGTCCGACATGTTTCCGAGCCTGCGCCGTCGGGTGGATCTCAAGTTCGTGACCCCGCAGGACGCCGCGCTGGAGAAGTGCGACGCGGTGTTCTTCGCCACGCCCAACGGCATCGCGATGAAGCAGGCAGCCGAGCTGGTTGCCGCCGGGGTGCGTGTGATCGACCTCGCCGCCGACTTCCGTATCCGTGACGTTGCCGAGTGGCAGAAGTGGTACGGCATGGAGCATGCCGCGCCCGAGCTCGTCGCCGAGGCGGTGTATGGCCTGCCCGAGGTCAACCGCGAACAGATCCGTGGCGCGCGCGTGCTCGCCAACCCGGGCTGCTACCCGACCGCGGTGCAACTCGGCTTCCTGCCCCTGGTCGAGGCCGGGCTCATCGATACCGATCATCTGATCGCCGACGCCAAGTCGGGGGTCTCGGGTGCCGGCCGCAAGGCCGAGGTGCACACGCTGCTGCCCGAGGCCGCCGACTCGTTCAAGGCCTACGGTGTGCCGGGTCATCGCCACCTGCCGGAGATTCGCCAGGGCCTGGCGCTCGCGGCCGGCCGCGCGGTCGGGCTGACCTTCGTGCCGCACCTGACGCCGATGATCCGCGGCATCCACGCCACGCTGTACGGCCGCCTGAAGCCGGGCGTCGACGCGGCCGACCTGCAGGGGCTGTACGAGAAGCGCTATGCCGGCGAGGCTTTCGTCGACGTGATGCCTGCGGGCAGCCACCCCGAGACGCGCTCGGTGCGCGCCTCCAACCTGTGCCGCATCGCGGTGCATCGCCCGCAGGGCGGCGACACCGTGGTGGTGCTGTCGGTGATCGACAACCTGGTCAAGGGCGCCGCTGGTCAGGCGGTGCAGAACCTCAACATCATGTTCGGTTTCGACGAGGAAACCGGGCTCGACATCGTGCCGGTCAGCCCCTGAGGGAACTGTTTCGGCCGGATTCGATCACATTTTGACGATTCGATCGCGGAAGGCGCATCATCCGCGGTGTCCCCCAGCAGAGGAGAAAACATGAGCGCAGAAGTCGCAACCCCGGAAATCATGGTCTTTACCGACAGCGCCGCGAACAAGGTTCGCGAGCTGATCGAAGAGGAAGGCAATCCCGATCTCAAGCTGCGCGTCTTCGTGTCGGGCGGCGGGTGCTCGGGCTTCCAGTACGGTTTCACTTTCGACGAGGAAGTGAATGAGGACGACACCACGTTCGAGAAGAACGGCGTGATGCTGCTGGTCGATCCGATGAGCTACCAGTACCTGGTGGGCGCGGAGATCGACTACACCGAAGGGCTGGAAGGTTCGCAGTTCGTGATCCGCAATCCGAACGCGACCAGCACCTGCGGCTGCGGCTCTTCGTTCACCGTGTGAGCGTGGTCGTCGCAAAAAAACGGGGCGCCGCGGCGCCCCGTTTTGTTTTGGATCGATCGCGGAGCCCTCAGCGTGCGTCGGCGAGCTCGTAGTTGAGCAGCGCGAAACGCTGGCGCAGGTGGGCGGTGTTGCGCTTGAAGGCGGCGAGCTCCTTGTCGTTGAAGGAGTCGGCCATCGGTAGCGCGACCGTCATCGGGTCGGCGGGCACGTCCTTGAGGCGCACCTCGTAGTGCAGGTGCGGCCCGGTGCACCAGCCGGTGCAGCCCACGTAGCCGATCAGGTCGCCCTGGCTCACCGCCTGCCCCTTGGCGAGGCCCTTGGCGAAGCCGTTGAGGTGGGCGTAGTGGGTGGTGATGTCGTTGCGGTGCTTGAGCACGATCAGGTTGCCGAAGCCGCGCTGGGTGCCGATGAACTCGATGGTGGCGTCCGAAGTGGCCATCACCGGGGTCCCGGTCGGTGCCGAGAAATCGGCGCCGTTATGGTCGCGCCAGCTGCCATGGATCGGATGCAGGCGGCGGCCGAAGCTGGAGCTGACCCGGGTGAACTCCAGCGGCGAGCGCAGGAAGCCCTGCTGCAGGCTTTTGCCGTCGTCGCTGTAGTATTGCTCCTTGCCGCTCGGGCCGCGATAGAGGACCACCGCGTGGCGTTCGCCGTTGTTGATGAACTCGGCGGCGAGGATGCGACCGGCGCGCACCGGGTTGCCTTCCTCGTAGATCGCTTCGTAGACCACGTTGAAGCGATCGCCCTTGCGCAGGTCGGCGTGGAAGTCGATCCAGGTGCCGAAGATGGTGGCGAGCTGGGTGGCCACGTTGTCGGGCAGGCCGGCGTCGTCGGTGGCGCCGAAGAGCGAGTGGGTGATCGTGCCCGAGCGCATCTCGACCATCATGGTCTGCTCGGTGGCGCTCGATTCGCGCAGCGCGAGCCCGGCGTCGCCGCGTTCGAGGACGACCTGCGCGCCGGTGTTGCCGACCGGCAGCGCGAAGCTGAGAAGGCGGCCTTGCGGCGACACCACCGCGGTGACCGAGCGGCCCGCGCGCAGCTGACGCAGCGCCTTGCGGCCGGCGTCGGAGCCCGACAGGTGGGCGAGCGCCTCGGCATCGTCGATGCGCAGGCGGTTGAACATCGCCTGCAACGTGTCGCCCGGCTGAATGCGTTCGTAGTGGACGTAGGGCAGCGAGGGGTCGGTAGCGGTGCGCGTCACCGCAGGTGACGGCAGGGCCTCGACCACGCGCTCCACGAGCAGGTCGGCGGGCAGGCTGCCAGGCGCGACCGCGGTTGCGGCGACCACGCCGAAGATGGAAACCCCGGTGACACCGGCGGCAATCCAGGTGCGCGGGCGGGAGAGGAGTCGAGCCGGCAGATCGGCTAGAATTCGGGTCCTTCTGGCCTTCATGGTCTCGGTGGCTGGGATGTGGAAAAAATTTTCGGAAGTGTAGCAAAGGTGCGCTTCGGTTCGGCAAAGTAATTTTGGAGAAATTGAATGTCTGATGTTCAGGCGGCGATCGACCTGATCAAGCGCGGCGCCGACGCCGTGCTGATCGAGGCCGAACTGGTCGAGAAGCTCAAGCGCGGCAAGCCCTTGCGGGTGAAGGCCGGATTCGACCCGACCGCGCCCGACCTCCACCTCGGCCACACGGTCCTGATCAACAAGATGCGCCACTTCCAGGAGCTCGGCCACCAGGTCCAGTTCCTCATCGGCGATTTCACCGGCATGATCGGCGACCCCAGCGGCAAGAACAGCACCCGTCCGCCGCTCTCGCGCGAGCAGATCCTGGAGAACGCGAAGACCTACCAGGAGCAGGTGTTCAAGATCCTCGACCCGGAAAAGACCGAGATCTGCTTCAACTCCGCCTGGATGAACGACCTCGGCGCTGCCGGCATGATCCGCCTGGCTGCGCAGCAGACCGTGGCGCGCATGCTCGAGCGCGATGACTTCGCCAAGCGCTACGGCAACAACCAGCCGATCGCGATCCACGAGTTCCTCTATCCGCTGTGCCAGGGCTACGACTCGGTGGCGATGAAGTCCGACGTCGAGCTCGGCGGCACCGACCAGCGCTTCAACCTGCTGATGGGTCGCGAACTGCAGAAGCATTACGGCCAGGAACCCCAGTGCGTGGTGATGGTGCCGCTGCTCGAGGGGCTGGACGGCGTGAACAAGATGTCCAAGTCGCTCGGCAACTACATCGGCATCGCCGAGCCGGCGAAGGAGATCTTCGGCAAGACCATGTCGGTGTCCGACACCCTGATGTGGCGCTACTACGAGCTGCTGTCCTTCCGCTCCACCGCCGAGATCGCGCAGCTGCGCGCCGAGGTGGAAGGCGGGCGCAACCCGCGCGACGTCAAGGTGATGCTGGCGATGGAGTTCGTCGCCCGCTTCCACGGCCAGCGCGCGGCGGAGGAGGCGCTCGCCGACTTCGAGGCGCGCTTCCAGCGCAACGCGATCCCCGACGACATCCCGCAGGTCACGGTAAACGTCGGCGCCGAGGGGCTGCCGCTGTTCCAGGTGCTCAAGCAGGCCGGGCTCACCGGCACCACCTCCGAGGCGATGCGCATGGTGGAGCAGGGCGGCGTGCGCATCGACGGCGAGCGTGCCGAGGACAAGGGCCTGCTGCTGCGCGCCGGCGCGACCGTGGTGCTGCAGGTGGGCAAGCGCAAGTTCGCCTCGGTGGTGCTGTCTTGACCGATCGCGCCCCCTGCAGCGGGGCCGGGCGATGAGCGCGGCGTCGCGCCCGATCGGGGTGTTCGATTCCGGCGTCGGCGGGCTCACCGTGGTGCGTGCGCTGATGGAGCGCCTGCCGCTCGAGGACATCGTCTATTTCGGCGACACCGCGCGCGTGCCCTACGGGGTGAAGTCGGTCGCCACGATCGAGCACTTCACCGCGCAGATCACCGAGTTCCTGCTGCAGCGCGACGTGAAGATGCTGATCATTGCCTGCAACACCATGGCCGCGGTGGCGGCGGAGGTGGTGCACCGGCTGGCCGCCGGCATTCCGGTGCTCGACGTCATCGAGGCCGGTGCGCGCGCCGCGGTCGCAGCCTCGCCGGGGCGGCGCATCGGCGTCATCGGCACGCCCACCACGATCAACAGCAACGCCTATGCGCGCCGCATGCACGAGCTCGATCCGGCGGTGCGGGTATATTCGCAGGCCTGCCCGCTGTTCGTGCCACTGGTCGAAGAAGGCTGGCTGGACCACGAGGTCACCCGGCTCACTGCGCAGGAGTACCTGCGCCCGGTGCTCGCCGAGGAGGTCGACAGCCTGGTGCTCGGCTGCACCCACTATCCGCTGCTCAAGCCGCTGCTGCGCGACGTCGCCGGGCCGCGGGTGCGGCTGATCGATTCGGCGCTGACCACTGCGGAACTCGCCGCCGAGCGCCTGCAGCAGGCGGGACTGGCGCGCACCGGCGGCGGCGTGGCCGATTACCGTTTCGTGGTGAGCGACGTGCCGCTGCGCTTCCAGACCATCGGCGAGCGCTTCCTCGGGCGTTCCCTCGGCGCGGTGGAGAAGGTCGACTGGTAGCGTTCGCTCGCGCTGCAGAAAGTCCGGGTCCGTGCCCCTTCAGGCCGGTCCGCGCGCCACCGGCAGTTCGGGGTCGGCGCACCATTCGCTCCACGAGCCCGCATACAGGCGCGAGCCGGTCAGTCCGGCGGACTCCATCGCGAGCAGGTTCACGCAGGCGGTGACGCCCGAGCCGCACTGATGCACGACCTGGCGTGGCGTGTGTGCGCCGAGCAGGCTGGTGAACTCCTCGCGCAGCACCGAGGCCTGCTTGAAGCAGCCGCGCTCGTCGAGGTTGTCGCGGAAGAAGCGGTTGCGCGCGCCGGGGATGTGTCCGCCCACCGGATCGAGCACCTCGTTCTCGCCGCGGAAGCGGTCGGGGCTGCGCGCATCGAGCAGCAGCATGTCGGGCCTGCCGAGGTGTTCATGCACGTACCGCGCATCGACCCGGTCCGGGCGCAAGGCCAGGGTATAGGTCGCCGGGCGTGCAGCCGGCGGCTCGTCGTCGAGCGCCAGTCCGGCCGCCATCCAGGCCTGCAGCCCGCCGTCGAGCACCGCGACACGATCATGACCGAGCCAGCGCAGCATCCACCACAGACGGGCAGCGAACATACCGCCGGCGTCGTCGTAGGCGACGACCTGGCTGTGGTTGCCCACCCCGCAGGCGGCGAGCCGGGCGGCGAGGCTGGCGGGATCGGGCAGGGGGTGGCGCCCGTTGCGGCCGGTCTTCGGCCCCGAAAGCCCGGTCTCGAGGTCGATGAAGAAGGCCCCCGGCAGGTGTGCCGAGCCGTAGGCGCGCTGGCCGAAGGCCGGGTCGACGAGGTCGGCACGGCAATCGAACACGACCCAGTCGGCGTCGCGCAGATGCGGCGCGAGCTCGATGGCGCCGATCAGCGTCGCGTACGAAGCGTTCACTGCGCGCTGCCCGCGGTCTCTGCGGCGGTGTCGGCGGCCAGCCAGGCGCGCGCCTCGTCCTCGTCGTCGAAGACCTTGACCTCGGCGGTCACGAAGAGCTGCGACACCCAGGCGCTCCAGGTCAGCCACTGGTCCTGCGTGAGCACCGCGATGCGGCGGAAGTCGCCCGCGTGCTGGCGCGAGAACTTGATTTCCTCCCACGCCACGTCGAGGGTGAAGCCGGCCATCTGGCGCAGGTCGAAGAGGAGGTCGACCGGCCCGCTGAACTGGATGCGGTAATTGACCACGTCCTCGAACTCCTTGTAGTCGGCGAGGGTGAATTCGCCGAAGACGACGAGCGAGACGAGTCTTTCGGTGCTCTCGGTGCTGATCATGGCAGCCTCCCTGAAGGTGAGGATCGAAGATGTCCCCACTATAGTCCGCGCACAGGCCGTGCTCAATCCGTCGCCGCGGCGCGTGCCGGCAGCGGCGACGGCTTCGGGGTGGCGAGCGAGACGCCGATCGCGCCGGCCACGATCAGCCCCACCGCGAGCCAGGACGAGGCCGGCATGATCTCGTCCCACAGCAGCATGCCGAACAGGCTGGCGAAGATCACCGTGGCGTAGCTCAGGTTGGCCGACACCACGGTGCGGCCGTAGCGGTAGGAGCGCGTCATCGCGAGCTGGGCCAGCCCGCCGAAGAGGCCGACGCCGAGCAGGGTGGCGAGCTGCAGGCCGTCGGGCCGGTGCAGCTCGCCGGCGAGCGCCCACGCCAGGCCCATCGCCGAGGTCATGACCGAGAACCAGAACACCGTGCGCACCTCCGGCTCGCCGGCGCGGCCGAGCTCGCGCAGGCTCACGTAGGCGAGGCTGGCCAGGGCCCCCGAGGCCAGCCCGGCGAGCGCGCCCAGCCACTGGTCCGGCTGCAGCGTCGGGCGCAGCAGCACCACCACGCCGGCGAAGCCGGCGAGGATCGCAAGCACGGCGGGGCCGCGCAGGCGCTCGCCGAAGAACAGCGCCAGCACCAGGGCGACGAAGAGCGGCGAGGTGTAGTTCAGGGTCACCGCGGTCGCCAGCGGCAGCAGGCCGATCGCGAAGAAGTAGCAGCCGAGCGCGATCGAGCCCGACACGCTGCGCGACAGGTGCATCTTCCAGTGCGGCGTCCTCAGCCCGATGCCGCGGCTTGCCGCCAGGCCCACCATCATCAGCATGCTGACGAGCCCGCGCCAGAACACGATCTCGCCGGTCGAGAACACCCCCGACGCCAGCTTCACGCACACCCCCATGCAGGCGAACAGGAAGCAGGAGACGATCATCCAGAATGCGGGCATGGCGGTTGCTGCGCTGCAACGAAGGGCCTCCATTGAATCACATCGTGGCTTTCCCGGGGTGGCGCCGGAGCGCGTCCGGCGCTAGGCTCATGGCATCCCGGTCAGCCCCCGTGCGGAGTCGCCATGGCCTACCTGCTCGCCCTCGACCAGGGCACCACCAGCTCGCGCGCGATCGTGTTCGACGCCGGCGGTCGTGTGCGCGGCCTCGCCCAGCAGGCGTTCGCGCAACACTTCCCGGCGCCCGACCGCGTCGAGCACGACCCCCAGGACATCCTGCGCACCCAGTTCGATTGCGCCCGCGAGGCGCTCGCCAACGCCGGGGTGGCCGCACGCCAGGTGGCGGCCATCGGCATCGCCAACCAGCGCGAGACCACCGTGCTGTGGGAGCGTGCCAGCGGGCGTGCGCTCGCCCCCGCGATCGTCTGGCAGGACCGCCGCACCGCGGCCGAGTGCGAGCGCCTGCGCGCCGCGGGCTGGGCCGAGGACGTGCGCGTGCGCACCGGTCTGGAGCTCGATCCGTACTTCTCGGCCACCAAGCTCGCCTGGCTGCTCGACCACGTCCCCGATGCGCGCGCCCGCGCCGAGCGCGGCGAGCTCGCCTTCGGCACCATCGACAGCTGGCTGGTGTGGCACCTGAGCGGCGGCCGGCTGCATGTGACCGACCCCGGCAACGCCGCGCGCACGCTGCTCTTCAACCTGCACTCGATGGACTGGGACCCGGTGCTGCTCGAGCGCTTCCGCATCCCGCCCGCCTTGTTGCCGCGCGTGGTGGCCAGCAGCGGGGTGTGCGGAGAGACCGATCCGGCGCTGTTCGGGGCTGCGATCCCGATCGCGGGCATCGGCGGCGACCAGCAGGCGGCGACCTTCGGCCAGGCCTGCCTCGCCCCGGGCATGGCGAAGAACACCTACGGCACCGGCTGCTTTTTGCTCATGAACACCGGCCATGCGCCGGTGGCCTCGACCAACCGGCTGCTCGCCACGGTGGGCTGGACCGGCGTCGAGGCGTCGCCGAGCTATGCGCTCGAGGGCAGCGTGTTCATGGGCGGCGCGGTGGTGCAGTGGCTGCGCGACGGCCTCGGGCTGGTAAAGCGTGCGTCCGAGGTCGAGGCGCTGGCGGCGAGCGTGCCCGACAGCGGCGGGGTGGTGCTGGTGCCGGCCTTCACCGGGCTGGGCGCCCCCTACTGGGACCCGCATGCGCGCGGCACCCTGCTCGGCCTGTCGCGTGGCAGCGGCGCGGCGCACATCGCGCGCGCGGCGCTCGAGGCGATCGCTGAGCAGAGCGCCGACCTCGTCGAGGCGATGGCGCGAGACGGCGCCGCGCCGCTCGCCGAGCTGCGCGTCGATGGCGGTGCCGCGGCCAACGACCTGCTGATGCAGCTGCAGGCCGACCTGCTCGGCGTGCCGGTGCTGCGTCCACGCCTGCTCGAGAC
>ERZ795053.344-NODE-344-length-58333-cov-6.584440_pt1 | contig 58333 bp, 31 predicted proteins | sample MGYA00375137_ERZ795053 | MGnify/ENA primary metagenome ERZ795053 (study PRJEB30182, sample SAMN05720284) | activated sludge metagenome | isolation source: Anaerobic digester | place: Hong Kong | collected 2014-12-17 ...
AACCGGCGTCTTTTCCATGTGCCCGCCGCCGCCATTCGGCCGCCGCGCCCGAATGTGCGCTCCCCGGCGCTGCGCCGTCCCAGTCTTCGTAGAGAGTCACCAGGCGCGCTGCGCATTGCAGTGTTGACGCGTGCGTCTCACCGAAACCGGTCTTGAGCAGTTCGTAGGCCTCCAGAAGCGCCTTTTCGCCTCGATTGAAGTCGCCGGCCTTGCGACAGGAATCACCGAGGCGCGAGAGGTAGCCGCCGACATTCCTGAGTCCTGCGCCGGTGTTCGCCTCGCGGACTGCCGTCTCAAAGTCAAGGATCAGCCGTTCGGCCTCCCCGGCGCGGTTCACTCGCTCCAGCAGGTCCGCCAGGCTGAAGACCGCCTGGATGGTCCTGGGATGTGCGGGCCCGAACCCCATCGTGGCGCCGCCGACGGTCTCGCGCAGCAGGCGCTCAGCCTCGACGCATCTTTCTTCGTCCGTCAGAACGAGCGCGAGTCGATAGGTGGCTTCGATGGTGTCGGGCGCGTCGGCGCCGAGCAGTCGATTGAATCCGTCGCGCGCCCGGCGCAGGCTCTGTTCCGCATCGTCGAGACGGCTCAGTTTCAGGCAGAGCGCCCCGATATTGAAGGCGGAGTGGAGCGTGTCGACATGGCTCGAGCCGAGCAGTCGCAGTCGTCCCTCGTAGGCGCGTGTCGCCAGTTCGAGCGATTCTTCGTATCTGCCCTGCGAGTAACGAACGCCGCCCATATTGTCGAGAGAACTGAGCGTATGCGGATGGTCGTCGCCCAGCGTACGGCGGCGAGTGGCGAGCGCTTCACTGTAGTACTTCTCAGCCTCGTCAAGCCGGTTGCGAGAACGCATCAGTGCGCCGAGACTGTTCATTGTCTGGAGTGTCGCGGCGTTGTCGGGCCCCAGAGTTCGACTGCGTCCATCGAGCGCCTGTTTCAGAAGCGTTTCAGCTTCGTCGAGATTGCCCTGAACACCGAGCAGGTATCCAAGGTTTGCGGCGGATTCGAGGGTGAGGCGATCGTCGGGACCGAACACTCTGGCGCTGCGGTCGAGGCACTCTCGATAGCATGCGGCGGCGTCGTCGAACCTGCCCTGCAACTGGCGAAGCGCGCCGAAGGCCTGAAGGCAGGTGAGTGTTCGCGGATCGTCGTCGCCGGCGGCCTGGCGAAGCCCCGCGAGGGCGGGTCCGATGTAAGCCTCTGCGTCGGAGAGCCGGCCAAGGGCGCGCTGAAGGGTCCCCATCTGCGTCATCGAATCGAAGGTGTCGGCGCTCTTCGGACCGAGCGCCGCCTTTCGGGCTTCCAGGGCGGCGCGCTGCGGGGCTTCAGCGAACTGAAGCATGCCGAGCTCGCGCGTCGCCTGAGCGATCGTTTGCTGAAGATGGGCGCGAACAACAGGTTGGCCCGCAAACTGCTTTTCGATGGCGGCGAGGGCCGGTACGAAAACGCTCGTCTCAAACGAATGAAGGACAACGCCGGCGAGGTCCGCTCCGGCAATGGACTCCTGAGTGACGCTGACTCGGGCATCAACGTCCGGGGCGCTGAGTTTCGCTTCCGTTGCGGCGAGGCGGACCTTTTCCAGCAGGTCGACTCGCAGCTGAGTCGCCGCGAGCGGAATATCGATGCCGCTGAACTGTCGGGCCTGGAAGGTGGCGACCTGTTCGACTTCCGCGGCGCGCTGGCGGGCGTCCGCTTCGGCGGCAACAGCACGGTCCCTCTCGCGCATCGCCTGCTGCGCATTCACTAACGCAATGCTGCGCTGGCGTCTTGCCTGGAGCATGCCATACGTCGTGCCCAGCACGCCGACAATGAGCGCGATCGCGACAATTGCAGCGGCCGTGACAACGCCTCCATGTCGAACAGTGAACTTTCGCAGCCGATATACGCGGCTGGGTGGCGAGGCCACGACAGGCTCGTGATGGAGGTAACGCTCGACGTCGGCCGCAAAGCCGCTGGCGGTCTCGTAGCGACGGGAGCGATCCTTCTCGAGCGCCTTCATGATGATCCAGTCGAGATCACCCCGCAGGAGGGTTCCCAGCCTCCGAGGTTCGAGGGCGCGCTGTCGAGCAATCGTGTCCAGGGATTCGCCAAGGCCGCTGAGCCGCGTACTTGGACGCGGCGGGTCAACTTCTCGGATGATGCGTTTGATTTCGTTGATCGCTGCGGCCCGCATCGTCTTGATGTCGATTGGCGTAACGCCCGTCAGCAGCTGGTAAAGGACGACGCCGAGCGAGTAGACATCGCTGCGCGTATCGATGTCCTCGCCGATCGGGTCGGCCTGCTCGGGTGACATGTAGGCGGGGGTGCCGATGAACTGGCCGAATTCAGTGAACATCGTGTGCTCGACGAGCTGACGCCGCGTGGCTTTTGCGATGCCGAAGTCAATGACCCTGGGCGCCGGCCTGTCGTCGATTCGCGTCACGAGAATGTTGTTGGGCTTGAGATCTCGATGAATGACGCCTTTCTGATGCGCATGCTGAACTGCGCCGCATACCTGAACAAATAACGCGAGGCGTTCGTTGCACGACATGTTGTGCTGGTCGCAATACTCCGTGATCGGAACGCCGCGTACGAGTTCCATGACGAAGTAGGGGCGGCCGGTGTCTGTGGCGCCGGCGTCGAATACTCGGGCGATGTTGGGATGATCCATCATCGCGAGCGCCTGTCGCTCGGCTTCGAAGCGAGCGATGACCTGGCGCGTGTCCATGCCGAGTTTGATGATCTTGAGCGCGACACGGCGGCGAACGGGCTCCTCCTGTTCCGCCATCCAGACGACACCGAATCCGCCTTCGCCGATCTGTTGAAGCAGCTTGTAGCGACCGATGCGCGCGCCGGGTTGTTCGCCGGGCGTCGGCGGCGCCCGGTGGGCGCTGGCAGGCGTCATCGGGACAGTCGCGTCGAGCGCGTTCGTTTCGCCGCCCGCCAGAAAATCGCCCGCGGCGCTGTCCGCCGCCAGAAGTGAGTCGACCGCCGCGCGGAGACTCACATCGTCGCCGCACGCGTTCCGGAGGTATTCCTCCCGCGCCGCTCCCGCCAGCCCGCAGGCTTCGTTGAAGATCTGTTCGGCGTTGTTTCGTTCCGCCATGTCTGATTCCCCAATAGCGATTGCGTCCGTCGCCGCTGATCTTATCCATTCACGCCATGATTGTTGATCGTCGGGTCTTCACGCAGGTGTTGCTCGATGCGTTTCATATGCCCCAGCACATTTGCGCCGCCAGGGTCGTCGTCCAGGCGGAAGCGCAGGCGAACTTCGCCGACGTCAATTGCGTCGAGATCGCAAAGGACAGTATCCTGGTCAATGGCCTCACCGTTGATACGAACAGGGTTCACGCATTCCAACGGTGTCAGGACAAATCGCTCGCCACGCCGCCGGATTTCGAAATGCCGCCGGGAGACTCTCGGGTCCGTCAACTGGATATCCTGCGCCGGATCGCGGCCAATCGAGACGATTCTGCGCGCAAGCGGGTGGTTCTGGCCCGATTGGGCGCCGTTGGTGACGACGAGAGACGCCATGACGCATTGCTCCGAAAGAGAAGATGGTTGTCTGTGAACGTCCGCGCGTCCATCGCGGCTACCTGCGTATTCAGGCGCTCAGCGACATCAGGGATTCTGGTTTTTTTCCTGATGAGGGGATGCGTCGTTACTCGCGCGTCAGCTCGCGATAGAGCCACGCCCGCGCGTAACGCCAATGGCGGTCAGCGGTTGCGGGGGACACACCGACGGCGGCGGCGGCTTCGTCGAGGCTGAGACCTGCGAAAAAACGGAGCTTGACGAGTTCGGCCTTCTTCGGGTCGTCCGCCGCGAGACGGACAAGGGCGTCATCAAGATCCAGCAATTCACTGGAAATGTCGTCTGCGGAAAGCGGAATTGCGTCGAGCCGAATTCTCCGAAATCGGCCGGTGTCGGCGCCGTTGGGGGGCGCATGCAGGCCTGCGCCGCCGCGCTTGAGGGCCCGGCTGGACCGCGCCCGGTCGATCAGGATGCGCCGCATCGCCTCGGCCGCTGCGGCAAAGAAATACGCGCGGCTGGGCGCGGCGAGTCCGGCGCCGCCGATGAGCCGGAGGTAGGCTTCGTGCAGCAGCGATGTTGGCTGAAGCGTGGCGTCCGCGCGTTCATTTGCCATCTGGCGTCGTGCGATCGCGCGGAGTTCGTCATAGACCAGAGGAAGCAGCCGATCGACTGCGCCGGTGTCGCCGCTGTCGATGGCGGAGAGGATTTCAGTTACTTCGCTCACGATAACGAGTCCAGGCCGACGCGCTGATGTCGGCCGGCGGTCTTGTCAGAATCAAACGGGGACCCGCTACGGCGCAATCAACTCGAGGAACGCCGCGATGTCGCGGCCGTCCCGCACGCCATCCCCATTCACGTCCGCGGCCTGAAGCTCGCCGCCGGGGTACACGTTGAAGAACGTCATCGGCCGAGTCAGCGCCAGGATAAAGGCGTCGATATCCGCAAGATCCACGAACCCGTCATTGTTCACGTCGCCGGGGATCGGAGGAATAATGGGCAAGTGGACCAGGAGCGTCCCCGTGCTGGTCTTGATGACGATGTGATTTCCGTCTGCGGAGATGGCGACGCCCGAGAGGAAGGCGCCGTAGGTCGACTCGGGAAAGAAGAAGCCGTACTCCTCCTGGAGCACCTGGCGCATCGGTCGCATACCGACATCCGCTCTCCATAAGAAGGCGCCGCCGGCGTTCAGGTCGCCGGGCTCTCCCGTACCGCGACCCACGACCACGCCGTTGTCGGACACATCGAGCGCCTCGCTGCTGAAGGCGCCGCCGGGAAGATCACCGAGCCCCTGCATGACGCCGTTGGTCCAGATAAACGCTTCCAGGCCGGCGTCGCTCCGGCTCGTCCCGACGACAAAGGCGCCATTTCCGGAAATGGCCGATGCGCTGCTCTGAAAAACGCCTCCGGCCAGATCACCAAGCGGCGTGATCGACTGCCGCGTGACAAGATAGGCTTCCGTGGCGCCATTCGGGTTCACCCCGGATCCGACAACGTGAATCCCCGCGTCGTCAATCCCTCGGATCGTCTGCAGGCTGCGGTCAGAATTGGGCGTGATCGGGATCTTCGGCAGCGGCGCCCATTCCGAATCAAAGATGGCGGCGCAGACTTCCGTATTGCAGGCGTTCTGAGGCAGCGGGACCAGGAATCTTCGAAAGCCCACGACCGTCCGGCTGGAACTGGCAATGCCGGCGCCGAAGCTGTCGAGACAAACGCCGGATGCTCCGTCCCCGCATTCGTCGAGCGCGCCCACGGGCGTGGCTGAGTTGTTCCGCGTGACAATCGCACACTCCGTCCTTAACTGAAGGCCGAAGCATACCGAATCAGTGGTTCCGATCATCATCTGGTCCGGGCCATTCGTTACGCCAACGATGTTGTGATCGCCGATGATTGTGAACCCCGTGGCCTCACTGAAGTGAAAGTTCGCGCTATTGCTGTAACTCCCGACGATCGTCGAGCCGTCCGGGGACAGATCCCGAACTTCCAGCGTGTCATTCGAGAAGAACCGATACTGCCCGACCGACGGCCCCGCCCAGGCGCTCGCGCCGGGAATCGTGACCATTGCGAGAATACTCAGAAGCCCAATGAACCGCGCGCGACTTGTATCGGCGATGGGCGTTTCAAGTCGTGGACAAAACTGTGACGCGCCGCGATCCGACACTCTGAAGTACTGCATCACCGTACATCCTCCCTGAACGTCATGCGCGCCTGAATGTCATGGGTTGATCATCGCCGCCCGGCGCCCCGCGGCGAATTCCGCGTCGCATCTTCGGCGTCGGACCGGAACTTGTCCAGCGTTTTCTCGTCATTCGCCCAACGGCGAACGGTCGGCGGTCCCTGGCGGTACGGCGCCGACTTCAGTGAATCGCGACGACGAGGCCTGTTATTTGTCGGAACCCGCGCCCCGCAAGTGGCGTCCAACTCCCGGGCGGACCGCAACGAGATTTCCATGGAGGTACCGAGATGATCCGCAGGCGAACGACAGTCGTGCTGTGCCTTGCCGCAACACTTACGCTGTCGATCTATCTCGGCGTCCGCGCCTGGAACAATCGCATCCAGACATTTCAAGGCGTTGTCACGACAGACATTCTCTATGGTCCTGAAGACGCCGGAACCGGCGTCATCCTTCAGACGACCAGCGGGAGGATCGAGCTCGAATGGACGCCGATGGCGAAGCATCGCGAGATGGCGGAACGGCTCGACGGGAAGACTGTGATTGTCAGCGGCTGTTTCAGGAAGGGAACCAGCCAGTTCAGTCGTCGGGCTCGCCTGCGGGTGACCAGTCTGATTGTGGTTCCCGCGGATGCGACGTCGCAATCCGCCGGGGGGGTGGGATACCGTCTGGGCGAGGAGTCAGCAGAGGCGCGTCAATCGTTCCTGGCGCCGTTGACGCCGTAGCGCCAACTGTGCAAAAAACACGTAACAAGATTCGATCCGTCGATCGGGTTATCGACAATGGCGACTGATGCAATCGCTGTCGACTACCCGCGTTTTCGTCGAGTCCCCATGGCCGGCGCCCGCGCCATGATGGATCTACCGATCCCGAGCGATTCGGTTCGCCATGACGACCAACGTCGCAGCGCGGCCCGGTCCGGGAATGTGCTCCGGCGGCGCCAGACACCCCCGTTTCCCTTGCGATTTCGTCCGTTGTCAGGTGTCGATGTAATCGCGAGTCGCATTAATGGCGACAACGTTGAATGAGCCTCCGGTCGGCGCGAGTGTGCCACGCCGACGATGCGTTGATGGGCGCTACGAAGCGGCTGATTGAGGCGCCCGTTGAATCGGGCATATGGAGATTTTTCCGAGCTCTCGGCCGAATTGACTCGGACCTGCTCGGTCAGGTGAGGGCGTCGTTGTGTTGACGTCGATTTCCGGCAGGACTATCTTCTGAATCGATCTCTTGGAGAACCGCTGACGTGCTGTTGCCGTTCACGATCCAGTTTCACCTCATCGTTGCGCTGCTCGCATCCATGTGCGGCGACCAGGTCGTCGCTGCGCCCGGGCCTGTGCACGATGATCATACGGCGGTCGTGCTGGCGGAAGCCGCAGACACTGCGGATCACATCGATGCCGACGCGCCCGATCCGGAGGGTCCGTCCGGTGATGGCATACTGGCGGACGTCAGAATCTGGTCGCTCTGGCCGTGTTCCGGCGCCTGGGATTTCGGCGCCACTCCGCATGTCGGCGACGCGGCGCGGCGCCGCCCGCCGAGCCGGGCGCCGCCGGCATTACGCTGCGCCTGAGACATCCGCTCCGGGCCCGCGTGGACGTCTGCGGTCGAGCGAGCATCTCGCCTCGATCGACATGAACACGCAAGGAACGCTTCCCCTGCTGAATGACTGATTGCTGACCTCGTCGGGCGCTCCAATGCGCCCGCAGCGCCGGAATTCCATTCGGCGTCGCTTCAACGCGATCGCTGTCAGTTTCACAGGTGGGGCGCCCCGACGAGTTGATGGCGGGCAGCGCGACGGCGTATCCGCGATCTTTTCAGCCACAAGCACTCAACGAGCACATGAACCACCGACGACCGCCGAAGCGGCGTCAGATCAGAATTCGACGCATGCCACAGGAACAATGCGTCCCGGCCCCAAAGAGCCAGCGAGCAAAACACAATGAAAAGAGCGTATATCCTGCTCATTGTTCTGTCAGCGATTTTCCAGACCGTCGCCGGGTGCAATCCCGCCGAGGAAGCTGCGGCCGAGTCCACTGAGCACGGCGAGCAGGCCGAGCACGAACGGCACACAGTCTGGCTGACGAGCCCCAGACAACAGGATGTGACGATCACACAACAGTACGTGTGCCAGATCCACTCGCGAAAGCACATTGAAGTCTGCGCCCTTCAGAGTGGTTATCTCGAGGAGATTTCGGTCAGGGAAGGTCAGAAAGTGACGGCGGGTGAACCGCTGTTCAGGATCATCCCCACGCTCTACGAGGCGAGGCTGGAGGCCGAGAAGGCCGAGGCCCAGGTCGCCAGGATCGAATTCAACAATACGAAGAAGCTGGTGGCGGAGAACGTGGTGTCGAGCCAGGAGCTGGCGCTCGCCGAGGCGAAACTCGCCAAGGCGGAAGCGCAGGTGAAGCTGGCCGAGGTCGAGCTGAACTTTACCGTCATCAAGGCGCCGTTCGACGGCATCATCGACCGCCTGCTCGAGCAGCAGGGCAGCCTGGTGGATGAAGGCGACGAACTCACCACGTTGTCAGACAACAGCCTGATGTGGGTCTATTTCAACGTTCCCGAGGCGCAATACCTCGACTACATGGCCGACGAAAAGAACGCGACGGCGACTCACACGGTTGAGCTCGTGCTCGCGAATGGTCGCACCTTTCCCCAGTCCGGCACGATCGGGGCGATCGAGGCGAACTTCAACAACGAAACCGGCAACATCGCCTTCCGCGCCGACTTTCCGAATCCGAACTTCCTGCTGCGTCACGGACAGACCGGCAAAGTGCTGATTCATCGAATATCGCAGGACGCCCTCGTCATTCCGCAGCGGGCGACGTTCACGATTCTCGCAAAGCGATTCGTATATGTCGTCGGCGAGGACGGCATCGTCCGCCAGCGCGAGATTGGTGTTGAACACGAACTGGACGACATCTTTGTCATCGAGAGTGGTCTCACCAGGGACGACAAGTTCGTCATTGAAGGCGTCGCCCAGGTCCACGACGGCCAGAAGCTGGAGAAGTTTGAGTTTCGATCGCCCGAAGAGGCGCTGTCCAACCAGAAATTCCACGCCGAATAATCGCCACATTCCCGTCGTCGCGCGACCTTACTGAAACGAGAGCAAGGCGGAATCATGTTTACAAAGATCCTTTATCGGCCCGCGTTGGCCATTGTGATCTCAATCATCCTCGTTTTCCTGGGCATGCTGGGGATCGTGACGCTCCCCATCTCGCAGTACCCATCGATCGCGCCGCCGACTGTCGAAGTCGCCGTCGCCTATCCGGGCGCGAGCGCCAACGTTCTGGTCGACTCCGTGCTCATCCCGCTCGAGCAGTCGATCAACGGCGTTCAGAACATGCGGTACATGGCCTCCGACGCCACGAGCGCCGGCGAGGCGACGATCCGCATCTTCTTCGAGCCGGGGACGGACCCGAACATCAACGTCGTCAACGTCCAGAACCGCGTCAACATCGTCATGAGTCGACTCCCGCCGCTCGTACAGCGCGAGGGCATCCTGGTCAGCCAGGTCGTGCCGAGTCTGCTCATGTACGTCAATCTCTACAGTACGGATCCGGGCGCGGATCAGACGTTCCTGTACAACTTCGCCAATGCGAACGTCATGCCCGTGCTCAAGCGAATTCAGGGCATGGGTCTGCCGAGAAACCTGGGCAATCGCGCCTACGCGATGCGCGTCTGGCTGAATCCCGAGCGGATGCGGGCCTACGGAGTCTCCTCCGAAGACGTGATGGAGGCGCTCGCGGATCAGAGCGTTATCGGTTCGCCGGGCCGACTGGGGCAGGCGACGGGCAAAACGTCGCAGTCGCTCGAATACGTGCTGACCTACGTCGGGCGCTTCGACAAGCCGGAGCAGTACGGCGACATCATTCTGAAGGCCAATCCGGATGGCGAGATTCTGCGCCTCAAGGATGTCGCCAAGGTCGAGCTGGGATCCGAGTTCTTCGACATCTACTCGGACATCGATGGTCATCCGGCGGCGTCCATCGTTCTGAAGCAGGCGCCGAACTCCAACGCCAGTACCGTCATCGAAGAGGTCAAGCGAGAGCTCGAGATAATCAAGAAGGAGTCCTTCCCTCCGGGAATGGACTATCAGATCGCTTATGACGTGTCGAAGTTCCTGGATGCGTCGATCGAGAAGGTGCTCCACACGCTGCTCGAGGCCTTCGTCCTCGTCTGTCTCGTCGTGTACATGTTCCTGGGCGATCTTCGATCGACACTGATTCCGACGCTGGCGGTTCCCGTCTCCCTGATCGGATCGTTCTTCGTTCTCCAGCTGTTAGGCATGTCCATCAACCTGATCACGCTCTTCGCCATGGTGCTCGCGATCGGTGTCGTCGTGGACAACGCCATCGTCGTCGTCGAGGCCGTGCACGCGAAAATGCACGAGAAGGGGCTCTCGCCTTACCGGGCCTCCATGGAGGTACTGCACGAGATCAGCGGCGCCATCATCGCCATCACGCTCGTCATGGCGGCGGTCTTCGTGCCCGTCACGTTCGTTCCGGGACCTGTCGGCACGTTCTACGCCCAGTTCGGCACGACGATGGCGACGTCCATTATTCTCTCAGGTCTCGTGGCCCTGACGCTGACGCCGGTCCTGTGTGCGATGATCCTGAAGCCGCATCAGCAGAATCACGCCAAGGGTGAAAAGAAGCGATTCAGCGTGCGAGCCATCGTCACGCTTGTGCTGGTGGGTCTGCCGATCCTCGCGCTCGTCACCTACCTGTCGTATTTCCTGTGGGGGCGCATGGGCTTCCTGATCATGCTCACGCCCATCGTGCAGCGTCCGTTTGACCGGCTCGTCGAGTGGGGCGTGGGGGGCTATGCGAGCGTTCTTCGCGCCATCGTCAGCCGCCGGCTGATCACAGTGATCGCCGTCGGCGCGTTCGCGTTCGGCGTTTACGCCGTGGGTCGCGAACTCCCGAGCGGGTTCATTCCCAACGAGGACCAGGGCGTCATCTACGGCATTATCCAGACGCCTCCGGGCTCGACGCTCGAGTACACCAACTCAAAGTCGCACGAACTCCAGGAGATTGCGAAGGAACTCGACGAAGTCACGTCTGTCACGTCATTGGCCGGGTACGAAGTGCTGACGGAGGGCCGCGGCTCGAACGCGGGCACATGCATCATCAACCTCAAGGCCTGGTCGGACCGAACGCTGACGGCGCGTGATATCATCTCGGAGCTGGAGGAGAAATGTGCGAGACTGACCAACGTGAAAGTGGAGTTCTTCGAACCACCGGCGGTCCCCGGCCTGGGCGCCGCGGGCGGCTTCTCGATGCGTCTTCTCGACAAGACGAATCAGCTCGACTACGGGCGGCTCGGTGAAGTGACCGACAAGTTCATGGCCGCCCTCAAGGAGCGCAGGGAACTGAAGGGCCTGTTCACGCTGTTTACGGCCGACTACCCGCAGTACGAACTCGTGATCAACAACGACATCGCGATGCAGAAGGGCGTGTCGATTCGCAAGGCGCTGGACAACCTGAATATCCTCATCGGCAGCACCTACGAACAGGGGTTCGTGCGCTTCGGACAGTTCTACAAGGTGTACGTGCAGGCGGGGCCGGAATTCCGACGTTACCCGGCGGACCTCGCGAACATGTTCGTCGAGAATGAGAGCGGTGAGGTCGTTCCGTATTCCGCGTTCATGGAGATCAAGCTGAAGCAGGGCCTGAACGAGATCACGCGATACAACCTCTATCCCTCGGCGTCCATCCAGGGCGCCCCCGCGGCGGGCTACAGCAGCGGGCAGGCGATCGAGGCGATCAAGGAGGTCGCCGCCGAGACGCTGCCGAAGGGCTTCGGCGTCGGCTGGGAGGGCCTGTCCTTCGACGAGGCGAAGAAGGGCAACGAGGCGCTCTACCTGTTCATTATCGTTGTGGCCTTTGTGTACCTCGTTCTCGTCGCCCAGTACGAGAGTTTCCTTCTCCCGCTCGCCGTTATTGCGTCGCTCCCCGTAGGTCTGATCGGATCCTTCCTGTTTCTGCGGGCGTTCGGATTGTCGAACGACGTTTATGCGCAGATCGGTCTGATCATGCTCGTCGGTCTGTTGGGCAAGAACGCGATTCTGATCGTCGAGTTCGCCGTGCAGCGACATCGCGAGGGCGAGTCACTGCTGGAAGCGGCGGTCGAGGGCGGAAAGCTGCGGCTTCGGCCGATTCTGATGACCTCCTTCGCGTTCGTCTCCGGTCTGCTTCCCCTGCTTGGCGCGACGGGCGCCGGCGCCATCGGAAACAGAACCATCGGCGCGACAGGTGTCGGCGGCATGCTGCTGGGCACAGTGATCGGCGTCGGGATCATTCCGGGTCTCTATTACCTGTTTGGCAAGATCAGTGAAGGGAAGAAGCTCCTTCGCGACGAAGTGGAAGGGCCCCTCAGCGAGGTCTTTGAATATGACTAATCACGGGAGGAGCGCGCCGACGGGCGCGATTGAGATGGCAACATTGTCAGAAACCAACGCCAGAGCTCGTCGCCGGCCGACTGTCCTCGTGAAGGCGATCGCCTGCGTCGTCCTGGTCATTTCGCCGGCGTGCATGACGCCCGATCTTCGGGTGGCGGAGCCGGGACCTGTCATGCCGGACAAGTTCCCGCAGGAGTTTCCGGGCGCCACAGACGCCGGAAGCTCCGCGCAGGTGAGCGTCGCCGATTTCTTCAGGGATCCCGTGCTGACCGAGCTCATCGAGCACGCCCTGGGGCACAACCAGGAGCTGAAAATCCTCGCCGAGGAAATTCAGATCGCCAACAGCGAGGTCCTCGCAAGGAAGGGCGCCTACCTTCCCTTCGTGGAACTGCGCGCGGGGTCGTCGCTTAAGAAGACGCCGAAGTACACACCTGATGGCGCCGTCGAAGAGCAGCTCAACGCCGTCGAAGGCAAGGTTCGCAAGCGCCCGCAGTTCACGCCGGACGGGCAGCTTGAGCCGGCGTACATCGAGGGTTCCAACAAGCACTTCCCCAATCCGCTCCCCAGCTTCATGGTGGCCGCGGAGTTCTCCTGGGAAGTCGATATCTGGAACCGACTCCACAACGCCCGCGACGCGGCGACGCTGCATTACCTCGCGACGAACGAGGGACGAAAGTACATCGTGACCCGACTCGTTGCGGAGATCGCCGAAAGCTACTACGCCCTGTTGGCGCTCGACGAGCGGCTCGCGGTCATCGACCAGACGATCGCGCTGCAGAAGCACAGCCTGGAAGTCGCCCAGGCGAAGAAGGCGGCGGCGCGCGGCACGGAGCTAGCGGTTCAGCGTTTCCAGGCCGAAGTGAAGAAGAACGAGAGCGAACGGCTCATCGTCAAGCAGGAGATCGTCAAGGCGGAGAACCGGGTCAATCTCCTGCTGGGGCGCTTCCCGCAGAAAATCGAACGCGGTCACGTCAACTTCATGGATCTCAACCTGGATTCGCTGAGCGTCGGCGTGTCACCGGAACTGCTTCAGAATCGCCCCGACATTCGACGGGCGGAATTCGAAGTGAAGTCCACGGGCTTTGACGTGAAGGCGGCAAAGGCGGCGTTCTACCCGACGCTGACGCTCACGGGGGGCATCGGCTACGAGGCATACAACACGCGGTTCCTGCTCCAGTCCCCCGAGTCGCTGGCGGCGAATATCACGGGCGGACTCGTCGGTCCCCTGTTCAACCGAACGGAGATCGAATCCCAGTTCCGCATGGCCAACGCCCGGCAGCTCAGTTCGATCTATGAATATCAGCGCACCGTGCTCAACGCGTTCGTGGAAGTGGCGAACCGCGTGTCGATGGTGCAGAACTTCCGACAGAGCATCGAGCTGAAGCGCCAGCAGCTGAAGTCGCTCGAGGAATCGGTCGCCTCGGCCAGTCAGCTCTTCCAGAACGCCCGCGCCGAGTACAGCGAAGTGCTCTTCGCACAGCGCGACCTCCTGGAAGCGAAGCTGGTCCTGATCGACATCAAGCGCGAGCAGTTGTCCGCGATCGTCAACGCCTACCAGGCGCTCGGCGGCGGCAGCGTCATCTCCGGCGCCGTCGCTTCCCAGAGTCCGCAGCCGGAAAGTCAGATGGGCGAAATGAAGCCCGACTCCGACGCGTAGTACTTCGCGACGCGTCGCTGCAAATCTCGATGGCGATGGCGCGGGGGACCGAATGGGGGAGGCCCCGCGCCGTTCGCCTTCGCCAGCGCCATCACCGGGCGGCGCATGTCCAATCGGGCTTGCCCGAGCCCGCATCTCCGTATCAACAAATCCGCTTCAAATGTGGCGTCACAGGAAAGCCCAGTGTCAGCCAAGTCCGCGACGCGGATGCAGCGCAACCCTGGGACGACTGAGCGACTTCGCCGCCCGAACCCCGAAGAGGTACTTTCAGAGTCGCGGTTGCCGCGCGGCTGGGTGGCATGCTTGCCCTTCAAGGCAAGCATGTTGAGGCGAATCGCACCGACACTCGAGAGGCGGTCATCTGGAGGCGAGAATCCCTTCGGCGCCGTCCCCATAGACAGGTAACATGGCGGCCCGGCGCCGACGCGGCCGAGGGCGCCCGTGTAATGTTGAGTTCACGCCGCGGCCTGAGCACTGGTGGACAGCCTCGGACAAGCTACCAGTGGCGCCCGAGCGCAAAGGCACAGGACTCCCACAAACACTCAAGCTCCATCCGTGAGAAAGCAATGGAAGCCAAAAAAGCCAATACCCAAGTACTCTATAATCTGTTGTATGGGCTCGAAATGATGCCGGATCTCGGTACCCCGTTTGACGCCTGTACTGACGTGAATGACCCAACTACCTATGTAGACGCAATACGTCAGTACATATTACCGGAATTTGAGAGGCTGAACCTCGAAAACCAGAACACTGTCAGGGGGAATCTCCAGTTCTTCCTGACAACGAGGTTGGCGCCATTCGCGGAGCTGGTGGAGTTATGCCGAATGGAGGCGTCGATGCCGTCGCCAGATGATCCCGCCCAGCTCTTTGTTTGGATCTGGCAGGCGCTTTTTCCGTCAGAGGACTATCGACTCGCCGATACCGCGGGGTGGACTGTTGTCGATGACCGTATTGAAGCGGCCAGGGTTTTCCTGGCAGGGCAGAAGGATGATGGAGGAGATCATCTGCCACCAGGTGATTAGAACGTGCCGCTGTTGGGCTTCGATATTTGGCCGAATCTGACACTGGCGGCGCCGACGCCAGGATTTAGGGGAATCGAGAACGAAGAACAAGGTTCGATATCAGAGGCCGGGTGCGCTGTTAACGTGGTGAGCGAGCGCGCGACTTGTAGGCAAGCCAGAGAAGGCGTCCCGGCGATACCGCGCATCGGACACGCGAACGCACGCACGGGAGGTACCATCGATCAAACTTGTGCCAAGCATGATGACCATGGCGTTGTCGAATTGGCCAAGGCTCAGGTTCTTAATAGGACTCCGATGCCGCCAATTGCGGAGATTGTCGTGAACGTAGAAGCTCCAAGATACCGGATGAACGCCTTCATGCTAATGTGGGTGGTGTTACACAGCGAGGTGTTTGGTATCCTTGGATGCACGGATAACTGGGGAGGATAAGTTGTCGCGGATGGCGCGCGACGTAAGCTCTCATCACGGCGATTTCAATAGGCAAGGGGAATACCATTGCACGTTTACGAATCCGGCCGAAGGTTCAAGTTCTGGGATTACAGAGTGAGTCATAATTACGCATTGTTGAGAGCGCCACACACCAACAAGATCCCCACAAACCTGGATTTGGTCTTTGGTGGGGTAGAGTATCTCTCGCTTCCAACCGCCATCGATGGACTTTGTCTCGAAGTGCGTGAGTCCGGCTTTCCTGAATTCAACCGGATAGAGATCAGGAAGCCTGATCGCGTGTTTCGAATTCAGTCACCGGTTTACGACTACGCGCATTGGGTTGTGGCGGCATTCTGTTGTGTGATTGAGAATAGGCTTGACTTCATGGAGTCCAGCCTTGATGCATTCCTTGGTCTGGGCGACACACTCCCCGGGACAGTGCTCGCACGACTGTGACGATAAGTAGTCGAACCTCCGGCCGGGGTGGCATGCTTGCCCTTCAAGGCAAGCATGTTGAGGCGAATCACACCGACACCCGAGGGGCGGTCATCCGGAGGCGAGAATCCCTTCGGCGCCGTCCCCATAGACAGGTAACATGGCGGCCCGGCGCCGACGCGGCCGAGGGCGCCCGTGTAATGTTGAGTTCACGCCGCGGCCTGAGCACTGGTGGACGAGCCACCAGTGGCACCCGAGCGCTCGCGGCTTTCGCTGACCCTGGGCTTCGGCTGGGGCACGCCTTCGGCGTGTATTCGTCTGCGACGTTGGAATTGAATTCCCGGACAGCCTCGGACAAGCCACAAGTGGCGCCCGAGCGCCACCGGAGGCGCTCGGCGCCATCCTCGCGCGGAACAGTCAACGCGATTCCCGCTTACTCTTCGGCAGCCGCAGCCCGCCTGAATCGAGCGTCAACAAGAAAACTCGCCGTGGCTCGACGCCTCTCGTCCGCGTTGTCGTTATCCACATAGAAAAGGGTCGCGTCACATCTGAATCGTCCGTCACTGAAACGCCTGAAATCCACAATCGCCTCGTCGATTCCAAATCCAGAACCAAACGACACGACCTGGTGAAGGTCGCTTGTCGAATCTGATCCCGTCATGTCACTTCCCAGCGAATCGTCGTTGAAATTCGCGCCATTCGCCGAGGCGTGCAGGCGCATCCCATCGAGATCATCCTCGCATGACAGCGAATCCACCTGGATGTTCATCAGTCCGAATCCGCAGTCTGACATTGCCTCAACAACGATACATATGCAGCCGCCGACCTCGTCATTCTCATAGTCCAACGAGGCGCCGACGACATCGTGCGTATCCCCATCGATCGTGAACGTCCCGAGAGTCATCGACGATCACCGCCTTGCGGCTCATCGCGAATTGGTAGGCGCCGTATGGCAACGCCTTTCCATTGTTTCAGGTTAATCGCATCGAACACCGGCTTCGTCATGACGATCCCGGAAAACTCGCCCTTGTACACATCCAGGCCACGAAGATCCGATCGGAACACGTGCTGCTCTCCTAGCGGCGAATACCTGAGGATGCCGCACGCATCACAATGGTAGCTGCGGGCGAGGTGATCCCCGTATACGCGGAGCGGCTGTTCGGATCGATAGGTTGCGATCGATTCAACCGCTTCGCCTCCCGCAACAGTGACCTTGCCCAACACCAGATCATGCCGAAACGCCATCAAGGCGTCGAGGAGCGTGAGCGCGGCGAATTCAAGCCCCAGCGGAAGAACCCGTCCCATCGCCAGCGGCCTGGGGATCGACTTCACCTCGACATCGACGGCGCCACGATACGTCATCAGTTGCCTGCATTTCGCGCAGATAATGACATCCGAGTTCCGTTCGAGCCAATCCTCCGATGGCGCCACGGAGTTAGCCTGTGAACCAATCCAAATCACCATACGTTCGACTCAACTACAGAGAAGTCGCGAACAAGCCCACGCCGCGGATCAACCAGAACATCGAGGATCGATTCGTACCATACCGCGAGTCCCATTCTGACAGAATACGAGTGAACTCGCCAAAGCCCCTCTGGGGCGGCCGGGAATCCACACGAGGTCGCGGGGCGAATGCCGGTCAATAGAGTGGTCGGCCCAAGGGGGCGTCACAGGAAGGCCCGTGGTCTGCGAAGTCCGCGAAGCGGATGCAGCGCAACCTCGGGACGATTGAGCGACTTCGCGTCCGAACCCTGAAGGGGTACTGTAAGAGTCGCGGTTGCCACGCGGCCCGGGTGGCATGGTTGCCCTTCAAGGCAAGCATGTTGACGCGAATCGCACCGACACCCGAGAGGCGGTCGTCCGGACGCGAATTCGCTTTCGGCGATGTTTCCAAGGAGTGGTAACATGGCTGTCCAGCGGCCCGGCGCCGGGCGACGACGTCGATCGTTCGATCGTCCGGCCTAAAGAGCCGAGCGAGCCGGAGCCCCGGGTGGAGCGCAGGCCGCGAACGCGGCCGAAGCGCAACCCGGGGACGAATCAATCATCGGTGGCGAACCCTGAAAGGGGTGGTATAAGAACAACGGTCGGCGTGACGTGTCGTGTAGAACGTTCCTTCAGAACTTCCGATTGTCTCTTGATCTGAATCCCAGGGTTGCGATCAAACCGCGTTCGCGGCTTTCGCTGACCTTGGGCTTTGGCTAGATCACGCCTTCGGCGTGAATTCGTATGCGATGTTGGAATAGAATTCCCGGACAGCCACGGGCAAGCCACCAGTGGCGCCCGAGCGCTCTTGAGAGTGGACGTGCATGGCAGATATGTTATTCAGGCTTCCAAATGGCCATAGGTTGAAATTCTGTTTGGTAGCAGCGCTAATGGAAGGGGCTGAACAGAAGAGCTCGTAGGCCGCCTAGAGGTAGGTGAGATGGAAAAGTGCTCGACGTGCAATATCGGTTTTCTTAAGGACAGTCCGGTCGACCCGGATATCTTTGCAATCTGCGACAATTGCGGCGCAATGTTCACACAGGGCCCAAGGATTGAAGCCTATTGTGCGGATCCACGTCCGGAGGATATGGGGCACCAACGAGTGTGGATTCTCTGGCCTCAACACGGGCCAAGCGAACAGGAAATGCGTTTCGCCCAACGACTGTTTTCGGAGTTGCGTGGAATTCCCTTCAATGACTTGCTAAGCAAAGCAAGGCAAGCCGAGAGAATGTATGTTGGAGTACGCGGGCGCGCTCTCGCGAGGCAGATGAAGAGGACTGCAGAGGCCAATGGAGTCCAGATTGTGCTTGAGGACATAGAGGCGGATAAGTCTGGAGGCGCATAAGTCACGACAGTGGGGCTGTTGAAAAACGTGATGTTGCTCGCAATCAAGCTGTGCGGCGAATGATGTTGTCTCCCAGTTTCACTGCACGAACGCTTCTAGTCGTGCACGCGTCACTTGCGCCGCACATCACGATTTCGATGAAGCCATGGCCGAACGCGGCTAAACGCTTGGCGTTCATCACTGTAGCCGTTAAGAACACCTGAATCGTCACGTTCGCACTCCGGCGACGCGCAGCACGGCGCAATCCGTGTTGTGTTTTGGCCTCGCCACCCCCATCTACGAACCGGCGCTCCTTCGGTGCGTTAATGCCCCGCGAAATACGGAGGGCTTTCGACGATCTTGTGGAACGAGCGTGTGGCCTTTATTTCCAGGACAGCCTCGGCCAAGCTACCAGTGGCAAACGGCGCGCCCGGGAGAAGGGCTTGGGCACACATGGCGTGTCGCGAACAATTCGCCCATGAAAAAAGACGAGTTACACAACTGGATTGCGGGGCGGGCGATGAAGCGTTCTGGCGATGAGACCGACAGTCTGGCCCTGATGCTGCTGTTTCACACGCACGTGTTCCGGCTGCAATCACCGTTTGTGGAGGGCCTTCCGAATGAAGTGGACTCCCCGCCGATGACGCAGCGCTGCTGTGCGGACGCCGTCGCGATCGTGTGGCCCGACCGGACCGACGCCAAAAGAACTCACTATTACTTCTGGTATAAGAAGTTCAACCTGACGACGCCTTGCGAGATCGCTGAGGACATCCCGCCGGAATGGATGGAACGAGTCGAGCGCCTGCGGGATGTCGTCGAGGGGATCGACGGAATCGAGTCGGTTTTCCCGGAGGATTGAATGGGTTGCGTTCTTCCCTTCATGCATGCGACCGAACGATTACAGTTCTCCTGATGTCAATCGACGGATTCAGAGTTCTACGCAACGGACAGAGAGTGTTGACCATGGGGCTTGACGACGTTTTCGGGCGATTTGGATTCAGCCCCTCCAACGAGGACATTCCCGAAATCAGGCGCATCCTTGACTTTGAAACGGAGAACGGGCTCGACGCGGATACGGAGGTCATGAGACTCTGTTGCGTGTATCTTTTCAGCAATCGAAGTCGCGATGATGTTCTCCGAATCTGGAGGGCAAAGCGACCAAGCATGGATGCGGACGGCGCCGTCGACGTTGATTTGATGCTTGGGCCAGGCCTCACTGAGACCAAGGCCTTTCTGAAGACTGTCGATGAGCTGGAAGCGCCGCATGCGTTGCAGTGGATTGAAGAATGCGAAGATGCCGGGGACCTGAGTGGTTTCGAGTTCGAGGACCGTCTCGCCTTTGAGCGACGCTACTACTCAGTGAACAACGACGATTGACTCGCTCCGATACCGTGCGAGGACAAGAGGTACTTGTGGCCTTCGGATGCTGAGACTTTCGTCCTGGCTGGTGATGGCTTCTGGGCCGGCCCTGGGCGAGCCATCTCACGCGACCGAGATTGCGTGTCGAAACCCCTCGCCGGCAACAACGAGAAATCCTGCGAGCGCCTTGAGCGTCGGGGCGGTCTCGGTGCGCCGGAGGATCGCGCAACGATGTCTGTTGGCAAGCGCGTGTAAGCCTCTTTATGCCAATCAGATAGCTCGCTTTCGGAAACACCCTCACATCGTCGCATGGTTTCCGGTCCGAATCCGGCTGGGATCCTCAAGGCAAAGCTCGGCAATGTTGGATTCAATCCGTCCGTCGAGTCAGGCCAGGTTGCGCCTGTATATTTGTCATCAACGATCGAGAATTCTGGTCACGCGGCGCCCGATTCAGGATAGGATACAGAAACTCGGGCGGATTGAAGGGGCGTCATCACCACTTCGACCCATCTTCACAGAAATCGTCCGCCCAATTGGGCAGGGCCATGCCAGGATCGGGTACCGACATGCGTACGAGATTCCTCTTTTCGTTGGCGCTGCTTGGCGTCGGCCTTGGGTCCGGGCGCCTGTTGGCTCAGGACTGCAATTCGAATGGCGTCGCCGACGATATTGACGTCCTTCCGTTGCTTCAAAAGACCACCATCTCAACGCCCGGGGGCGATCTCCGCGATATCATCGCGGTCGATATCAATAATGATGGCAACCTCGACCTGATCGGAATCTCAAGAACGCTCACCACGATCCATCGCCTGTTCGGCTATGGGGACGGCGTGTTCGGCGCCACCGATCCAATCGCAAGTCCATTTCAGTCGATACGAACCGTTCAGGCGGCCGATCTTGACGGCGATGGTGACGCGGACCTCGTCGCATGTGATGGTTCGAGGAGCCTCATCGTCTGGTTCGAAAACGACGGGCAGGGCCAGTTCTCCGCGGAGCAGATTGTTACCGTCGAGTCCATCGATCCGTATTCCGCCTATCTCGCGGATGTCGATGGCGACGGCGACATCGACGTCATGGATACATCCCGAGTCGACGGAACCCTCGCCTGGACGGAAAACACGGACGGTCAGGCGACGTGGGGACTTCGACGGATCATCCTGGACTCGTTGAGTTCGCCACTCGCCGTCTACGCGGCGGATCTCGACGGCGACTCCGACCTCGACGTGATCGTTGGATCTGAAAACGATGATCGAACCCTCTGGTGCCCGAATCTCGATGGCGCTGGCGCGTTTGGACCGGCGCAGACGATTTCCATTGTCGCTGATCGCCCTCAGACGATTGTCGCGGCCGACATCGACAACGATCAGGATCTCGACATCATTCTGGGTTCGAAAAACGACAACACGCTCGCGTGGGTCGAAAATACCGACGGGCTGGGGACCTTCGGTCCCCGTCACATCATCTCCATGACGCAGAACAATGTGAATTCCGTCGCGGCCGCCGACATGGATGGCGATGGTCACATCGATATCGTGGCCTGCGGAAGCGCCGGAGACGAACTGTCGTGGTATCGAAATACCGACGGCGCCGGTTCATTCGGGTCGGGAATCCACATCACGCTGGCCACACCTCTCAACCCAACTCTGGCACTGACGGATTATGACGGCAACGGAACGCCCGATCTTTTTGTCGTAGAAGCGGTCGGCAGGCGTCTGGCATTGTTCCGAAACACGCCGCAGGACTGCAACGGGAACAGGATCCCCGACGACTGCGAACTCGCCGGAAATGACTGCAACAACAACGGCGTCCCGGATGACTGCGAGCCCGCCGGAGACTGTAACAACAACGGCGCGCCCGACCTCTGCGAGCTGTCCGCCACCGACTGCAATTCAAACGGCGTGCCGGACGAGTGCGAGCTTGCGGGGAACGACTGCAACAACGACGGCGTCCCGGATGACTGCCAGCAGGACTGCAACGGAAACGGGATTCCCGAAGACTGCGAGCCGCTTGTTGACTGCAATGGAAACGGTATCCAGGACAGCTGCGACACGCTCGTGGCCGACTGTGACGGCAACGGAATCCCGGACGACTGCGATCCCGACTGCGACGCCAACGGGATCCCGGACAGATGTGATCTGCGCCCGACGTTCGCCGAAGTGTACGTATCGTCAAGCGCGTCAAATCCTCAGGCGGTTGTCGCCGCCGATCTGGACGGCGACGGCCTCGAGGATGTCATTATTGGCGCGGCGACACAGACCAAGATCTACTGGCGGCGGAACAACGGCGACGGAACGTTCGGCGGCAAGGTCAACATCACGATCCTGACGCGGGATGTTGTCGACCTCAAGGTCGCGGATATCGACGGCGACGGAGATCCGGACGTCCTTTCCGCTTCAGCCACAGATCAGAAGATCGCGTGGTACGAGAACCGGAACGGGGCCACGAGCTTCGGTCCGCAGCGTGTCCTGGGGACCATCAATCGCCCCAGCACCGTTTTTGCGGCGGACCTGGACGGCGATTCGGATATCGACGTGCTTGCGGGCTCCACCCTCGACAGTCAGATCCTGTGGTACGAAAACCTGGACGGACTCGGGACATTCGGCCCCAAACAGGTCATCACATCGACGGCTTCCTACGCGACCTGCGTAATCGCCGCCGACATCGACGGAGACGGGGACAACGATATCGCGCATTCGTCCCTTTCCGACGGTACCATCGCCTGGCGTGAGAATCTGGACGGGGCGGGCGACTTCTCGGGGATTGAGCATCTCGTCTCCGTACAGTCCAGCGGGGCTGTCGTCGTTCGCGCCGCTGATCTTGACGGTGACGGCGACATCGATCTGGTCACAGGCTCTTCCGTTAACAACCGGATCACGTGGTTTGAGAATACGGACGGGCGGGGCGCCTTCGGCCCGGCGATCGACATCAACAGCAGCTACGCCGTCCGGACCCTCGATGCTGTCGACCTCGACAGCGATGGTGACATCGATATTGCTGTCGCCTCTTTTGACAACAGCCAGGTCTATTGGCTGGAGAATCTCGACGGCCACGGCGGCTTCTCGTCTGAACGTATCATCACGAGTGTTCCGAGTCTGCCGACTGGAATCGCTGTGTCTGACATTGACGGCAACGGGACTCTGGACCTGCATGTCGTCTCTTCCGGCGACAACTATCAGCGCTGGTACCGCAACGAAGTCCCGGACTGCAACCGCAACTCCATCCCGGATGCGTGCGAACTCATCGGCAACGACTGCGACAACGACGGCGTCCTCGACGAGTGCGAAACAGACTGCGACGAGAACGGTATCCCCGACGACTGTGACGAATTCACAGACTGCAACTCAAACGGCGTTCCTGACTCCTGTGAACCGGACTGCGATCAGGACGGAATCCCCGACGCCTGCGAACTCGCGGATAACGACTGTGACGGGAATGGAATCCCGGACGATTGCCAGCCGGATTGCGATTCAGACGGCCTGCCCGACGCGTGTGAGATCGAAGGAAATGACTGCGACGGCAACGGGGTTCCCGACGACTGCCAGCCGGATTGTGACGGCGATGGCGTTCCCGATATCTGCGCGATCGTCGGAAACGACTGCAACGGCAACGGTATCCCTGATGACTGCGAGACCGACTGCAACAGCAACGGTATCGCGGACGACTGCGAGCTGATCGGCGCCGATTGCAACGGCAATGGTGTCCTGGATGAGTGCGAGCCCTTCACGGATTGCAACGCCAACGGAATCGCGGATTTCTGCGACGCGGATATTGGTTTCGTCGCGACGACACTCATCGCCGCCGCAGCCGCGCCTGTTTCACCTTCGCTGGCGGATCTCGACAACGACGGCGATCTCGACCTGCTGTCGGCCAACGCCGACCAGCGCGAATACGCATGGTTCGCAAACCTCGGGGGGGACGCCGGATTCGGCCCCGCTCAGGTCATTGCGGACGACATCAACGGTACCAGGCCGCTCGTTGCGGCGGATCTGGACTCTGACGGCGATCTCGACATTCTGGCCATTCGCACATTTGACGACACGCTGGAGTGGTATGAAAACACCGACGGCGCCGGCACATTCGCATCCGCCCGCGTCATCACAACGTCCACCGACAATCCCGTTCAGGCGCTGGCGGATGACGTGGACGGCGACGGTGATCTCGACATCATCCTCGCGGCTCAGCATGGCGATCGCCTTTCGTGGTACGAGAATCGCGACGGGCATGGGGAATTCGGTCCACGGATTGTGATCCCAGGTTCGATCAGTATTCCGTCGATGATCCGGCTCGCGGATCTGGACGGGGATGGCGACCGCGACCTGATTGCCGCTTCGGCGACAGGCAACGAGATCTTCTGGTTCAGGAATGTCGTCAGCGCTGTGCATTACAGCGTGGAGCAGGTTGTCGATGTACTGATTGTCGAGCCACAGTCGATTGACGTTGCCGATGTGGACGGCGACGGCGACGTTGATCTTATCGCCGCGCCCAGTTTGACCAGCCAGATTTTCTGGTATGAGAATCAGAACGGCGCCGGCGCTTTCGGATCGCGGCAAATCGTCAGCGACACACTCGCCGGATCCATCGTCTTCGTCAGTGTTGACCTGGACAACGATGGCGATCCGGACATCGTCTCGTCATCGCAGCAGATGGCCGTACTTTCCTGGCATCGAAACGACGGCGCCGGGAATTTCGCGCCGCCCGTGGAACTGTACACCGACGGTCTCACAGCGCGACGATCTCTCGCGGCGGGCGACATCGACGATGATGGCGACAACGACATCATCGCCGCGCCGGCGACGTCCGTCTCGGATTTCCTCCTGCTTGACAACACGCGTGACGACTGCAACAACAACCATGTTCCGGACGCCTGCGAGCTTTCCGGAAACGACTGTAACGAAAACGGGTTCCCGGATGAGTGCGACGCCGACTGCAATGCAAACGGCATCCCCGACGACTGTGAGTCATTCGTTGACTGCAACGCCAACGGAATCCCCGACGAGTGCGAACCCTCCGCCGACTGCAACACCAACGGAATCCAGGACATCTGCGACATCGCGGATGGCGCTGAATCGGACTGCAACAACAACAGCGTGCCGGACGCCTGCGAGCTCTCCGGGAACGACTGCAACGCCAACGGAATCCCCGACTCCTGTGAATCCGTCTCCGATTGCGACGGGAACGGGGTTCGCGATATCTGCGAATACTCCGGACACGATTGCAACGCCAACGGCGTCTTCGACTCCTGCGAAACGACAGTCGGTTTCTTTCCCGTGCCCGTCAGTGATGTGCTGGGCACGCCGGACCAGATTCGACTTGCCGACATCGACGGCGATGGCGACCTCGACATCATCTCGTCGGGCGGAGCGTCTTACATTGTCTCCTGGAATGAGAATCTCGACGGCGCCGGGACGTTCGGTCCCCTCCGTGAGGTAACCGGCGATCTCGCCGCCGCCGCCGAGGACATCGAGGCGGCGGACGTTGACAGCGACGGCGACATCGACGTGATTCTCTGCTCCAACAATCCGGATTACATCCACTGGTATGAGAATACGGATGGGCTGGGAACTTTCAGCGGCCCCGTTTCAATCGTCGGCGCCGTAGCCCAGCCGAATTCCGTCGAAGTCGCCGACATCGACGGTGATGGCCTGAACGATGTCGTTGTTTCGAGCAGCCAGGTCGGCGCCAGCGTCGCATGGTTTCGGGGCGTCGGAGGTGGTGGTTTCGGGCCACGACTCACCGCCTTGTCCAGCAACCTCGCCGCGTACCTTGAAGCCGCCGATTTTGACGGCGACGCGGACATCGATCTGGTGGTGGGTTCCGGCGACGCCATCGTCCTGCTGAGGAACCTGGATGGCGCCGGGTCGTTCTCCAGCCCGATCGTTCCCGCGGACAGTGTCGACATTGCGATGACACGATACGCGGGCGATCTCGATGGCGACGGCGATCTCGACTTGTACTACATCGGCGCCGATCGACAATCGATCGGATGGATTCAGAACCTGGATGGACAGGGGACGTTTGGCTCGCCACAAATCGTGACTTCGAACGCCGACACCATCTACGACATCGCCGCCGCCGACTTTGACGGGGATCATGATCTCGACGTCGTCGCGAGCGACTACGACGACAACCTGATCATCTGGATCGAAAACCTCGGCCCGTCACTCGGATTCGATGTGCGGCGCATCCTCCGCGCCGACGCGATGAACGCCAGGGGCGTTTGCACGGGCGATATCGATCGGGATGGGGACCTCGATTTCGTCGCCAGTTGGTCCCCGATCAACTCCGTCGTCTGGTTTGAGAACACGAGCAACGACTGCGACGGCGACGGTCGCCCCGACGCCTGCGACCTGCCCTTCGAGGACTGCAACAACAACGGCATCCTCGATTCCTGCGAGTCTCTCGCCGACTGTGACAACGACGGAGTCCCCGATGTCTGTGAGCTTTCCGAAAACGACTGCAACGGGAACGGATTGCCGGACGATTGCGAATCGCCGGACGACTGCAACAACAGCGGCGTGCCGGATATCTGCGAGCTGAGCGGGAATGACTGTAATCAGAATGCCGTTCTCGACGAATGCGAATCCACGGAAGACTGCAACTCGAATGGCATACCGGATTTCTGCGAACTCGAACTGAACGACTGCAACGCCGACGGTGTTCCTGACGATTGCCAGGCGGACTGCGACGGCGACGGATTGGTTGACGACTGCGAGACACAGGTCCTCTTCACGCCCAGCTTCATTGACGACACATTCGGACCGGTGAGCGAATGGGCCGCCGCCGACATCAACGGGGATCTTTTCCCAGATATCGTCGTCCTGCACGAATCTGGCGTCCTCAGCTGGTACGCCAATCTCGGCGCGGGTCAGTTTGCCGCGGCAAGCGTGATCGATAACCCCGGGGGCGGGGCGCTCGCCCTGCGAATTGCCGATCTCGATGGCGATGGGGACGTCGACCTCGTCACGACGGACGCGTCAGACACATCACTCGGCTGGTACGAAAACGCCGATGGCGCCGGCGTGTTCTTCCCGCGCAGTCTCATTGCCTCCGGCGGTTTCGGCCTGCCCGGGGTCGAGATTGTGGACCTCGACGGCGACGGCGACCTGGATATCGCGGCGATATCGTCGGCGAACGGCGTGAACATCGCATGGCTTCCCAATGACGGCGCGTCGCCACTGAATTTCGGCTTGCCACAGACCATTGACTACACGATCAGTAATATCGCTGACCTTAAGCCGCTCGACGTTGACCGTGATGGCCGAATGGACATCGTTGCGTTGACGATCTCCGGCAGCGACGTCGTCTGGTATCGCAACTTCAGCGGCGGTGGCCAGTTTGAGCGTCCGCGGAAGATCATCGACGACGCTGATGACATTGATGTGATCGCGATCGCCGATCTCGATTCCGATGGATACGGAGACCTGATCGCGGTGTCGACCGCGAACGATCGTACGCAATGGCTTCGTTCTGTTGGCGGCGCAGCGCCCTTCGCCCCCTCCGTCGATATCATTCCGGAGCTGACCGCGATCAATGGGATTCAGGCCGCGGATATCAACGGCGATGGTCGACCGGACCTGCTGGTGGATTCGAGGGCCAACGTCAGCCTGTCGTGGTTCCGGAACATTGACGGCGCCGGCGCCTTTTCGACGCCGAATTTCCTCGCGCAATACGGAAAGATGCTCGTGGCGGACATCGACCGGGATGGCGCCGCCGATCTGATCCACACCTACGGGGCCACTGGCGTGATTGACTGGCTCCGGAACGTTGCCAACGACTGCAACGGAAACCAAGTGCCGGATAATTGCGAGGACACTTCCGCGGACTGCGACCAGAACGGCGTCCCGGATCTCTGCGAGGCGGCCGGGGCCGATTGCGACAACGACGGGATACCAAACGCGTGCGAGCTGTCGGGTAACGACTGCAACCAGAATGGCGTTCCGGATAACTGCGAATCAGCGGAGGACTGCGACAACAACGGCCTGCCGGACATCTGTGATATCGCGGCGGGCGAGATCGACTGCAACAGGAACGGTGTGCCCGATAGTTGCGAGCTCTCCGAAAACGACGCGAACGGGAACGGCGTCCTGGATAGCTGCGAGATCGCGGGGGGCGACTGCAATCAGAATGGCGTCTCGGATTCGCTTGAGACCGAGCCGCAGTTCGTTCCGTTGCTGGTTGACGCGAGCGCGTCGGGGCTCCTGTACATGGAGCTTGCCGACCTGAACGGTGACACGCTCCCAGACCTCCTGACGAGCGCCGGCGTGAATCCGAAGGTGCGGTGGTATCCCAACACGGGCGCCCCGATTCCGTTTGTCAGCGCCTTTGAAATCGCGACCTACTCACTGGATGTTCACGCGTTGGTCGTGGTGGATATCGATCTCGACGGCGACAACGACGTCGTCGTCGGGTACCAGGGCCCGCCGTCAGACAGGATTGTCCTCTACGAAAACATGAACGGGCTGGGCGACTTCGCGGGCCCGCGCGTTGTCAGCTATCGGGCCGATGGCGTGAATTCCATCGCCGCGGGCGATGTCGACGGCGACGGCGACACGGATCTGATCGCGGGCCTGCAGGATCGCATCACCTGGTACGAGAGGGGCGCGTCAGGCTATTCGGCGGAGAAGCTGATCAGCATGGACGCGAACACCGTCGGCGTCGTGGCCCTGGCGGACATGGACCTCGACGGGGACATTGATGTCGTTTCGGCGGAGACAAACGGCAGCCGACTCGCGTGGCACGAAAATACGGACGGTCTCGGATCATTCGACACGATGCACGTCGTCGCAACGGGTAACGCGAAATCCGATGTTTCCCTGGCGGATATCGATCAGGACGGTGACATGGACATCATCGTCTGCGCGAAATTCATGCCGTATATCTCGTGGTACGAAAATCTGGACGCACTCGGCTCCTTCGGAGAGCGGAACGTCATTGACGACGTGAGCGGCGAAGTTGATCGGATTGACGTCATCGACCTTGATCGGGACGGTGATCTCGACGTCCTTGCCGTCAGCGTGGATGCGGACACGATCACATGGTATGAGAATCTCGACGGGCAGCAGAACTACTCGCCGGGAACACTCGTGCTGACTCCGGCGAATGATCCGCGTGACGCGAGGGCGGCGGATCTTGACGGTGACGGCGATCTGGACATCGCGTCTGTCTCGCTGGCGGACAATCGCGTGATCTACTATCCCAATCTCGCGAACGACTGCAACGGCAACGGCGTTCCGGATGCGTGCGAGCTTGACGGCGCCGACTGCAATGAGAACGGCGTTCCGGACGAATGTGAGTCGCCCGCCGACTGCGACGCGAATGGCATTCCTGACATTTGCGATATCGCCAACGGCGCGGCGGACTGCGATCGTAACGGCGTCCTCGATCGTTGCGAGATTCTGCAGCGAGACTGTGATTCGGATGGCGTCGTTGACATCTGTCAGGTCCTTGCGGGGCTGTCCGATGATTGCAATGTCAACGGGATTCCCGATGGGTGCGACCTCCTGGACAACGACTGCAACGCCAACGGTCTTGTCGACGCCTGCGAGACCGCTGACGGAATCGCGATGGATTGCAACAACAATCATGTCCCCGACGAGTGCGAGCTGAGCGGGAACGACTGCAACGGTAACGGGATTCCCGATGAGTGCGATCTGATCGACAACGACTGCAATGGCAACGGCATTCCCGACGAGTGCGATGTCCTGGCGGGAGACTGCAACGCCAACGGGATTCCCGATGATTGTGACGCCGAAACGGTGCTGGTGGGCAACATCGTTTCCACAGAAAGCCCTCATCGAGTTCGGTCGATCACATCGGGGGACTTTGACGGAGATGCCGACGTCGATCTCGTTGTTGCATCGTACGCCCTTAATTCGATCGCCCTGATCGAGAACGTCGACGGGTTCGCCACACCCGCCGCATCGATCGAGATTGATGGCGCCTGCCTCGAGGCGGTGGACGTCGTTGCGGCGGATATCAATGGCGATGGCGACATGGACCTCGTCGCGATATGCCCGGGGAGCTCGGCAGTCAATTGGTATCAGAACCTGGGGATGGGCGTGTTCGGCGGCGCCAATCTCGTGACCGACGCGTCAGGTCGCCCGCTTACACTCGCAACGGGAGACGTCGACGGCGACGGTGACCTCGACATCGCGTGTTATTACAGTTTTGATCGGCGCATCGACCTGATCTTCAATCTGGACGGGGCCGGCTCATTCGGCCCGCCGCTGACGATCGGAACGAACATCCTGTTCAGCAATTCAGTCTGTCTGGTGGACCTCGACGGGGACTCCGATGTCGATGTCGTGAGCTTCAACGGCAGCGCGACGAGGCGCATCATTTGGTATGAGAACCTGGACGGCATGGGAACGTTCTCAGGGAAACTCGATCTCGCTGATGAGCTGCCGTGGTCGGTTGGCGGGCTGGTCGTCGCGGACATTGATTCGGATGGTCATCCGGACCTCGTCGCCGGGTTCAGAAATGGCGAATTTGGCTGGTTCGCGAATCCACTTGGCGACGCAAACCTGCAGCCGAAACCCACAGTTCAGATGGGGACTGCGGAGACGACGCTCCTGGCTGCGATTGACGTTGATGGCGACGGTGATCCTGATGTCCTGGCCGGCGATCCGAATGAGCATGAACTCGTCTGGTCGGAAAACCTGGATGGAAATGGCGCCTTCGGTCCACCGAGGTTGATTGCGACACTCAATCCGGGGCCGGGCCTGATTTTCGGCGCCGATGTAACCGGGGATGGTCACGACGAGATATTCGTCAGCGCAGACCTGCCGGACGACGTCACTTGGCGTTTCAAGGCAACATTGCGAGGCGACATCGACGGCGATGGAGTCGTATGCCTGGAGGACGCCGGGCGACTCGTTCAGGTTCTTCTCGGCCAACCCGTCATGCAGGAAGACCTGGATCGATCCGATCAGGATCTGAACGGCGTTGTTGACGCGCGCGATATCTCGGTCTTCATCGACGCGTTACTGGGGAACTGAGCGAGGCGTCGCCGCAACAGATCCTTGGTGGCGACCGGCTCCTGTCGTTCCAGCCCTGTGTTCAGGGGATTCGACAAAACAATAAGAAAGTTCGGCTGGTCGCATGATCCTGGACGTCGGATGACTCTCGACACACGCGTGGTGGGAGTAGGGGGCTTCGCGGTCACCGGCGCCAAGTGGAGTGGCTACCTCTTCTTCAGATTCGTCCGGCGGCGGAAGGGCGGCACATCGATGGGCAGGCGCCGGAAGCCGAAGCCATCGCAAACTCCTGATGCCGATGTCCCGGTCCGATTCGCCATCTATCCTCGCAATTCGACGAGCGTCGGTCTGAACAAGGACTTCAACACCCAGGATGCACAGCGCGGCGGCCAAACCATGTCGCGAGGAGGCGTGGAGTCACGTTTGAATTCGACATCGTAGTAGATCCCCTCTTTGACAAAAGTAGTTTGTCCTCGCCTACCCAATCCATCGAGCCGTTGGATCGAGCCACCTCACCGACTACGCCGAAATCGCCCGGCAGATCGGTGTCTCCCGCGCACGTGTCTCGCAAATCGTCAGGTTGCGGATGTTCGCGCCACAGATCCAGGAAGTCATCCTCTGCGAACCGGATCGAGTCGCGAATATCCGCGAGCGGGTCATTCGATCGATTCCGATCGACGCTGCACGCGCCATTCAATGGCATCACTTCTCAGATCTGTTTCAAGCCTCCGACTAACATTCACACCGGCCGATCAGATGGCTCAATTCGACGAACGGCAACCGCTGGAACGTCGCCACGATTTCAATCGGCCATATGCACGATGACTGTCCGTCGGCTACAACCGCCGACGCTCAGAAAGCGCCCCGAAAGTTAACCAAACGATGCAAGTCGGCCCCCAGAACCGGAGATGAATCGAGCGATTTCGCGCCAGTTGCGTCGCGGATTCTGGTGCGTGACTCGTCGCCTGAATCGCCAAGTCACCCGTAACGGACCTCGTCGCCCATAACTGCTTGCCTTGCCAAGAGTTACGAATTTCTTGCCCCCGAAAACCCGACAAAAACGACACACTACAAGCCGATTTTGGAGAGGAACCTACGAGTGTGAGGTACCCCCGGAGGTAACCCCTTTCTTACGAATTCGATTGAGCCAGCGGTTAACTGCCGTGGTGGTGGAGCTTCGCGCGTATCTCCGCCCCGCCAGCGGACTTGTCGCTACCGCGCGGCTGGCTGCATTCCTCTAGGTTTTCGCGAACCCGCGCCAAAGCACCGACACCGCCCAAATACCAACGTATCAGGTCCAAATGAAACCAAAGTAGTGAGCTGAATCCAGGATACCTTGCGCGGCGATTGGAGAAGAATCGTGCCGCTCGAGATGGTTATTGTTCATTCGAGTATGTCGTGATTGCCTCGATATGCACGACATGTGTATTCACTGGCGCCGCATAGCTCCAGAATTAGGTTACGATTGGCCGTGAATCTCGAGTGCTGCGACGCCGTGATCATCAGATGATTCGGAATCGAACGCTAGAGCAATTTTCAAATGAAGCTAGCGGAATAGCCGCAGTGTTTCATCATGGCGATGGCGTCTGTAGGTTGAATCGCTTCAATCGCATGTTTCAGTCCGATGTTCAAGGCGTCGATTGTGCGATGGCCTTCGCGGCGTAAGACGGACTTCATTTTCGAGATCGCCATTTCTATCGGGTTATAATCCGGTGAGTGCGGCGGTAGCCGCAGGACTCTTGCGCCGACGGATTCGATGAGTCGGTCCACGTGTGGCGAATTGTGCGCCGACAAGTTATCCATGATGACGATCTGCTTTGGCTTGAGTTTCTTCAGCAGGAATCGTTCGACAAACGCAATGAACATGGCGGTATCCGTCGCCCCTTCGAATGAACACGCCGTCACGATTCCACGGACGTCCATCGCAGCGATCGTGCTCAACAATTTCCAATGACCGTGAGGAACTTTGCCGACCACGCGTTCGCCGCGCAGACCTCTTGCATATCGCCTCGCCATGTTTGTTGCAGCGCCGAATTCGTCAATAAACACAAGCTGATTCAGTCGGACGTCGCTGAATTGGTCGAACCATTTTGACCGCGCCGCCTTGACGTCCGGCCGGTCTTGTTCGGCGGCGTAGACGGACTTTTTTTTAGTGTCATGCCGAGCGTTTTTGTCGCGCGCCAGACGGTGGGAACGCTGACTTTGTTGTTCAGCGCGTCAGCGAGTTCAGCCAGCGTCATGTCGGGTTGTTTGCGGATGAGCTTCTCGATCTTGTCCAGATCGCGATCAGTCTACTTGCTGTTGCTCGGTACGAAGTGCGGCTGGGGTTCGAGCGACCCGGTCTCTCGATATCGTTGCATCAAACGCCGAACCCAGGATTCACTGCACCCAAACAACTTTGCCACATTCAACGACGAGCCGCTCTCTTCATACGCCCGAGCAACCGCCCGTCGAAAGTCCATCGAATACGCTTTCATGAAACTGACCTCCATGTCTCGAAGATCAGCCTACTACATGATTTGCGATCGCGCTAGGCTGAAATGAAATCTGCTCTAGAAAATGTCCGTTTTGTCCAGACATCGATCGGTGACACTGTCGCTAAGTCATGATCAAAAAAGACTTGGCGAATGTACGGTCAACACTCGCCGGCAATTGCATAACTTAACACGTCGCACGCTGGAGCGGGCTCGCGTTACGAACGGTGTGGGGGAGCTTATGTCAATTGAGATTGTTTGGGTTTCGACGGTCAGGAATACATGAATTCGGGGCTTGAAGCGTAGGTAATCGCCGTTCAGAAGGGAAAATCGGAATGGCAATCTTCGAATTGAATCCAGTCCAGATCGTCAAAGTGCACAGCGCTAGTTTCTGGTCCCAATGCATAAGGGAACGGGCGGACTTGCATCGTTTGCTTCGTACAAACGTCGAAATTGCTTTTGCCCGACACGATGAGCATCTCAGTGGAATTCGGGCAGTCGGAGGATAGCAGGCGATGGATTGACCTCCTCGGACTCGACAAGAATGGGGACTTGGTCGTCATCGAGTTGACACGCTCCGAAGACGGCGGTCACATGGAGCTCCAGGCGAGTCGATGTGCCGCGATGGTCTCAAGAATGACGTTTGAGCAGGCGGTTTCCGCTCGCTCGCACTTTCAGAAGCAGAATGAGATCGAAGGTGATGCCGAGCAGGCGATCCTGACGTTCCTCGAGTGGGAGGAGCCGGACGAGACCGCCTTTGCGCAGAATGCCCGGATCGTCCTCGTATCCGCGGACTTTTCCGAGGAACTCACGACGTCGGTGAATTGGCTCAACGCGCAGGATGTGGATGTGACGTGTGTCCGGCTGAGACCATACGCGCTTGACGGGCGCGTTCTGATGGATGTGAAACAGGTGATTCCGTTACCCGAGGCGGCCGAGTATCAGGTGCAGATCACGGAGAAAGCCCAACGAGAACGTAAGTCACAGAAATCCAGTACGTGATTTGCAAGACTTGATGTGTCGATCGGCGCCATTGTCCACGCAGGTCGCATCCGCCGTCGCGCGATTCTGCTGATCTGCAAGTCGCTTTTGGACGAGGGCGAGTCGGCGGAAGAGATCGCGAAACTCATCTACTGGCGTTCCGATCGAATCGGGTGGGTCGCGGATGGTGAGCTGAATTCAGAGCAGTTCATCGCTCGGGCGACGATCGATGCGAAGTCCATTGGCAAGAAGTTCAATGCTCGGCGTTGGTTCTGCGACGACGAGGAACTTGTTCACGCCAATGGCCGGACGTACGCGCTGTCATCACAATGGGGCAAGAGCACCGAAGACGCAATAAAGGTTCTCGCCGAGCGGTACTCTGAACACCGTATTCGCGTTACACCGACTCGGGCGAACGGAGAGTAATCCAAGCGGCGAAGTCGGCGGGCGAGCAGATTGTTATTCGTGACGTGTCGACCATCGACGAATTACCCATGACGACGACGGGGCGGGCCGCTGTTGGGTGAATAAACTCGTTGCGCGTTCCAAAACCCGATTTACCCCCAACTCGAATGCGCTGGAGTGCTTGCGCCCATCCCTGAGAGGAATTCACAAAGTCGCGCCGCTCAAATTGGGCGGCCGTTTGGAATTTTGCGCGGCGCCGACGCCAGTGTTAGGGTATAGTTAGGGTGTGCCGGCATGAGTGCTTGGTGCCCGAGTGCTCAACGCCATTGAATCTATATGGAGCGAACCACGATGAAACTCACCGTGCGCTCAGGAACGCTTCAATTCCGTGGGCGACACACGCAATTGTTGGATCAGCTGCGGCTCTTTCCGAAGGCTCCGCATGATGACGGGCCGGACGCGCATGAGATGACTGTGGCGGCGCGCCGGAAAAGGAGCCAGTGTATTGACCCCATCGAAGAGAGTAGATGCACCAAACGGTGTCGGCGGCAGGGCTGGCTGACTCCTGTTGTTAATTTGGGAATCACATTCGATACAAGGGATGCTCGTGTTCGGCGTATGTTGCGCCCGCGCGGAGGTTGTGCACCCGGGACCGGAGTTCAAGATGATCAGGAATAATAGAAATTCGTCATGGATGGTCTGCGCACTTTGCGCGGCTCTTTGCGTTGCGGCTGCACACGCCGACGGTGTTTCAACCGGCCGGTGCTGTTTCTGGAGCGGTCAAGACTTCGAATGTCTCGATAGCGCGAGTGAGGCGCTCTGCGGTTACCTTGGCGGCGATTGGGCCGTCAACGAGTCGTGCGCCTCAAACCCTTGCGAATTGCTAACGGGGCGAGTCTGCGAGATTGACGAGAATCCGGACAAGACATACTCGACCTTCTGCTACGAGATGACGTACGCGGATCACCTCGACAACATCGAAAACAAGGTGTACACGCTCGAGCAGGCCAACTGGACGTGGCCGGGCGACTGCTCTGGAACTCCAGAGTGCCCGATCGGACATTGCTGTTATATCGAGATAACGAAACCCAAGTGCGCGATCACCGTCGAGGAGACTTGCGACGATTTGGGAGGTTCGTGGGACGCTGGCGCGGTTCACGGAGCGACCGACTGTGACAGTCATGGACGATGTTGTGATAACGCCGACAGCGGTTATTGCGAGGTGCTTCCCGAGGTGAAGTGTGTCGGTGAGGGGCTCGTCTGGATTTGGGGTGCAGATTGTGATCCGGTTCTGTCCGACTGCAATTTTGGCCACTGCTGTTTTCTCGACGTGAACTTCTACGCCAAGTGTGACTTGACGCTGGAGGCGCTGTGTGACGACTTCGGCGGTTTTTGGGACGAGGGACTCAAATGCGCCGACGTTGACTGCACGAGTCATGGGCGTTGCTGCATCTTCGACGCCGCGGGAGGTGTTCTCGAATGCAAGATCGAGGAATGGTCTAAGTGCGAAATTGAGAACGACCGCGGGTTCTGGACGTGGCTTGAAGACTGTTCAGGAACCACGCCGTGCGTCGCGCAGGGCGCCTGCTGCTTCATCGACGACGTGGAAGTTGTTTGCGAGCAGGTTTCCGAGGATATCTGCCAGTATTTGGAAGGGGAATGGCAGCCGCTGACTCGATGTTGGGAGGGGGAGTGCCCGACGCTGGGGCGATGCTGTGTCTCTGATGGTTCCGAGTTGGCATGTTCGAATCGATTCGATTCGCAATGTGATGCGATGGGCGGAATATGGACCGCCGAAAACACATGTGAGGGTCCGACGTGTCCTCCGTTCGGCGCCTGTTGCTATGAATTCGCCGGTGATTCCCATTGTATCTTTGTCACCAACGCCGAGTGTGTATGGCGGCAGGGATCCTGGTCTGAGGGTTCTGAATGCGAGGTGGCGGAATGCGATCTCGGCGCATGCTGCATCATTGAAAACGGCGACCCCCGATGCGTCGTCGCATATCGCAGGGATTGCCGTCAGTCCGAGGGTGTCTGGGCAGGTGACGAGAGTTGCGCGACCGTCTCATGTTCGGATGTTGGCCGATGTTGCTACATGGACGACGGAGCGCCGGCGTGTGTCAATGCGTTTGAGGAAGTCTGCGTTCACGAATTCGCAGGCGCCTGGGACCCAGTGAATTCGTGTGCGGCCCCGCAGGATTGTTACGGCCTGGCCAAGATCACGCTCTTCAGCAACATGGGGAAGTCGGGCTCAAGTGGTTACGACCACGGTCAGGGTAACGAACCGGTGGTTGTCGGCCTTTCGCCATTAACAGGCGACAATATTGCGGCGATGGCCGTTCCGTTTGTGCCGGAATACTCCGGGACCATTTCTGATATCTACGTCCCGATCGTGTTCTTGAATGACGTCGATGCTGTCCCGGGAGGTGTCGAATGGGCGGATGCGTCTGACGACTACCTTCTTGCAGTTCTTCCTGATGTGGACGGAAAGCCGTGCGCCCTCGGGGAGGGCGCGACCATCGGCTACAACTGCAACGCCAATTCGAATCCTGCAGGGATTCCGTTTGTGCGCGTTCCGTACATTGGTGTCGGCAGGGATGATCCATTCGATGTTTGCGATTGCGACGCAGCATGCGTTTGCTTTGGCCGTGAGGCGATCACAAACAGCTACCGCGTTTCCCTGGAATCGAATCCGTCGGACTACTGGCCAACCGTTTACGCAGGTGAGCAGTATTGGCTTGTCATGTACAAGTATAACGCTGCTGTACCGCACACGCCCGGGCACGATGCGCTCGTTTGGTATCGCACCACCGAGGTTGCCGCCCAGGGCAGCGGCATGTGCCTGATGGAGCGCGAAGCATCCGACAATGGAAATGGTGGGACGCAGTATTCGCTTAAGCGGTGGGAGTCGCTGCCAGACACGACGTTTGCGGCGCTGCGAATCGATGGCGTACCCAGAGAAGACTGTTTCCATGAGTCTTCGAACTATCTGGAACCGTCGCCGTACGAGCCTCCCATCGAATTCGGTGGCGAATGCGAAACGACGGAGTTCGAGTCAACCTGTTGGTTCAATCGCTACGCCAGGGGCGATCGCGCGCCGGAGAGTGGATTCCCGTTGAATGTCGATCTGGCGTCAGCGCTCAGTCCGCCGGATTTTCCTCCACTCAGCACGGACCCGATTGAGAATACGCTCCCATTTGTCTCCAAGGAGGTGCGGCACTTTGGCGCGCCATCACGGTTCCATGAGCGATCGGCGCATCGCGACATCATCGACAACGCGACGGGCGCGCCCTTGATCCAGGCGACCGACTTCGAACTGCCGTTTGGCGGCGCGATGTTTCGACATACGCGCACGTATTCTGAGAATCTGGGTGACTCGTTTCGGCCTTATGTTCGCTCCGCTGGGGGGAACGGTGAGCAAACCGCCCCGAGTTCGACGCACTGGGACTGGAACGGGATGTTCTGGATGATGAGTGAGAATCCGATTCTCCTGATCGATGTAGCGTATCAAACTGAAACAGACGCCATAAACCTCATGGGGAGCGACGAGAAGCGATGTTACCTGATTCCGGACGCACATCACTCGATTCCGTTCCGCTTCAACGGCACGGACTACGAGGCGCCCGATTGGTTCGACGCCGTTATCCAGCCGAGCGACGAACTCGTCGACGTACCCTTCGAAGGTAATGGCGTCGCGCTACCCAAAGAGTACTACGTCTGGTTGAACCGTCGGTCGGTCAAGTACACGTTTGCGGCCCAATACCAGGATCTCTGGAAGGTCCGGGATCCGCAGACCAATGAGTGGAAGAGTGTTCACCAGCCGCGCGCCGCCCAGGGCGCGGGCGGTCCGGGCGGCATGGGGTTGCCGTATTACGGGCTGATTACGAGTATCGAAGACCGATACGGGAACCGAGTGGAGTACGAGTATTGTGGCCAGAAGCGGTTCGCATGCCCTGAGCAGTACGAAAGCGGTTGCCAGCATTGCTGCCAGAACTGCAACGAGAAAGGTCAGATCAAGTCCATCAAGCTGATTTCGCCGGACTCGAGCGGAAACGACCAGGTGGTATGGACGCTGCTCTACACGCATCGAGGTTTCAAGGAAGGTTGCGGGATTCTCGCCGAGAGCTGTCCGGACTGGCTGATTTACGACCCAGATGATCATCCGTATCCGGAAATCCTCAACGATCACGTGCTGCACAGCATTCACGTTTTCGAGGGACCCATCGAACCGATTACCGACGACTGTCTAACGATTCCCGGAGCCGCGTTCTGTGGAGCTTCCACGCTTGAAGAGATCGACGCCATCCCGAATCATGCCGCCATACCCGATTCATGGGTAATCGAGGTGAAGTATCTCTATTCGGAAGGTGGAGACATTATCTACCAGGAGAATGGAGAGCCCTATCCGACGGGACTGACGGGGTGTAACGCCCTTGGTGAGTTCACGAGTTCAACAGCTCGAATCGAACGGGCGTCGATCGAGATCGGAAACGCACTCGTACCACGTTGGTATATGACTCCGGGACGCCTGCAGAAAGTTGTCACGACGCGGCGTTCAAAGGAGTTGCAGGACGACATATCGGATCAGCGGGTAACGCTCTTCAAGGACGCGACTCGCGCTTATTCGTTCACCGGTGGCGCGAACCTGCCGAGTTCGGATGCGATCTGCTATCTGGGCTGGATTTACGACCACGAGACAATTCAGTCAATTATCTCCGCCGACGAGGAGATCACATCCGCCAACGACGTACTGCGAGCCGAACATGTGCATCAGGTTGGCTTCACAACGACCAACGACTTGAACCAGAAAGTCGTCACGCCTGCCGCGCTCGGAGACGTTGCAGACGTGCAGATCGACGAAACGCGAAATTGCGGGGCTGACAATCCGGTATTGGCGGCGCTTGCGATGGACGCCGGGCTCGAACTGGGGCGAACGGCCGCGCATTGCGGCGGGGCCACTGGTTTGATCGATCGCCGATCGGAGTTCATGGAAATAGGCGAGTTCAAGTATTACCGGTTCGTCGTCCTCCCTGAGCGTGATGGCGGGTACTCCGTCAATCCGGTCACTGGACTCATGTCTGCCGAGCCGTCAATCTACTATCACTTTCCCACGCTCTATGAAGAGCCTGATGCGGGGCTGAACTACGCGCTGACGAGTCAGTCCAATGGGAACGAGCCCTTCTTCGTGGCGATCATCGACGAAATCGATCGCGAGGCGAACGGGGCATACGATCCGATCGCCGCGAAGGGGATTCGCAGCCGCAGGATTGTCTACCTCAACTCCCAGGGATTGTCCATCAAGGACAAGACGACGAACTATGAGAACGGTGAGTCCGTCGGATCGTCTCAGGTCGGATTCGCTGAGTCAGTCAAATACGACGATCAGGGCAGGATCATCGAGCGTCGCTCGACGGGCTGGGACACACTGCCAACGGAACAGGAACGGGAGACCAAGGGCCTCATCCACGTCTATCTGTACGATGACACAGTCGGCCCAAACAACCCGAATCCGGGCGAACTGATCGCTGAGGGCGTGAAGCAGGGAACAGCGGGAACTCCATATTGGCTCAAGCGATTCTATCGTGATATCGAGGGACGCCCCGAACTCATTACGCGGGAAGTTCGTTTCACCGAGCCCACGACGGATCCCAATACTCCAGGGCAGGAAGAATCGATCGTCTACTACGAATTCGGAACCGTCGACAGCGATGGCGTACCCATTGACGATGTCGAGAATCGGCCGCTGAAGAACAAGACGACGATCGGCGCCGCCACGCCGCTGGAGCCGGGGGGGACGCCATATTACGCGTACTATTCCGAACGCTATACCGACAACGGCAATACCGAATGGGTCGGCGTCGGTAACAGCACGGCGAATACAGGCGACCCGGTCGCGCCGACGGCATTCTACCTGACGAAGACGACCTACGACGAGGCGAAGGGGTGGCCGATCATGGTCGTCAGCGACACGATAGACTCGCCGCCGGTCGGCTGGCCAACACGTGTCGATCCCCAATTGTCGCAGCCGCTCAATCTTGTCACTGAGCATTTCTACGATCCGGTCTATGGGCTTGTGCGCACAATTTTTCCGAACAACCGCGAAACAGTGATCGCGTATGTGGCGGATTCTGAGAACCCGGGTGGCCTGTACAAGTGGGAATTCAAGGACCTTGTCTATCGCAATGACAATTTCGTGCCGCTGTCTCCCGTCGTGATCTACAAGTTGCATGGCGGCCGTGTGATCGAGAAGACAGTCGTTCGTCTCAAGCCTGAGCATACGGACGCGACACCTGACGGCGCTGGCGCTGAGACGGCGTTTGCTGAAGAAGAGATCATATCGATCACAACACCTGAGTACGACGCGAACGGCCAGGCTGTCGGCATTACCAATGAAGGCGGCGATGGAGCGACAATTTCCAGTCGAGTGCTTTACAACGCGTTTGGAGAAGTCTCGCGCGAGATTGGTCCCGATGGAACGATTACCAGGAAGGTCTACGATTCGCGTGGCCGCTTGCTTCGAGTGTATAGCGGCACGAACGACGAGCATGCATTCTGGGGAACGGGGATCGCCTGCGAGACGTGGGAGGATCCTGCGACGGACAATTGCACCGACCCTGATGAATTCCCTGACAACATGTTCTTGTTGGAGAAGTACTACTATGGGGAAAGTGAGACCAACGCCGACTTGCCGGTGGCGGTGCGCACCTATACGGAATCGCCGCTGAATCCATATTTCGAGCGAGTGCCGGATGGGACGCCCCCCGAGGAGACTCCGCCGCAAAACAACGAGAACCGAATCGGCTATACGTCGCAGATGGGCTACGACTGGCGCATGCGTCAGGTCATGAGCGTGGAGAACTCGTCGACAGTTGATGATCCAGGGGCGGAAGGTTGCAACGCCTCAGTCCCGCAGTTCGGACCGCCCATCAATCATTCGCTCGTGTGGTTCGACGAGCACGATCGTACGCGTTTTACAGCGGAATACGGCGATCAGATGCCGACGGGCGATGACTCGGTCAATCCTCTGGGCTTTGCGCCGGGCGATACAGTCACGGCCAACGAAATCCTCTCGGATCCGGTTCCACCGATCTCACTGACGGAGACCATTTACAACGCTCGCGGACAGATCGAAGAGACGCGGATGTACGACGTGTCGTCGGACCCGCTCACGCCGCAGTACACGAATACGCGAACGTACATCGGCTACCATGGACGACCGGTCGAAGTGCACTCGTCCGGTGGTGTGGTTACAAAGTACATCTACGATTCCAAGGTCCGCCAGACGCGCTCAAGCACGTATGCCGCTGGTATCGAGGTGGCGCGCAACGAAACCGTGTACGACAACGATGATCGCGCCATCGCGACGGTCTCGTGGCAGCGCATGCCCGCCATCCCGGAATCGGAAACAGAGCTGACGGAATCGAACAGCGTTCGCACATTCAGCTACACGTGGTATGACATCGAAGGCAAAGTGATCGCCACCGTCGCGTTCGGAACGAACAGCGCGGGCGACAACTACGACAACGCGGATTCCCTGTCGTTGCCAGCGCCGCCCGATTCCAACAATCCGAATTCCGCCCCCGTCGTGTTTGATGCGGTGGATCCTGACAAAGTGATCGGCATCGATATCACGGGATATCCCGCACATGCGCGCATCACGGCGTACGGGTATGATGAGGCCAATCGCCAGTCGGCCGTTTTTCATCCGGACGGAACTGCTACGCGGACTGAATACGACGACCTCGGCCGAATCCTCGTCCAGGCGGAAAATGCAGACGCGGCTGACGCCAGGCAGGTCCGCCGATATGCCTATCGTTACGACGACAAGGGGCGCGTCGAACTGATGGCCGCGATCGTGTCGGGCTACACGACCTACGAATCTATCGATTGGTCGGCGACAAACGGCTCTGTGCAGGTCACGAAGATCGTCTACGGTGCTGAGGTCCATAACCCCGCCGGGAACAACAGCGCCAACAACGGATGGATCAAGGAAGTCTTCTTCCCAGGTGACAATGGGCAGCCGGAAACGGCAGGGGGGAAGCGGATTTCGCTGACCTACTATCCCCAGGGGATGGTGCGATCGCGAACCGACAGCAGAGAGGTTGTCTTCACGCACTACTACGACGATTTGAAGCGTCGCATCGAGACAACCATCGATGACTCGGCCGTATACCTCGAAGGCGGCCCAGCTGATCGTGCAAAGCGAATTACCTATTTGTACTACGAGGACAGCCTCCTCGACACGGTCACGCTGTACACTGAAAACGACGTCGTCATCGCCGAAAACAAATATGTGTACGATGATCGTGACAATCTGCTTCACGAATACCAGGCGCACGGCGGACACGTCGTTGTCGGCGTCTCACCCCGCATTGATTACGGTTGGGCGTTTTCCAGCGCGTCCGAGGGCAACTACGATCGTCTGACCTCGATGACCTATCCCGACCCACTTGGTTCTCTGGCGCCACGCGAACTCGCATTCAACTACGGTAGCGGTCTCGACGACGCGCTCAGCCGCATCACATCGATCCATGACTCTGTGGAGAACGTGAATGTCGCGGCGTACACCTATTACGGAACAGGATCGCGCGCCAGCATTCTCACAGGCAACGGCGTCAGGCAGTCGTATGCGGACGCCAACGGCAAACTCACGCGCCTCGATCGATATGGGCGCATGAAGGATCTGCATTTCACGGACGATGCGACGGGCTTCACGATCCATCGTTACCAGTACAGCCATGACATCATGGGCAATCGCACGTCGGCCCGCGCCACGCAGGGACCGGACGCCGATGATGATGACGAGCCCGACCATGACAATGACCGCTCGTGGGAGTATTCCTACGACGGTCTCAATCGCCTGATCCAGGCGGAACTCGGCCAGCTCAACGCCGGCCAGGTCACGGCGCCGCCTCCGCCGGGGTTGATGCATCAGAAAGTCTGGGAGCTTGACGCGCTCGGCAATTGGGCCGGCGACAGCGCCGGGCAGGCGAGCGTCACAATCACCGGCGACTTCGACGGCGACGGCAACGTTGATCCGACGCCGCAAACGCTGCATCACGATGTCACGGGCAACAACGAGTTGGCGAACCTTCTCGTCGACGGTGTTGCCCAAGCCTACCAGCATGACGCCGCGGGCAACATGACCGCCGACGGCGCCTACGTGTACCTCTACGACGGTCTTAATCGTCTGATCGAGATCCGGCCAAGTGGCGCCTCAAACGATTATGTCGCCGGGCTCACGTACGACGCGTTTGGTCGGCTGATCCGCATCGATCGGCGAATCACGCCAACCGTTGAGGCGGCTGCCATCGTGGACCTTTACTACGATGGCATCCGCCGCGTACAGGAAGTGGGAAAGATCGTCGGCATACCGGGGGCTGGCGTCACGATCGAGTCGGCCTGGAGCGCCGAACACATCGAGCGCGAATACGTGTACGGCCCCGATGAAGTCGATGAGTTCATCCTTCAGTCGGATGGGGCGGGGACCGCAGTCTATGTCGTTCAGGATGGAAACTACAGCGTTGTCGGCCTGACGAATGAGATCGGCGAAATCCTCGAACAGTACACTTTTTCGCCCTATGGCAAGACGCTTGTGACAGAACGTTTTGGCGCCGATCCACACAATCAGCTTGGGCATCAGGGGCTGTTCTATCTTCGGTTTGATCGGTGCGCCTATGGCGTGACAGGTAACGAGACTCTGGCGCCAGGCTCTGCCGGATTGTACTACAACCGCAACCGCTGGTACTCGCCGCTACTGGGCCGCTTCACGCAGCCAGACCCGAAGGCGACGGAATTGCCGATTCTGAATATCGCCGCCATGAACGGCGATGCGCTTGAAGCGTTGACGGGCACTTTGAATGTCGAAGAGCGCTACAGTGACGGATTCAACCTCTATCAATATGAGCAGAGCAACCCAATCGCAAATCGGGACCCTCTGGGGACTGACGACTTCGATAATCTCGTCTCGGACCTCCAAGGTCACAAAGTTACGACGATCGGGTACATCCAAAGCGCTTCTGGTTGGGCGTTAGTTGGTCTGAACATGGCGGCCGATGTCGCGGGCGGGCTACTCGGCTTCGATCTAGTCAAGGCGGCCACGAACGTCTACGACGGCAAAGGGACCTTTTGGGATTGGCTTGAAATCGGCATGTCTGTGGGCGGCGCTGCCGTTGTCGCCTTCAAGGCGTTTAGGATGGCGAGGAAGTTTGCTGCGCGAGGAAAATTGGCCAAATACGGCGACATGGCCAAGCGATTCTGCAAGATATCCTGCTTTGTGTCGGGAACATTGGTCGCTACGCCCCAGGGAATGACGGCGATAGAGCTTCTTCGAGTTGGTGATGTCGTCCTCACTCGGAATGAAAACTGTGGTGATGGTGTGACTACGGGCGTTGTGACCACGATATTTCGCTCGGTCATGCCTGAGACGCTTTGGCTTGAGTTCTCGGATGGGACGGTTCTTGGAACCACTCCGCCGCACGAATTCCATACATCTGAAGGTGCGTGGATACCTGCCGAGTATCTGGTCGTCGGCGATTCGATAACTGGGAGACTTGAGCCTGGTCAAAATGCGAGGCTTGTCGGCGAGCCCTTGACCATCGCTGGGATTCATACCGAGAGAACGCCCACAGTCGTTTACAATCTTGAGGTTGGTGGAAGTCACACTTACTTCGCTGAAGGCGTTTGGGTGCACAATTGTGGTGAGAGAATCGCTCGCCTTGTTGGACATCACACAGTGCCGAGCCAAGTACTCGACTATCTCGATCCCAAGGTCCTCAGCCGACTACGTCACCAAAGGGGTGGCAACCGGCTGATCTGGGATATTCCTGAAGACCTGCACAAAGTTCTTCACGGGGGCCTGGGGAAGGGATTCAAAGGCAATGGAACTCTCGGAAAGGGGGGAGGCGGCTGGAACGCTAGGTGGCGGGCCGAGCTCCAGGCTTCTGCAAAAAAGGTAAAAGACCTTACTCTTGATGACGTGATTTCGATTCGTGATAGGATCGTACGGGATTTTGATCTCGACGCTTTTCGGCCCGTTGGTCCGAGGCCTAGATAGGGAGTCGAAGTTGGCAATGCAATTCCGCGCAACAGTCAACGGTGATTCTGTCATTGTTGCGGCCGCATTAGGAGCCGGGCGGGTCGTAATCGCCGACATGACTCGTCAAGTGCTGCTGTGGGATGTTCGAGATGTGGACGGTCCAAGTGCTCTTGAATTTTCCTGTAATGGGGAGAAGCTGTTTCTTGGAAGTTGGGACACACCGACCGTGGAAGTTCTCTGCTGGCGCAATCGCGAGCGAACTCAGCTTGACGCGCCCAAGGGTGTGAGTCGGATTCTATCTGACGATGACGGGAGCTTCATCGTCTTGCAGGCGAGGCGCGGTCGGCAGGACATAATCGATCTAGCGAGCGGCGCCCGAACCCAGTTGAAACATGCGCATTTTGTGTCTGAAGGGTTCTATCGATCCGACAAGAATGAGTTTTGGGCGCCATCGCAAAGCAAGGGCTGCGTGGTCGTGATCTCGCTTAATCCAATTGTGTCGGAAATCCGACAAGTCACTGACAAAACGATCTACAGCATCGCGCTCGAACCAAATCGGCGGTCATTTGCAGTGAGCGATGCTAGTGACCTTATTCAACTGCGAGATATTGAATCTGGTGAATTGAAATGGGGGTGGCGATCCCCAAAGGGAGCGGATGTGGGCGTTTGCGCGTTTTCGCGCGACTTCCGGTACTTGGCATTGCGCAGCGTGAACGGCGGCTGCACCTTCGTACTGGACCCGGAATCCGGTGCTCTCCTGCGGCGATTGGACTTTCTTCTGGATGATCCCACAATTGGGAGCAAGTTCCTTCTTGGGGAGGGACGGATACTCGACGCCGAGACCGGCGAAACCAGCGATGGCGTTAGCAAGGTGGCGTGGTGGCGGGCGATTGGGGCTTGAGGGCCACCCGGGATCCGTTGTTTGCTCCTCCCGCTGGTGACGCTCGCGATACTGATGCGAATCGGCCTCGCCCGAAGCAGGACGCTATTGCGCGCGAACCAACGGGTGATTGACAATCACCGGCAACTGTGTGGCGGTTCAGATTCGAGGATGACTTCGACATCGACGCCGCGTTGGAGGCCGCCGAATCGCTGCCACCGGTGACACAGTCGGGCGACCTGCCGGGTGGCGCCTTCGACAGCTCGGCGTCGCGAATCACGCCGGATGGATCGGTGATCGTCGGTATGGGAACGTCGAGCGTCGGCGAGGAGGCCTTTCGCTGGACGAGTGGCGGCGGGATGGTCGGCCTGGGGTTCCTGCCCGGTGGCGATGAAAGTCGGGCGCTGGATGTATCGGCCGATGGGAGTGTCGTGATTGGCTCTGGAAACTCAAATCAGGCGCCGGAAGAAGCGTTTCGATGGACGGCCTCCGACGGAATGGTCTCGCTCGGATCGCTCTCCATGGGCGGCGTCCAATTCCAACAACGCACGCGCGCGTATGCAATGCCCGCCGACGGTAATGTGATCGTCGGTGACAGCTTCGTCGATCCATGGTTTGGCTACCAACCTTTCCTGTGGACGCCGGACGATGGAATGCGATCGCTGGTGGATATACTGACGATTGACTGCGGCATCGACCTGACCGGCTGGCTCCTGTCGGACGCCAGGGATATCTCGGCTGACGGTCGGACGATCGTGGGGAACGGATGGGACCCCGCGGGTAACAAAATGGCGTGGATTGCGACGATCCCGGAGCCGTCATCGTGCGCGCTGGCGCTGCTGGCCGGCGCGTTCGTCCTGCGGCGACGACACGGGCGGGCGCAAAGCGGCGCCGGTTTCGGGTTCCCCACTGTATAGGATTTCTGGCAAGCACGGCGTCGAATCGGAGGGCTGACACATGCTGGAGCTTCGGCGTCCTCGCACGAACGACATCGAAATCACGTGGGATCAGTACGATTTGCAATCGTTGCGCGCGTCTGGCAAGGAGTTGCTGCGCATGATCCTTGTGCAGGCGATCACGGACCGGATGACTTCCGTCCGGTTCGTCGCCGACGAGGAATCTTCATCGCTCACGATGTTCTATGCCGAAGACTCCGGCGATTGCGAGATGCGGCATGAGATGAGCGCCCCGCCCATCGAGACGCTTCCCGGCATTCTGAGCCTGCTGCTGGACCATACGGTTTTCAGCGGCTACTTTCCGCTTGAGGGCGTGATGCCCGTTCGTTTCAGCGGCCAGACGATCGACGTCGGCGTTCGCATCAGTGATTTCAAAACGATCGAGCTGAGCTGGCCGACAGTGAGTCTGCCCTGAGCCATCAGGCGCCCCGACAATTGCGCCGACGCGGCCGAGCGTGAGCGCGTGATGAGACCAGGCTCCGGCGGCGGTGCGTGAGATGGGGCATTTCAGAATTGGGCTCCAGTCACGTTGAAGTTTATCAAACCTGTGTCGCTGTTCCTCATTCTGTTTGTCGTGGTCTTTTCCTCGGTCGCGTGCGGACCGGAAATAAGAACTTACTCCGGCGCCTGGACCTACGAGCGGCTTGAGCTTCCCGAGGATCTCCCCACGGATCTGCACGTCAGGCTGCGTCGGCATGGAAAACCGAGTCAGGAGGAGGTCCAGCTGATCGATCTCAGTGTTGAAGATGTGCATTACCGAATCAGTCTGAGCGGACTCGGCTACAGCATCGCCGTGGCGAAGGGAAAGAAACTGGTTTCGCCGCCTCGGCCCGTTGGCTCGAAGGTCATCCGGCGGTCTGATGACCTGAGTGAGCCCGCGCCGTTTGACACTGTCGAAAGTTGGCTCGAGGAGGTGAACTCCGACGAAAGACAGTCTCGGTAATCAAGGACAAGCGCGCCCCATCCATCAGCAGACAATGGATGGGGCGCACGTTGTGATCCGTGTGACGGTCCGCCCGGACAGCGGGTCTTGTCCGGGCGACGGCGTCTAGTTCCCGGGCAGCCCCGAGTTATCCGCCTCGTTGAAGAGCGCGTTCAATTCTATCTCCACAAGGGCTCGATCAAAAACGCGAACGTCGTCGATGCGGCCTTCGAATGGCGCGCCGCCGGACCCCTGCGCTTCCTGGACGGGGCCGAAGGCGTTGTGGTTGCCGACGATCCGCCAGTTCGTTGCCGGATTGGGGTTTGTCATCAGCGCGTTGGAGATGAGCAATTCAGCGACGGGCGCGCCGACGGTACTCATCATGGGAACGCCCCAGTTGGCGCCGTCGCCGCGATAGAGCCGGATGCGCGTGTCAGGGCCTTCAGGAACCACGGTCGCCGCGTAAAACGTCCACTTGTCCAGCTCCGCCGGCATTCCACACGTGATCTGGTCCGCCGTTTGTGTCGGCGGGTTCGTTGGATCGAAAATGGTATGGTAGGTCCCGCCGGCGTCGCGAATCGTAAAGCCGTACCTGCCCTGATCGACAAACAGCGCCGTGAATCCGGGTTGCCCGACGAGGACGCCCGATGGACTGCCGTCTGCGATCAGCCACGCCGCGATCGTGAACCCATGGTCGACGCCCGGCGCCGGTATCGGAGGCAGGCTGACGCCCGCCGCCGCGTCGCCGTTGTCCTGCACCTGATCCTGCGCCAGACACATCGCCCCCGACGCGCCGCCGAAACGATTGTTGGTATCGAACGCGAACGGCGATGTCCGCGAGCCATCGCGATCGTCCGGTCCGGCGTCGTTAATGACGTTGTTGACGCCGATCGCGTCATTCATCGGGTAGTAGGCCAGCAATCCCGCCGTCGGGAATGTAATCGTCACGGGGAACGCGGCCGTCGACTGCTCGCCGCGCACATCAGTCGCCGTGACCGTGATCATCGAGACGTTCTGCGTTGCATAGATGTGCTGAATACTGACCGACACGTCAGAGGCGCCCATGCCGAGAATCGTGTCGGTATTCGGATCATATTGAGGCGTGAACGGATTGTCGTCGCCCCAGTCGATCACGATCGTGTCGATCGCGTCGACGTCGCAGCGTCCCGGATCGCTCAGCCTCTCGTACACATCGCCCGTCAGCGTGACCTCGCTTCCGGAGATATCAGTTGATGTTCCAAGGACGATTGTCGGCGGCAGGTTTACGGGATCGAGCGGACAGCGATCGACGCCGTCGAGCAGGCCGTCGCTATCCGTATCGGGATCTTTCGGGTGTGTGCCCGCCGCGAATTCGGCGTCATCATCCAGCAGGTCCTGATCGGCGTTGGGACGTGTCGGGTCGGGGAACACATGCTTCGGATTCTGTCCCGCGACCTGGATGTCCCAGCCCTCGCGGATTTCGAAGTAGTCCCCGAGGCTGTCACCGTCAGTGTCTGGATTCATGTCCGATGTGAGATACATGAACTCCTCGCGCTTGAAGACGCCGTCGTCGTCGCGATCTTCCGTGTACACCATCGAGATCGACTGCGTGGCGTTCAGCGTGATGTTCTGGAAGTCGATCGTCCCGTCGCCCGCCTGCGGCGAGGTACCGAAGACCACCCAGAATCCGTCGGGGTCGACGACCGGATCCGTTTCAACGTCGCGCACCCTGGTCAGCACCTGGACGCCGTCGGGGAAGTTGACCGGATCCGTCGAACCCGAGCGCGACTTGGTCTCGAACGGAATCTCCAGGATCTTTGTCAGCGCTTCTCCAATGGTAATGCCGCTCGCTGTGCCGTCGCCGTTGCGATGGACCTCCGTCGCCACGCGATAGGTCTCGATTGGTCGATCGACACCGAAGTCGATGATGATCGTAGCGGTCCGCGCGTTGGTGACGTCGTTGAGGAAGGCGAAGTTGCGTCCCTCGGCGTCAAGAAGGTCGAACGCGGAGATCTCCAGCAGCAGGGCGCTGGGGTCCGCCATCAGATCGAGAATCTGCCGACCGCCGATTGCGCCGACGTCCGTCTGGAAATTGAGCACGCCCGTCTCGTCGAACGCCGAAAGCGTCACCTGATTGACCGGCGGCCGCAGCGTCGTGATCGGCCGAAAACCGTCGCGGGCCTGCTGGTCGATCAACTGCGCCGACAGGACGAGATTCTGGAGGGTAAAAGCGACGTTGCCCTGGTTCACGACCTTGACGCCGGCCGTGATCGTGCCACCGTTGATCGTCTGCGTTGTCGTCTTCGCCTCTTCCTGTATCTGCAGGTAGGAGTTCTGCGTTTCCTCCGCCGACTCCTCGGTCCATGAGGTCGAGCCGCCCTCCGTGAATCCCTGCGTGCTCGAGAATCCGACTTCGACTTCAAATTGCGGCCCGGGCGGCGTACCCCCGACGCCGCCGGCGGCGCTGATCGACTCCGTGAAACTGAGGGAGTTCTCCCATGTAGACGCGTTTGTCCGGCTGTTCGACGACGACTGGGATTCCACGAGTCCGTACTGCTGGCCGTTCGTGATCGACGTGCCCTGGCCCAGCTCGATATCCAGCGTCATGTTAAGCTGGCCGACAAAGTCGACCTTCAGTTTCGGGACATCCGCCACCAACGGGCTGCGGAACGGATGGGCGAATTCGTCGTAGTCGGTCTCCCCGTCACCGTCCGTGTCCTCATACAGAGGTGATGTCCCGCCATAGAAGAGCGAACCGTTGTCGTCAAACACTTCCACGAGTTCCGCACCGTCGAACAGCGCCGCGTTGGGTGGCAAATCGCCGTTTGGTCCCCGCGCATCACTGTCGGTGTCCACACTGACGGGGCTGGTCAACTGAATGTTGAGTTCCTCAAAGTCGTCCAGTCCGTCGCCGTCCGTGTCCCGTTCGTTGGCATCCGAAGAGACGAGGTACTCGGTCATGTCGTCGAGACCGTCGTCATCGGAGTCGGCGTCAAGCGGATCGCTGAAGACAGTGCGACGGACGAGATTGCCGCCGTTCACTCCGAAACCGAACCCAAACTGATCGATGGCGATCTCGTAGCCAGCGGCCTCCATCGCATCGGTCAGTCCGTCACCGTCGCTGTCTGCGCCGGTGTTGGGCGGAATCGTGAAGTAGGCATAGCCTCCCACGAGCGTCGCTTCGTCGCCGTTAGGGTTCAGTACGCGAACGTCGACAACACCTTCGGCGCCGGCGGGGGTACGCGCGTTCAGCAGTTGTGGCGAAAAGAACCGAACGTCCGTCGCCGGATTGCCATCGAAAAACACGCTGGTTGCCGCGGAAAACGCCGCGCCCTCGATGGAGACGATTGCGCCGCCGTTCGCTGGCCCCGTGGGCGCATCCACGGAGAGGACTGACAGCGGCGTCGGCGCCGGCGCGGGATTTGAGGCGGGTTCCTCAAACGAGAACGCCTGCGCGAACATCTGAATCGCATCGTCATCATCGAGAATCACGACGTCGACGACACCCGCGGGATGGGACGGCGTCATCGCGACGATCACGTTCTCATTGACGATCGTAACGCTCGACGCCGCCTGGTCGCCAAAGAGCACCGCCGACGACGCGTCGAATTTGTCGCCGACGATCGTGACTTCTGTGCCACCGGCGATGGGGCCGCTGGCGGGCACGATGGATGGCGTGTCGAAAGGCAATCGCGACTGACAAGTCGAGGCGATGCAGGCGACCGCGATGCTTGCCGTTGCAAACGCCGTGACCGTCCGGTTGCGACGCGATCTCCACGTCACGTTGTGCGAGCTGGTGGGTTTACGTTGAGTCGTCCGTATCATCTCGTTCATCTGTGAATCTCCCGGTTGGCCGAGCGCCAGGGAACGTTGGTTCTCGGACACTCACCTGTGCGGACACGCCGTCGAGGCGCCCGACGGATCTCCGCCTCTTCAAGCCACTGCGAAATCGGGGCCTTGCGCGCCCGAAAAATGGGTTAGAATCTGTCGGAAGCGTGTTTTTGAAAGCCCCATTCGGGGTCGCGCAGGGACAAGGACTTTTGAAACGCGGCATGGAACCAGGGCGGATCAACACCGACATTCTGCTTCGCCAGATCGGGGAGGGTGACGCCAGCGCCAAGGGGCAGTTACTCGAGGCCCTGTATCGCGAATTGCGCGGTCTGGCCGATCGCCTGCTGTCGCGCGAGCGGAGCGATCACCTGCTTCAGCCCACGGCCCTGGTTCACGAGGCGTTTCTGAAGCTGGTCGATCAGACGTCCATCGGCGTTCATGACGCCGCTCACTTCAAGGCGATCGCCGCAAGATCGATGCGGCAGGTCCTGGTCGACTACGCGCGCAGCGAAGCCGCGGACAAGCGCGGCGGTGGTCTTCGGCGACTGACGCTGACTGGCGCGGCGATCGTGGAGGCGACGAGGAATGTCAATGCGGTAGACCTGATTGCGCTGGAGGAGGCGCTCATTGCGCTGGCGGCCATGGATGCGAGAAAGGCCCTCGTCGTTGAATTGAGGTTCTTCGGCGGACTCAGCATCGACGAAGTCGCTGACGAACTGGGGGTCGTCCGCTCGACTGTCGCAGATGACTGGAAAGTCGCCCGGGCCTGGTTGGCGGGCAGGCTGGAAGAGGGGCCATCGGGATGACACCCGAACAGTTCCGGCGAGTGTCCGAGGTGTTCCTGTTGGCGCGTGTCGCGTCGCCGGAGGTGTGCGCGTCGATCCTGGACAAGGAATGCCGGGGTGATGACGAGATCCGCGCGGAAGTTGAGCGAATGCTGCGCCACGACCGCGACGACTCAAATGACTCCGCCGCCATCCAGCTCGGTCCGCGCCCCGTCGAGACGGATGTAGATCCGCTTGGGCCGGGCAGCGTGATCGGTGAATACACCGTTGTGCGCACGCTGGGTGAAGGGGGCATGGGCCGGGTGATGGAGGTCGTACAGGAGCGCCCGCGTCGGCATGTTGCGCTGAAGCTTCTGCGCAAGGACGCATTATCCAGGGCGATGCTGAAGCGTTTCGATCATGAGATTCGCATTCTCGGCGAGATGCAGCACGAGGGCGTCGCCCGAATCTACGCGGCGGGCTGGACGGATCGCCGGCCTTCTCAACCGTTCTTCACGATGGAACTGATCGATGGATCGCCGCTGACGAGCTACGCGTCGCGGCGCAAGCTGGGAACGCGAGAGCGCCTCGGGCTCGTCGCCGACGTCTGCGACGCCGTCCAATATGCCCATCAGCGCGGCGTCGTGCATCGTGATCTGAAGCCTGCAAACATTCTCGTTGGCGCCGATGGAAAACCGAAGATCGTTGACTTCGGAATCGCGAGGATCGCCGACGCGGACATGTCCGCCAACACACTGCGAACGGCCACGGGGCAGATCATCGGCACACTGCCTTACATGAGTCCCGAACAGGTCTCCGGCGATCCAGCCAGTGTGGACAGTCGAACCGACGTCTATGCGCTGGGCGTCGTGTTGTATGAGCTCCTGAGCGGACATCCGCCGCACGACCTGGCCAATCGATCACTCGCGGAAGCGGCGCGCCTGGTATACGAGAGCAATGTCACACGGCTGGGATCCATTGACCGCGCGCTTCGAGGCGACATCGAGACCATCGTCGACAAGGCGCTGGACAAGGACCCGGCAAGGCGATACGCGTCGGCGAGCGAACTGGCGTCGGATCTTCGGCGCTACCTTACTGACCAGCCGATCGTCGCCCGGCCGCCCAGCGCCGCCTACCAGTTACGCAAGTTCGCGTCGCGACATCGAGCGGCGGCGATCGCGGCGATCGCGATTGTCCTGTCACTGGTGGGCGCGACAATCAGCGCGTCCATTGCGGCCGTCAAGGCGGATCATGCCAGGGCCGACGCCGTCAAGCAGGCGAAGATCGCAGAGGCGATCAACAGGTTTCTGAACGATGACCTGCTCGCGGCGGTCGCGCCGGCGTCGTCGGGGACCGCCGGGCGAGGCCGTGATGTGCAGATGTTCGAAGTGCTGATGGAGGCGGCGCGGCGGATCGACAAGGCGTGTGCGCCGGGCGGTGTCTTCGCCAACGAGCCCCTGGTCGAAGCGGCAATCCGCAGGACTTTGGGCGAAACGATGATGCGATTGGGCGATGCCAACGCCGCGTTTCCACATCTGCACAGATCCTGGGAACTGCGGAAAGAGCATCTTGGCGAGGGCGCCGAGGAGACGCTGGCGGCCGTCGTCAGTCTGGGGGGGGCGCTCTATCAACAGGCGAAACTCGATGAGGCGGCCGCTCTGTACGGGCGGGCGCTGGGCGTCTGCCGTCGTTCTCTTGGACCGGAACACAATCTTGTTCTGGAATGTGAGATTCAGTACGCGAATCTCCTGTGGCGGCGGCGCGAGTTCGAATCGGCGCTAAAGCTGTTCGACCACGTCTACCAGGTGCGGCTGGCGACGCTGGGGCCGGATCATCCGCAGACCGACACGCCGCTCGTGAGCCGGGCGATTATCTTCTCGCAGCAGGGCCGAAACGAGGAGGCGGAAGCGCTCATGCGTCCCGCCTTGAAGCGCATGGCTGATCGTCTGGGCGAGGACGATCCGGCGACGCTGCGGCTGGCGAACAACTACGGGCTCGTCCTGATGCGTCTCGAGCGAAATGAGGAGGCCGCCGGGCAGCTGGCGGAGATTCTCGAACATCGACGTCGCGTGCTCGGCCCGGATCATTACGAAACGCTGTCGACCAGCATCAACTATGGTTCCGTCCTGATGGCCCTGGGGCGCGTCAGCGACGCGGAACAGGTGTATCGAAACGGGTATGACGCTTCGCTCGCGCGTTATGGACCCGACCATGTGCGTACGCTGACGCTGCAGTTCGGTCTCGCCAATGCCCTGCGCGACCTGCATCGATTCGATGAGGCCGAGACGCATTACCTGGAAGCTATCCGGCGCAGGGAGGCGACAGTGGGGCTGACACATCGGCAGACGATCCTTGTCTGCATCGGACTGTTCGAAATGCGAACCCTGCAGGATCGCGGGCGGGAGGCGGAGAAGATCCTCGCGCGACCCGTGGAGGCGCTGCGGGATGAGGGCAGACTGACGGAAGACTGGGGCGGCGTGGAGTTGCTGATCAGGCGCCAGCTGGAGCTGGGGATGAAGTCGGGGGCGCTGGCCTTGGCGCGAGACTACCTGGCGGCGGTCGAAGCCAGGGGAGGCCCGGAGCCGACCGAAGCGGCGACAATTCGCAATCTTCTCAGCAGCGTCGACGTCGACGGGGCCGTCGATCCGCCGAACTGACGTGTCGTAGGGGATCAGCTTGGTTTTCGGAGATCGCGCCGTCGCGTTCGCGACGCCGTGAGCCGCCCCCGGAAACGGGACCAGAGTTCGACTGGTCAACTCACGCCGCGGTCCCCTGTACCTGGGACAGGCGGAGAGGCAGGCGGATTCGCGTTTCGACCTTGCAGATCATTCACGAATGGCGCGAGGTGGATCTAAGGCTGGCGAAGGTCGGGATCACCGATTTGCTCCGCAAGTCAACGGCTAGCGGCGCCGGCGCCATCCGCAAGGGGATCGCGCCTGTATGATCGATGGAGGCGGGTCACAAGCGGTGGCGGTAAGTCTGCGTTTGATGCGTGGTGACGAGCAATTCGCGACGAGCGCAGCGGTTAACCTGAATCAGCATCAATTTCGTAAGAAAGGGGTCACCTCCGGGGGTACCCCACACCCGTAGGTTCCTCTCGGTCTTGGACGCCAAATCGTGTCGTTTTTGTCGGGTTTTTCGGGGCGACAAAATGCGTAACTCTTGTCCCTGTTGTTGGTTAGGCGTGTCGGGGCGCGATTGGGGTGACACGCCATTTCGGGGCCTGCGGCGACGTCCAAGATCCGGCCAAATCGTGCAGTTGTCGTCGCTCTGAAACTGACCAATCGAGCCGCTTTTGACCTCTTCGCTGTGCACTTGGAGAGGAATCGATGCGGTAGATTTGCGATGCGTTCCACCGAGTATTCCGTGACAGCAACGACGTTCGCGCGGCGGCAAAGCGCCGCCAACCAACGTGTCGAATTGTCCCAGAATCGCTTGGTGTTGGAGGCTGGGATCGCGAGCTGAGCAAGCATGGCGATTGTTCGGCATGGCGTGATTCCGGCGAAAAAATGTCCGTTTTGTCCGGACATTGAGGGGTGACATTTGCGATAACGCGTTGGGATGCAATAAATTAGTAGATGTCCGGACGCGATTGACCGGCGTTTGCCTATCTTAACATCATACGAGGATGCGTCAGCATGCTTTGGCAACGACGCATGCACAATTGCCAATCACGGTCGTTCGAGTTCTTGGACGGTACGCCCGTATTCCCACAAATGAACATTTTGACAAAATGTGCTTTTGAGGGTAGGATTCCTAGATCAAAGAGCCCGCCAAAGGGAGCCCTACCATGAGTCGGATTTCGATCGACGTTACCCCCGAAGAACACCAGAAGCTAAAAGCACTGGCGGCACTCCAAGGCAAATCCATCAAGGAATTCGTGCTCGAAAGCACACTCGGCGTTCACGGCAGTGAGGCCGCCGACCGCGATCTGGCCGAACTCGAATCCATTCTGGACGAACGAATTCAGGAAGCCCGAACTGGAGCTGTCAGCTGCCGAACTGTCGGGGAGATTTTCCAGGAAGTCTACAAACGAGATGGCTGACTACGAGCTCACAGCGGCAGCCGATGATGACCTGTTGGGAATCGCTTGTTATACGATCGACACATGGGGAATCGAGCAGGCCCGACATTACGAGGCCCTTCTCGAAAAACACTTCAAAGCCATTGGTCGCGGTGATGTTCAGGCTCGGTTGGTTCTGGAACATCGGGCCGATCTTCTCTTCTCTCGATGCGAGCACCATTATGTCTTCTTCATTCGTCGTGAAAACGCAGTGCCACTGATTCTCGCCGTGTTTCACGAACGCATGGACCTGATAAACCGGCTGCGGGATCGACTTGATGCGGCAGGTGGTGAACCTACGCAAGATGATGCCTGCAAGCCGAACAAAGCACACCATTGGGCGGATTGAACAATTCCACTCTGGCCCGACATCGGAAAGCACGCATTCGATTTCGAAGCTTCATTAGCGAGAATGCTGTGAAGAACATTGAGACTCGGTAAAGGGCTCGCGAAGATTGGCCTCGGCGGGATAAAGTCACCGTACGGGGGCGAGACACTTTGCGGCGAAGCCCTTGCTCGTCCAGCCCATATGCGAGCCGTCGGCCGCGAGCTCATCGAAGTCAGGTGTCCAGCGCGCCTGGATGAGTTTCTTGCGATAAAGACGTTTGGTTTCGGGGGTCGCGGAGGTCGGCGTTTCGAATCCCGACCAGCCGGCGGCGGGTGTATGGTGATGATCGGTCGTCCCGAACATCGATGTACCGGCACATAGGACCAGATCTCGCTTGGACGAAAAACTGTAGATCGTGCGCCGCGTGCGCTTGAGCGCGCATGTCAGGTCGTAGCCGGGAGACATCGACGGCCCGAGCAGATAGATGGCGTCGACCTGTCGATCGGGAGGCAGCGCTTCAGCGACATGAAGTGCGATAGCTGCGCCGGCGGAATGGCCGACAAGCTCGACGGGGCGGCCAGGATACCGGTCCTGGTACTCACAAACGCCACGAGCAATCTCCTTCGCCGCTTCCCGATTCCGATCCAGCGCCAACTGATTGTAGAGAATCAGGCCACGCGTGTCGCCCGTCCAATCGCGAAGTTCGACGCTGGACTTGACCTCGGCCTCGACGAGACTTCTGCCAAGACGATCGTTGAACGCGCTGCGACCCTCGCTGCCGGGAAGGAGCAGGACAAACCCATGGTCCCGGTTTCCGCCGAATTGCGATGACGGTGACGCGCAACCCACACCAGATGTCGCCAGGACCGTGATCGCCAGTAACCTCGTCTTGTGCTTAGAGCCTATCCCAATAACTGTCCCGCCTGTTGAAACGCGATGATCGCGGAG
>ERZ795053.345-NODE-345-length-58250-cov-11.155048_pt1 | contig 58250 bp, 48 predicted proteins | sample MGYA00375137_ERZ795053 | MGnify/ENA primary metagenome ERZ795053 (study PRJEB30182, sample SAMN05720284) | activated sludge metagenome | isolation source: Anaerobic digester | place: Hong Kong | collected 2014-12-17 ...
CACCGGCCTTTCCGCCTTCGCGCCGCGCATCGACCGGATCGTGCCGTCCACGGGCCCGAGCGCGATGCTCACGCTTCTGACCTCGGCGGCGATGGCGTTTCTTGCAGTCTTCGCGCTGGCGCTTGCCTTTTCGGCCAACCGGCTCGCTGACAGCTGGTCCGGCGCGCTTGCCGCGACCGCGACGGTCCGCATTTCGGCTGCGCCAGACCAGATCGACGTGCAGGCGCGGCGGGTCCTGGAAGTTCTGGCGACGACCCCCGGCATCCTGAGCGCGCGGGAGATGCCGCCGGAAGAGACGCAGGCGCTCCTGGAACCGTGGTTCGGGCCGGAACTTCCGGTCGAGACGCTGCCGATCCCGCGCCTTGTCGCGGTCACGACGGAGCCGCGCGGCTTCGACGCCGATGGATTGCGACTGCGGCTTTCCGCCGAGGCTCCGGGGGCCGTCCTGGACGACCACGACCGCTGGCGCGCGCCTCTCGTCGACACCGCGATCGTGCTCAGGCGGATCGCCGTCCTGTCTCTGGCGCTGATCGGGGGGGCGACGGCGGCGATGGTGACGCTGGCGGTGCAGGCCGCGCTGGCCGCGAATGCGCAGGTGATCCGCGTGCTGCACATGATCGGCGCGCGCGACGTGACGATCGCGCGTGCCTTCGTCCGCCGGTTCACCCTGCGGGCATTCGTGGGGTCGCTTGCGGGCACGGCGGCCGCAACCATCGCCGTCAGCCTCTTGCCCGTGGTTGCCGACGGAGAGTTTCTGACCCATGTCGGATTTTCCGGCAGTGAATGGCTTTGGGCGCTGTGCGTTCCTGTCATCGCCGCCGTCACAGCCCTGATTGCCACCCGTGCCGCAGCGCTTCGTCGGCTGCGGAGCGAAGCCTGAGGCCACCCAGATGCGATTGATCCTGCAATATCTTCTGTCCGTTGTCTTCATTGTCCAGATGTACCTGGCGATGATCGTCTACGCCTTGGTCTGGCTTCCCGCGGTTCTCTGGCGGCGGGAGAATGCGTTCCGCGCCGTACACGGCTACGGCCGGTGGGTGCGACGGTCGGCGGCCGTGCTGGTTGGCCTGAAATCCGAGATCCGCGGCACGATTCCCCAAGGCGAAGTCGTGATCGCGGCAAAGCACCAAAGCTTCTTCGATATCATCCTGATCGTTTCGGTCGTGCCACGGCCGAAGTTCATCATGAAGAAAGAGCTTCTCTGGGCGCCGATCGTCGGCTGGTACGGCAAGCGTCTGGGGTGTGTCCCTGTCGACCGCGGCAAGGGTGGCGAGGCGATGCGCAGGATGGTGGCCGAGGTAAAGGCCGCGCGGGCCGATTTTCCGGGCCAGCTCATCATCTATCCGCAGGGCACGCGCGTCGCGGCGGGGGCGAAGAAACCCTACAAGGTCGGCGTCGGCGTGCTTTACGCACAGCTCAAGCAGGACTGTGTGCCTGCCGCGACGAATGTCGGTGTCTTCTGGCCGCGCCACGGGCTCTTGCGAAAGCCGGGGCTTGCCGTGGTCGAGTTCCTGCCGCGCATTCCCGCAGGCAAGAGGGTCGAGGAGTTCATGACCGAGGTCGAGACCGTCGTCGAAAGCGCGTCGGACCGGTTGATGGCCGAAGCGGGCTTCAGCGCGCCGGAGTGATCCGGCCCGCCATGCCCGGGGTCAAGCCGCGAGGCTTCTTGCACCCATCTCAAGGAATTTCTGACGGCGGTCCTTGATGAGTTCCGCGGGCTTCTTGCCAGACAGTTCCTTGAGCATGGCCGCGATCGCCTTTTCGACAGCTTGAATCGTTTCCTTCTTGCCGCGTTGGGCGCCGCCCAGGGGTTCTGGAATGATCCTGTCGATGACACCAAGCTTGAGCAGATCCTGCGCGGTCAGTCGCAACGCCTCAGCCGCCTCGCGCATCTTCTCGGCGTCCTTCCACAGGATCGAGGCGCATCCCTCGGGCGAGATCACTGAATAGATCGAGTGTTCAAGCATCGCGACCCGGTTTGCGGTCGCAAAGGCGACTGCGCCGCCCGAGCCGCCCTCTCCGATCACGACCGAGATCAGGGGAACGCCGATTTCAAGGCACTTCTGCGTGGCGCGGGCAATGGCCTCTGACTGGCCGCGTTCTTCCGCGCCCTTGCCGGGATAGGCGCCCGGCGTGTCCACCAGCGTGATTACCGGCAGGCCGAAGCGGTGGGCAAGATCCATCAGGCGGATCGCCTTGCGGTAGCCCTCGGGGCGCGCCATGCCGAAATTGCGCTCGATCCGGGTCTTGGTGTCGTGACCCTTTTCGTGGCCGATCACCACGACCGCCTGGTCGTTGAATCTTGCAAGGCCCCCCATGACCGCGTGGTCGTCCGCAAAGTTGCGGTCGCCGGCCAGGGTCGTGAATTCGGTGAAAAGCGCCTCGATATAATCCTTGCAATGCGGCCGGTCGGGGTGGCGCGCCACCTGACACTTCCGCCAGGGATCGAGGTTCTTGTAGAGGTCCTTGAGGATATCCGCCGCCTTCTTGTCAAGCGCGGCGGCTTCCTTCTCGACGTTCATCTCTTCGTTCTTGCGCGCCAGTGCGCGCAGTTCCTCGGCCTTGCCTTCGATCTCGGCCAGGGGCTTTTCGAACTCGAGATAGTTCATGTCACACTCCGTTCAGGACCCCGGATATATGAAGCGGGGCCAGCGGAAATGCAACTGATGAGGCGGCGCCTGGTCAGGTGCCGATGATCTCGGCCTGGCGCACGATCACCTCGGCCTGTCGCATCGAGGCGATGTCGATCAGCCGGCCCTTGTAGGTCGCGGCCCCCTGGCCGGCGGCTTTCGCCGCCTCCATCGCGGCCAGGATCTCGCGCGCTTCGGTTACCTGCGCCTCGGACGGGGTGAATACCTCGTTGGCAAGCGCGATCTGCTTGGGATGGATCGCCCACTTGCCGACCATGCCAAGCGTGGCCGAACGGCGCGCCTGGGCGCGGAAGCCCTCGTCGTCCGAAAAGTCGCCGAAAGGCCCGTCCACAGGCAGGACGCCGTGGGTGCGGCAGGCGGCGACGATGGCGGCCTGGGCCCAGTGCCAGGGGTCGGACCAGTGTTTCACGCCGTCGCGGATCATGTAGTAGTTTTCCTGGGTTCCGCCGATCCCGGTTGTCTGCATCCCCATCGAGGCGGCGAAATCCGCCGCCCCCAGGCTCATCGCCTGAAGCCGCGGGGAAGAGGCCGCGATCTCTTCCACATGGGCGATGCCCGCGGCGCTTTCGATGATGACCTCAAGCGCGATGCGCTTTTTGCGGCCCCTGGCGGCCTCGACCGCGGTGACCAGCGCGTCGACCGCATAGACATCGGCGGCGCAGCCGACCTTCGGGATCATGATCTGGTCCAGCCGGTCGGAGGATTGTTCCAGAAGATCAACGACATCGCGGTACCAATAGGGCGTGTCGAGGCCGTTGATACGGACCGAAAGGTGCTTGTTGCCCCAATCCACGTCGCCGATCGCCTGAATGATGTTCTGGCGTGCCTGCGGCTTGTCGTCAGGCGCCACCGAATCCTCCAGATCGAGGTTGATGACGTCGGCCGCGGATGCCGCCATCTTGTCGAACAGGGCGGGGCGGGAGCCCGGGCCGAAAAGCTGGCAGCGGTTCGGACGGGCGGGCGCGGCGGGCTGAAGGCGAAAGCTCATGATTTTCCCCTCGCAAGGAAGTTTCGTGATGGGTCGCGTAGGGGATATGATATTGCGCTGCGGCGCGCAAGAAGGCTTTCGCAGATGCAGAAAGCCATCGGCCGGAAACGTCTGCCAAACGTCTGCCAAACGTCGGCAAAGTGTATGGCAGACGTACCGCTGGACTTGCGGTGGGGAGGTCAGTTCATCCCGGGCAGGATATAAGTCGGCATGTCGAATGGCGCGCCGGAATAGCCCGAGCCGGAATCATAGGACTCATAGCCGCCGCTGTCGTAGGATTCGCCATCGTCATAGCTGGAGTAGCCGTCGTCATAGGACGAATAGCTGTCGCCTCCGGCCGGCGCGTAGTCACCGCCGGAATCGTAGCTGCCGGAATTGCTTTCGACGTTGTCGTTGTGCCGGTTGATCCGGTCGTTGAAATCCTCGATCCAGGCATTCGCTGTATCGACGACTTCGTTCACCCGCCCGACCTGCGCGTTCAGAAGCTGAACGACTTCCTCGGTGCAGCAGCCATCGGCATCAAGGGAGGACTTCAGGGCGTTCACATTGTCGATGTTGGCGTTGCCGACAGCCTTCACGCAAGCGACCCAGGCCTGCGCGTCCGAATTGAAGCTTTCAATCTCCCAATCGCTCGCGCCGTAGCTTGGAAGCGAGGGGGAGCCGCCGCACCGGTCGAGGCTTGAGATTTCAAAGCCCGCGATCTGCTCCCGCCAGATGTCGTCTTGCGAAAGGCCCCGATCGGACCAGAGCGCGTCGCGGAAGGCATCGTCCAGCGGAACGCGGATCCATTCGTATTCCGAAGTCATCGCCCTGACGATCAGCATTTCCGCCCCGTGAACCGCGTCGTAGCGCCAGCGTTCGCCGATTTCTTCCGTGAGGGCGCCCATGAGGTAAGACATGATCCAGTTGCCCTCGCCGCTGTCGCAGGACACGGGATTGGCCTCGGCCTGCAGATCGGCCAGGGTGCGAAAGCAGGCATTCGCGCAGGTTGGCTGGACGTCGCTGTAGTTGTTGCCAAGGGCAAGGGCCGGGATCGTGCCGGTCTGGGCATCGCCGCAATCGCTTTCGACCAGCGACGGCACCCGACCGCCCGGAACCGGCGGCGCCTGCAGCACCATCGTGGTTTCGCCGCGGCCCTCGTGCCGCAGGTCCACCCCGCCGAAGCCGGTAAAGGGCCCGCCGGCGGTTTGCAGGATGATCTTCAGGATGAAGGCGCTGTATTTATAGGCATCGTCGCCGCCCGTTAGGCCGAAGCCACGCTTCATCCCGGTGTAGAACAGCGTCAGCTCCTCGCCCGGCAGCATCTTGTCGCTTTGGTAGGTCAGCGCGGAAAGCGGCGAGTCGCCGGTGCCGACCGGCACCCATTCCCCGGCGCGTGCCGTCGGGGCGTTGATGGAAAGAAGCGCGGCGAAGGCCGCCACCAGCATCCGTGCCGTCTGCCACATTCCGAACCCTCGTCCGTGATCGCCGCTGCCAAGAAACGGTATCGGCCGCAATTGTGTCAGCAAAAGGAAATCTTGAAGCCACCCGGAATTATCCGGGCGGCGTTGGCGCGGGCAGCCGCGGCGGGTCCTAGCCGCCCATGTCCACCGGTTCGTAGCTGACCCCGCCGCTGGCGTCGGCCTCGGCCCGGTAGGGGATGCCGAGCGTGATGTTTTCGGCGAAGAACACCAGCTTCGCGCCGTCCCGGTGCGGGGGCTGGATCGAGGCGAAATCGGGCAGCCCGTAGTTGTGCAGCCGGATCAGGCCGGGGGCTGGCGGTTCGTTCGGGTCTTCCGCCTCGTAGGCGGCCATGTAGTCGGTCCGGAACTCCTCCGGGTCGACGATGACGTCGTAGCGCGCGCCCTGCGCGAGGTGGTTGACGACCTGCGCATAGGCGATCAGCCAGTCGGGCGAGGCGAGCGCAGGGGCAAGGCGCAGCACGCCATCCAGATCGCGCGCCTCGGTTTCTTCCACGATCACCACGGGGGCGCCATCGGCGGCGGTGTCGAATTCGATCGGGGGAAGGCCGTCGGCCATGTCGGTTCCTTTCGGTTGTCAGCCCGGACCGTGGCGGGTGCCACGCGCGGTCAGTGAATTTCGTACCAGTTGGCTTGCGCCCAGTTGTCGCCCGCGGGCTGCATCTTGCCGCCCGGCATGGTCTTTTTCCAAAGCTTCAGGTCGCCGGTCGAGGGATCGGGTGCGGCGACGAAGAATACCTGGCCTTCGGGCCCGCCCCAGTTGGTATCGGCCATGACGACCTCCGGCATGGCCAGATCCTGCATCAGGACGGCGTCGATCTCGCCCTTGATGTCGCCGTCCACCTTGTTCTTGAACCAGTCAAGATAGCCGGCCTTCTCGCTGTTGGCGCGTTCCGGCTTGCCTTCGCGCTTCAGCTTGGCGTTGTCGGCGGCGAACCATTCGTCAAGTTCCCGCTGGGCCTGAACGTCGCGCCAGGCGGCCATCTCGGTGGCGACCTTGGTCTTGATCTCGGCCGGGGTCATGTCGGCGGCCGGGGCGTTCTTCAGCGCCTTGACCAGAAGGTCGCGGTCGGCGTCGGGCTTGCCCTGCATTGCGGTCTTGATCTGGTCTTCGTACATCTTCGCGGCGCGTTCCCTGGGCAGTTTGGTCGTCGCGATCTTCTTGCCCGGATCGACAAGTTCGTCGCGGATCTTGTCGTCGATATTGCCGCCGCGCAGCTTGTCGAACGACGGATCCGTCGGAAGGGCGTTGAAGGCGTGGTTGGCATTGTCGCCACGCGTCGAAATCAGGCTCATCCCGCCGGACATGTCGCCCTGTTTGGCCATCATGCCCTTGATGACCGCAGATGTGCGTTCGGCCTCCGATGGCGGGGGATCACTGGCCGGGGTCATGTCGTAGATCCCGGGCTTGCCGCCGTGAAGCACTTGTTGCGTCTGCCATTCGAAACCGCCATCGGCAAGTTTCCAGGGCAGGTATTCGTTCGTTCCGCCCATCGACTTCACGATGCTGTCGCGGAACGCCGGGGCAGAGACGTGATCGAGGATCGCCTTCCCGGTGCTGGATGTGGCCTTTTCCCCCGCGGCGCCAAGGGCGATTTCCTTGATCGCATCCATGAAGGCCTGTTCGGTGACAAGCGCCTTGCCCTTGTACTTGATCTCGTAGGCGCCCTGCGTCGAATGACCGTCGCCGCCCCCGCCCGAGGGTCCGCCCACCTGGGGTCCGGCGTTGTATTCGAACTTCAGATCCTTCGCGAGCGCCTTCTTCAGCTTGGCCTCGACCCCGGGGATGATGCCCTTGAGGATCGAGCTGCCACCCTTCCACTTGGACTTGCCGATCACGTCCTTCAGCCCGGCCAGGCCGTCGGTGTCGGCCGGATTGAAGACTGCCTTCTGCAGGCGATCGCGTTCGATGCTGGCCAGGTCTTCGGCGGCGGCGGTCGCCACGGAATATTCGAAGCTGCGCATCAGCGGGTTTTCACCCTCTGGCAGCGTCGTGTTGGCCGGATAGATCGACCCGTTGGTGGCCTTGTACTGGCCAGTGCTGGCGATCTTGGAGAATTCCTCCATCGCCTTGAGCGGGGTTTCTTCCCGGATGCCGCGCACCGGCGCGGTCGAGAAGCACGATCCGACCGGCCCCTGGCTGAGCGGCGTCATCATCGCCGACAGGACCGCGGCGCGCGCGTCGTTGTCGCCAAGGCCGTCCTTTCCCTTGCCGCAGGTGCCCGCGATCAGCGTCGTGGCAGCGCCGAAGCCGGGCTTCTTGCGGTCGGGCAGCTTGGTGTCCTTGACGATCTTCTGGGCCTGCGGGGCAGTGGCCGGGTTGGTGAAAAGCCCGCGGGTCTCGACCATCTTGGCGGTCAGCTGAGGCGTGCAGGTGTTCAGCGCGCCCGGGTGGAACAGCATGTCGTTCATCGCGTCGCTGGCGGCGCCCGACGCAAAGTCCACCGTCCCGTCCGGCCGCACCGCCGCCGCGCCCATGGCGCGGGTGCGGTTCAACGAGACGCGATTGACGAAGGCATCCCGATCCTCGCCGGGTTTGGGCTTGTCCATGCCGCCATGGGGGTCGGCCGCAAGCTGCTTGCCCGATGCCATGTAGTCGGAAAAGCCCTTGAAATAGTCCTCGCCCAGCTGGGCGCCCATCTTCAGCGCGTTTTCGGCCATGCCGCGCATCTGGTCAGGGGGCAGGTCAAGCCGGTTGCCCTGCGCATCGGCGAAACCCGAGCCATAGGCGCCGGCCACCATTTCGGCATTGCGCGCGACCGCCGAGGGGTCTTTCGCGCCGCGCGCGGCGGCCATCGCGGTTTCGGCCAGCCGGCTGTCCTTGGCGAAGGCGCGGATGAAGGCGGCCTTGTCCGCGTCGGCGAAGGGCGGCTTTGCATCGACCGACAGCGGGCCGAAGGCGACGGCGTCCATGATGCCCTTGCGCGCCTCGGCGGCCTCCTGCTTGCGGAAGGCCGTGTCGTGGGCGTCGTTCGCCGACTTCAACTTCGTCTCGGCGGTGCCGACGGTGGCCTGGGCGCCGGATCGGATCTCGGCCGCCTTGCGTTCCTTTTCGGTCGCATCGGCCAGCGTCTTCTTCGCGGCTTCCCGGTCGTTGACCAGCTTCTGAGCCTCGGCGCGATAGGTCCTGAGCGCGTCGGGCGATAGTTTGGTCACGTCACCCGCGCGGGCGGTCAGGTCGCGGATCGCCTGGTCCAGGCGGTTCATCGCAAGCTGCGCTTCGCCCTTTTCGGTCCCGGCGGCGGCATGGGCCTGCATCGCCTTGGTCAGCGCGCCCTTTGCACTCGCAAGCTCTGTCCGGGCCTTCTCGGCGGCCTGGCGGGTCTTTTCGGTGTCCTCGGCGCTTTTCTGGCGGCCGGCGGGGGACATGTCGGCCCAGCCCTTTGCGCGGATCTCGCGCAGCGCGTCTATCGCGGCCGCATAGGCCTTGGGTTCGCTTGCCTTGAGCTTTTCCAGAGACTTGCGTTCGGGCTCGCTGACTTGCGCAAGTTCGGTTTCCTCGGGCGTGCGGTTCTTGGGCGCCTCGGGGCGGGATCCGAGCTTGCCGATCTCATCCGACAGGAATTTCTTCAGAAGGGTCAGAACCTGGTCGGCCTTTTTCAGATCCTTGTCCAGTTCGGACCGGAAAAGGTTGGCAACCTGCACGGCCTTGCCCGAGATGAGCGGCGGCGCCTCCTTGGTCAGGCGCAGGAAGTCGGCGCCGATGGCGCGGAATTCGGTTTCCAGGCGCGTGCGTTCATCGCCCTCGCCGCCACTTGGTGTTCCGGCCTGCCCCACGATCTTCTCGATCGCCGCGACCAGGTTTTCGGCCAGTTCAAAGGCGTCCTTCGCGACGGCGCCTGCCGCCTGCTTCATCGCGGCGGGCAAACGATCTGCGCCCGCGACGCCCTTTTCGATCGCCGCCTTGACCAGCGGGATCAGCGTCTTGATCCGGTCCTCCAGGTCGCCCTTGTGATCCAGCGGCCGGACCGGCGCCTCGGTGGCGTCACCGGTTTCGGCCTCGTCTGGCGCGGCATCGGTGCCGGGCGCGCCCTCTTCGTCTTCGCCGTCGCTGATAAGCTCGCCCGAGGGCAGGGCGATCTGGATCTTGGCGTGAATGCCCAGGCTCTTGAAATAGCGCTTGGCAAGCTTCGGCAGCGTGCCCGGCACCTTTTCGTCGTCGACCTTGAGGGTGATCAGCTTGCCGGTGACCTCCATCTGGCCCATGCAACTGACCGCAGGCATCCCGCCCTTGGCCTTGACCAGGGGAATCAGCGCCTTGGCGGTCTTGGTCTTGTGTCCCTCGATCGCGACCCCGTCCTTCGTCTTCATCAGGACGAAGTTGTGCGGCGCCTTGCGCGCAGATGCGATCAGACTTTCAATCTCGGCTGCGGCATTGGCGGTGCTTGCGTCCGGCACAGTGGCCTCCTGATCCTGAATTCCCGTCTCATAGAAGATCTGGCATCGCGGTCCGTTGCATGGCACGAAAAAAAGCCGGGGGTAATGCGCGGCGCCGAGAAAATGCCTTCGAACCCGTTCAGCCTAGCCGCCGGGACGCCGTGTGGCAATTCGGATGTGACGGACCCTTGGATTCAGGCGGTGATTCAAATCGCGCTCGTTTCCAGGCGGTATTTCCGGAATCGTGCGCCGGCGTAGTCCTGATCGCCCAGATATTGCGCGCCCATCCGCGTCAGCGCGGCAAGATTCCGGCGCGACGGCGGCAGGAGAAAAGTCACGAACGGAATCCTTGGACTGGCGCGCGCGAAGTCAATTGCCCTGCGGGTGATCCGTGCACCCAGACCGAACGCGTCAGGGCGCAGGACCAGACCATAGTCCCATTCACCCGCTTCCAGCTGAAAGCCGCCCCACCCGACGTATCGATCCCCGCAGAGGATTGCCCAGTGACCCAGACCATCGCGCCGCCAGCATTCTTCCTTGGCCTCGACGAAGCTCTTTGCGACGTGCGTATCCCAGGCGAAGGTCAGAAGTGGCATGTGCGCCCTCAGTCTGGGATCGGACATATGCGCGACGAGTTCATCGGTCGGTATTTCGGTCAATCGGATGAAACGGATCTGGCTGTCCTGCACCGGCGCTGAGAATGTGGGGGTGGTTGTCATGAGTGCAATGTCCATCATGGGTGCCCGGCCAGGGCGTACTTTCCGTCGAGAAGCGGTGACGCGTCCATCAACCGCGCCAGTGCGCCCCCGCGACGGCGCAGGAAAGCAGACAATCGGTCGCCGTAATCCGGATCGACGGCGGCGCGCACAGAGGGACGACCGGCAAGTCGCGCTCGCCAAAGGGGTACCCTGGACAGCCCGTCGAACGCCCCGAACGGAGAGATCGCGTCGAACGTGTCGAAGTAACGGAAAACAGGGGCAAAAACCGCGTCTACCAGGCTAAAGCGGTCGCCCGCGAACCAAGGGCCGTGGCCAAGCCGGCCTTCGATCAGCCGGAACCGCGCATGAAGCGCCGCCGCCTTCAATTCAAGCCCTGCACTGTCAGGGGCGGAATAGAAACCGGCGATGTCGTTCAGCGTCTCGGTGCCGAAGTTCATCCAGGCGCGATGCAACGCACGTTCGGCGGGGTCGGATGGATGGAGCGGACCGGGTTGCGTTTCCTCAAGGAATTCGAGGATGGCGGAGGACTCGAACAAGGCATGTTCGCCGACCCTCAGGACGGGCGTGCGCCCAAGGGGCGACATGGCAAGAAACCAGTCCGGCTTGTTGGCGAGATCGATCGAAACGCGTTCGTGCGCGATGCGCTTTTCAAATAGCGCGATGGCGATCCGTTGCACATAGGGGCAAAGCGCGTGGCTGACGAGGGTGATGGGTTCAGGCATCGGGGGCTCCGGCAAGGGCCCGGGCCGGCTGGGGCGGCCGGCCCGGGGCTGGCGACAGGATCAGAGATCGGTCGCGGCTGCGTGTTCGATCGTGGTCCAGTTGTCGCCGGCTTTCTCGATGGTGCCCGGCTTGTCCTTCAGGAAGGCGTTGAAGACATCCTCGTTGAGGAAGACATAGAGCTTGTCTTCCACCACTGCGGCGAACCGCGGATCGCCATCGAACTTCTTGCCGACGGAAACGCCGAAGGCACAGAAGCCGCCGTATTGCGGCGCGTAGCGTGCCGGGTTCGCCTCGAACTTCTTCATGTTCGCTTCGGAGGCGAAGTAGTAGGCCACGCCGTCATGGGCTGCCGCAAAGGATGCGTTGCCTTCGGCGTTGGTGGCGTCGTCCAGAAGGGCGACAGGATCGGCACCGTGCAGGCCAAGCGGCGCGCCGCCGTAGGTCAGGCCCGGGGCTACGTTGGCCTCGTCAGCGGCCATTGCCGGGCCGAAGCTGCAAAGCGTGGACAGCACCACGGCAGCGAGGGCGAATTTGCGGGACATGTTCATTCCTTGTCTATGTGTTTGCATCCCCGATCCGACCGGGCCAGGGGCGCCGCCGCGAAGGACCGGGCTTTTCAAAGTGGTCGCGTCGAAGCAGCACTGCGCCAATCAAATGCAAAACGCCTGTTTCCTTAATGCCGGAAGGTCCGCGATTCATGCCCGATCGTCCGTCTGTCCGGACGAGTGCGGTCTCCAGCGTGAATTTGCCCCGGTGCCGGACCTGCCAAGGGGCATTCGTGCCGTCGTTCCTGACGGCGCGGTCTGGTCTGGTCTTCGACGTTACCCGTCAGCCCGGGGATCCCAGAAGGATCGTTCTTGCCCGCTGATCGAGCCTGGTCGAGTTGATGTCATGGCGGCCGACCCGTCGGATCGCACCCCGAAGCGATGTCATTTCACCGAGGTATTGCCAGACGACCGGAGAGCTGAAGGGCATCCTCTGGCGGCTCGTGATGCCAAAGGTCGTGCCGCGCAGGTATTGCAGCTGGCCTCTTCCGACCGGGTTAAGGACCGTCTCGACCAATGCGTCCCGTGCGAGGGATTGAAACTCCATCACGAAGATCCGGTTACCAAGCATCGCGACTCGGCCGTCGTATTTTGAAAGGTAAAGGCTGCCATCGTCCGGATCGACCGACCGTTCCAGGGACTTGCAGCGCACCATGCCGTTGAATTCGTCCAAACGCACAAGCGCGCAGATGATGGAGTTCTCCCAGCTTTGCGTCAGGAAATAGCTGAGGTAGTAGCCAAGGTATCGGCGCAACGGAATTGTCTGACCGCGAAACGCGGATTCGAATCCGCCGCGATCCTGATTCACATGGCGCGGGCCCGCCAGTTTCCCGGCAACCGAAGGGTGGGCCTCGAACTCGTCTGCCGGCAACAGGAATTCTGACGGTCTGACACCGAAGTGCACAGCGATCTTGCGCATGTTGGCAGGCGATGGCCGCCCCGCGCCGCTGAGATACTTGCTGAATTGCTGGCGGTTCAGCCCGATCTGACGGCACAGGGCCGACACGGAGGATTCAGTCGAGCACAGGAGTTTCAGGTTGATCGCGAAGTCATCGCTTTGCATTGGCTGAGCTGCCTTGCCCGGTTTTGCCGAAGAAACGCCGCAAGTCTATTCGAAAACAGTATAAAATAGCGTCATCTCGCGTCAAGTTGCGTGATTGCCCGGCCGATGGTCATGCCGTGCACTCCCAAGAAATGAGTCGGCCGGACAGGCACGCATTCCAGACAGGGAGACATCGAATGAACAGACCCACGATCGCATGGACCAGGGTCGGCCTGCCGCGCCGGTCCTTTCTGAAAGGCGCGACCGCGCTTGGCGGGTTGGCCGCAACGGGCTTGATGCTGCCGCGCGCGGCGCATGCGGCGGGCGGCACACTAAAGACCCGGACCTATGCCGATATCCGCTCTATGGATCCGGCCTTCAGCCAGGGCGTGGTTGACGAGGAAATCCAGGCAGCGATCTACAACAAGCTGATCCAGTACAAGCCGGGCCGCGAATGGGGCTGGGAGCTGGACGCCGCCGCGATGGTCGAACAGGCGGACGACACCCATATCAACTTCGCGCTTCGCGACGATATCGGGTTCACCAACGGATTCGGCGCAATGACAGCCGAGGACGTGAAGTTTTCGTTCGAGCGCATCATAGACGATGCGCTGGAATCCACCAACAAGCCCGACTGGGGTCCATTGGACCACGTCGAGGTCACCGGCGAGCGTACTGGCACCATCGTTCTGAAGAATGCCTTTCAGCCGCTCTGGTCGATCACGCTGCCCTATATCGCGGGCAATATCGTGTCGAAGGCGGCCTTCGAAAGCGTCGGCGGCAAGATCGACACCCAGCCGGTCGCGACCTCGGGCCCCTACCTTCATGCGGGCTGGGAGCCGAAGCAGAAGACGACGTTGAAGCGCAATCCGGACTGGAAGGGCGAAGCGGTCGCGTTTGACGAGATCCAGATCTTCCATATCGACGACGAGAAGGCAGCCGAAATCGCTTTCGAGGCCGGCGAGATCGATTTCACCCGTGTCAGCCTCGATTCAGTCGAACGGCTCAAGTCCAATCCGATCCAGGGCGCGACGCTTGATGAATATCCGTCGCTCTACTACGTCTGGGTCGGCATGAACCTCGACAACCCGAAGCTTGCCAATCTCAAGTTGCGGCAAGCGATCCAGTACGCGATCGATGTGCCCTCCATCATGGCGGCGGCCTATTTCGGCGCGGCGGAGCCTTCGACCGGGATCATCGCGCCGGGCCTTCCGGGCCATCGCGACGCATCGCTGACCGGGGTCAATGCGGATCTTGAGAAGGCCCAGGCTCTCATGGCGGAATCGGGAGAGAGCGGTGTCTCTCTGGCCATCGACATCCTGAACAAGTCGGCCAACGTCACTGCGGCGCAGATCATCCAGGCAAATCTTGCGGCCATCGGCATCACGCTGGAAATTCGCCTGCACGAGGGCGCGACCTTCTGGGAACTTGGTTCGAACGAGGATCTGGAACTGGTCCTGAACCGCTTCTCGATGACACCGGATCCATACTACGCGACCTCGTGGTTCATCGCCGAACAGGCGGGCATCTGGAACTGGGAACGGTTCAGGAATGACGAATTCGACGCGATCCACCTTGCCGCCCAATCGGAAGCAGACCAGGCCAAGCGCGCGGAGATGTATGCGCGTGCCCAGGATCTGATGGAGGAGAGCGGTGCATACAAGTTCCTCACGCACGAGGCGACGCCGGTGATCTATCGAAATTCGGTCATCCCGGCGCTACGTCCGGACGGGCTGCCGCTCTATCGGTACTTCGGCGCGGCCTGAGGCGCTTACCGTCAGACCTGGCGGCGCGGGTTTCGCCCGCGCCCCTTTCCTTCCCGTAGTCGGCAAGGCGTCGCAGCGCATGTTGTCCTTCATCATCAAGCGGATCGGTCTGGCGGCGGTGATCACCGCGCTGGCCGTGACCGCGCTTTTCCTGATCATACACATGATCCCCGGAGATCCGGTTTCGACGATGCTCGGGCCGAGAGCGACGCCGGAGATGCGCACGGCACTGGAGGAACGGATGGGGCTGGACCGGCCGCTGATCGTCCAGATCGCCCTGTTCTTCGGAAACATGTTGCGGGGCGATCTTGGAATGGATGTTTTCTCCAACCGTCCCGTGACCCAGATCGTGCTGGGGCAGGTTCCCTACACGCTTGGCCTGATCCTGGTCTCGATCTCTTGGGCGGCGGTTCTGGGTGTCGCGCTGGGGTGCTATTCGGCGGTGAACCGGAATTCGCTGGGCGACCGCCTGACCGGAGTACTCTCGGTCTCTGTCATTGCGGTGCCGGCCTTCGTGGTGGCGCTATATTCGCTGCTGGTCTTTGCGGTGAAGCTGCAATGGTTCCCGGCCATTGGCGCAGGCGAGGCGGGCAACCTCGGGGATCAGCTTCATCATCTGGTGCTGCCAAGCCTGGCAATCGGGCTCAGCTGGGTTGGTTACATCGCCCGCCTGGTCCGCGCGTCGATGCTGGAGGTGCTGGGCGAAGGTCACATCCGCACCGCCCGTGCCTTTGGACTGCCAGAAGGGCGGGTCGTTTTCGGCTACGCGCTCCGCCTGGCGATCCTGCCCACGGTGACGGTGATCGGGGTGGGCATGGGGTTTCTTCTTTCTGCCGCGGTCTTCACCGAGATCGTCTTTTCAAGACCGGGGCTGGGAAAGCTGGTGATCGACAGCATTACGACCCGCAACTACCCCGTCGTCATGGGATCGGTCCTTTTCTCGACCCTGATCTTCGTGGTTTCGACGACGCTCGCGGACATCATCAATGCCATCCTGGATCCCCGGATCCGGGCCGGGAAGTGAAGGATCGCAGATGACGGATGCCGGCCTGCAAGGACCCCGCTCGGAACTGGGGGAAATCCTGCACCACCTTGTCCGCGACCCGCTTGGGCTGGCCGGGTTGATCATCGTGACGGTGATCGTCGCCTCGGCAGCATTCGCCCCCTGGATCGCGCCCTACGACCCCATCGCCCTGAACGTTCCGGACCGGCTTCAGGGGCCGGGCGGGGCGCATCTATTGGGGACCGACCAGCTTGGGCGTGACACGTTCAGCCGGGTGATCTGGGGGGGGCGCGTCGCCTTGCAGGTCGCGTTGCCGACGATCGGAGGTGCGATCTTCTTCGGGTTGCTTCTTGGGATGATCGCCGGTTACGGTCCGAGATGGCTTGATAGCCTGATCGTCCTTCTGTTCGACACGGTCCGGTCCTTTCCCACGGTCATGTTCGCCCTTGCAGTGGTGGCGCTGGTCGGACCCAGCCTGAACACGGTGATCATCGTGATCATGGCGACCTCGATCCCGACCTACGGGCGCGTGGTTCGAACCCTGACGCAGTCTTTGAGAGAGGCCGAGTTCATCTCTGCCGAGCGGTCGCTGGGGGCATCGACGGCGCGCATCATGAGTGTCCACATCCTGCCGAACGTCCTTGGTCCGCTTGTGGTCCTTGCAGCGATGGACATCCCCACGGTGGTCGGGCTCGAGGCTGGCCTGTCCTTCCTTGGCATGGGGGTGAAACCGCCGACACCGTCCTGGGGATCGTTGCTGAACGACGGCTACAACCTGATCCGCAACACGCCCTGGCTGATCGTCGCGGGGGGCATGCCGCTGATCTTGACGACGATCGGTTTCACCTTCCTGGGCGAGGCGTTGCGCGACGTGGTCGATCCGAAACTGCGCGGCAAGGGGGGCAAGTGATGGCCGTTCTGGACATTCTGGATCTGTCGGTCAGCTACACGACACCGCGCGGAGACCTGAAGGCACTGCGCGGCGTGTCGCTGAGCGTCCCGCAGCGCAGGATCGTCGGCATCGTGGGCGAAAGCGGGTGCGGCAAGTCCACTCTGATTTCTGCGATCATTCGGCTGATGGCCCCCAATGCGCAGATCCGGTCGGGCAGCATCCGGCTCAAGGGCGCGGAGATTCTGGAACTGAGCGAGGCACAGATGCGCGCCCTGCGCGGAGCCGAGATCTCGATGGTCTTCCAGGACCCGATGCAGACCCACAATCCGGTTCTGACCGTGGGTCGGCAGATGATCGACATCCAGTATCGCGACAAGCTGTCGAAGACCGAAAAACGCAAACGCGCGGCCGGGATGCTGGCGCTGGTGGGCATCCCCGACCCCGAAGCGCGGCTGAATCAGTATCCCTTCGAGTTCTCCGGCGGCATGCGCCAGCGGATCGCCATTGCCATGGCGCTGATGGCAAAGCCAGCGCTTCTGATCGCCGATGAACCGACAACCGCGCTGGATGCGACGCTGGAAGTGCAGATCATCAAGCGGCTCCGCGAATTGCAGGAAGAGGTGGGGTGTTCGATCCTCTTCATCTCGCACCATCTGGGCGTCATCGCTGAACTCTGCGACGAGGTGGTGGTGATGTATGCGGGCGAGGTGGTGGAAAGCGGCAGCGTCCGCGACGTCTTCCACAACCCGGCGCATCCCTATACCCGCGCGCTCTTGGACTGCGATCCGGGCCATATCAAGGTCAGGACCCGCAACCTGCCGACGATCCCGGGCAATATCCCCGACCTGGTCCATCTGCCACAAGGCTGCATCTTCGCCGGCCGCTGCGACAAGCGTCATGATGCCTGCGCGGCGCGGCCCGACATGGCAACTGTCAATCCCAGCCATCATGCCGCTTGCCACCTGATCGCAGTGAGGGAAACCGCATGAGCACGCTGCTTCAGATCCGCGACGTCCGCGTGCGCTTCCGTGTCCGCGGCGGCATCTTTTCCTCTGCCGGAAGCATCGACGCGGTCTCTGGCGTCAGCCTGAAGATCGAGGAGGGCACGACTTGCGGCATCGTCGGCGAAAGCGGTTCTGGCAAGACCACGCTGGCGCGAGCGGTGGCGGGGCTGCATCACGCGACCAGCGGTTCGATCCTCTATCGCGGGCAAGAACTTCGCGACCTGCCCGAGGCCGAATTCCGCAAGCTGCGCCGCGAAATCGTGATGATGTTCCAGGACCCGATCGGTTCGCTTTCTCCTCGGTTGTCGATCAAGTCCCTGATTACCGAACCCTTCCGGATCCAGGGAATCAAGGGCCGGGATCTGGATGCCGAGGCGAAACGGCTTCTGGCCATGGTCGGGCTCCCGCCCGAATTCGCCGCGCGCTACCCCTACCAGATTTCCGGCGGACAGGCCCGGCGGGTCGGTGTCGCCCGTGCGCTGGCGCTCGATCCGAAACTTCTGATCGCTGATGAACCGACGGCCGGGCTGGACGTCTCAATCCAGGGCGAGATGCTGAACCTCCTTGCCCGGCTTCAGGACGAACTGGGCCTCGCGATCATGATCATCACACATAATCTGAGTGTCGTGCGCCATATCACCGACCGGGTCGGCATCATGTATCTGGGCAAGCTTGTGGAGGAAGGCGAGACCGAAACCGTTTTCGCCCGTCCTCAGCACCCCTACACGCTGGCCCTCTTGGCTGCCAACCCCGAGGCGGATCCCGACGCGCAATTGATGCGGGTCGAGTTGAAGGGCGAACCGCCCAGCATCCTTCGACGCCCGGACGGGTGCGAATTCCACACGCGCTGTCCCTTTGCGCAGCCGAAATGCGCTGCAGAGGTTCCCGCATGGGAGGTTTCCGGAGAAGCAGCCCACCGCTGCCATTTCCCGGCATCGTGGGCGCAATCGGAAGGCCGCACTGCATGACTGGCACGATATTCACCGGCGGCCCGATCCTGAGCATGGATGCGGCAGACACGCGCCCGGAGGCCGTCGGCATTTGCGGCGACAGGATCCTTGCGGTTGGCGGGCTTTCCAATGTGCGGCAAGCGCTACCCGAGGCGTCCATCCATGATCTTCATGGGCGCACCTTGATTCCTGCCTTCATCGATCCACACGGCCATTTCCCTGACAGCGCGATCGTCTCGCTGTTGCGTGCCGACCTGTCGCCCGGGGCCGGGTCCCGCTGCCTTTCCGATGTCCTTGCGCGGCTCGCCGCGAAGGCAGGTGAAACGGCGCCGGGCGACTGGGTGATGGGGGCCGGGTTTGATGAAACCCAGCTGACCGAGCGGCGGATGCCCACGCGGGACGAGCTTGATGCCGTCTCGAACATCCACCCGATATGGGTTCTCCACACATCGGGGCATTGCGGGGTGGCCAACTCCATGGCGATGGCGCGCCAGGGGATCGACGGATCAAGCGCCGATCCCGACGGTGGGCGATATCTGCGCGATGCGTCCGGGCGTTTGACCGGAGGGATCGAAGGCCTTTCCGCCATGGGGGCAATGGGCGATACCCATTTCCTGATTGACGACGCCTCTTTTGCGAAGTGCTTCGCGGCAGCCCGCGACGAGTATCTCGCACAAGGCGTGACGCTGGCGCAGAATTCATGGACAGCCCTGCCGCTTCTGGAACTGTTTCAGAAGGTCGCCCTGAAAGGCGATCCGGGAATCGATCTGATCCTTCTGCCGGTGGCAGAGATCGAGCCGGGTCTTTCCCGGGACGGGCTTGGCAGGGACTGGCCGGATGGGGCGATCAGGCTCGGGCCAAGAAAGCTTCTGACCGATGGTTCCTTCCAGATGCGCACGGCGTTTCTGACGGCACCCTACCTTGGCACGCAGGTACATGGGCTGCCCTATCTCGACCGCGACACGCTTTTCGCCGAAACGCGCAAGCTGCATCGACTGGGCTTTCAGATCCATTGCCACTGCAACGGCGATGCGGCGTCGGACATGTTCCTTGATGCGGTCGCTGCGGCACAGGCCGACCGCCCGCGTCCCGATCATCGGCACACAATCATCCACGGGCAGGTCATGCGTCGCGACCAGATCAGGCGCTGCGCCGACCTGGGCGTGACGATCAGTTTCTTTCCCGCGCATGTCTGGTATTGGGGCGATCAGCACCACGAGACGATCCTTGGACCGGATCGGGCGCAGGACATCTCACCTACTGCCTGGGCCAGTGCCGAGGGCCTGCGCTTCACAATCCACAACGATGCGTCCGTGACCCCCACTCGGCCATTGAAGCTGATCGATACGACCGTCAACCGCCGTACGCGGGGTGGACGCATCCTCGGACCCGATCAGCGCATCTCGCCGCTTGCCGCCTTGCGCGCCCACACCATCGACGCCGCGTGGCAGGTCTTTCGTGAGGACGAGCGCGGATCGCTGGAGCCCGGCAAGCTTGCCGATCTGGCGATCCTGGAAGACAACCCGCTCGCGCGGCCTGACACGATCGGCGCAATCGAGATTTGCGAAACCTGGCGGCACGGAAGGCAGGTTTACCGTCGTCACGCGGCGCCGGCCGACAGGCGCGCTTGAAGCAGGCCGGCGACACGGGCAAGGATCGGGGCCGGTCCGGGTATGCCAAAAATACCCCCGAAACGGCCCCCCTGGGGCAAACTGCGACGACATGCCGTGGCAGGGCGCCAGGCCGCAAGACCTAGGCGCGCAGACGCTTTCCCTCCGGGTCGAAGGGAGGGCGGGTCAGGATCTCTGCCTCGTGCATCTGGCCCAGGATCGCGACGTGGACACGGTCGCCGGGGCTGGCCATCCCGACCTTTACATAGGCCAACGCAAGAGAGCGGCCCACCGAATAGCCGTAGGCGCCGGAACTGACCTGCCCCACCGGCGTACCGTCGGGGAGAAAGACAGGTTCGCCCCCGCTGGCATCGGCGATTGTCGCCTCGATAGCGATCTGCACCAGCCTGTCGCGCGCAGGCCTGTCGCGCACGGCCAGATAGGCCCCCCTGTTCAGGAAATCGCCCTTGTCCAGCTTGATCAGCCCGGCAAGCCCGGATTCCTGTGGCCAGTATTCCGGCGAGTATTCACGGGTAAAGCTGCCGTATCCTTTTTCGATCCGCAAAGACCCCAGCGCCCGCGATCCTACCGGGCCGGCCCCGAAAGCCGGGGCCGCCTCGATCAATGCGCGGTACAGCGTCAGTTGATCCGCCTCGGCGCAGTGCAGTTCCCATCCAAGATCCCCTGTAAAGCTGACCCTTAGCGCGACCACATCCACACCCGCTACCTTGATCCTCTGCGATCGCATGAAAGGGAAGGCCCCGGTCGAAAGGTCTGCATCCGTGCAGGTCGCCAACAGCGCGCGGGACTTCGGCCCTGCCACGTTGAAGCCGGCCATTTCCGTTGTGACAGACCGGAAGCTCGTCCCTTCAGGGAGCGGGACCGCGGCGAAGAAGCGTTGGTGGAACCGTTCGGCCATGCCGGAGCCGATCATCAGGAATTCATCCTCGGCCAGCCGCGTCACGGTGAAGTCGCCCGCCACGCCACCCCGCTTGCCGATCAGCGGTGAAAGGCAGGACCGGCCGATCTGGGTTGGCATCCGATTGGCCAGTAGCCGGTTCAGCCAGTCTTCCGCCCCCGGTCCCCTGACTTCGTAGCGGGCAAAGTTCGAGATGTCGATGATACCCGCATTCTCTCGCAGCATCCGCGCCTCGCGACCCACCGGGCCCCACCAGTTCTGGCGCGTGAAGCCGTGGGTTTCTTCCTTTGGCTCGTCTCCGGTCGCGAACCAGAGCGGATGCTCCCAGCCGAAGTTCATCCCGAAGACGGCGCCAAGGCCCTTCTGGCAATCGTAGGCGGGGCGGGTGCGGGCGGGGCGCCCGGCGGCGCGTTCCTCGTTGGGGAAATGGATCTTGAAACGGTTGGCGTACTGGTCCCTTACCCGCGCCCGGGTAAAAGCCTTGTCCGCCCAGTCGCCGAACCGCGCGAGATCCCAGGCGAACATGTCCAGCGATGATTCCCCCTCGATGATCCATTCGGCAGCGAGTTTCCCAAGACCGCCCGATTGAGAAAAGCCCGGGATGATGCCGTTGCAGCAGAAGTAGTTCCGCAGTTCCGGCACCGGGCCGAACAATGCCGCGCTGTCGGGTGACCAGATCATCGGGCCGTTGATCACACGCTTGATCCCGGCGGTGCCGACGACCGGAACCCGATTGATGGCCCGCATCACGTTTTCTTCAAGCCGTTCCAGATCATCTTCGAACAGTTCATGCCCGAAGCCCTGCGGGGTGCCGGCTTCGGCCCAGAACTTCATGTTGCGTTCATAGGCCCCGACCAGAAGGCCAAGTCCCTCCTGGCGCAGGTAGTATTCGCCATCGCGATCCGCGACCGACGGCAGCCGGCGGCCCAGTTCGGCGATTTCCGGAATGGTTTCGGTGACGAAGTACTGATGCTCTGTCGGGATGAGCGGAAGTGCCAGTCCCGCCATGGCGGCTACTTCCCGTGCCCACAGACCGGCGGCGTTGATGACCCAGCGGGTATGGATGTCGCCCTTTTCTGTCCTGACAATCCAGCTGCCGTCGGGCTGCGCTTCCGTCCCCGTCACCGGTGTGAAGCGGTGAATCTCCGCACCCATCCTGCGCGCGCCGGTCGCATAGGCATGCGTCACGCCAGAGGGGTCAACATTGCCGCCATCAGGTTCGAACATGATGGTACGGATACCGTCGAAGTTCACAAGCGGATGCAAACGCTCGGCCTCGTCGCGGCTGATCTCCGCAAAATTCAGCCCATAGCGACGCGCCTTTGCTGCCTGAAGCCGAAGCTGATGCTCTCGTGCCTCGGTCTGGGCGAGATAGAGTGAGCCGGGCTGGAAGATGCCGCAGCCCTGACCGGTCTCTGCCTCGAGTTCCTTGTAGAGGTTCATCGTATAGTGCTGAAGCCGCGAGATATTGGTGGAATCATGCAGGCCGTGAATGTTGGCAGCGGCATGCCAGGTAGAGCCCGAGGTCAGTTCGCTGCGTTCGAGAAGGACGGCATCGGTCCAGCCCAACTTGGCCAGATGATAGAGGATCGAGCAGCCGACAAGGCCGCCCCCGATGACAACAGCGCTGGTGTGGGTTCGCATGAAAGGCTCCTTGGTTCCGGAATGTCGGGGAATCTGCGGTTTCGGTTCGGGGCGGCTCAGTGGCCGGGACGGGCACCTGCCATGAACCTTCGGTCCGCGATGATCGGGGACATGGAACAGGCCCCCGATCTCCGCTGCCCGATTGGCCCGGATGCGATCAGTGCCCGGGCGGATCGTAGATCAGGTCTGCCAGTTCGCTGAACCTGCTGGAGTTGGAAGTCAGGGACAGTACACGCTCGCAAATCGCGCGGGCGCGTGGCTCGCCAAGTACGGGGGTGGCGAACTGAAAGAACTTTTCGATGATCTCAGCCCTCCCGAAGGGGGATTCCGGCCCGCCGCGCGCATGGATCGTGCCGGTTTCCAGAACGCGGCCATCGGTCAGGGTGACCTTGACATCGGCATGCCGTTTCGCCGGGTAGCTTGCCGAATGCTCGGGGCCTTCGGCTACATGCAACCTCTCCATCATCTCGATGACAGCGGCATCTGAAAGCCCTGCGCCCGAAACATGCTCCACCCCGACGCGGCGATGGACGGCCATGACGGCCAGCGGAAACTTCATCGAATACTGTGCGACCGAACTGCTTTCCGGCACGCCATTGAACAATTCCACGGCGTTGAAAAAGGTGCGGACATCGATTCGCGCGATCTCTTCGGTGGCGAAGTCATGCGTGTTGAACAGTGACTGCAGCCCATCGATGGCGGCGTGGGTCCAGCGGCAGGTGGGATAGGGTTTGATGTATTGCAGGAGCGTCTGCCAGCTCTTGCCCAGATCCTCCCAGTGGCAGATCACTTCGCGGTCTTCGACGGTCACTGCGGGTGCACCGGTGAAACCCAGTTCGGCCTGTATGGCTGCGGTGACGCCCGCCATGGCACCGAAAGAGGACCCGTCATGAAGCATCGTGGGGGTTGCGATCTCTCGCATCATCTGGCTGCGCGGCCCGTGAAACTCGGCGATGCCAAGTGCTTCACGCAGCTGTGCGGGCGTCAGCCGGCGCATGCGGGCAACCATGGCGGCAACGCCAAGGGCATTCCAGGCGCCTGATGTGTGGTATTCGGGAACGGTCGCGTGCAGCGCTGTCGCCGCCCGACCCGATATTTCGTATCCCACGACCAATGTCGCCAAGGCCTCGGGGCCGGTAAGATCGGACTGGGCTTCTGCCAAGGCGGCAAGCGTCGGCATGACAACCACGCCGATGTGCCCCTTCGTCGGGTTGTAGCCATCATGCGCATCCAGATTGTCGATCGCCGTGGCCGATGCAAATGCCGCCCCGGCAAGGCTCACGCGGCGCCCGTCGAACAGCAACCGGGCCGAGAACCCGGGCACCTGGCTGGAAAGAAGCCGGACGGCAGTTTCGCGCGCGATCACCCCCGGCTCCATCGGCAGTGCGGCAATGGCGACACCCAGCGTGTCGAGCAAAAGCAATCCCGCCCTTTCCAGCACTTCAAGCGGGATATCCTGATGCCCGAGGTCCAGCACGAAAGTGGTTGCACGCGCAAGACCTGGTCCGCCGTCCCCAGTCGGCTCGAACTTGAGCTTTGCGTGTCGCATGGCCGGCTCCGCCCTGTTTCACGACAAGACTATGACGGTGGCAAGCCTCTTTCACGCAAAGACTTGAAGCTCAATGACATCGAAAAATTTATCCATACTCTCTTCTGGCGCTTTACTCCCAAGGTCCGGACACGTCATGTGGCTGCATGATCCGGACGCCAGAACCGGTCCGTACAGCCGGAGACTGCACCATGAAACAGCCCCTGCCACTGAACTACATCCGCTCTTTCGAAAGCGCGGCGCGGAATCTCAGCTTCACGGCAGCCGCGGCCGAGTTGGGGTATACACAGGCGGCTATCAGCAACCACATCCGCGCTTTGGAACACTTCATCGGGCATGATCTTTTCGTGCGTTATCCCCGCAGCCTGAAGCTGACCGAGATGGGGGAGGCCTTTCTGCCTACGCTGCGGCAGGCCCTGGGTCAGATCGATCTAGCGACCGAGGCGATTGTGGCAGGGGCGCGCAACCGTACCGTTACGATCAGTTGCCCGGTCAGTCTGGCCGAGAACTGGTTGTCGCAGGTGCTGACGGATTTCCGCCGCCAGCATCCGGACATCGAGATCGTGCTTCAGGGTACCGTCTGGGAGGAACCTGAAGAACAGAAGGTCGATCTGGCAATCTCGGTTCGCCGATTCGATGCGCAACCTGTCGGATCCGACCTGATGTGGGAAGATGAGCTGACGCTGCTTTGCGCACCCGAACTGGCCTATGGCGCGCGACCGATCCGCACGGCCGCCGATCTTGCGCAGCGAGAATGGATCTTCGTGCTTGGCCGCCAGGATTGCTGGAGCGCCTTTTCGGGAGAGATCGGCCTTGACGATCCCGCCCAGCTGAGGCGGATCACCACGAACTCCACGAATATCGCGCTGGAGCTTTGTGCGCAGGGGGCGGGCCTGGTGGTCACCCAACGTTCTCTCGCGCAGCTTTACTTGCGTCGTGGTCTTCTGGTCGAACCACTTGCCATGACGCGGCCCAGCCCATGGGCCTACTATCTTTCCGTCAACCCGCGATCGCGGGGCCGGTTGCATGTTGCCTTGAGAGACTGGCTGATGGCGTGCGCGCAGCGGGATTTTCCGAGGCCCCGCCCGGATTGAGTGGCCTGGCGGCAGACACGACGCTTGCGAGGCGCCTTTGACGATCCGTGGCGGCTCCAGGGCGAGGCCGTCCCAGGGCGGATCAGTGCACCCGCAGGACATGGATGAAAGATCACGCCGGGGCTTGACCAACACAGGGTGGTTCCACATCGCCGCGTCACGGACATCTGTCGGAACCCCTGCGTTTTCTTGCTGCCAGAAAGTCCGGATTTCATGCCCGATCGTTCACCCGTCTGGACGAACGTGAGGCCAAGGATAAACTCTGCCTCATGTTGGACCTTCTCAGTGATATCCTCACCCGCCTCTCGCTCAGGGGCACGCTCTACTTTCGTACAAGCTTTACCGAACCCTGGGGCGTTCGTGTGCCGGCGCATCGGAATGTCGCCCGATTCCACTTCGCCCACCGTGGGGAGGCGCTGGTGCGCGTCGAAGGCCAGTCCGCGCCGATAACTCTCGCGCAGGGGGATCTGGTGATCGTTCCGCACGGGGCTGCGCATGTCCTGTCGTGCCGCCACACCGGGCCGGACGAGGCGCTTCCGCTGGACGACGTGCTGTCGCGTTCAGGATTCTCGGGGCACGGCACGCTGGTCTGGGGGGGCGAAGGCACAGCGCGCGACACGCAGCTGATCTGCGGTCATTTCGCCCTGGCCGAGGGGTCACGCCATATCCTGTTCGAGCGGCTGCCACCTGTCATTCACTTGCGCGGCTACGGCGAAGAGGCAGGCCCCTGGCTGGAGGCGACCCTGCGCGTGATCGGTGCCGAGGCGGGCGGGGCGCGGTTGGGTGGCGACCTGATCGCGCTGAAGATGTCCGAGGCGATCTTTGCCCAGGCGATCCGTGCGTATGTGGAGCAGGCGAATGTGGATCATGCAGGCGTGGCAGGGTTCGCCGACCCCCATCTATCGCGCGCGCTTGCTGCCTTTCACCGTTCGCCGGCGTCCGATTGGACGGTCGAGAGATTGGCGCGCGAGGCGGGGCTGTCGCGCACGGGTTTTGCGGAACGCTTCGCCACCCGCCTGGGCGTGACGCCGATGGCCTATGTCACCGCATGGCGTATGCAGATCGCCCGCGAGGCGCTTTCGGTTCGGAGGCTGTCAGTCGCCGAGGCGGCGGAGGTTTCCGGCTACGCGTCCGAGTCCGCCTTCAGCCGGGTCTTCAAGAAAGAGATCGGCGTGTCACCTGCCCTGTTTCGCCAGTCGGGCATGGGCCAAGAGCAGGCAGCCTGACGGATCATTCGCGCTGACGGACGATCTGCAATGAAGATTGGCCTTTGCGGCATTCAGCGTCCGGAAGCTGACCTTTAGACAGGGCTTGCGATGGATGGCCCATCGCCTGGAAACCCGTCAATAGGATCCTTCAACATGCGTTTTGTTACTCGGACGATTCATGCCTGGCTCGACTATCCCGTCGCGCTCGCGCTCATTATCCTGCCGTTCCTCCTTGAACTCGGTGCATCGCATCCGGCGGCTCTGGCGCTGTCGCCCGTCATCGGCGTTGCGGCGCTTGTCCTGACACTGTTCACCGACCATGCCACCGGCGTGGTTCGCCTGTTGCCCTATCGCCTGCATCTGGCGGTCGATCTGGTGGTAGGCCTCTTGTTCCTCGTCGTGCCTTTCGCACTGGGGTTCAGCGGGGTGGATGCCGCCTACTACCTGCTGAACGGTTCCGCGGTCGTTGCCGTCATCGCCCTGTCCAAGCCCGAAACCGGTCTGGCCACGGCCTGAGCCCGCGACCTAGAAAGGAACATCACATGTCACGTATCACCCAGATCTCCGACGCCGCCGCAGGGGCCGAGGCTGCGGCGCTGTTCACCGCGATCCGCGGCAAGATCGGCATGGTGCCGAACCTTTACCGTGTCGCCGCGAACCAACCCGCAGTGCTGACTGCCATGCTTGGCCTGAACGAGACACTCGCGGGCGGAACCTTCGACGCCCGCACGCGCGAGGCGGTGGCGCTTGCCGTCGCCGCGGCCAACGCCTGCGACTACTGTATTGCGGCGCATTCGGCGATCTCTGCGGGGTTGAAGATCGCGCCGGACACGATCGACGCCCATCTTGCCGGACAGTCGGACGATCCCAGGACCGCCGCGATCCTGCGGTTTGCCGTGGCGATCGTCGAGGCCCGCGGAATGGTCGCGGACGCTGACCTTCAGGCTGCCCGCGATGCGGGGCTGTCGCAGGCCGACATCGTCGAGGTGGTCGCGCAGGTGGTGGCGAACATTTTCACCAACTACCTGAACCACGTTGCCGCAACCGACATCGATTTTCCGCGCCGCGGCTGAGCGATGCGGATGCTCCGGCGGCGCGGGTGCGCCGCCGGAGAGGGGCGGATCACCCCGTTTCAGACAGAGGGACCTGAAAAGAGGCGGGGCAGAGGATCCTGCGACGGATCGCGCCGGGTTCCGCGTCCGACCGCGTGTCGATCGATCCCGCGCAGGTATCAAAGCGGCGGGGTTCGCGGCGGGGCTGTGCGATAGTGTCCGGTTGCCTCGAATGCTGCCGCAAGGGACAGAAGCGCGTTGTCGTCCCAGCCACGCCCGGCAAATGTCAGCCCGGCGGGCATCCCGATGTCTTCCATCATCCCCATCGGCACGGTCACCGTGGGAATGCCCAGGTGCCGGATGGCGAGGTTGCCGTTCGCGACCCAGGTGCCGTTCAGCCAGGCAAGATCCGCTGAAGCCAAGTTCACGTCGGCATCCGCCGGCCCGATGTCTGCGACCGCAGGGAACACCACGGCGTCAAGCGCCAATCCGTCCATCCAGTCCTCCAGATCCGCCTTTCTCGTCGCCTCGAGGCCCTTGAAGCCCTCTTCCAGCAGCGGAATCTCGCGGAAGTCGCGAACCGGGTTGGCGCGGGCATGATCGGGGTAATGGGCGATGTTGTCGTCAAAGCCCGTGTAGCGGTCGGGCAGGGATCCCGGCGGCGGGGGGAAGATCGCGCGGCCATCGACCTGTGCAAGGCGGTTCAGCGACGGATCGCCGTTGGCGTCAAGGAAATCGTCCCAGGACCACACCGACAGATCGACGATCTCGCGCCTCAGGTAATCTGGTGACACAAGGCCACGGGTCTTGATCGTCGGCGCACCGGGGCGATCCCCTTCGTAGTTTGAGACGACCGGGAAGTCGGTCACCACGACCTCGGCCCCCGCCGCCTCGAGCGCGGCGCGCGCGCGGTCCCAAAGCGCGATGATCGAGGCGCGGGTAAAGATGCGTTCGCCCGTAGGTCCGCCGATGCCCGGGCGGGCGGCGGTTCCGGCCAGCGGATCGGCGTTGATGTACATTGCCGGAACACCCAGCCGCTTGCCCTTCAGCGATGCGCCTCTTGCCAGCGCCGGATAGGACGGAGGGCGCACCGTGGATGCCGTGGGTATGGCGACCCAGTCCTGACTGCGCCAGAGGTCGCCGCGCGTCTGCGCATCGTCAGCGACGATCGTATCGAGGACTTCCAGAAGGTCGGCCATGGTGCGGGTGTGGGGCACGACCACGTCCATGGTCGGAACCAGCGGCCAGTTCCCCCGGACCGAGATGACCCCGCGCGACGGGGTATAGGCGCAAAGGCCGTTGTTCGCGGCTGGCGCCCGGCCTGAGGACCAGGTTTCCTCGCCGAGGCCGAAGGCCGCGAAGCTGGCCGCCGTGGCGGTGCCCGACCCGTTCGAGGAACCCGAGCCGAAGGCCGCCGTCAGCCAGTCGCCGTTGTAGGGGCTTTCGGCGCGGCCATAAAGCCCGCGCTGCATGCCGCCGTTGGCCATCGGGGGCATGTTGGTCAGCCCGATCAGCACGGCCCCCGCTTGCCTGAGGTGGGCGATGGCAAAGGCGTCGTCCTGCGCCACGAGGTTCGCGAAAGCGGGTGAACCGGAGGTGGCCGGCAGTCCCTTGACCTTGTAGCTGGCCTTCGCGGTGTAGGGGATGCCGTCAAGCGGACCCAGCGCCGCGCCCCGTGCGCGGCGGTCGTCCGATGCCTTTGCGTCCTCCCACATCGCGGGGTTCAGGACGGGAACGGCGTTCAGGCAAGGCCCGGCGCGGTCGAAGGACTCGATCCGGGCCATGTAGGCGGCCAGCAGGCCGGTGGCGGTGATCTGCCCGGCTTCCAGCGCCCCGCGCAGATCGGCGATCGTCGCTTCGACCACGTTCATGCGGCACCTCCCGCCTTCGGTTGCTGTTGGGTGATGCAATGGATCCCACCGCCCCGCGCAAAGAGTTCGCGTGCGTCGACGGTCACGACCCGCCGCCCCGGATAGGCCGCCGAAAGGATGTCGCGCGCGCGGGCGTCGGCGCGGTCCTCGCCAAAGCCGCAGGCGATGACGCCGCCGTTGACGACCAGGTGGTTCACATAGCTCCAGTCCACGAAGCCCTGGGCATCGCGCTGCGTCTCGGGCGCGGGCAGGTCGATGATGTCGAACCTGCGCCCCCGCGCATCTGTCGCTTCGGCCAGCAGCGACCGGATGTCGCGCATCACGGTGTGGTCGGGATGGCCGGGGTCGGGCTGGTCGTGCAGCAGGATCGTTCCGGGGGCCGCGAATGTCGCGACGATATCGACATGCCCGCGGGTGCCGAAGGTTTCATAGTCGCGTTCCAGCCCGCGCGGAAGCCAGATCGCCCGGGTCGCACCAAGCGTGCGCGCCATTTCCGCCTCTACCCTTGCCTTGTCGGCATGGGGATTGCGGCCAGGGTCAAGCTGCACCGTTTCGGTCAGAAGGACGGTGCCTTCGCCGTCGACATGAAGGCCGCCGCCCTCATTGACGAGAAGCGAGGACACGACCGGCACGCCTGCGAGCCCCGCGATGAATTGCGCCAGCCCGCGGTCGTTCGCGGCACTTGCCCATTCCGCCGCGCCCCAGCCGTTGAAGATCCAGTCCACCGCGGCGAGCGACCCGTCTGCCGCGATCACGAAGGTCGGCCCGGAATCGCGCAGCCAGAATTCGTCGATCACGCGCCCGACGATCTCGATCCCGGGGTCGAGCATGCGGCGCGCGCGGGCGATTTCGGTGGGATCGACGATCATCGTCACCGGTTCGAATCCGGCGATCGTGTTGGCGACAGCGGCCCAGGCGGCGTAGCCTGCCTCCCGTTCGGCGAGGGTTTCGCCAAGGGCCAGGCCCTCGCGCGGGAACGCCATCCAGATGCGGTCTTGCGGCGCTGTTTCGGGCGGCATCGTCCAGGTCACGTCTCATCCTCCGTCTGGAGATCTTTTCCCTCTCCTGTTTGATCAAATTTTTCCTGTTGTGCCAGTCGATATTGGACCGTTGCAGCAAAAACGATCCCGGTCTCTTGGTCATGGCGGTCAGGGTGGCCCGGGACCTTGCCCGGCATCCCGTGCCTCGCAGCGGTATCAAGGTCTGCAACTGCATCTGACAATCCAGGGCTTCGGTGCCAGGCAGGCCCTTCGTCGATCCATCCCGCCGTTTGCAGATTGAGGATCTGTGCACCATGGCGCTGCCTTCGATCAGGACGGCCCGGCTGTCCCGTTCATCGCCGGAACTCGAGCGTGATGCTGAAGGTTTGCACTCTGTCGCCAAGCGTGACCGGTGCGGCAGGGAAGCGCGCGCGCGCAGCGGCTGCAAGTGCGGCAGCGTCCAGTTCGCTGTGCCCCGAGGAACGGGATACGACCGAAGAGACAAGCGCGCCGGACGGTGCGATGTGCAATTTCAGCCGCACAGCGCCTTCGATGCGTGTGCGTGGCGCGCGCTTTGCGCCTTCGATCCGGGCGCGGATCGAGGCGCCCCATTCGGCGCGGGCACTCTCGATCCGGCCGGGGTCCACGGTCGCCGCGGCGGCGGCAGCCTGCCTGCCGCTTGCGTCGCCATTCCCGCTGCCCGATGCGGTCTGTCCCGGTCTCGCCGCAGAGACCGGGGGCGCAGGCTTTGCCGGTTCGGGCCGGGCGTTCGGCTCTGCCGGCGGCGGGGCCGGCAGTTCGGGCGCGCGAAAGGCCGGGTCGCTGTCCGGCGGGGATGCCGGGTCTGGTCGGGCGAGAGGCAGCAGCGAGGGCTGGTCGAGGACGGGAACCGGGTTGGACGGGGTCGGAGCCGGGTCACCGGCGACCCGTCGCAGGTCGGGAGAACGGTCCGTGACCTCTGGCGGCCTGTCCCAGGCGGCCACCAGATTGGTCAGGGTGCCATCGGCGGCTTCGATCGAGACAAGCGCCTGACCGCCGTCTCCGGCAGCCTCGGCCCCCTCCTGGCCGCCGAACAGGCCCAGTGCCGCAAGGTGCAGTGCGCCCGAGAGTGCGACGAAAACCGCCAGCCCCTTCATTCCGCGTCCTTCGCGGTTGCGCCAAGGTCGATTCGGGCGAAGCCACGCGCGGCAAGTTCGGGAAGCAGGCGCGCGACCCTTTCGGCGCTCAGGCTGCGGTCGGCGCGCAGGATCAGCCCGGGCGGCGCAAGATCGCAGTCGACCTGCGCACACCAGACGGCCCTTGCATCTCGCAGTGCGTCGAGCACGCGCATGTCGTCTGGCGCGTCTGTGCCCGATGCAACGATCCCGTCAAAAGCGAGCTGCCCCGACGCTCCGACCATCAATGTGAACTGCCCCTGTCCGGGCACACCCGCCGCGACCTCGGGCGGCGTGATCGTCAGCGGGTCGGCGGGCTGCATCCTGCCCGCCAGCAGGAAGAAGATCACCAGAAGGAAAACCACGTTGATCATCGGCAAAAGCGCCTGGCTGTCACGTCGGCGGGGCGGATCGGAAAAGTCCATGGCTAGTTCATCACGATCAGTCGGCCAAAGCCCGCCGCGCCCAGGTCTTCGATCAGCGTGAGAAGGTCCTGCATGTCGGCGCCACGCGGGCGCAGGATGATCGGGTCCGCGGAGCTTTCCATCAGGTCAAGCAACATGTGGGCCAGGTGCCCAGGCGCTACCTTTCCACCGTTGAGCGTCACGGCGCCGTCTTCCCCGATGTCGATGACGCGGGGCGGTCCGGGCCAGTCGGGCGTCTCGGGCGTCCGGCCTGCCGCCTGGATGCTCAGGGCAGTGTCGCGGTCGAAGCTCGACACCAGCATGAAGAAGATCAGAAGAAGGAACACAACGTCGATCATCGGCGTCAGGTCTGGGCGCCGGAAGCGCTGCGGGGGGGCGAAGTGAAACATCAGGCCGCGGCCTCATGATGGCCGACGGATGTGGCATCCTCGTCTGCGTGACTTGCCCCGCGTGTGCGAAAGGTGGCCACGAACAGCCGGGTGGCCTGATCCTCCATGTCATGGCGAAGCGCCTCGATCCGGCTTTCGAACCATGTCAGCGCCACTTGCGCGGGAATTGCGACGGCCATGCCTGCGGCGGTGGTCAGGAGCGCCTCCCAGATGCCGCCGGCAAGCGTGGCGGGATCGGCGCGGGTGCCGGCCTGCTGCAGAGCCTGAAAGGCCGAAATCATCCCGGTGACCGTGCCGAGCAGTCCAAGCAAAGGGCCGATCGTCACCGTCAGTTCAAGCCCGCGCAGGCCGCTGCGCGCGCTGGCAAGAAGTGCCCGCGCTGCCCGCGCGGTTTCTTCGCGCGCCAATCCCTCCGGCATGCCGGGGTCGTTCAGAAGCGACATGACCTGCGTTGCCAGGCGCGCCCGAACGCCCATGCGCCCCGAGAGCAGTGCGCGCGCCGCCGCGCGGTCCCCCGCCTCCCAGTCGCGAATGGCGCGTTCCGCGCGCCCCGAGCCGGAGAACGCTCCAACGTGGACGAGGCTGAAGAATTTCCACAGGATCAGCGCCGTGCCGATCACCGACAAGGCGGCGATGGCGACCATCGCGGGGCCCCCAAGCCCGATCAAGGCGTCCAGCTTTTCGGCGGCGGTCGCTGCAAGGCCCGTCAGGGCGCCGGTGGTATCTGTCATGGCAGTTTTCCTTTTGACGGGGTTCGCGGCCCCGTCAGGGGCCGCGATCCGGTCCTAGAACCGCATTTCAAGGGTGATGTAGGCGGTCCGCCCCGGTTCCATGACGCGGGTCACAGTGGTGTCGAACGCGTTCGAACGGCTGAGGTGGTTCGCGTAGGTCGCATCCAGGACATTGTCGATGCCAGCGACCAGTATGGCCCTGTCCGAAACCTCGTAGCTGCCAAAAAGGTCAAGCGTGGCATAGCCGGGCGTCGGGCCGGGTTCGCGCGCGGGGTCATATCGGTCTTGCGCTGCGGCAAAGTTGACACGTGCGCCGGCGCGCCAGGCATCCTTGCCATAACTGGCCGACACTGCGCCCATCAGTGGCGCGATCTGGGCAAGTGCGCGGTCGTCGGTGTCGTTCTGTCCGTAGGTGTAGGTCAGGTTTCCGGCGACCTGCCAGCCGCCCTGTTCCCAGTCTCCCGAAAGCTCGATCCCTGAAAGCGTGGCCGAGACGTTGCGATAGGTCGTGACGCCCGCGACGGTAAACTGGTCACGCAGGATGTAGTCGTCCACCTTGTCCAGGTAGGCCGCCGCCGTCAGATTCCAGCCCGCGCGTTCCAGTTCGACGCCCAGGTCGAACTGATGGTGCTTTTCCGGCGCGATGTCCGGGTTGCCGACCCAGTTGTCGCGTGCCATCGCCCGTTCATTCGCATCGGCGGTCCGGACCGATCGCGAAAGCCCTGCGAACAGCGTCGCCCCCGGCGAAAGCTCGTGTTCGAACCGCAGGAGTCCACCAAGATTGTCCTCGGTCCGGGCAGCGTCGAAGGTGGTGCCATAATAAGTGGAATAGAGCGTGTTTGGCACCATGGCCGTGTAGCCGGCGAGCCCGCCCGCAGCGCCCGCCGAGGCACGGACGTGATCGTAGCGCAGCCCGCCTTTCAGCGTGTTGCTTTCGCTGAGCCTGGTTTCGCTTTCGACATAGAGGCCGGTCTGCGCGATGGTTACATCGGGCCACATGAGGAAGCGCGAGAACGCCGGATTGGAGGCTTCGATCTGCGGCCGTGCCATGGCCATCCCGGCATAGGCGATCGCGAGGCGGTTGCTGGATTGATGATCCACGCCGATCTTCAGCATCGTTTCGCCGAACTCGAACTGGCCCTCCAGCTTGCCGCCCAGCGTGTCGGAGGAACTTGGGACCCGCATCAACATGCCCATGTTCGGTCGCAGCGAATAGTTGTCCATCACATGGTCGACCTCGCTCAGGTACAGATTGCCCTCGATCCGCCTGAGCGCACCCATGTCGACATCGATACCGCCCCGCAGCCGGTACACCCAGTTTTCGGAAACCGGGCTGTCCATGCCGGCGCCGGCGAACAGGACATCGGTGGTCTTGTCGTGTTCGATATCGAAAGCAAGGTCTGCGTCGCCAGACTTGTAGCCGAACGTCAGGCCCTGGCTGGACTGATCATAGGCCGAACGCTCCTCGCGCCCGTCTCCGTCAACATAGTTGCCTGCGCTTTTCTCCTCGAGCGAGCCTTCGATGTAGAAACCGTGCCCCAGGTCTGCCGCGAAGGTTGCCGCCGCGCTGAGCAGGCCAGCATTGGTCGTACCCCCGAGCGATAGCGTCCCGGCAAGCTTTTCGTCCTGGTCGAATTCGGGTGCGTCGCGTTCGAACCTGACGGTGCCGCCAGAGCCGCCGGGCCCGTTCGTGACGCTGGCATAACCGCGTTCGACAACGACCCGGTCAGCCCGCGCGAGCGCGGCCGTGGCGGTCGGTGGATCCATGCGGTTCGGGCAGGCGCCATAGGTGACAGAACCCGCGTCAATGATGTTCAACTGGTTGCCCTGCTGGCCGCGGATCACGATGTCAACGCCGTGTCCGCCCATTCGGTTGAACGCAACACCTGGTGTGGCGCCAAGCAGTGCCCCCGCGTCGGCGGGCATCGGTGCCTCGCTGTCCATGGGCGAGAACTCATAGCTGTTCGTCGAGCTTTTCGCTTTGTTCAAAAGCACATAGATCGGATCGAGTGCAAAGCCCTCGTCCTCTTCGGCAATCTGTGCGATCGCCTGATGAGAGATGGTGCCGAGAAGCACCGCGGTCGCGCCGAGGCGCAGAATGCGGAAACTGGTCATGTCTTGTCCCTTGACATCCGTTGACCCGCAGTGGGGCGCGGCGCGCCCGGTCAGCTGCGGGTTTGTTCTTGTTTTCGGAGGTGTCAGAGCTGCCGGGGCGGGGCGCGTATGGGGGCAGCAGGGTCAGGGCTGTGGGTGGCGATGCGCAGCGCATCTGTTGGTCCGCAGTCGGCCCGACGGTAGTCGGCCGAGGCAATCGGTGCGCTGATCCCGGGCAAGAGATCGGCGACGGACATGATGCAGAAGGGGCACTTGCTTTCGCCTGTGCCTGAGCCTGTCTCGACCGTCCCGTCAGCAAGGTTGATCGTGATCGTCTCGAGCCCGCCATGCCCACAGATGACCAGGCGCATCGTACCTGGCGCCAGCGGCAGATCGACGGGGAAGTGGCTGACCGCGACCTGCGCCATGAGCACGAGCCCAAAGAGCACGCCGAAGGCGCGCGCGAAAAGGCCGCGAAGATGAAGCATCGCTGTCATGGGGCCGATCAGTGCCGCAACCGAGCGGCACCGGCAATCTCTGCCGCACCGGCTGCGGCAATCTGATGCAGGCGTGCGTCATCGCAAGATCGGGCAGTTGCAGTGCCCTGGCATGTGGCAGGGTCGATCAGCAATGCACCTGTGCCGCCAGTCCCCGGGTGACGCTGCCAGTGGGGGGAAGCAGCGGGATAAGGCAGGCCTGCAACGCGTGATACAGGTCCGGTCGTCCGCTGAAGACGCGGGATACCGGCTGCAGGTCGTCATCCAGCTCGGGAAACCATCCGCTGCCCTTCGGGTCGATCAGGTGGGATGCGGTGAAGCCCCAGATGCGCCGGTACCATTCCTCGAACCGGGCGTCGCCGCCGGATTTGCGCAGGACCGACGCGGCGGCGATGCCTTCGGCACAGGGCCACCAGTAGCGGTCGCGCCGGACGGGTCGGTCGTTCCAGTCGAGCGTGTAGTAAAACCCGCCGCGTCCCCTGTCCCAGCCGATGTCGCAGGTCTTCAGGAACAATGCGCGGGCGGCCTCGGGCATCCAGGAACGGGCGCGCCCGCCCAGTTCCCAAAGCTGGATCAGCAGGCGGCTCCATTCCAGCGCATGTCCGGGCGTTGTGCCTGCCGGGCGAAACATCGGGTCGCCCTCATAGTCGCGATCCACGCTCCAGTCCGCGTGGAAATGTTCGGCGACGCGCCAGCCCTGTTCGCGGGCGTGCCGGTCGACGATCAGCGTGGCGATGCGTTCGGCCATGCCAAGATAGTCGTCGTCCCCGGTCGCCTCGAACGCCGCCATCAGCGCCTCGGTCAGGTGCATGTTGGAATTCTGGCCGCGATAGCTGCCAAGCGGCTGCCAGTCGGCCGTGTATTCCTCGGTCGTGGCGCCGGCTGTGTCGTCCCAGAACCGGTCGTGCAGGATCGCCGTGGCCGCCGCGATCAGGGCATCGGCGTCCGGGTGTCCGGCGACCTTGGCCGATGCGCCCGCCAGGAGGACGAAGGCATGGCCATAGGCCTGCTTTGTGGCATCGGCGGGGCCGTCGTCGTCGACCGACCAGAACCACCCGCCGTTTCGGCGATCCCGATGGCGGGTTTCAAGAAACGACATGCCGTGGTCAATCATGCGGTCGGCACCGGGCAGGCCCAGAAGCTGCGCGATGGCGAAGCAATGGACCATCCTCGTGGTCTCATGCAGGTGCCGCAGTGGCCCGCCGACGCCCTGCGGCGGAACGGGGCGGCCGGCGCCGTCGAGCGCGAAGAAACCGCCCGCGGGGTTGAACGCCCCCTGGCGGAAGAATTCGATCAGGCCGGTCGCCTGTGCCAACAACCAGTCGCGATGCGCCGGTCTGGCGACAAGGTCGCTTCCGCCGGTTCCGGTCCAGGGCAGGGCTGTGGTTTCGTCGGTGATCATGCGCATCCCTCGTTCGGTCGGGGCCGAGGTTCGCGGCGACTGGGCAGATGGCACCCCGGCCGGCAAGGCGTTTCAGGCAGAGCCAAAGCGCGTCTCTTCCCCATGTTTGTGCAACAGGTATTCGCCGTCGCTGCGGGAAATCAGCGTGTAGAACATCGGCACGACGAAGAGGGTGAACATCGTTCCGATCATCAGACCCGCGAAGATGACCAGGCCCATGGCCTGACGTGCGGCGGCTCCCGCGCCCTCGGCGATGATCAGCGGCACGACCGCCAGCACCATCGCCGCCGTCGTCATCAGGATCGGCCGCAGCCGTGTCTTCGCCGCCGCGACGATCGCCTGGCGCCGCGACAGGCCGTGGTCGGCGCGTTGCTGGTTGGCGAATTCGACCATCAGGATGCCGTGCTTGGTGATCAGCCCTATCAGAGTGATCAGGCCGACCTGCGTATAGATGTTCAGGGTGCTTGCCCCGAAGAACAGTGGAAGCATCGCGCCGAAGATCGACAGCGGGACCGACATCAGGATGATGAAAGGATCGCGGAAGCTTTCGAACTGCGCCGCCAGCACCAGATAGATCACGACCAACGCCGCCCCGAAGGCCAGAAGGATGGTGTTGCCTTCGGACTTCTCAAGCCGCGACTGGCCGGAATAGTCGATGAAGAACCCGTCGGGTAGGATCTCGTTCGTGATCCGCTCAAGCTCGGCAAGCGCCACGCCGGAAGATATGCCGATCATCGGCATCGCCGAAAGCGTGGCGGAGTTGAGCTGGTTGAACTGTTCGATGGCCGCCGCCGAAACCGTGTCCTCGATCGAGACGACCGAGGCCAGGGGAACCATCGCGCCCGACCGCGCCCGGACGAAGAACTCGGTCAGGCGTTCGGGGTTGTCACGCCATTCCCTCGGCACCTGGGTGATGACGTCGTAGCTGTTGGAATCACGGTCGAACTGGGCGATCGCGCCACCACCAACCAGAAGACCCAGCGTCGCGCCGACATCGCTGACCGCGACGCCCAGCTGGGCGGCCCGGTCGCGGTCGATCGTCAGCCGCACCTGCGGGGCGTCGAAGGACAGGCTGTTCTGGACGACGATGAACATGCCCGACTTCATCGCCTGCGCGCGGATCTGGTCGGCGATCTCAACCACGCGTTCAGGGGCGTGGATCGACTGGATCACCATCGAGATCGGCAATCCGCCCCCCGCCCCGGGCAACGAGGGCGGTGCGAAGACATAGCTTTGCAGCCCCGGGGTGCCGTCCAGAATGCCCTGGATCTGCTGCTGGATCATCGATTGGCTGCGGCTGCGGTCAGCCCAGTCCTTGAGTGCCCAGATGTAGAAGCCGCTGTTCGCCGCGCCGCCCATCCCGGCGACGGAGAAGGCGGTCTGCACTTCCTCGATATCGGCGGTCCGGCGGCTGACCTCCTGGGTGAAGGCGTCGGTGTATTCAAGCGTGGCATAGCGCGGCCCGTTCATGATCGCGAACAAGGCTCCGTTGTCCTCTTCCGGGGCAAGTTCGGAGGAGGTGTTGAGGAACATGAACCCCGATACCCCAAGCAGCGCGACGACCATGAGCATGGTGACAGGCCGGTAGTCGAGCGATGAAGACACCCGCCGTTCGTACCAGTTGGCCAGTCCGCCCAGGGTGCGGTCAACGACGCGCTGGAACCGTCCCGGCGCGTCGTGGCTTAGAAGTCGGGCCGACATCGCCGGGGTGATCGTCAGCGCGACAAGGCCGGAGATGACGACCGAACCGGCAAGCGTCAGGGCGAATTCGGTGAAGAGCGATCCGGTCAGTCCGCCGGTGAAGGCAAGCGGCGACAGCACCGCCGCCAGCGTGATCGTCATCGCGATCACCGGACCGGCAATTTCCTTCATGCCGCGGATCGCCGCGCGTGCGGGCGACATGCCTTCGTCGATGTGGCGATGGATGTTTTCGACCACGACGATGGCGTCGTCCACCACCAGGCCGATCGCCAGCACCATGGCGAGAAGCGTCAGAAGGTTGATCGAGTAGCCAAGCGCCAGCATGACCGAACAGACACCGATCAGCGACAACGGGATGGTGACGATCGGCATGAGAACGGATCGGAAGGACCCAAGGAAAAGCAGGATCACGACGACGACGATCAGCACCGCCTCGGCGATGGTCTTGAAGACCTCCTGAATCGAGGCGGCGATCGTTTCGGTCGAATCGTAGACAAGGTCGATCGTCATGCCGCGCGGCAGCGTGCCGGTCAGCGCGGGCAGCGCGTCGCGTACGTTGGTCGCGACATCCAGCTGGTTTTCGCCCGGCGCCGGAATGATCCCGATGAATGTGCCGGGTTCCCCCGCGAAGGTCACGATGGCGTCGCTGGAGCCCGAGGCAAGTTCGATCCGCGCCACGTCGCGCAACCGCACGACACCGGTCTTTCCCTGGACGACCGGCAGCGCGCCGAAGGCTTCGGGCGTCTGGATCGTGGAATCAAGCGTGAGGGAATAGCTGAAGTATTCGTTTTCCGTCTTGCCGGGCGCCGAAAGGAAGTTCGACGACCGGATCGCCGCAAGAACCTCGGATGCGGTCACGCCGCGCGCCGACAGCTTGAGGGGATCGAGCCAGATGCGCATCGCATAGGTCTGCCCGCCCAGGATTTCCATCTGGGCGACGCCATCGATGTTGGTGACACGCGGACGGATCACGCGGGCCAGGTATTCGTTCAGCTGCTCTGGCGTCATGTTGGGATTGCGGGCCGCCAGATACATCAGCGCGAAGGTCCGCCCCGTGCCCTTGGCGATCACCGGATCCTCGGTGTCCTGGGGCAATTGCCCGCGCACCTGCTGCACCTTCGACATCACCTCGGTCAGGGCGATGTCGGGGTCCGCGCCCAGCTTCATCTGGACCGTCACTACCGAGGCCGACGGGCGCGACTGGCTGGTGATATAGTCCATGTTCTCGGTCGTGGAGACCGCCGCGGCGATGGGCGAGGTGACGAAACCCTGGATAAGGTCCGGCGCCGCGCCGGGATAGACCGTGGTGATGGTGATCACGCTCTCCTCGACCTCGGGGTATTGCCGGACAGGCAGGTTGGCCACCGAGGCCAGCCCAAGGAAGGTTATCAGCGCCGCAAGGACGGTCGACAGGACAGGCCTGCGGATGAAGATTTCGGAGAAATGCATCCCGCGCCCCTATCCGTCCGCCTGCCCGTCCGTCACCGAAAGCTCGACGGAGGTGTCGATCACGACCTTGGCCCCGTTCGACAGCCGGTTCTGGCCCGACGTCACGATCCGGTCGCCAGCCGCCAGCCCCCCGGTGATCTCGATCAGGCCGCCGGAACGCCGGCCAAGATCGACGAAGACCTGTTCCACCGTCAGGTCGCCCTCCGCCTCGCCAGGACGGACGACATAGATGGAATCGCCATAAAGGCTTGAAATCACGGCTGTCTGCGCGACCGCGATCAGCCCCTGTTCGGCCGGCAGCGCGACCCGCACGCGCAGGAATTGCCCGGGGAACAGTCGGCCCGAGGGGTTGCCAACCTCGGCCCGGACGGACACCAGACGCGAATTGGCGTCCACCTGCGGTTCGATCCCGGTGATGCGGCCCTCGGCGCGGAAATCGCCGACCTCGGTGCTGACGCTGACCGGGCGGCCAAGTTCCAGATCGCCGATCTGCTGTTCGGGAACGGTGAAATCGACCCGCATCTGCGACAGATCCTGTAGCGTCGCGTAGATCGTGCCGGTCGAGACATATTGACCGACCTCCACCCGCGGAATGCCGATGACACCGGCGAAGGGGGCGGTCGATGTCTTGGCGTCCAGCGCGGTCTGTACCTGCGCCACCTGCGCGCGCGCGCTTTCCACCATCGCCTCGGCCGTCTCGACGGTGTTGACCGCGCTCACGCCACGTTCGGTCAGCGTCTGCGCGCGGCGCGCATCGGCCTGCGCGACGGCAAGCGAGGCCTGCGCGGCCGAAAGGGTGGCGCGTTCGCTGTCGTCGTCGATCAGGACAAGGACCTGGCTATCCGCGACGCTGTCGTTGGCGGCGAAGGCGATGGACCGGACGATCCCGGACGCCTCGATCGCAAGATCCACGCCGCGCGCGGCGATCGCGGTCCCGACGGCCTCGATCCCCGGCTCCCAGGTCACGGGTTCGACCGTCTGCGCCGTCACCGGCACCGGCGGCGGCACCCGGCCGGCCATGAACTGCGCAATCATCCCGTCGCGGAAATACTTGAACCAGACGATCCCGCCGACCACGAGCCCGAGCAGCAGGATTGCGATGATGAGCCGTTTTATCATGGGGATGTCTCTTTGCCTGCTGGTTCCGGTCGGCCGGGCGTGAGGGCGACGGTTGATCGCGTCTAGTTGAACACATGCAGGTTCGGCGTCAATCCGCGTGGTCCTTTGCGAGCCACGCCATACCTGAACAGAGGTGCTGTGTGCCGCTTCTATGTGCGCTTGCAAGCAAGAGAACGCAAGTCAGCATCTTCCGGGGAAGTGAAGGGGCTTGTGTTCAAGGCGGGTGAAGGTAATTATGCGGACGTATAATTTCAGGCTGATACATGACCGCCCCCCGACGCAGCTTCAGACGGGAAAACCCCGACGCGCGCAAGGACGCGCTGATCCGTGCGGCGCTGTCGCTGATAGCGCGGCGCGGTCCCGGCGCCGCCACGGTGCGCGCCATCGCCGAAGAGGCAGGCGTTACACAGGGTCTGATCCGGCACTACTTCACCACCAAGGAAGACCTGCTGAACGCGGCATACCAGTTCCACATGCAGGCACAGACCGAGGCGATCGAGGGCCTGGTGGCGCTTGGTCCGGCCGGCGCGCGGCAACGCCTGGCGCGGATGGTCGCAACCTCGGTCTCACCGCCCGTTGCCGCGCCGGAGGCGCTGTCGCTTTGGGCCGGCTTCATCCACATGGTCTGGCGCGACCCGGCGATGCACGCGACGCACGAACGCAGCTATCTGCGCTATCGCGATCTGCTTCAGGCGCATATTGCGAGCGCCCTGGACGAGGCGGGGCGCGCCGTGCCGCCGCAAGAGGCGCGCACGCTCGCCATCGCCTGCAACGCCGTGCTGGATGGGCTGTGGCTTGAGGCAGGCGCCCTGCCGGAGGCATTCGGCAAGGGCGAACTGGTGCGGATCGGGCTGCGTTCGGTCGGGGCGATCCTGGGGCTTGAACTTTCATCGGACGAGGCGGGGGCATGAGGTATTCACCGGTACTGGACCGGCTGGCCGGATTGGGCGGCGCGAAATGGGAACTGCACTTCCACGCCAGGGAGCGCATTGCCGAAGGCGCGGATATCGTCGATCTGACGATCGGCAACCCCGATGTTCCGGCACCGACGGATCTGATCGAGACGGCGGTGGCGGCGATGCGCGCGGGGCGCACGCAGTACTCCGACGGTCGAGGAGAGGGCAACCTGCGGGGCGCGCTGGCCGCGCGCTATGCGGCGCGGCTGGGTCGACCGGTGCACCCCGATCAGATCCTGTGCTTTCCCGGAACGCAGACCGCGCTTTACGCCGTGCTGATGGGGATCGCGGAGCCGGGGTCCGAAGTCCTGGTGGGCGATCCGATGTATGCCACCTACGAGGGCGTGATTGCCGCGTCCGGGGCAAGGGTCGTGCCCGTGCCGCTGAGGCCCGAGAACGGTTTCAGGATTTCCGCGCAGGATCTGGCGGACCGGATCGGGCCAAGGACGCGCGCGATCCTGCTGAACACGCCGCACAATCCGACGGGGGCCGTCCTCGGCCGGGCGGATATCGAGGCGATCGGGCAACTGGCGATCCGGCACGATCTTTGGATCATCTCGGACGAGGTTTACGAGGAACTGGTGTTCGACGGCGTGTGCTTTACTTCGCCACTGGCCATCGCGGAACTGGCCGAACGCACCGTCGCGGTGGCCTCGATCTCCAAGTCGCATGCCGCACCGGGGTTCCGGTCTGGCTGGTGCATCGGGTCGCGCACCTTTGCCGACAGGCTCTTGCCGCTTTCCGAGACGATGTTGTTCGGCAATCAGCCGTTCATCGCCGACATGACCGCCCGGGCGGTGTCGCAACCGTCGGAGGCGGCGCGGGGCATGCGCCGCCGGTTTGCCGACCGGGCGCGCTATCTTGCCGACCGGCTGACCCAGGAGACGGCGCTGGGCGTTCACCGGCCCGAGGCGGGGATGTTCGCGCTTGTGGATGTCCGCCCTGCGGGGCTTTCGGACCGCGACTTTGCCCTCGGGCTTCTGGATGCGGGCGTGGCGGTCATGCCCGGATCGGCCTTCGGTGAGACACTGGCGGGCTGGGTTCGGGTGGCGCTGACTGTTGACGATGCGCGGTTTCAGACCGCGTGCGATCGCATTGTTTCCCATTCCCAATCCCTGTCAGTCGGGCATTTGCGATGAGATCGGGCGCGGATCGCCCGTAAAAGCTACGGGGCGCCACCTCCGAACAATCCTTTCCGGAAGCGGTGGGGCGCTTTGCGCGCCTTGCCGACGGTCTGATCATCGGCGGAGCAAGGAAGAACCGGGCAGGACCGCTGTGACCTCCTGCGCCCTGTTGCGCGGTAAGCTTCCGCATCCTTTGCACGCGACTGGTCGCTACCTGCCGATTCATTATCGGAGCAAGACAAGCTTGCGGTGCCGTCTTTCAGTGCGCACGGGCAAGGATTTCAGCGAAGTCCGCAGCGGCAAGCGCCACCGGGTTTCCCCTGCTGGAAGAGGCCGACGTCGCGGCCTCGGCGATCTTCTCGTGATCGGCGTCCTTGACGCCCAGATCCCCAAGGCGCGGCAGGCCCGCCGCCAGCGCCCAGGATGCGAGGCGGCCGGGAACCGTGTCGGCGGTGCACCCCAACGGACCGGAGATGAGGGCAAGCGCCTCTTCGATTCTGTCGCGCGCCGCGCCCGTGGCCCGGCCCTGGTTGACCGCCAGCGCCGGCCCCAAGAGCGCGCCGCAGATCGCGCCGTGCGCCGCACCGGTCATGCCGCCGATCACACCGGCAAGCCCGTGAACGGCCCCAAGCCCGGAATTGGCCAAGGCCAGGCCGCCGCAGAGGCTGACCCAGGCCATTCGGTCGCGGGCCATCGGGTCTTCACCCTGCATCAGGCGCATCAGTGCCCCCAGTCCGACGGCTATGGCAGGCCGGGTCAGCGCGTCCGTATAGGGCGTGGCCTTGACCGAGACGAAGGGTTCGATCACCTGCGTCACCGCATCAAGGCCCGAGGCCAGTGTGACGGCGCGCGGGCAGGGGTCGGTCAGGGCCGGGTCGACAATGGCGATCCGCGCCACCATCCGGTCATCACGCAGGCTGACCTTGCGACCCATCTCGGGCAGGCCGATCACTGCGTTCTTGGTGACCTCGGCCCCGGTTCCTGCAGTGGTGGGCAGGGCGATGAAGGGCAAGGGATCGGCTTTCAGGGCCAGACCTTTTCCCACCACCTCCAGATGCTCCATCGGCCCGCAGGGCGCCGGGATCAGCGCCGCCAGAGCCTTGGCAAGATCCAGTACCGCCCCTCCTCCCAGGCCGACCACGACCTGAGGTTCGAAGCCGCGTGTCTGCTGCAAGGCCGCTTCCAGCATCGCCAGCGTCGGCTCGCCGCCGCAGGGCAGGGTCTGAACCTCGGCATCAGGTATCCTTAGCCAGCCTGCCCGGTCGCGGTTCGCGCCGTGAACGATCAGCACCCGATTGCCGAATGACCGTATCAGCGCCGGGGCTTTCGCGGACTCACCGCGGCCAAACAGGATGCGTCCGGGGGCGGTAATGGCAAAGGGCGTCATAGGCTCATCGTCGCGGCGACCGCCTTGCCCCAGCGGGCGTATCTTGCTTCGCGGGTAGCGGCGTCCATCTGCGGGCTGAAGCGGCGGTCAAGAGCCCAGGATCGGGCGAATTCTTCCGGTCCGCCGATGACCCCCGCCTGCATGGCGGCCAGATAGGCGGCGCCCAGCGCGGTCGTTTCGGTTACGACCGGGCGGTCGACCGGCGCGCCAAGGATGTCGGACAGGAACTGCATGGCCCAGTCGTTTGCGGTCATTCCGCCATCGACGCGCAGCACGCCGTCAGCCCCGGCACCCCAGTCCGACCGCATCGCCTCCAGGAGGTCGCGCGTCTGGTAGCCCACGCTTTCCAGCGCCGCACGCGCGAATTCGGCGGGTCCGGAGTTCCTCGAAAGGCCGTAGATCGCGCCGCGGCAGTCGGGGCGCCAGTAGGGGGCGCCAAGCCCGGTGAAGGCGGGTACCAGGACGAGCTCTTGCGTGGTGTCCGCGGCCTCGGCGAGGTCTTGCGTTTCCTTCGCGTTGCCGATGATCCGCAGCCCGTCGCGCAGCCACTGGACAACGGCACCCGCGATGAAGATGGACCCTTCAAGCGCATAGGTCGTCTGCCCGTTCAAGCGATAGGCGATTGTCGTAAGAAGCCGGTTTTTCGAGGGCACCATGTCGGCCCCTGTATTCAGAAGCGCGAAGCATCCGGTCCCATAGGTCGATTTCATCATGCCCGGCGCAAAGCACGCCTGCCCGACGGTTGCCGCCTGCTGGTCGCCTGCGACCCCGAGGATCGGGATTTCGCCGCCGAACAGGTCGGGGTCCGTCACGCCGTAGTCGTCGGCGCAGTCACGCACCTCGGGCAGAAGCGACATCGGGATATCGAGAAGGGCGCAGATGTCGGCATCCCAGGCATTCGTCGCGATGTTGAAAAGCAGCGTGCGCGCGGCGTTGGTTGCATCGGTCGCATGAACGCGTCCCCCGGTCAGATTCCAGATCAGCCAGCTATCGACCGTGCCAAAGGCCAGTTCGCCCCTGATTGCGCGGGCGCGCGCGCCGGGGACCGTGTCGAGCAGCCATTTGAGCTTGGTGCCCGAGAAATAGGGATCAAGCAGCAGGCCCGTGCGCGCGGAAATCATCGCCTCGTGTCCGGCCTCTTTCAGCGCGGCGCAGGCATCGGCGGTGCGGCGGTCCTGCCAGACGATCGCGTTGTGCAGCGGCCTTCCGGTGGCCCGGTCCCACAGAAGGGTGGTTTCGCGCTGGTTGGTGATGCCGATGGCCGCGATTGCTTGCCAATCTACCCCCGCCTTGGCCATCGCGGCACGCGCGGTCGCGGCGACCGAGGACCACAGGTCGTCCGGATCGTGTTCGACCCAGCCCGAGGAAGGGTAGTGCTGACGGAACTCCTCTTGCGCCTGAGCGACGGGTCGAAGCGCGCCGTCAAACAGGATCGCGCGGGAGGAGGTGGTGCCCTGGTCGATGGCGAGGATGTAGGTCATGGGCTCGGCCTCGGAAAGTGATGCGTTGCGACTGCTGGTCCCCGCGGAACGGTCATCGGGGCGGCGCGCAAGGAGTCGTTCGGCTATTTCGGCGTATCCTGACAACACGCGGGAATGCGGTGCAAGCGCCGTTCGCCTTGTGACCGTCAGTAGAGGATGCGGGCGGCCCGGTGACCGGGCCGCCCGCCGCTGTGCATTACTGCCAGGACTTGATCAGTTCGTCGTAGCTGATCGTCTCCGGCGCGGGATCCTCATTGTCGAGCTTGGCAACGGGCGCACCCGGCGCATCAAGCCAGACCTGGGGATCCTGCGGCTCGTTCAGTTTCGGGCCGATGTCACCCTGAACACCCGCGCGCTCAAGCCGCTCCAGCACCTTCTCCTGCTCCTCGCAGAGCGCATCCAGCGCTTCCTGCGGGGTTTTCGCGCCAGACATCGCGTCGCCGATGTTCTGCCACCAAAGCTGCGCCAGCTTCGGATAGTCGGGCACGTTGGTTCCCGTCGGCGACCACTGGACGCGGGCCGGCGAGCGGTAGAACTCGACCAGACCGCCAAGGTTCGGCGCGCGATCGGTAAAGGACTGATGCTGGATCGTCGATTCACGGATGAAGGTCAGGCCGACGTGCGACTTCTTGACGTCGACGGTCTTCGAGGTGACGAACTGGGCATAAAGCCAGGCCGCCTGGGCGCGATCGATGGGCGTGGACTTCAGCAGCGTCCAGGAACCGGCGTCCTGATAGCCGACCTTCATGCCATCTTGCCAGTAGGCGCCATGGGGCGACGGGGCCATGCGCCACTTGGGCGTGCCGTCCTCGTTCATCACCGGCAGGCCGGGCTTGACCATGTCGGCGGTGAAGGCTGTGTACCAGAACATCTGCTGGGCGATGGAACCCTGGGCGGGAACCGGCCCGGCTTCGCCGAAGGTCATGCCCTGGGCTTCCGGCGGTGTGAACTTCTGCAGCCACTCGATCGCCTTGGTCACGGCATAGACCGCCGCCGCATCGTTCGTTGCGCCGCCACGGGCCACGCAGGAACCGACCGGACGGCTGTTTTCGTCGACACGGATGCCCCATTCGTCAACCGGCAGACCGTTCGGTTCGCCGACGTCGCCCATGCCTGCCATCGACATCCACGCATCGGTGTAGCGCCAGCCAAGCGACGGGTCTTTCTTGCCGTAGTCCATGTTCCCGTAGACGCCGCTGGACGGGCCGCCGATGTAGGACATGTCGCGGCCGGTGAAGAATTCGGCGATGTCCTCGTAGGCCGACCAGTTGACCGGGACGCCAAGGTCATAGCCATAAGCGGCCTTGAAATCTTCCATGGTCTTGGGGTCCGTGAACCAGTCGTAGCGGAACCAGTAGAGGTTCGCGAACTGCTGGTCGGGCAGTTGGTAGACCTTGCCATCGGGGCCGGTGGTGAACTTGACACCGATGAAGTCGTTAAGGTCGAGGTTCGGGTTCGTTACAGCTGCACCTTCCCCGGCCATCCAGTCGGTCAGGTTGTGCGCCTGCTGATAGCGCCAGTGGGTGCCGATCAGGTCGCTGTCGTTGATATAGGCGTCATAGACGTTCTCGCCCGACTGCATCTGCGTTTGCAGCTTCTCGACAACGTCGCCTTCGCCGATCAGGTCATGGGTGATCTTGATCCCGGTGATCGCCGTGAAGGCCGGGGCCAGAACCTTGGATTCGTATTCGTGCGTCGTGATCGTTTCGGACACGACCTTGATGTCCATGCCCGCATAGGGCGCGGCAGCGTCGACGAACCACTGCATCTCGGCTTCCTGATCGGCACGGCTCAGCGACGAAAGATCGCCGATTTCGGCATCGAGAAAGGCTTTCGCCGCCTCCATGTCGGCCCAGGCGGGCATGCCCATGGCCATCAGCGCAAGCGCCATGGCCGTTGTCGTTTGACGAAGTCTCATTCGATATCCTCCCAGATTGACAGACTTGGTCTTGAAGTAACGCCGTGGGGACGGTTTGATCGCCGCCCCCCCGGCGGTTGGTGTTGCCCGTTTCAGACCCAGCGGAAGACCGCCGCGGCATAGACAAGGCAAAGTGCGGAGGCACCCCAAAGCGGCGTGCCCGCGAAGAAAAGCCAGATCAGGTGAATGAAGGCCGACCCGAGAAGGCTGATGAAAAGTCGGTCGCCCCGCGTCGTCTCGATCCGCAGGATGCCGATGCGCGGGGTTTCGGGAAACCTGATCGCGAGGATCGTGAAGGCCACAAGGACGCTGGCAATCGCCCAGAAGAAGATCGCGACCGGCAGGGTCCAGGCCATCCAGCCCTGCTGGATCATCGGCGAGAACCAGTCAAGCGCGCCTTCCTTGCGCGGCGCGACCACCAGAAGCGCCACAAGGATCGCGCCCATCGTGCCGGCGGCACCAAGGTAGATCGCCGTCCAGTTCACGCGGCGGATCGTCGTGGTATCGGTCATCAGACCCTCCCCAGGGCGAAGCCCTTGGCGATGTAGTTGCGGACGAAGTAGATCACGAGCGCACCGGGAACGATGGTCAGGACACCTGCCGCGGCAAGCACGCCCCAGTCCATCCCGGAGGCCGAGACGGTGCGGGTCATCGTCGCCGCGATCGGTTTCGCATTCACCGAGGTCAGCGTGCGTGACAACAGAAGCTCCACCCAGCTGAACATGAAGCAGAAGAAGGCCGCCACACCGATGCCGGACGCGATCAGCGGCATGAAGATCTTCACGAAGAACCTTGGAAAGGAGTAGCCGTCGATATAGGCCGTCTCGTCGATTTCCTTCGGGACGCCGCGCATGAACCCTTCGAGGATCCAGACGGCCAGCGGCACGTTGAAAAGGCAATGTGCCAGCGCAACCGCGATGTGCGTGTCAAACAGCCCGACCGAGGAATAGAGCTGGAAGAACGGCAGGGCGAAGACCGCCGGCGGGGCCATCCGGTTCGTCAGAAGCCAGAAGAACAGATGCTTGTCGCCGAGGAAGGTATAACGGCTGAAGGCATAGGCCGCGGGCAGGGCGACGGTGATCGAGATGACCGTGTTCATCACCACATAGATGATCGAGTTGACATAGCCCATGTACCAGCTGGGATCGGTCAGGATCACCGCGTAGTTGCGAAACGTCAGGTCGCCGGGAACGAGCGTGAAGGTCGACGTGATCTCTGTGTTGGTCTTCAGGCTCATGTTCACGAGCCAGTAGATCGGCACCAGCAGGAACAGAAGGTAAAGCGCCATGACGAAGGGTGAGGACTTGAGACGCATCAGCGGGCCTCCTCGCGGTCAAGGTTCGTCATCACGGTGTAGAAGACCCACGAAACCAGGAGGATGACGAGGAAGTACATGATCGAGAACGCGGCGGCCGGGCCCAGGTCGAACTGCCCGATGGCCATCTTCACAAGGTCGATCGACAGGAAGGTGGTGGAGTTGCCCGGGCCACCGCCGGTGACCACGAAGGGTTCCGTGTAGATCATGAAGCTGTCCATGAACCGCAAGAGGATCGCGATCAGCAGGACGCCCTTCATCTTGGGCAGTTCGATGTAGCGGAAGACGGCCCAGCGCGTCGCCTGGTCGATCCTTGCCGCCTGGTAATAGGCCTGCGGGATGGACTGAAGCCCGGCGTAGGCAAGCAGCGCGACAAGCGATGTCCAATGCCAGACGTCCATCACGATGACGGTGATCCAGGCATCGAGGGAATCGTTGGTGTAGTTGTAGTCGACGCCGACGGCGGCAAGCGCGTGGCCAAGAAGGCCGATGTCGACGCGGCCGAAGATTTGCCAGATCGTTCCGACGACGTTGAAGGGGATCAGCAGCGGCAGCGCCATCAGGACGAGACAGAAGCTGGCCCAGAACCCGCTTTTCGGCATGTTCAGCGCGATGAAGATCCCCAGCGGCACTTCGATCGCCAGGATGATCGCGGAGAACAGGATCTGCCGGCCCAGCGCATCGTGCAGGCGTTCGGATGTCACCATCTCCTCGAACCACTCAAGGCCCGCCCAGAAGAACTGGTTGTTCCCGAAGGTGTCGTTGACCGAATAGTTGACGACGGTCATCAGCGGCACGATGGCCGAAAAGGCGACGATCACAAGGACCGGAAGAACCAGAAACCAGGCTTTCTGATTGACGGTCTTTTCCATCACACGCGCCCCCCCTGCATCCGCCAGTCGTCGGCGTAGACGTTGATCCTGTCGGGCTGGAAACTGACATGCGTCAGGTCGTCGGAAACCGGCATGCCCTCGGGCACAACGATGTTGACGGGCTGGCCTTCGGCCTCTGCCCTGACCAGCCGATGGCGCCCCACGTCCTCGACCCGGCGGATCGCGACCGGAATGCCCTCGCCCCGGGTCAGAACGGTGTATTCGGGCCGAATGCCGATCTGGGTTCGTCCAGCCAGCGTGCCATAGGCCGCGCCAAGGTCGATGGTGCCGCCGGCAATCCGGGCGTGACGGCCCTCGATCCTGGCGTCCAGAAGGTTCATCCCGGGCGAGCCGATGAAATAGCCGACAAAGGTATGGGCGGGGGTTTCGAACAGTTCTTCGGGCGTGCCCATCTGAACGACACGGCCGTCATACATCACCACGACCTTGTCGGCGAATGTCAGCGCCTCGGTCTGGTCGTGGGTCACATAGATCATCGTGTGGCCGAATTCGCGATGAAGCGATTTCAGCTGCGTGCGCAGTTCCCATTTCATATGCGGGTCGATCACGGTCAGCGGTTCGTCGAAGAGGATCGCGTTGACGTCCTCGCGCACCATGCCGCGCCCAAGGCTGATCTTCTGCTTCGCGTCCGCCGTCAGGCCGCGCGCCTTGCGGTCCAGCCAGTCCTCCATGCCGATCATGCGGGCGACATGGCCGACCCGGTCGGCGATATACTGGGCGTCCATCCGGCGGTTGCGCAGCGGGAAGGCCAGGTTGTCGCGCACGGTCATCGTGTCGTAGACCACCGGGAACTGGAAGACCTGCGCGATGTTGCGTTCGGCCGTCTCTGCCGCCGTCACGTCGCGGTCGCCGAAAAGCACCCGGCCCTGGGACGGCTTTAGAAGGCCCGAGATGATGTTGAGAAGGGTCGTCTTGCCACAGCCGGACGATCCCAGAAGCGCATAGGCGCCGCCGTCTTCCCAGACATGATCCATTTCCTTCAACGCGAAATCCGCATCGGATTTCGGATCCGGGAGGTAGCTGTGCGCCAGGTTCTTGAGCGTGATCCGGGCCATCAGGCAGCCCCTTTCAGTTCTGCGGCGGCATAGGACGCCGGGGCGGCAAGGCGCCCGTCCGCGTGGAAAAGATAGACGTGCGACGGGTCAAGCCAGACACCGACCTCTGACCCGGGGGCCAGGTCATGCACACCGTGCACCAGCCCCACCCAGCGGTCGCCGCCGTGGTTGATGTGGATGAAGGTTTCCGATCCGGTGATTTCGGTGACGCCCAGTTTGCAACGAAACTCGACCGCGGAACCCGAATGCCGGTTCAGCTCAAGGTGATTGGCCCGGAACCCCGCGACATAGCGGCCGTCCGGGACCGAGGCGAATGGCCCGTCCGCCGGCGCGTTGGCGCGGTCGCCGAAGTTGATCCGGTGCCCGTCCTTGAAACAGGACACGAAGTTCATCGGCGGATCGCTGAAGACGCGGGCCGTCACCATGTCGTTGGGCTGACGATAGACCGCCGGTGTCGGCCCGAACTGGGTGACGCGGCCTTCCCACAGGGTCGCGGTGTTGCCGCCAAGAAGCAGCGCCTCCTCCGGCTCTGTCGTGGCATAGACGAAGATCGCCCCGCTTGCCTCGAAGATGCGCGGGATCTCGACCCGCAGCTCTTCGCGCAGCTTGTAGTCCAGGTTGGCCAGCGGTTCGTCCAGAAGGACCAGCCCCGCGCCCTTGACCAGTGCGCGCGCCAGGGCACAGCGCTGTTGCTGTCCGCCCGAAAGCTCAAGCGGCTTGCGCCCGAGCATCGGCGTCAGGCGCATCAGTTCCGCCGTCTCGCGCACCTTGGCGTCGATCTCTGACGCGGGCCGCCCCGCGACCCTCAGCGGCGAGGCGATGTTCTCATAGACGGAAAGGCCGGGGTAGTTGATGAACTGCTGGTAGACCATCGCGACACCGCGATCCTGCACGCGCTGCCCCGTGACATCCGCCCCGTTCCAGCGGATCGTGCCCTGCGTCGGCGCGTCAAGCCCCGCCATCAGCCGCATGAGCGAGGTCTTGCCAGACAACGTGGGCCCAAGCAGCACGTTCATCGTGCCCTTCTGCAGCGTCAGGTCCGTCGGGTGGATATGCACCTTCCCGCCGACGACCCGCGAAATACCCTGCAATTCAAGTGCCATGCCGTCGTCCTTACTCAGCAGCCGGGCTGACGGCCCGGGTTCTTGCCATGTGTTCGTCCAGGGCGGCGATCTGTTCCGCCGTCATTCGCAGGCCAAGCTTGGTACGCCGCCAGACCACATCGGCGGCCTGTCGCGCCCATTCATGGTCCATCAGCCAACGCACCTCTGCCTCCGTCAGGGTGGCGCCGAAGTCCTTGCCGAGGTCGGCGATGGATGCCGCGTCGCCCAGAACGGCAATGGCCTCGGTCCCATAGGCGCGCACCAGCCGTGCCGCGTGATAGTCGGAGAGAAAGCCGTAGCGCGCCTTGAGCCGTGCCGTCAGCGCCGCGACCCCGTCGTGGGGGAAATCGCCGCCCGGCAATGGAACGCGCGCGGTCCACTTGCCGGACATCCCGGGAAAGAAGGGCGCGATCCGGTCAAGCGCGCTTTCGGCCAGGCGCCGGTAGGTCGTGATCTTGCCGCCAAAGACGTTCAGAAGCGGCGCGCCATCGGTATCGACCGAAAGCACATAGTCCCGCGTCGCCGCGGTCGCCGACTTTGCCCCGTCGTTGTAAAGCGGGCGAACCCCTGAGTAGGTCCACACGACGTCATCGGATGTCACCGGGCGTGCGAAATACCGCGATGCGAAGGCAAGCAGATAGTCCCGTTCCTCGTCGGTGCAGCGTGCGTCGGCAGGCTTGCCCTGATGATCCTTGTCCGTCGTGCCGATCAGGGTGAAGTCCTGTTCGTAAGGAATGGCGAAGATGATCCGCCCGTCCTCGCCCTGGAAGAAGTAGCAGCGGTCATGGTCGAACAGGCGCCGGGTGACGATATGGCTGCCCCGGACAAGGCGCACGCCTTCGCTGGAATCGATATGCGCGACATTGCGGATCACGTCCTCGACCCAGGGGCCGCCGGCGTTGACCAGCATCTTCGCGTGGAATGTCTGCCGTCCTCCCCCGCCTTCAGTGACGATTTCCCAGTGATCGCCGGCGCGGTTCGCAGCAATGACGCGAGTGCCGACCATGATCGAAGCACCCCGCGCCTCGGCGTCGCGCGCATTCAGCACGACAAGGCGGGAATCCTCGACCCAGCAATCGGAATACTCGAAGGCGCGGCGGAACCGTGCTTGAAGCGGCTCGCCTGCCGGATCGTTCGCCAGGTCCAGCGTGCGGGTCGCGGGCAGGATCTTGCGACCGCCCATGGTGTCATAGAGAAACAGCCCCAGGCGGATCAGCCAGGCTGGGCGCCGGCCCTTCATCCAGGGCATCGCCAGGCCAAGAAGGCGGCCTGTCGGCGTGTCGCTTTCAAAGCGCATGTCGGGGTGGTAGGGCAGCACGAAGCGCATCGGCCAGGAAATATGCGGCATCGCGACCAGAAGCGTCTCGCGTTCTTCAAGCGCCTCGCGGACAAGCCGGAATTCGAAGTATTCAAGATAGCGAAGGCCGCCGTGGAACAGCTTGGTCGAGGCAGAGGAGGTCGCCTGCGCCAGATCGCCCTGTTCGGCAAGCAGGACGGACAAGCCCCGCCCCGCAGCGTCGCGCGCGATCCCGCATCCGTTGATGCCACCGCCAATGATGAACAGATCGGCCAACTCAGGCCGCCGTGCATCTGCCACGTCGTGATCCTCCCCCCGGAAGGTGTTTTCCTTCCCGACGGGACCATGCCGTGAAGTGGGTGATAGCGCAATCAAAAATGTTCGTTATTGCGCGTTTTATCAAAAAGCGCGCATACAAGACCGAGTATGTGGCAAAATGACTGTTCTTTTCTGGCGCTAACACGCATTAAATCGCACAAAATCGAACGCGTTTGACGGATGGGCGCCCGCATTCGTCTGCCCGGATGACAGCGCCGGGCGCAATGTGCCAGAAACGACGGACGCAACGGAGGACGCGACTTGGCCCTGAATATCCGCCAGAACGAGATCGTGGAGATCGCGCGATCCGAAGGGCGCGTCGTCGTCGAGGAACTGGCGCAGAGATTCGACGTGACGCTGCAGACGATCCGGCGCGATCTGACCGAACTGGCCGAGGCGGGCCTGCTGGACCGTGTCCACGGCGGCGCCGTCGCGCGAACCGGGGTCGTCAACATTGGCTACGAACAGCGTCGGCGGATGAACGAGGGCGCCAAGGCCGCGATCGCGAAGGCCTGCGCTGCAGAGATCCCCGACAATTCATCGCTTATCCTCAACCTGGGCACCACGACCGAGGCGGTCGCGCGGGAGCTTCTGCATCACCAGAACATTACCGTCGTGACCAACAACATGAACGTCGCCAACATCCTGCTGGCGAATCCGGGTTGCGATATCATGGTGGCGGGCGGCGCGCTTCGCCGGTCGGATGGGGGGCTGGTGGGCGATCTGACCACCCAGTTCTTTGAACAGTTCAAGGTGGACTTCGCGATCATCGGCACCTCGGCGCTGGATCACGACGGGGATCTTCTGGATTTCGACCTGGTCGAGGTCAGGGTCAGCCGGGCGATCCTGCGGCAGGCTCGGCGCAGCTTTCTTGTGACCGATCATTCGAAACTGGGGCGACCCGCGCCGGCGCGGATCACATCCCTGTCCGAGATAGACACGGTGTTCACCGATCGGCCGATGCCGGGCGATCTTGCCGAAAAATGCAGGCTTTGGGGAACGCGAATCGTGACCGCGCAGCATGGACGTCTGCCGGGCGGTCAGTCGCCGATTGCTGACCGCCCAGCCTGACTGCCTACCCTCTCAGGCTGCCGCCGGTGGCTTTTGCAACCTTCTCGACGATCTTCGTGCCCACCGCCTCGATCTCCTCGTCGGTCAGCGTCTTGTCGCGAGGTTGCAGCCGGACGGTAATGGCGAGCGATTTCTTGCCCGCGCCCATCTGCGCCTCGGCCTTGTCGCCGGTGAACTGGTCGAAGACACGCACCTCGTCGATCAGGGCCTTGTCCGCGCCCTGCGCGGCGTTGACCAGCGTCAGCGCCTCGACCGAGGCATCGACGACGAAGGCGAAATCGCGTTCGACCGCCTGCAGGTCCGAAATCGCCAGCGCCGGGCGCGTGGCCGTCCTGACCTTGGGGAAGGGCACGCGGGCGACATGGATGGTGAAGGCGACCGCCGGCCCTTTCACATCCATCGCCCGCAGGATCTTCGGATGCACCTCGCCGAAGGTGCACAGCGCGTTCGGGCCAAGCCCGATCACGCCGGACCGGCCGGGATGCCACCAGCCCGCGACCTTGCGGCTGATCTGGACCTTCGCGGGGGCGCCAAGGGCGGACAGAACCGCCTCTGCGTCCGCCTTCGCGTCGAAGACATCGACAGGGCGGCGCGACCCGTAGGGATCGCGTGGCGCCGACGCGCCGACCAGAAGGCCGGCTGCCTGGACCTCCTGTTCGCCGGGTTCGCCGCCTGCGAAGGCCGGGCCAACCTCGAAAAGCGCAAGATCCTGAAAGCCCCGCGCCTGGTTGCGCGCGGCGGCCTGCAAGAGCCCCGGAAGAAGGTCGGGCCGCATATGCGTCATCTCGGACGAGATCGGATTTTCCAGCCGTGTCGCCTCGGTCCCGCCGCCGAACAGCGCGGCGGACGCGCTGTCGATGAAGGAATAGGTCACGCATTCGTTGTAGCCCAGCGCGGCCAGCATCCGCCGCGCGGCACGTTCGCGCATCTGCATCGGGGTCAGGATCGGCTTCGGCACGCCCGGCCGGGCGCGGCGCATCGGCTTGCCTTCAAGCTTGGTCAGCGACGCGATCCGCGCCACCTCTTCGATCAGGTCGGCCTCGCCCAGGACATCGGGGCGCCAGGACGGCGGGGTCGCCATGTCGCCCGCCAGCGTGAAGCCCAGCGCCTCGAGCGTGGCGCGCTGCGTCGCCTCGGGGATGTCCATGCCGACAAGGCTGATGACCCGCGCCGGGTCCAGCCGGTAGGCGCGCGCCGTGTCGGGCACCGCGCCGTCCATCACCACCTCTGACGGCTCCCCGCCGCACAGGTCCAGAACCATCCGCGTCGCCAGTTCCAGCCCCGGCAGCGTGAATTCGGGGTCCACGCCCCGTTCGAAGCGATAGCGCGCGTCGGAGTTGATCTTCAGCGCGCGCCCCGTCGCCGCTATGGTGATCGGGTCCCAATAGGCGCTTTCGAGGAAGACATCGGCGGTGTCGTCAGTGCAGCCCGAATGTTCGCCGCCCATGATCCCGGCAAGGCTTTCCGGCCCCTGATCGTCGGAGATGACCATCATCCCCTCGCGCAGCGCATAGGTCTTGCCATCGAGCGCCAGAAGCTCCTCGCCCCCCTTTGCGGGGTGAATGCGCAGGTCGCCCTTCACGCGGGCCACGTCGAAGACATGCAAGGGCCGGTTCAGCGCGAAGGTGAAGAAGTTGGTGATGTCGACAAGGGCCGAGATCGGGCGCAGCCCGATCGCCTTCAGCCGCGCCTGAAGCCAGGCGGGGGAGGGGCCGTTCTTCACGCCGCGGATGGTGCGGCCGGCGAAAAGGGGGCAACCCTTGTCCTTCAGCGCGGGGTCGATCCGGACGCCGACGGGGCTCGGGAACGTGCCCTTCACCGGCTCGACCGGCAGCGGCTTCAGCGTGCCAAGGCCGCGCGCCGCCAGGTCGCGGGCGATGCCGCGCACGCCCAGCGCGTCGGGGCGGTTGGGGGTGATCTTGATGTGGATCATCGGGTCGACCGCGCCGGGACGGTTGGCGGCCAGCCAGTCGGTGAACCGCTCGCCGACCTCGCCCGAGGGCAGTTCGATGATGCCGTCATGTTCGTCCGACAGTTCCAGTTCGCGTTCCGAGGCCATCATGCCGTGGCTCTCGACGCCCCGGATCTTGCCGACGCCCAGCGTCACGTCGATGCCGGGAACGTAGTCGCCGGGCTTGCACAGGACGACCGTGATCCCCGCCCGCGCGTTCGGCGCGCCGCAGACGATCTGCTTTTCGCCCTCGTCGGTCATGACCCGGCAAACCCGCAGCCGGTCGGCATCGGGATGCTGTTCGGCGTGCAGCACCTTGGCGAGCGTAAAGGCCGAAAGCCGCGCGGCGGGGTTGGAGATTTCCTCCACCTCCAGCCCCAGATCGGTCAGCGCCTCGGCGATCTCCTCCGCCGAGGCGGTGGTGTCGAGGTGGTCTTTCAGCCAGGAGAGGGTGAATTTCATCGTTTCGTCGTCCCATTCGTAGGGTAGGCTTCAGCCCACCATGTCAGCTGTCGGCGGGCTGAAGCCCACCCTACGGCTTACATTGCTGTTTGAGGCATTCAATCGTCGCATCATTGCAAGCAACGACAAAGACCCCATTAGAAACCTCGTCGATTGCAATCCGAAGCCGCCGTCCGTCGATATCGACTCCAAACACCGGTAGCGGTCGGTCCACGCCATCGAGCACGATCTTTCCAAGTCTTGTGGCGTCCGCTCCAAGTTCGTTGATAGGGTCCCATCCAAGAATAGAGATGCGATCCCCAGGAAAAACAACTACATAAGGCCACCCGGAAGGTCCAAACTCAGCACTTTCGCGAACGGCAGTCACCGACTCAACCCCCCGGCCACCGTCGGCATATCCAGCGCCGCGAAGCCGTAGTGCCTGAGCCAGCGCAGGTCGCTCTCGAAGAACGCCCGCAAATCCGGAATCCCGTATTTCAGCATCGCCAGCCGGTCGATGCCCATGCCGAAGGCGAAGCCCTGCCATTCGGTTGGGTCCACGCCCGCCGCGGCCAGCACCTTGGGATGCACCATGCCGGAGCCGAGGATTTCCATCCACTTCTCGCCCTCGCCGATCTTCAGCTGCCCGCCTTCCCAGGAACAGCGGATATCGACCTCGGCCGAGGGTTCGGTGAAGGGGAAGTGCGACGCGCGGAAGCGCAGTTCGACGCTGTCCACCTCGAAGAAGGACCGGCAGAACTCCTCCAGCACCCATTTCAGGTTCGCCATGCTGATGTCGCGGTCGATGGCCAGCCCCTCGACCTGATGGAACATCGGCGTGTGGGTCTGGTCCATGTCCATGCGGTAGACGCGGCCGGGCGCGATGACGCGGATCGGCGCGCCTTGCGCGGCCATGGCGCGGATCTGCACGG